>JAAUXY010167159.1_pt1 | contig 64931 bp, 60 predicted proteins | sample 7278121 | NCBI WGS metagenome assembly JAAUXY01 (sample SAMN14350117, study PRJNA611818) | marine sediment metagenome | isolation source: surface marine sediment (1.8m) | place: French Polynesia: Moorea | collected 2018-08
CTGTGGGAGGTGGGTGTCGGCACGTTCCAGGCGGAGGATGAGATCGCGGCGATCTGCGCGGCAATCGGTGCATCTTACGGCGGCATGATCGGTGTCACCGCGAGTTCCGGTCCTGGTATTGCGCTGAAGACCGAAGCGATGGGGTTGGCCGTCAACGCCGAATTGCCGCTGGTCATCGTGAACTGGCAGCGCGGCGGACCGTCGACGGGACTGCCGACTAAAACGGAGCAATCCGATCTTTATCAGGCTGTATATGGGCGCAATGCCGATACTCCGATCCCGGTGGTTGCGGCCGCATCGCCCGGTGATTGTTTCGACGTCGCAATCGAGGCGACGCGCATCGCGCTGCGCCACATGACACCGGTGATCTTGCTGGCGGATGGTTATTTGTCGAATGCGGCCGAGCCCTGGCGCATTCCGGATGTCGATACACTGGCGCCGATCGAACACTACCCGGCCCCGGCGCCGTCCGATGATATCGGTCCGCAGCGCCAGGCGTTCCAGCGCGATCCGGACACGCTGGGTCGCCCGTGGGTGACGCCTGGCCTGGAGGGCCTGATCCATCGCATCGGCGGTCTCGAGAAAGATATCGAAACCGGCCACATTTCCTACGATCCTGACAACCACCAACGCATGACGGACTTGCGGCAGGCGAAGCTCGATTCAGTGGCGAAATATATTCCCGCGCAGCATGTCGATGTTGGTGACGATAGCGGCCCGCTGCTCGTCATCGGCTGGGGTTCGACCTACGGCCCGATCTATCAGGCCGCGCGGCAGACGGGTGTCAGCTTCCTGCATTTGCGTTATCTGAGTCCATTGCCGGACAACCTCGGTGAGATCCTGGCGCGATTCGACAAGGTGCTCGTGCCGGAAATGAACACCGGGCAACTGGCGACCGTGCTGCGCGACCGGCTCGGCGCTGCGCCGATTTCGTATTCGAAAGTCAGCGGCCAGCCATTTTTGATCGCGGAACTCGTCGAACGGATTGAATCTGAACTCAGGGGAGCGGCCGCATGACCCGTTCGTTGACCGCCAAGGATTTCGCGACATCGCAGGAAGTGCGCTGGTGCCCGGGCTGCGGTGACTACGCGATTCTAAAAGCCGTCACCAAGACGCTGGCCGATGTTGGCGCGGTGCCCGAGTCGACGGTTTTCGTGTCCGGTATCGGCTGCGCCGCCCGCTTCCCGTACTACGTCGAGACCTATGGTTTCCATACCATTCACGGGCGGGCGCCAGCCATCGCGACCGGACTCAAGCTGGCGAATCCGGAGCTGGATGTCTGGGTCGTGACGGGTGACGGCGACGCGCTGTCGATTGGCGGTAATCATGTGTTGCATGCGCTCCGCCGCAACGTCGGGCTGAACATCCTGCTTTTTAATAATGAGATCTATGGACTGACCAAAGGGCAGTACTCGCCGACATCACGGATTGGTACCAAGTCGCCGTCGAGCCCGACCGGCTCGGTCGATGCACCGGTTTCGCCCGGACAGTTTGCGCTGGGCTGCGGAGCGAAGTTCTTTGCGCGCGCGATCGATACCGATAAGCTCGGCATGGGTTATGTGTTGCAGCAGGCGCATGCCACCAACGGTTCCTGTTTCGTCGAGATTTTCCAGAATTGCATCGTCTACAACGAAGACGTGTTCGCATCCTTCACGGATCGAAAAACTGCCGCGGAGACACAGTTACACGTTCGCCATGGGGAACCGATGCTGTTTGGTAAAGATCGCAACAAGGGAATTCGGTTCAATCCCAAAACATTCGCGCTGGAGATCATTGACGCGAGCGAAGCAGCGGATGACGTGCTCGTCCATGACGAGACCAATGCAGGCATTGCGCGGTTGCTGGTCGATTTGCAGGCCCCGGTCGTGCTTGGCGTGATTTATCGGGATCCGGCGCAGAGCTTCGAGGATACGTTCTACGAACACCATCCGTCCGGCATGGCGCGCACCCGGAGCGTCCGGGATTTCATCAAGGGTCCGAGCACCTGGATGGTCGAAGGCTAGCTTGCGCTTACGGCAACGGGACGAGTTCTGCGGCCAGGCTCAGCGCGGTTTCGGCATCGGCCGCATAGCCGTCGGCGCCAAGTTCGCGCCACATGTCCGGGGCGTTTTCCAAACCCGTGCCGCCGATCAGGATCTTCACCGAGTCGCCTGAGCGTGCCCGGATAGACTCGATCGTGCGGCGCAAAGCCGGCAATTGATTGGTCAGCGCCAGCGACAGCATGACCAGGTCGGCATCGAAACCCACGATCGCCGCCGGGAATTCGCGGCGCGGCAAATCCGCCCCGAGATAAATTGTGCGCCAGCCTTCAATCTCCAGCAGGTAAGCGATGGCGCGAATGCCGATGTCGTGAGCGTTGCCCGAAACTGTGGCCGCTACAACGGTGCGTCCACGATCGGGTGTGTGTTCGGCCCGGCTCGCGAGTACCGCCAGCAGCCGCTGCGTGGTGGACGTGACCATATGTTCTTCGGCAATGGAGATCCGGTTCAGATGCCACAAATGCCCTGCCTCCCGCTGTGCCGGCAGCAAAACCTGCAACATGGCATCGCGCAGGCTCATGCCTTCGTGTACGGCGTCCAAAACCATCTCCATGCCGACCAGCGCATTGCCGGTAACCACTGCCTGCATGTAACGCATAGCCAGGCGGTCGCGGGCGAAACCGGGGTCCAGCGTGGTTTCCGGTAGCTCATCAACGTCGTCAGCAATTTTGCGCTGCGCCTGATCAATGCAGGCAAGCACGACGTCGGTCTGGTCGGGTGGCAGATGCTCGACGACCGCGTCGCGCAGCCCGTCGAGCGCAGTGCGCAGATCGGCAACCGGGACTTCACGTGCCGTCATCGTCATACGCAGCCAGCTGATCTGTTCGGCGAAAAAGGCCGGGCGGCCAACGCCTACTGCGACGGCCAGCTCCACGAGTTGCTGCCGCATGTGGTCGGTCCACACCTGGATCGCCATGGCGCCGAAACGCTGTCGCAACCCCGGATCGCGAGCAAGCGCGGCTGCGGCGGCACTGGCAGCAATGGAGCCTGCCTGGGATTCCAACTGTTCCGCAGCGATCGGGTCGGCGTGCGTCATGAGTCTCTCCGCCCGCTGCCATAGCTGATCGGATCATCGACCGTCAGCGTGCGGGACTGCTCGGCCGCAAGCGCCATGGCCGGTGTGGGCATCGGGGCCTGCTTGGTCACGTCACTGCGCACGGCTGTGATGCGGGCGCGCAGCGACTCGAGCCCGACGAGAAAGGCCGGTAGCAGGAACAGCACAATTCCCGTGGCAAAGATCAGGCCGAAACTCAGTGAGATCACCATGGGTTTCAGGAACTGCGCCTGCAACGCGGTTTCGAATAGCAACGGCCCAATACCGACGACCGTCGTGACCGATGTGAGCAGCACTGCGCGCATGCGCCGGCAACTCGCTTCGATGGCGGCGTCGATTGCGGCCTCGCCCTGTTCGCGCAGCTCTTTGAACACCGTTACCAGGATGATCGAATCGTTGATCACGATTCCGGACAGCCCGAAGAAACCGAAAATCGACAGCATCGTGACATCGAAGCCCAGCAGCCAGTGGCCGAAGATCGCGCCCACCAGGCCGAACGGGATGACACTTAGGACTGCGAACGGCCACACGTATGAAGCGAACACCCAGGCCAGGATGATGTAGACCAGCAGCAGGGCCAGTGGCAGCGCCAGCAGCACGTCGCCGAAACTCTCTGACTGGTTCTCGGCATCGCCACGGTACGACCAGATCACGCCGTATTCATTCGTCAGACGCGGCATGACGTTACGCGCCAGTTGGGCGCGAATTTCATTGGCGTTGTTTTTACTGAAGTCGACGTCGGCCGACACGGTCACGGCCAGCAGACCGTTGCTGTGTTTCAACGCGTCGAAACCGCGGTCGTAACGCAGCTCGGCGACGTTCGACAGCGCGGTGATTTCGCCGTCCGGCAACACGATGGGCAACGTCTCCAGCGCGCGCAGCGACTCGCGCTCGCTGGCCGGCAGGCGCACGCGCACTTCGACCTCTTCGCCCTGATCCTGGAAGATTTGCACCAGCTCGCCCTCGAACGCGGCGCTGAGTTGATCGCCGAGGGACTGGCTGGTCAGCCCGACCGCGGTGCCGGTCGCCGACAGTTCAAATATCAACTGCTCCTTGCCGAACGGCGTATCGTCGCGCACGCCGCTGACGCCCACGTACTCGCGCAGTTCATCGCCGAGATCGAGTGCGGCGGCCTTCAAAGTCGCCACATCCTGGCCGGTGAACTCGACCTCGATGTCGGCACCCGGGGGTCCGCCCTCGGCGCCGAGGATCAGAAAGCGCTCGAGGCCCGGCGGGCGTGGCACCCGCGCACGCCACGCGCGGGTGAGCTCGGCATTGCTGATCTCGCGATTGTCGCCGGGGACAAGCTCGACGATGATGTGGCCGAGCTCGGATCCGGTCGAGCCACGATTGTCCTCGCGTGCTTTGCTCACCACCAGCCGGATAAATTGCTCGTCGCTGTCTGCCTCGATGTCACGCAATGCCTTTTCTGCATCGCGCAGAAACGCACTGACGCGTTCTTCCGGAGAACCGGCGACGAAGCGCACATTCGCCGTCAACGTGTCCGCTTCCGGTTGCGGGAAAAACGCGAAACCGACAAAGCCGCCGCCCAGCAGTCCGATGATGAGGAAGATGCCGGCGACCGCGAGGCTCACCGTGGTCCCGCGATTGGCGACGGACCAGGATACCGCGTCGCGGTACTTGCCATCGCGGAATCGGGCGACGGCAACATCCACTGTGCGACGGAAGCGCCCGGGTTGATGCTCTGCCGTGCCTTGCAGGGAATGGCGCAGATGCCCCGGCAGGACAAGAAAACACTCCAACAGTGATGCGAGGATCACGCAGATTACGACAAGCGGTATGGCGAAAAGGATGCGGCCGGTCGGGCCACCAATTGCGGTCAGTGGCAGGAACGCGGCCACCGTCGTCAGTGATGCGGCCGTCACCGGTGCCAGCATTCGAAACGCGGCCTTCTCGGCCGCGGCGAGCGGTCCCGCGCCTTGCTGGAACAGCGTCACGGCTTCTTCCGCGACCACCACCGCGTCGTCGACGATGATGCCGAAGGTCATGATCAATGCGAACAGCGTCATGATATTGATGGAACCGCCCGCAAGCCACAGCGCCACCAGCGCGGTGAGAATCGAGACCGGCACGCCGACCGCGACCCAGAATGCGACGCGCCCGTTCAGGAAGATGTACAACGAGACAATCACCAGCAGCATGCCGCCGAGCGCGTTTTCGATCATCAGGTCGATGCGTTGATCGACGAGCTGCCAGGGCTCGTCGTAAGACACGAGCTCGACGTTAGGCGGCAGATTCTCGCGAGACTGCTCGGTCCACGCGAACAGCCGCTGGGCGACCGTGATCGCGTCTTCATCCTCGGACCGTTTGACCGCGATTTCCACGGCAGGCCTGCCGTTCACCGTGACGATGGGCTGGTTATCGATATACACCCGCTGAATCCGGGCGACATCGCCGAGTTTCAGGAGGCGTCCGCCGGCTTCGGCTGCTACCGGCAGGTCAGCAAAGCCCGTGACCGAACGACGTTGATCGACGCCGCGCAGCTGGCGGGCCACATCGGCGTCGCCGACGGTGCCGGCCGGCACATCGGCACTGGTCAGCGCCACCCGGTCCGCAATCTCGTTCAACGACAGGTTCAGTTCGATCAGCCGGCTGGCGGGCACTTCGATGGCGATCAGCTCTTCGGGTAATCCGGTCACTTCAATGCGCGCGAGCCCGCGCGATCTGAGTTCGCGTTCGAACTGCCGCACGAGCGGGCGCAGCTGTTCCAGCACCGGGCCAACAACCAGGACCTTGGCCACCGGTTCGCTGCGGGTGACCCGGGTGACCTGCGGGTCTTCGGCCGCGGCCGGCAGGTTGCGCACTCGCCCGACCGCGTCTTTGACCTGGTCCAACGCCTGCGTCATGTCGGCGTTATCCGGGAATTCAAGTGTCAGCCGCGCGAGTCCGTCCCGGGAGGTTGATTCGAGCGACCGCAGGTCGTCGACTGCGAGTAGCTCGTCTTCCATCGGCTGCGTGACCAGCCCTTCGACATCGGTGGCCGACGCGCCCTGCCAGATCACTTCGACCGTGATCAGGTTCAGCGCAAAGGTTGGCAGGAGCTGGCGCGACAACTGCGCCGTCGCGAAAACACCCGCCAGGATCAGCACCATCATGGCGAGGTTGGGTGCCACCGGGTGGCGAATGAAGGCGCGGATCAGGTTACGCATGGTCGGGCCGCTGCCGGCGGATTACAGGTCGGTGCCGGACCTGGCGGTCTGCTCCGTGCGGGCCGATGGCTCTGGCTCGTTGATCTTGACCAGTAAACCGTCGGCCGCGTTGGCCAGTTTCGTAATGATGACTTGTTCCTCGTCCTGCAGCTGTGGCGACCTCAATAACACTTCGTTGCGGCCATCCGGACCGATTCGCTCCCCGACCCGTTCGAATTCCACCATTTGCATGCGACTATCCACGACCTTGTAGAGCTGATTGCGGCCGTAGATGGCTTCGGCCGGGACGGCCGTCACGTCCGGTACCGGCGGCAATTCCACACGGACCGCCACGGTGGTACCGAGCCGCAGGCTGCGGGGAGGTGCGTTGAAACCGATGAAGCTGTCTACGCCACCGCTGCTTTGCTGGGTCTGGCCTGAGAGCCGCACGATCCGACCTGGAATGCGCTGCTCCCCGGCCTGCACCGAGGCATTCATCGCCGTACCCGCGCCCAGGCCGGCATCGACCATTTCCGCGTACGCGGCCGGGATCTGTGCGCGCACCTCGATCGCCGCCGGGTTCTGGAGGCGCATCAGTGGATCGCCAACCGATACCCGGTCACCCTCCGAGACCTCGAGCTCGGAAACCACGCCTGGGAAGGGCGCCGTCACCTGACTGCGTTCGACATCGAGCGCCGCCTGGTCCCGTAAGGCAATCGCACGTGCGCGCTGCGCGCGCAATTCCGTGACACGATTATTGCCTTCCGCGACCGCAAGTTCCGCCTGGCTTAGCGCGAGCTGTTGGCGTTTGAGGTTTTCATCGGCCGTTTCCAGGTCAGCCTGGGACAGCAGATTCTGTTCGGCAAGTTCCTGCGCGCGCGTCTGCCGACTCTCAATCAGCGCAACCAGCTCGGTTTCTTTCTCCAGCGCCAGGCGATCACGTTTCAATCGCAGTTCGGCCGACCGCAGCTGGGCCTCAACCTCGAGCTGGTTGGCCTCTTCCTGTTTCAGCTTGAGCTCCGCATCGCGCGGATCGATCTGCACCAGCAACTCGTCCTCTGCCACGGTCGCACCATCACGCACGGCCACGGCATCAACCAGACCCGCGATACCCGCGCTCAGCTCGGCATCCTGTGGTGACTGCACGCTGCCGAAAATATCCAGCGTCGGTCGCAGGGTTTGCCGGTCCACGGCGATCACGTCGACCAGCACCGCCCGTTCCGGCCGTGGCGGCGGATCGTCGCGGGAGCGGCCGAAGATCATCAACAGGGTGACAAACAGTGCACCTGCAATGATCCAGACCGGTCGTTTCTTAAGCAGCGAGCGCATTTATTATTCTCTGTTCGCCGATTATGACGCATTCGCAACGAAAATTATCGCCCGGAATCTACTTACCCGGGACCACACCAGACGCCGGAGGCGAGCCCGAATCGACATCATCATGATACAGGCGATCTGCGTATCTGCCGACGGGAGCGGCAATAAAAATGTATAACAGAGTCCCGGCCCAACTTCTTATCATCTGCCTCGTCGGCATCGCCAGACGCATGCAGGGCGTCACCGAGGAAGACTACCTGAGCCCGCCGACGGTGGACGACGGCCGCATGTAGCCGGAGGGGCATTGGCGCGCGGCTCGTCATACGGCCTTGTCAGCCGCTATTTCTTCCCGATCGGTCAAGTGGTCGCAGTCGTTTAGGTTCAGAATACCTGTATGACCGATCTTTGGGCTGCCCTGCTACCGATCCTGCTGGCGGACGTCGTCAACCCGGTGTTGTTTGCCTTCATGGTTTATGCGGCCGGCACAAAGCAGCCGCTTGTCAACAGCACGTCGATGCTGCTCGGCCATACCGCCGCGTATTTCAGCGTTGGCGTGGTCCTCCTTTTCTCACTCGATGCAATCGCAAACCGCTTGGCGAATCCGCAGCCGATCGATTTCGTCATCGAAACTTTGGTTGGTATCGGATTGCTCCGGGTAGCGTTGCGCAGCCGCTCCGATCGAGGCAAGCGGCCGGAGGAGCCCGGGCCGCAACTGACGCCGGTGACCTCGTTCCTCTTCGGTGCCGTTGTGAATTTCATCGGTATCCCATTTGCATTGCCATATTTTGCCGCGCTTGGCCAGATGGCTAAAGCAGAGCTCACTTTCACCGAAGACCTGGTGGCACTGGCTGCCTACAATCTCGCGTATGCGATGCCTTTTGTGGTCGTGCCGTTGCTGCGCGCGGTCCTCGGGAATCGCAGCCAGGCGGTGCTACACAAAATCAACGAAGTTCTCGACCGGATCAGCGGCGTGCTAATGCCAGTAGTACTGTTCCTGATCGGTATCGCGCTGCTGGCGGATGCCGTCTATTACTTCACGACCGGCAATGTACTGATCAATATCGACGGCTAGCGATTGTCGAAAGCTGCGCAGCGTAGTGCGTCGGAGCTGCACTAAAGCTCACATTTCGGCCCGCGCACCAGTGGTTCAGGGTGATGGCTGGTTTTTCGGGAAATACGTGTATGAAGCCGCTTATCAAGCGGCAAAAATACTGATGTCCGTAAATTGAGCCGTCTGGCGGGACTCGCCAGCAGACCACAAAGTGGCATCATCACGTCTGAGCAGATACCTCCGGATCACGGGTGGAATTCTTGGTGTGGCCCTGATCCTCGGGGTGCTTGCCGCAGCCTTTCTCGAGTCCACATTTCGCCCGCGTGACAAGCCTGCGCCGTCGGTGCCCGCCGAAATCGGCTACCTGCAAGGCCGGGTGACGGAGGCGGCTGGCTGGCTGCCGTTTGTGCTACCGGGCATCCCGCGCGCCGATGTGGTCCTGTCGCCGGGTGAGCTAACCGGTGCCACGGATGCTGATGGCTATTTTGAAATCTCCGATATCACGCCCGGCGTTTATACCGTCAGAATCTCTGCGCCGGGGTTTGAAAGCAGCGACGTGAACGGTGTCCAGATTGGCGCCGGTACCGTGACGGTGCTGCCGGACGAAGCGCTGTTTCCGGCGCCCGAGGGTCCGCCAATGGCCGACCTGAAGCTCGGCAGTATGGTGCCGTTCCTGTCGCCGCCCGAGTTGCAACCTTATATGACTGCCGTACTGCTCGATGCCAGCGGCAGCCGGAACATATCGGCGCGCGGTATCCGCTTCGAGATTCGCGACGAAGCCGGCAATCTGCTGCTGGACCCCTATGCAACTGGTGAGCAGGCCCTGCAAGCGGAGCGCGTCCCGATCCCGGGAGCGCCGCGCGCGTTGTTCCATTTTACGCCACCGCGTCCGGGCACATACAGCGTGAGCATGATTCTGACCAACACCGCGGCTCCGGGCACGGAAGTTGCTGCGGGAGTTTCCGTGCGGGTGGTCAATACCCCACCAGAAGCGTTGCCGCTAGTCATCGCGGGTCCAAATCCACCGACCAAGATTCCATCAGGCGCGCCGCGCGCATCGAGCGGGCTGAAGGTTGTCAGCACCGGCGAGCGCGTCTTCCTGAAAGGCGTCGGATTCGACCCGAACCACGCGTCGCCTGAGCTGTATAACCCGGGTGGTACGGCTCCGGACACGTACGGCAAGAACCATGACCACCTGCAACGACAGTTCGCCTTTAGTTGGGACCTGTTCCATGTCGATCCGGCAACCGGTGTTCGCACTCCGGCCAATCATCTGTTGCGCGGCCCGGATCAGGAATCGGCGACAAAAGGCCAGGTCGTGCAATTCCTGGCGGGGCAGCCAGGGCGATATGAGGCGCTGCTGCGAGTTACGGACAATGACCCGTCTGGCGCGCTGGAAAGCGAGCCCGCCGTGTTGTCGGTGCTGGTGGTGGAAGGCGTCGCCAAACAGGACGGCAGCGCTTGCGCCGGCTGTCACCAGGAACGTGTCGCGCAGTATCGGGAGACCCGGCACAGCGAAGTTGGGGTGGGGTGTGAGAATTGCCACGGCCCGGCCGACGCGCATTTGGGCGTTGCTGCCGAAGGCGACGAACATCTGCAACAGAAGCGCGCGACCCAGGATGTCAGCTATGAATCGGGCGTCTGCGGCCAATGCCATGGCGAGTACGCAGAGTGGGAAAAATCCCGGCACGCCGATGGCATGGCGTATGGCCACGAGGAAGTGTCCGCGCCGCTGCTGGTGACGTGCTCCAAGTGCCACTATGCGCGCACATTTGCAGCGACGCTGGAAACCGCGGCCGCTGACGGTGTGGCTTTTCATGATGTCGATTACAAGAAAAGACTCGGCGGCATTGGCCCGCTGATGGCTGACATGACGAAAGTGCCAAGTCGTGATGATGCGGGGATCACGTGCGTCGCTTGCCACGCCCCGCATGATGCAACTGCGCAAGCCGGGTTGCGGACGAGCAATCCGGGTGCGATTTGCCAGACCTGCCACGAAGACAAATGGCAGAACGCTGTTCTCGAAGGCACCGCGGGCGAGGTTCGGAACGGGTTCGAATACCCCGGCGAAGACTATGAGGTATTCAATCCGCATAACACGGACACGAAGTGTGTGCGCTGCCACCTGAGCGACGAGATTGGCACGGTGGACGCGCAGGGCGTGCGCGCGATTGGCGGTCATACGTTGCGAATGCGCGATGCGGGTGAGAACGGAGAACTCGGTGGCTTCGGCCCGCGCTGGGATGACCCGCTGCAGAGCCGGAAGCCGGACGACGCCGATGACGTCTTGCACCTGGCAGCGTGCCAGCAGTGTCACCGCGATGCCGCGAACTTCGATATCAACGGCTTCCAGCGCAAGATTCATACGCAGTGGACCGAACTCGGCGACCTGCTGCGGGCCGCCAACGATGATGTGCTACCGATGGCGAAACCGGGTGACAAGTGCGCCACCTGCCACCGCGGCGGCACGCTGCCATTCGACAACGATCCCCAGCTGATCCTGGAAAACGCCTATACCAACTACAAATTGATTGGCAGCGATCGGTCCTGGGGGGTGCATAATCCGCGTTACGTGGCAAAACTGCTGGCTGATTCCATCGCGTCCGTACGTGTGTACCTGACGGCCCACGAAAATGACTGAGGGCACCTAGATGAAACGCAAAGAATACGAAAAGAAGCTGGCCAAGCTGCACGGGGAGATGGTTCACCTGCAGGAGTGGGTCAAATCGTCGGGCGCCCGGATCATCGTCGTGTTCGAGGGCCGGGATGCAGCCGGCAAGGGCGGCATGATCAAGGCCATGACCGACCGGGTGAGCCCGAGGGTGTTTCACAAGGTGGCACTACCGGCACCGACCGATCGGGAAAAAACGCAAATCTACTTCCAGCGCTATATTCGGGAGTTCCCGGCGGCGGGGGAAGTTACGGTATTCGATCGCAGCTGGTACAACCGGGCGGGCGTGGAAATCGTGATGGGGTTTTGCACGGACGAGCAGCGTCGCAAGTTCCTGGAGATCGCGCCGCGTCTCGAGCAGGCGCTGATCGACGACGGGATCATTCTGGTCAAGTACTGGCTGGAGGTCAGCAGCGAGCAGCAGGAAAAACGCTTCCGCGATCGCATTACCGATGCGCGCAAGCAGTGGAAACTCAGCCCGATGGACCTGGAATCGCGCCGGCGCTGGTACGCATACTCGCGCGCGCGTGATGAGATGATGGTCGCCACCGATACCGAGCACGCCCCGTGGCATATTATCCGGTCGGATGACAAACGTGCGGCGCGCCTTAACTGCATCTCACACTTCTTGAGCCAGATTCCGTACGAGAAAAGCAAACCGGAACTGGTTCAGCTCCCGGAACGGGACGCTACCGATGCCTACGACGATGAGGCCGCGATGGCAGAGCGCCGTTACATCCCCGAGTTGTTCTAAGGCCGACTAACCGAAGCCACAATTGTCGCGCGTGACCCGTTGACATAAAGATTCCGACCACGCGGCGGAAACGTTGGTACGCCGCGGTTTTTGACAGAACACCGACGCGTAGAACACACCTTTCCCTGGGCCGTAATAAAATGTGTGGCGGCTGAATAATAAGAACAAGGAATGTCATGGCCACCACATACAATGAGGGCTTGAAGCCCGTGTTGGATCATTTGGATGTGAAAAACCGGGAATCCGTTGCTGCCTGGGAAGAGCGATTGTGGCAACGGCAATTGACGCGCAAGGCTGTCGACCCCCGGGACGAACAGGGCAGAACCTTTTTCCGCAAGCACGTGGCGGCGCTCAGCGAATTGCGCCGCACGGCGGAGAAGCTGCATCGAAAACGCCGCGTATCGACAACGGCGAAGAAGCGAATCAGAGCGCGAGCGCGCGCATGAGCTAGCCTAGTCGGGGTTAGCCACGATCCAGCCGCTTGCGCAGCCGACCGGCAATTTCGATTTCGGGTAAACCTTCATCGCGCCAGATCTCGCGCGCCTTCAGCATGAGTTCCCGCGGCGGCAAGGAGTTGGCGCCGGTGTCGACGCTGCGCGTGGCATCGATAATGATCTTACCGCCCATCTTGCGGCCCTGTTCATCCGGTGAAACGGCATGGTCGGCGGGCATCGGGAAACCACCGACGATTTCCGTATCGCGTGCCGGATCGAAATGGGCGCTCATGACCCAGTCCATGTCGATCCTGTCACGGATATCGATGTCCGCATCGACAATGGTAATGCGCTTGATCAAGGTATTGTCGGCAACGATGCGGCCGACTCGCTTGGCGTGTTCCGGATCTTCCGGCGTCATCGAGATAGTAATATGCGACGCGCCGCCACCGAACATCAAATCGATGTAGGCGTCGCGCACACTTGTCTCCCCATAGTCCTTTCGCAACATATGCAGATACAGGCCGGCATTGGAGAGACTCTGCATTACCGTGCTTTCCGATGGCGGCATCTGGCTGCTGAGACCGTAATACAGCGCGTTACGACGGTGGGTGATTGCCGTAATGCGCGCCACGGGCCGGCGCGCCGTGCCGCTCATGTAACCGGCGGACTCGCCGAACGGTCCCTCGGTTGCCATTCGGCCGGGCAACACCTCGCCCTCGATAACGATCTCGGCATTAGCCGGGACGAACAGGTTTGACGTCTGCGCGCGGACGAGTTCCACGGGATCATGCCGCAATCCGCCGGCGACCATGATTTCGTCAAAACCGATTGGCAGGTTTGCGACCGCCGCGAGGTACACGGCCGGATCCGCGGCGACTACCCACGCGATCGGCGCCGGTTCGCCCTGCTTCAGGTAAGTCTGCGCAAACTCGTGACCCTGCCGTCCTGGGCTGAGATTCACGATTACGCTATGGTCGTCCCGCACCTGGGTGCGATACACCCCCATGTTTTGAATACCCGTCTCGGCCGAGCGATTGACCGTCACCGTGGTGATATACGGTCCGGCGTCCTTGCGGGGTGTCCAGACCGGGATCGGCAGGGCGCCCAACCTGGCATCTCGACCCAGTCGCACCACTTCCTGGCACGGCGCGGTCGCGACGATGGTGGGTGGCACCAGCCTGTTGAGCGCATCGTTCCACCGGTCATTGATGCGTTCGGGCTCAACGCCCAGCGCCAGCGCGTAATTGCTGATCGACGCACCAATCGCGGCCGTAACGAGAGGGAATTCTGACCCGTCGACTTTGTCGAAATGAAAGCCAAAGCGCTGTTCCATGGGCAGGCCGTGAAACATCAGCTTTGCGAGACACGCCGGTTCCCAGCTGCGATCCACCGTGCGACGGATGCGCCGCAGGAGTCCGCGTTGCTCCGCGGCGGTGAGGAATTCTCGAAAGTCGCGGAAACCCGTGAACTCGCTCATGGCCCGGATTCGCTCACGGTCGGGTTGAAGTCGAAAAAGTCGAAGGGGCGCAGTTCAAATTCATGGTGTACCAACGGCATGATCGGCCAGTCCTCGGCTCGCACGACGTGGTGCATGCCAGCCGTATACCACAACACGATGTCGGTATTCTGAATCGACCGATTGGCGGCAGTCCATTCGGGCAAGCCCGCACCGCCCGGGTGACGGTTCGGATAGTCGCCGGCCGCGTAACGCTCGGCGGGTTCATAAGGCGTCGCCCACAGGTGATGGGCCGTGAAGGCCGCGCGACGGTGCACAATTGCGCCATCATCCAGCAGCGTGCGCGCGGATTTTCCCGGCTGTAACTGGTAACTGACCGGATTACCGACATGATTCGTCGCACTTGGATTGATCACCCGCCACAACGCCGGTTGTCGCAGATTCATCGACAGTTGCGCATCGGATTCCCGTCTCGCCACCGCCGGAAACGCCTGCCAGATCTGCCGTCGCGGCGCTTCGCCGTCGGCCGGATCCAGCTCAACCTGGCGCAATCGGTCGATGAGCAGCGAATTCCGCGGGCCATCGACGTCGAGATCCAGCCGGAAACTGAAAAAATGGTCGTGGTTGACGCCGGCGAGGCCTGGCGCGATCAATCGGGCATAGGCGGTGTCAGCCTCGGCCCCGGCGTCCGACATCAGTCGGCTGGCCACCGCCTTCGTCAGCACGATCCCGGTTGCACCGACGCGCACCTTCAGTGACCCGGTTTCCGTGAAGATCCAGTCCAGCACATAGTCATAGTTGCCCAGCCAGACGATGAAGCGCACCACGAGTTCCGCATGACGACGCATTTGGGAGCCCTGTTGCCTGACCTCGAAGTGCGACCAGGCGGCATCGCCGGTGAGCCGCTCGAATACGCAGGCGATGCCGGTGGTCGTTGTCGGCTTGCCGCGATAGTTCAGGAAACTCGCATCAAGCATTAGCGCATCGGCGGGGCAGTCCCGTCCAGCCGTGAGCGGCACACCGCTGGCGCCGATGCCATATTCGCCAACGTCCAGGTAGGTGCGGAAATACCAGGTTCGTGTGGGGTCCATGTAGGGCACGAATAACTCCGACACCGAGCCTTGGTACATTACGGACCGCTCGCGGCCTGCATCCTCGAAGCTCACCAGTGACAATACGGGCCCGACCCGGGGATCGATGCCGAGATGGAATCGCCAGCGATCCCAGCTAATCCACTGACCATTCGTCGAGATGCGGTGCGTCACCGGACCACGCGCAGGGTTGGCCGTGGGTTGCGGCTCGGCAATGGCCGGTCCGCCGTTCGGTATTGCCACGACACCCGTGTCGATCAACTCGAATAGCGCCTTGTTGTCGTAGTCGACGATCGCCAGCAACCCTTCGATCGGTCGGCCCCATAAGCCGTTGTCCGATCCTGTGTGATAACAGGCAATCATGCCCAGGCGCTGGTTACCGACATCCCAGTCACGATCGAAATTACCGGGGAAGGCTGGATAGCAGAATACGTCTTTCAGGTTTTCGATTCCCCGTTTCGCGATGGCCTCCTGCCACGCGGGATCCCGGCGAACAATGGTCTGCGACAGCACAAACTCGTCATCGAAGAGGGCCGGCTGAACGCCCTCGACGCGCTCCCATGACAATAGTTTCTCCGCGGCCAGGTCGACGATGCCTTCATACATCTGTCGTTGATGACGCACGGCGACGAAGGCCTGCCGCGCGATCCCGTCGCTCGGTTGCCACCGCAATACGGATTCTTTTTCCGGCTGGGCGAGGTTGACCAGCGCGAATCGACTGCTTTTGTCGATCTTGCCAGCCGTCCCGAGCACACGGGTGACCGTCTCGTACTCCGCAACCGTCAGACTGTCGAGCGGATGTTGCTGATCACTGGTTGCCGGGACGGCAAAGCTGATCGTGGATATCAGCAAAAGCCAAAGGCACAGCCGGTGAGTTCGTGTCATGGTCCGTCAGGTCGGCGGATGATGCGGGTCCACCCACACTACCTCTTCCGGGTGCTCGACCGCGTCAATCTCCAGGTTCACGACAATCGGTTTCTGGTCGTTACGCACCAGCACGCACTGCAAAGGTTCGTCCGTGCTGGCATTGATCTCCTGGTGCGGGACGTAGGGCGGCACAAAAACAAAATCCCCGGGCCCGGCCTCGGCGGTGAACTCGAGACGCTCACCCCAGCGCATTCGAGCCTGGCCGCTGACAACGTAGATGATGCTTTCCAGTGCGCCATGATGATGCGGGCCGGTCTTCGCATCGGGGTGAATAGTGACCGTGCCAGCCCAGATCTTCTGAGCATTCGCCGAAGTAGCGGTAATCGCCGCCAGGCGATGCATGCCAGGCGTCTGCGGCGTATTGGGATCGAGCTGATCGCCCCGCACAACGCGCACTCCATGGTGTTTCCAGTCGTTCTTTTCGTCTGCCATCGGCGGGCCCCGTGCCGATAGGATACTCTAATTGCCGATGAGTCCACCGATGTTGAAAGACCATATGGCCAGGCTCCTGCAAGTCATCGATGCACGCGACTGGCCGGCGTTACGATCGCTGTTCACCGCGGACCTCGTCTACGAGCTGCCGGGTCGGCCACCGGTCATCGGTATAGAGCAGCTCATGCACTACTACGAGGCCGAGCGCAATATTGCCGACGGTCGGCATGAGATCGAAGGCACGCTCGCGGATGGTGATCACGCCATGTCCTGGGGACGCCTGCGGGCAACGAGTGCTGACGGGACCAGCATCGACACGCGTTTCGTCGACTTGTGCCATTTCAGGGATTCGCTGATAGATCGGCGCACGATTTTCTTTTTTGCACCACCGGGGTAATGTCGCCATGACGAACATGTATCGCTTATACAGAAATCTCTGCCTGGCGACTCTTGTCTGCATTGCCGGCAATACAATTGCGGAGGAAGCGGTCATGAGCACCGACGCCATGTCACAGCTTGGCTACACGCGAATGTACACCGATGCGGATGGTGTTTCGCATTTCGACGAGGGTGAACTGGCATTGTCGCTGGAAAACTATGCGCCGCCCGCTAGTCCCATTGCGATTCATCGCATGGCGGAAGCCGATGGGGCGACGCTGGTGTTCATGCCGGCCGGCTCGTTCGAGGATTGGCACCCGGCGCCGCGGCGCCAGTTCGCGTTTCTACTGTCGGGTACGGTCGAAGTCACGGTCAGTGATGGCGAGACCCGTCGTTTCGAGCCCGGCAGCATCGTGTTGCTGGAGGACACGACAGGCAAGGGGCATCAAACACGAATCGTGGGTGACGAAGATCACCTGTCGGTGATGGTGCCGGTGCCGCTCGACTGAACGTCGGTCGTCAGTGCTCGTGGGCGACGCTGGCCCCAGCGGGCACGCGGATATCGTCAATCAATTCCTGGATTTCGAACGGCGGTGGCGGGTGCAGGCGACAGATCGCCAGTGCGACGCCGAAATTGAGCAGCATGCCGATCACGCCGATCCCTTCAGGCGAAATACCGAGCAGCCAGTGCTCGGCATTGTTCAGGTCCGGCCGAATGAACTTGAAATACACGATGTAGCTGCCGGTGAACAGCAATCCGGCACACATGCCGGCGACCGCGCCTAGTGTATTCATGCGGCGGGAAAAAATGCCCATGAAAATGGCCGGGAATAGCGATGCCGCGGCGAGCCCGAACGCGAATGCCACCACCTGCGCGACGAAACCCGGGGGATTAATCCCGAGGTAGCCGGCGACGCCGATCGCGGTGGCCGCCGATAGGCGCGCGAACAGCAATTCTGCTGGCTCGGTGATGTTGGGTACAAACGTCTTTTTCAACAGGTCGTGACTGATGGACGTCGAGATCACTAGCAGCAAGCCGGCGGCGGTTGACAGCGCCGCGGCCAGGCCACCCGCCGCGACCAGCGCGATGACCCAGCCGGGCAGATTGGCGATCTCGGGATTGGCGAGCACCATGATGTCGCGATCGACGTAGACCTCGTTCGACACGGCCGTTGGCGCGTTCGCAACGCTGCGTTCGCCGTTGCTTCCCTGCCTTGCGTCGAACGTCGGGGGGCCTTCGAACGGAGAACCGGGGCCGTACTGGATAGCGCCATCACCGTTCTTGTCGAGCCAGCCGATCAGGCCGATCTCCTCCCAGTTCTTGAACCACCGTGGCGCCTCCTGGTACGGCGTCTCATGAATCGTCTGCACGAAATTGAGCCGGGCAAATGCACCGACCGCCGGTGCAGTCGTGTAGAGCAACGCGATGAACACCAGCGCGTAGCCGGCGGACAGTCGTGCATCCGAGACCTTTGGCACGGTGAAGAACCGGACGATCACGTGCGGCAGACCCGCGGTGCCCACCATTAATGCGAGCGTGATAGCGAATACATCGATCGGTGCCTTGTTACCCGATGTGTAGGGGCCAAAGCCGAGTTCCTGCAGCGTGAGATCGAGCTTTTCCAGCACGGCCAGTCCGGACCCATCCACAGTTTCGGCGCCAAGACCGAATTGGGGAACCGGATTACCCGTGATCAGGAAGGAGATGAAAATCGCCGGTACCAGGTAGGCGAAGATCAGCACGCAGTACTGCGCCACCTGCGTATAAGTGATGCCCTTCATGCCGCCGAGCACGGCGTAAATGAAGACCACACCCATCCCGATCAACACGCCCAGATTGATGTCGACCTCGAGAAAACGGGAAAACACGATGCCGACGCCGCGCATCTGCCCGGCGACATACGTGAATGACACGAAAATCAGGCACAGTACGGCGACCACGCGTGCAATCCGCGAGTAGTACCGCTCGCCGATGAAGTCTGGCACCGTGAACTGGCCGAACTTACGCAGGTAGGGTGCCAGCAGAAGTGCGAGGAGCACATAACCGCCGGTCCAGCCCATGAGGTAGACCGAGCCGTCGTAGCCCATGAACGCGATGATGCCTGCCATCGAAATGAACGACGCCGCGCTCATCCAGTCGGCGGCCGTGGCCATGCCATTGGCAATCGGGTGCACGCCGCCGCCGGCCACATAAAAGTCCTTCGTCGACGCGGCTTTCGACCAGATCGCGATGGCCACATACAGGCTGAAGGTCAGCCCGACGAACAGATACGTGAGCGTTTGGGTGCTCACGAACCGGGGGGCTCGTCATCGTCGACGCCGAACCGTCGATCGATGCGGCGGGCCAGGACGACGTAGACGAAAATTATGGCGACAAAGACATAGATTGCGCCTTGCTGCGCCCACCAGAAACCCAGTTTGAAGCCGAAGAATGGAATCCGGTTCAACGGCTCCACCAGCAGGATGCCGAAGCCAAAAGATACGGCGAACCAGATCAGTAGCAGCCCGCCGACCAGCCGCAAATTGGCGCGCCAGTAACGGTGCACCGTGGACTCGCTGAGGATTTCCTGGCTGTGCTCGCCGGGTCGCGGGAGATTGTCTCCCTTGTGCTGATAGACGTCCCGCTCCATGGGCCATTTGTACCGCGGAAGCGGCAGCGGCGACAATAGCGAGCCCGGGCGCGACAGCCCCATTTCCACGAACAGCGAACGCTTACATATGAGTCATCTGGACGCCTACGAACCGGTCTGCACGTTGCAACAGCATGCGGTGGAACTGCTGATCGAACCGCGCGGGCGCGACCTAGGCGGATTTTCGGTGCGACGGGTGTTGCCGTCGCCAAAACGCAAGACCGTGGGTCCGTTCATCTTTGTCGATGAAATGGGACCCGCCAATTTTCCGCCCGGCCAAGGTATAAATGTGCGGCCACATCCGCACATCGGCCTGGCAACGGTGACGTTCTTGTTCGAGGGCGAAATCCTGCATCGGGATAGCCTTGGGTTCGTGCAGCCGATTCGACCAGGTGCAGTCAATCTCATGACAGCCGGTCGCGGCATCGTGCATTCGGAGCGGACCGATCCGCGGCTGGAGGCGAGTGGTCAGCGCCTGCACGGCATTCAAACCTGGATGGCCTTGCCGGAAGCGAAGCAGGAAACCGAGCCCGATTTCCAGCATTTTCGTGCTGATCAGCTGCCGACCATCGAACATGATGGCGTCGCGACGACCGTAATTATTGGCGAAGCCTATGGCGAGCGATCACCGGTGCCCGTGCATGCCGACACCCTGTATCTCGATCAGCGTCTGGACAAGAACTCCGCAATCGAGTTACCCGGACATGCCGCGGAACGCGCGATATACGTCGTGTCCGGAGAGGTCGCCGTTGACGACTTTCACCTCCAGGCTCGCACGATGGCGGTATTGCGCGCGGGCCCCATAACATTGATCGCGGCCCAAGACAGTCGCGTATTGACCATCGGTGGTGAGAACATCGGGCCGCGCCATATCTGGTGGAACTTCGTGCACACGTCCAGAGAGCGTATCGACCAGGCCAAGCATGATTGGCGAAACCAGGTCTTCGACAAGGTACCGAGCGACGATGACTTTATTCCCCTGCCTGGCAAGTGATCGACGTACGAGACAGCTGTCATGACATTTCTCACTGAAGCGCTGATTTTCCTGGTCGCCGCCATCGTGGTCGTGCCGATCAGCAAGCGGCTCGGTTTGTCGTCCGTGCTCGGGTTTCTTGGCGCCGGGATTCTGATTGGCCCCAATGGCATCGGTTTGGTCGGTGATGCCGAGGAAATCCTGCATTTCGCCGAGATCGGCGTCGTGTTGCTGCTCTTCATTATCGGCCTGGAGCTGCAACCCAAACGCCTGTGGGTGATGCGGCGGGCCGTATTTTGGCTTGGCTCCGCACAGGTGGGTGTGACGACGGCGGCAATAGCGCTACTGGTCAATCAGCTCTTTGACTTTGACTGGCCGGCCGCGGTTCTAATCGGCTTTGCCCTGGCGCTGTCGAGCACGGCGTTCGTGCTGCAGCTTCTCGGTGAACAGCGCAAGCTCAATCGACCCCACGGCCGGGCAGCTTTTGGCGTGTTGCTGTTACAGGACGTTGCCGTCATCCCGGCCCTGGCGGTGTTGAGCCTGTTGACACCGACCGCCGGCGCGGATGCGGAGGGACCCCTGGACCCGGTACTCGTGGCAGCTGCGATTGGTGGGCTCGTCATCGCGAGGTTCACGTTGCGACCGATACTGCGCTTCGTCGCCAGCGCGGGTATTCATGAGCTGTTCCTGGCCGCGGGGCTGGCCATTGTGGTTGGTGCCGCTCTCGCAATGAAGGCGGTCGGCCTGTCGATGGGCCTGGGCGCGTTTGTTGCCGGGATGATGGTGGCGGATTCCGAATACCGTCATCAGCTCGAAACGGACATCATGCCGTTCAAGGGTCTGTTGCTGGGCCTCTTCTTCATGGCTGTTGGCATGTCGACGAACCTGCGCCTGCTGGCTGACTCGCCGGTACTAATTGTCGGCCTTGCACTCAGCCTGATCGCGCTCAAGACCCTGGTGGTGTTCCCGCTGGCGCGCTGGCATGGCATGGACAATACGGAATCGTTGCGCACGGCCGTCGTGTTGTCACAGGGCGGTGAGTTTGCCTTTGTGTTGCTGACCGCCGGCGCCATGGCAGCATTGATCAGCGACTCGACCCTGGAGCTCATCGTACTGGTGGTGACACTGTCGATGGCGAGCACGCCGCTGGTCAGCGCGCTGCTCGAAAAGAGCCTGGAGCGAGACCTGGACGAAAAGCCGTTCGACGACATCGACGAGCCCGAACATCCTGTCGTGATCGCGGGATTTGGACGCTTCGCGCAAATCATTGCACGGGTCCTGACCATGCGGCACATTCCGTTCACCGCGCTGGAAGTCAATCCCGCGCAGGTCGAGTTCGTGCGCCGATTCGGCAATGAAATCTATTTCGGCGACGCGACCCGACTGGACCTGTTGCAGGCTGCGCACGTGTCAGAGTGCAAGGTTTTTATACTCGCGATCGACGATGTCGAGGCATCATTAAAAGTGGCGGCGCTGGTCCGCGAGACTGCACCTCAAGTCACCATTCTGGCGCGAGCGAGGAATCGGCACCACGAACTCAAGCTCCGCGAACTCGGCGTGCAGCACGTGATGCGGGAGACGCTGTTGTCCAGTCTCGAGCTGACCAGAATTATGCTGACCGAACTCGGTGATTCGCCGTCAGCTTCCGCCGACGCGATCCAGGCTTTCAAAGAACACGACGTCAAGACGCTCGATAAGCAGGCCGCAGTATTCCACGACGAAAAGGCCTACCGGCAAACAACCCAGGACGCGACTGAGGAACTCAAGCAATTATTTGCCGAGGACAACCCTTCTTGAGCGGGTGACACGGCTCGCCGGAATCACTCCAACAGGTGAAACAATGCATTTGATCAGAATGGCAGGACCGCTGTTGGTCGGTTTCCTGCTCACGGCGATGCCCGCAAACGCGCAGACCGGCGACCCGGCCGCGGAGTCCCGCCCGCGCATCGGCCTGGTGCTGGGCGGTGGTGGCGCCAAGGGTGCCGCCCACGTTGGCGTACTGCGGGTACTCGAGGACTTGCGGATCCCGATTCATTGCGTCGCGGGCACCAGCATGGGCGCGCTGGTCGGCGGAACCTTCGCATCCGGTATGGCGCCTGAACAAATTGAGTCTAATACCCTGGCGATTGACTGGTCACGTACCGTCGGCAGCGAGGGGCGGCGAGATCGCCTGCCGATCAACCGGAAGTTATCTGATCGAAACTACACCAACGCGATCGAGCTCGGCTTCAAGGCTGGCAAGATCAGGACCCCGGGCGGCTTCCTCAAAACGCAGGACATCGAGGACCTTATCCGGGACCTGATTACCGATGCACGGCTCAAGCGTGACTTCGACGATCTGCCTATTCCATTCCGCGCGGTGGCCACCGACATGGTGACCGGTGACATGGTGGTGATGAGGCAGGGCGACCTGTCGGTAGCGATGCGCGCGAGTATGGCGATACCGGGTGCTTTCTCACCAATCGTGGTCGGTGACCAGGTGCTGTCGGACGGCGGCATGACGCGAAATATTCCGGTTGATGTCGCGCGCGATCTCTGTGCGGATGTCGTGATTGTCGTGTGGATGTCATCGCCGCAGCCATCGGTCGAAGAACTCGAGTCGGCACTGTCGCTGGTCAGTCGGTCCATGGACGTGATGATCGAGACCAACGAAAAGGCGCAACTCGCGATGCTCACGGACCGCGATGTCGAGATCGAGGTACCAATGGGTGACATAACAGCCGCTGATTTCGAACGGGCGCCAGAGGCAGTAGAACTGGGAAAGCAGGCCGCTCTGCGCATGGCCGCGTCTCTCAGCCGTTATTCCTTGCCGGAGGATGAATACCTGGCCTGGCAGGCATCGGTGGGCCGCGCGCCCCGTGACGCGAGCCGGCTCGCCGAGGTGCGCATCGTTGGCCTCGAGCGTGTGAGCCCCGGGTACGTCAAAGCGCAGCTGGTGCACTCCAGGCCTGGTGCGATTGTCGATACCGAGCAGATCAATGAGGACGCCAACCGGATCTTCGCCCTGGGAGATTTCAGCGGCGTCGAGTATCACTATACCGGTCCACCCGGTGCGCGGGTACTCGAGATCAGTCCGATAGAGAAAGCCTGGGGGCCGAATTTCCTGAAGTTCGACATCGGGCTGGATGGGGCCGGCAACGGCGAATTGCAGGCCATCGTGCGCGGGGAGCATTCGCGCACCTGGATGAATTCCCGCGGTGCCCGCTGGAACAGTATTTTGCAGGTCGGTAAGCACTCGATTGTTCGCACCGATTTCTATCAGCCGATTGATTCGCGGCAACGTTTCTTCGTGCAGCCGATTGCCATGCTCGACAGTCGCCTGGAGGACATCTACTTCGATGGCAATCGAGTCGCCCGATATTTCTTGCGCGACATATTCGGGAAAGTCGATCTAGGGGCAAATATTGGCCGCGTCGCGCAGCTACGCGCCGGTGTGCGGACCGGCTGGATCCGGACCAAACGCGATACGGGCGATCTGCAATTGCCGGAGCTCGAACAGGAGCGCGATTCGGCGGCCGACGTCAGCCTGGTCTACGACACGCGCGATAACGTGGGATTACCGACCCGGGGCAGCCTGATCAATGCCCGCTACGTGAATGCCGGTACCTGGCTCGGCGGCGAGCAGAAGTACGAATTGATCGAGGGGGTCGCCAGCCATACGTTTTCGTTAAGAGGCAATGCACTGACGTTGCTGGTCGGGGGCGGCAAGGAGTTGTCTGGCGACCTCCCGCCGACTCGTGACTTTCGCCTCGGTGGCATCCGCAGTTTTCCCGGATTGCGGCCCGGTGAATTGCGGGGCAGCGAGTATTGGCTGGCCGGCGGTGGCTATCTGTGGAAGCTCGCGGACCTGTTGGCCTTGTGGGATCAGTCGCTTTACGCTGGTCTGCGTCTGCAGGCAGGGCACGTTCGCGACCGGCGCGACCAGGTCAGTGAAGGCACGCTCTATGGTATTTCCGGCTCGGTCAGCGGACGCACGCCGGTGGGCCCGCTGAGACTGTCGCTCGGCTATGTGGACAACGATAGCTGGCAGCTACAGTTTTCGCTTGGCCGGCCGATTGCCGAAGGCTCCGCGATAGATGACGTGTTCTAACGAGTTGGTCGGTCTAGAATAGCCATCTTATGGGCAACTTCATCGACGACAACATCGACGCGATCCGCAGCGAATTCAAGCTGCTGAATCACTGGATCTATCTGAATGCCGCCGATCAGATGATTCCCGGCCGCTACTGGCTGGACGCGGCCCGGGATTTCTACGGGTTCGTGGAATTTGGCCGCATGGAGGATATTCCCAATGCGGACGTGGCCACGCACCCGTTTCTGACCGCCGCCTGGCGGGAGAGCATCGAGCGCAGCGCGCGCTTCATCAATGCGCACCCGGACGAAGTCACGAACATGTATCGGCCGGCGATCGCCGCGAACCTGATCATGTACAACATGTTCGACTGGCACGAAGGCGACAACTTCGTCATAACCGATCTCGGGTATCCGTCGATTCCCTACATCCTGCAGGACCTCGGTCGTCGCTACGGCACGGAGATCCGTATGGTCCGTAATGTCAACGGCGAAATCCCGATGGAAGACCTCGAAAAGGCTGTTGACGATCGTACGCGGATGGTCATTGTCGATCGCACCACGGCTTTTTGCGGGTTCACCTTCGACATGAAAGAGGTCTGCCGTATTGCCCATGCGCATGGTGCATTGGTGCTGGACGACGCCATGCAGACCCTCGGCGCCATGAAGGTCGATGTCCGTGAGGATGATGTCGACATTATGATTTCCGGAGCCTACAAGTGGCTCTGCGGACCCGAAGGCGCGGGACTTTTCTATATCAAGCGTTCCGTGATGGAGCAGGTCGACGCGCGCTATCGCAACTACATCTGGGCCGATATCCCGGGTGGCATTCCGTTCGCCGATCGGGATCACGATACGCTGGCGAGCTGGACCCATCCGCCTGAGCAGACCGCCAACCAGTTTTCCCAGGACGTGACGATCGGCCCGGCGCTGTTTGGCTGGATCGCGACCATGAAGTTCTACGACCGGATCGGCATCGAGAACGTCGAAGAGCGGGTGCGCCGCCTCGGGGGTTATGCCATCGAGCGGTTGCAGGAGATCGGTTGCACCGTGACCAGCCCGACGGATCCGGCCAAGCGGCATGGATTGATAACCTACACATCGGGCGACTACGATCGGGACACGGCTTTCTTTCAGCGCTGCGCGGCGCCGGGCCGCTGCATGAAGCCGATCAAGATCTCAATGCGGACACTGGGTGGGGTCGGCAATCTGCGGGTCAGCGCGCATTTCTTCAATACCGAAGAAGACATTGACTACCTGGTCGACCTGCAGCGCCAGATGATGTAGAGCAAAACCCGAACTGCTAAGCTATTCGGGCAAAACAACAACAGGGGAATTGTCATGACCGTCGTGTTTCGTCTGACCGCTCTGGTCTGCGCTTTAGTGCTCGCCTCACTGGTTAGCGCAGGCCAACATGCTGAAGAGGACGCGGTGTCCGACTTTGCGGAACATATGCATGGCCACCTGGACGAGGTTGGCGCGATGAAGGCTGCGGTGATAGCCGGCGATCTGGATGGCGTGATTGAACCCGCCACGTGGCTGGCAACACATGACGAGCCGTCCGGCATGCCCGAAGCCTGGCAGCCCTACATTGAAGAAATGCGGCTGTATGCAGCCCGTGCCGCGAATGCCCAGGATCTGGTCACCGCGGCGAGCGCCGTCAGCGAAATAGGCCGGTCCTGCGGCGGTTGCCACCAGGCAATGGGATTCAAGGTGGCATTCGGCATGGACGAGCGGCCGCCCAGCGATGTGCAGAACCTCAGAACGCAGATGCAGCGGCATCTGTGGGCCGCCGACCGGATGTGGGATGGACTGATCGGCCCGTCCGACGGCGCGTGGCGACGTGGCACCGACATCCTGACGGAGGTGCAGCTTACGGCCGGCGACATTACGGAGGACCCCGGCAAGAAAGGACAGGTCAGCGCCCTGGTAGTGCGGGCGCGCAGCCTCGGCGAGCAGGGCAGCCTGGCGACGTCGTCTGAACTGCGCAGCGGGTTATACGGTGAATTCCTGTCGCTGTGCGCCAGTTGTCACAGCCTGACCGGGGGTGGTCCAGCCAGTCGTTAGACAACGGGAGAACGCGTCATGGCCGTCAGCGATCATGTGAATCTCGAGCAATTCATGGCCGGTCTGAAACGGCGCAATCCTAATGAGCCGGAGTTTCATCAGGCCGTCTACGAGGTAGCGGCGAACGTTTTCGACTACATCGCCGACAAGGAGATTTACCATGAGATGCAGATCCTGCGGCGGATTGCCGTGCCGGATCGCATCATCATGTTCCGGGTCTGCTGGGAAGACGATAACGGGAATATCCGGGTCAACAAGGGCTATCGTGTTCAGAACAACAATTCTATCGGGCCCTACAAGGGCGGATTACGTTTCGATCCCAGCGTCAACGTCAGCATTCTGAAATTCCTGGCGTTTGAGCAGACCTTTAAAAACAGCCTCACCGGCTTGCCAATGGGCGGCGCGAAGGGTGGCTCCGATTTCAATGTCAAAGGCAAATCGGACAACGAAGTCATGCGCTTCTGTCAGTCGTTAATGACTGAACTGCATCGCCACCTGGGCGAGGACATCGACGTGCCAGCCGGTGATATTGGCGTCGGTGCCAGGGAAATCGGCTATCTGTTCGGCCAGTACAAGCGCCTGACGAACCGATTTGTCGGCGTATTGACCGGCAAAGGCATGGAATATGGTGGCAGTCCGATTCGCACGGAGGCGACCGGCTACGGCACGGTCTACATGATGCAGGACATGCTCAAGCGGAACCGCGAGGACATCGAGGGCAAGAATTGCCTGGTTTCCGGATCCGGCAATGTCGCGACCTATGCTGCCGAGAAGATCCTGCAACTCGGTGGCAAGGTTGTGACCCTGTCGGACTCGGCGGGTTTCGTCTACGACAAGAATGGCATCAATGAAGAAAAGCTCGCGTACATCATCGACCTGAAGACGGTCCGCCGGGGGCGTCTGGAGGAATACGCGCGCGAATACGATGTTGAGTATCACGCCGGCGAGCGGCCCTGGCAGGTGCCGGGTGACCTGGCGTTTCCGTGCGCGACGCAAAATGAAATATCGACCGCCGAGGCCCGCACGCTGATCAGCAACGGCTGTCAGGGCGTGTCAGAGGGCGCCAATATGCCGACTGAAGCGGAAGGAATGAAGGCCTTCACGGATGCGCGGCTGCTGTACGCGCCCAGCAAGGCAGCCAACGCGGGCGGCGTCGCGATATCGGGGCTCGAAATGAGCCAGAACAGCGCGCGCATCACCTGGAAGGAACAGGAACTCCAGGACCTGCTGCGCGAGATCATGGAAAACATCCATGATCGCTGTGTCGAGTATGGCAAGGAGCCAGGCGGCGACTACGTCGACTACGTTAAGGGCGCCAACATCGCAGGATTCATCAAGGTCGCCGATGCAATGATCGCCTACGGGGTTGTCTAGCCGTCATCCCTTGATACAGACAATCGGTGTCACCCGCGCGACCAGCCTGGCCAGACCGGCGTCGTGTGACGCCTGCACCACGTGAGAGACATCTTTGTAGGCGCCCGGGGCTTCTTCGGCGACACCGCGGAAGCTGGGACTGCGAATCCAGATATGCCGCTCCGCCAGCTCGTCGACGACCTCGCGGCCACGCCAGCGTCGCTTGGCGGCATGCCGGCTCATTGCGCGGCCGGCACCATGGCAGGCCGAGCTGAAGGCGAGTTGTTCGCTCGTCGTTGTACCGGCCAGCACGTACGACGCCGTACCCATCGAGCCGCCGATTAATACGGGTTGGCCGGTGTCGCGCAAGGCGAGGGGCAGGTCGGGATGTCCCGGACCGAAAGCACGGGTTGCGCCTTTCCGGTGCACGAACAATTCCCGCGCCTTGCCATCGACGATATGGCTCTCGAGCTTGCAGGTGTTGTGCGACACATCGTAGATCAGGTCGAGTTGCGCGTCGGGGAAAAGTTCGACGAATACTCTTCGAGTCAGGTGCGTGATGATTTCGCGGTTCGCCAGGGCACAATTGATCGCAGCGCGCATCGCGCCCAGGTAGCGCTCGCCGAGCGGGGACTCGAGCGGTGCGCAGGCCAGCTCCCGGTCCGGCAGTTTGATGTCGTACTGACTCGCGGCCGCGGCCATCTCGCGCAGGAACTCCGTACCAATCTGGTGGCCCAGCCCGCGGGAGCCGCAGTGGATCGATACTACAGCGTCACCGGTCACCAGCCCGAACGCCTCCGCGACCTGCTCATCGTAGATCTGTTCGACACGCTGCACCTCGAGGTAATGATTGCCCGAGCCCAGCGTCCCCATTTCACGTTTCTGCCGCGACTTGGCTTTTTGCGATACGCAGTCCGGACGCGCGCCCGCCATGCAGCCATGTTCTTCGATCCGTTCCAGGTCACGCGCGTCACCCCAGCCCTGCGACACTGCCCACTCGGCTCCTCCGGCAAGCATGTCGTGCATTTTCTTCTGATCCAGCGTGATCGCGCCTTCGGAGCCGACACCGGCGGGAATATCTGCGAACAAGGCGTCGGCTAGTCGCGGACCGACGCCGACCACGGTATCCGCGTGTAGACCGGTCGCCAGCGTTCTGACGCCGCAGGAGATATCGAAACCGACACCCCCGGCAGACACGACGCCGCCGGCCGACGCATCGAAGGCGGCGACACCGCCAATGGGGAACCCGTAGCCCCAATGGGCATCCGGCATGGCGTAGGCCGCCTTGACGATGCCGGGCAGTGTGGCCACGTTCGTGATTTGTTCCCGAACCTTTTCGTCCATATCGCGGACCAGGTTTTCTGCCGCATAGATGACCGCCGGCACGCGCATGTCACCGGTGGGTTCGATCACCCAGCCATACTCACCCTCGCGGCTTAGCGATGTCGTGTCCATAGACTTCTTATACGTCCACGATGCACTCGGCGGAATAGGCGTTATCCGCTAGCTGCCGCACAGCGAGACCGGTCAGTGTGGCGCCCTTGACCTCGACGGCGGGATGGTGGCGCTCGCGGCAGACGGGCTCGCCGAACGCTTTTGCCGCCAGGCTATGGTTGTTGATCGTGACGTCGAACCGAGCGAACAACATCTGACGGGTTGCCATCTCGAAAACAACAGCGTTGAGCCAATCCACGAGCAACAGCTCCCGATCCGGCGCAGCGCAGGCGATTTCGATCGCGGTTCGCGCCCGGACGCTCTCCGGATCCGTGATCACGGCCGTCAGCGCCAGCGCGGCATTTTCGAATGCTTCGGCCAAGGTAGCGCCTCTGCCGCGCACACCAATGTCGGCACCGTGTGGCACGTGCTCCCAGGCGGCCGTCTTCGACATACACAGAGTGTACGTCGAACGACGTCCGACGGGATGCTTTCAGTTAGACTGACGCAGGCATCATGAAGAACCGCTCACTCAATAAGACGGTTGCCGAGTTGTTCAGGCAGATGGCCGAAGTGCTGACCCAGCAACAGGCCAACCCGTTCCGCATCAATGCTTACCGGCGCGCCGCGGAGACGATTGAAGCTCTGGACGAGGACGTGGGCGAGTTACTGGAACGTGAGGGTATCGACGGGCTGGTCGCGCTGCCGTTTGTCGGCAAGGGCACGGCGGCGTCGATCCAGGAGATTGCCAGGACCGGCCGCCTGTCACGGCTCGATCGCTTGCGCGGGGAACTGGAGCCGGAACTGCTATTTCAAACCGTCCCGGGCATTGGCCCGGCTTTGGCGGAGCAGCTCATTGACGAATTGCATGTCGATTCGCTCGAGGGCCTGGAGGTGGCCGCTCACGACGGCCGTCTGGAAGCCGTCAAGGGTGTTGGTACACGGCGGGCGGCCGGGATTCGCTCGAGCCTGGCCGACATGCTCGGCCGTCGGCGGGCGCCACGGCGGCGCAGTGCCAATGGGCCGGATATCGGCGTGCTGCTGAATATCGACCGCGCGTATCGGATGCAGGCCCGGGCCGGCAAGCTGCCAAAGATCGCGCCGCGGCGTTTCAATCCGCAGGGAGAAGCCTGGTTGCCGATCATGCATGCGAACCGCGGTGGCTGGCATTTCACGGCGTTGTTCTCCAATACGGCGCGGGCGCATCAGCTCCGACGAACACGCGACTGGGTCGTCATCTATTTTTCCGATGGCGATCACCGGGAAGGGCAACACACTATCGTCACTGAAACCCGCGGTCCCCTGAAGGACCTGCGTGTCGTGCGTGGTCGTGAAGCGGACTGCCGCAATTACTATCGCCGGGGCGGTCGCGTGGTCGTGAACGAATGAAAATCATCGTATTGGGAGCCACCGGTCAGACCGGCCAGCAACTGGTCAGGCAGGCCCTGGAACACGGCCACTCGGTTCGGGCAGTCGTGCGTGACCCGTCCAAGCTGCCCATGGCGCATGATCGGCTCGAGGTTCGGGTAGCCGATATGCTGGACCGCGAGGCGATGTTCACTGCACTTGAGGGATCCGCCGATGCGGTAGTTTCCCCGCTGGGTTTCTACCATCGGTACCCCTGCACGGACCTGTCCGACGGCACCCGGAACATCGTCGCAGCCATGCAGCACCATGGGATTGAACGTATCGTGGTCATTACGACACTCGGCGTTGGCGACAGCCGCGGTCAGGGCAGTTTCATTGCCCGCGCCATCCAGAAGTGGTCGTTACTGCACGTTATCGACGACAAAGATAGGCAGGAACAAGTCGTGCGCGACAGCGATCTCGACTGGACCTTCGTGCGACCGCCGCAACTCACCAACAAGGAACGGGTACGTCGCGATCTCGTTGTCTGGCAGGGGCCGTCACCGACGAGTCCAAAACTGAGCTGGAAAATCTCGCGCGCTGGCCTGGCCGCATTCGTCCTCGATATTGTCGAGCAGGGTACCTACAGTCGGATGGCATTGACCATTTCCGAGCCGAAATAGGTTGCGTTCGCTGGAACCAAGACAGACCGCTAAGCACAAACTGCGTGCGGATGCGCTCGCGATCTGGCGGGCCGGTGTTGATGCGGTGGACGCGGGACGCCTCGTTCAGGCACAGCTTGGCATTACTGCCACTTCGCTCCGGATCGGTGATGACCAGGTCCCGCTATCCGCAATCGACCGGGTCGTCGTGGTTGGTGCCGGCAAAGCCGCGGCGGCCATGGCTGCCGGCGTGGAATGTGCGCTGCTCGGCAATCTGCCGGCCAATGTACAACTCACGGGTTGGGTGAACGTACCGGACGACTGCGTGCGGTCGCTGCGGCGGGTGCATGTGCACGCCGCGCGCCCGGCCGGAGTGAACGCACCCATGCCGGAAGGCGTCGCGGGAACGCAGGAAATTCTGCGACTGCTGGACAATTTGACGGCACGCGACCTGTGCCTGTGCCTGCTTTCCGGCGGGGGTTCGGCGTTGTTGCCGGCGCCGGTTCCGGGCATTTCGCTTGCCGACAAACAGGCAGTCACCCGCTATCTGAGTGCGGCCGGGGCGAATATCCGGGAATTGAATATCGTGCGGACGCAGCTCAGTCGCGTGAAAGGCGGCGGGCTGGCTCGCCGGTGCCGCGCGGGGAGACTGATTAGCCTGATCATTTCGGATGTGATCGGTGACCCGCTGGACGTCATAGCGTCCGGGCCGACGGTGGCCACGTCGAGTACTCCGGCCGGCGCGCTGGAGGTTCTGCAACGATACGATTTCGAGCAGGCAAACGTCGCGCCAGCCGTCATTGACTTGTTACGCGCCGCGAAATCCCGGACCGCAACCGCTGAGCCCGGTAGCGCCGCAGTGACCAACCTGGTTATTGGCAATAACAGCATGGCCGTGGCCGCCGCCGCGGCGGCTGCGGAAAGCCGCGGTTACAAGACGCACACGGAGACAGCACGTGCGCTGGAGGGCCGCGCGGAGGACGTAGGTCGCGACCTGGCTGCCCGGGCGCTGCAACTGCGCGCAAAGGGCGAACGCGCCTGTCTGGTCAGTGGCGGCGAGCCGGTGGTCGAACTTGTGTCCCAGCCAGGCCGGGGTGGCAGGAACCAGCAACTCGTGCTGGCTGCACTCCAGGAAGTATTGCGGCAGACGACGGCCGGCAAGAATCCGCTTCACGGCATTGCCCTCCTGTCGGGTGGCACGGACGGCGAGGATGGGCCGACGGATGCGGCCGGCGCGATAATCGATGCTGCTGTGCTGAACGCGATGCGGGAACGATCACTCGATCCGGCACCCTACCTCGACACGCATAACGCGTATCGCTTTTTCGAGCCGCTCGATGCGCTGATCAGGACCGGGCCGACAGAAACCAATGTTTGCGACCTGCGTGTTGTAACCGTCCGCGGACGCGGATAGTCAATCTTCGATAAACGTGGTGTATTCCGCGAGTGACTTCCGGCTGATGTCAGGCACCATCGCATCGTCGGCGGGATAGCCCGTCACCAGCAGCAGGAACGGCCGTTCGTTCGATGGCCGGTCGAGAATTTCGTTTAGAAATTTCATCGGGCTCGGCGTGTGTGTCAGCGAGGCGAGTCCGGCGCGATGCAGCGCGGTGATCAGCAGACTGGTCGCCAGGCCGGTCGATTCGACCGGGTAGTAGTGTTTCACCTTTCGCCCGTCCGGCAGCCGGCCGTACTTTTGCAGAAACACGGCGATTAAATACGGCGCCGTCTCGAGGAACGGTTTGTTCGAATCCGTGCCGAGCGGCTCGAGCGCCGCCAGCCATTCCGGAGAAGCGCGGTGCTCGTAAAACTCGCGCTCCTCGGTTTCGGCCGCTTCGCGGATCCGCCGCTTCGTGTCGGCGCCGCTGACGACCACGAAATGCCACGGCTGCAGATTCGCGCCGCTCGGCGCCGTCCCCGCCACTCGTATCGCATCCTCGATCAGGTCGCGTGGCACCGGCCGATCGGAGAAATCCCGCACGGTACGCCGCCGCCGGACGTCCTCGTAGAATTCGCGCAGCCGCGCGCGCATCTCCTCGAGAGGGTATTCACGGTAAGAGCTGAGCGGCACGAATGGTTTGGTCGTCATTGCCTGCGATTGACTCCGAGCTGCAGTTTTCCGGATCCGAATCTGTCGGTCACATTATCGATGGTGTCGAGCAGACGATCGTCATTGGCATGCTCAGTCGCGCTATCGAACAGATCGGCCTGCTGTGAACTGTTGTCGGACCAGTGACTGATGCCAACGCCAATGAGTCGCACGGCCTTCCGCGGCAGGTCGCTGTCGGTGTAGAGCTGCCAGGCCGTTTGCAGCAGCACCCGCTCATCGTGGGTTGCCTGCGGTAACTTCTTCTGGCGGGTGTGTGTCTCGAAACCGGTAAACCGGATCTTCAGCGTAATGACCTGCCCGGCAAGATTTTCCCGCCGGGCGATACGCGCGACGCCGGCCGCCAGCTCGCGGAGCTGGTCGTGCAGCTTGATGGCATCGGTCACATCCTCGTTGAAAGTGCGTTCCTTGGAAATGCTCTTGCGCGCGCGGCCCGGCACGACCGCATCCGATGCGATCCCGTCGGCCTGGCGGCGGAACGATGCCGCGGCCCGGGGCCCCAGCTTCTGTTCCAGCGCGCCGGGCGCCGCGGCGCGCAGCTCCGCGACGGTCCGAATCCCCAGCTCATCGAAATGCCTGCTTGTCCGGCGCCCGACGCCGCGCAGGTTCGTCACCGGCATCGGCGCGAGGAAGTCCAGCACCTCATCGGGCCTGACGACGGTTAGCCCGTCCGGTTTCTGGTAATCCGAACCCAGTTTTGCGATCAGGCGATTCGGGCCGAGGCCGACCGAGGCTGTGAGCCGTGTAGCTTCATGAATGCGTCTTTTCAGTTCCTGCCCGATCGCTGCCGGTGGGCCGAGCAGTTTTTCCAGTCCCGAAATGTCCAGGTAGGCTTCATCGATGGATGCCTGTTCAACCACCGGGGTAATGGTCTTGATGACCGCAAAGACCTGGCGCGATACCTGTGAGTATTTCCTCATGTCGGGGCGCAGGTACACGGCATCCGGACAACGCCGGTAGGCATCCGAAATCGGCATTGCCGAACGAATGCCGAACTCCCGTGCCTCGTAGGACGCGGCCGCAACCACGCCCCGACGACCCGGCAGTGCTCCCACCACGACCGGCCGGCCGCGGTACTCCGGATTGTCGCGTTGTTCACAACTGGCATAGAACGCATCGAGATCGACGTGTGCGATCCAGCGATCCGTTTGCTGCGCCTCTGTCATACTTGTTCTTGTCATGGCGACGATTTACGACGCGATTTACGACATGGTACGCCGGATTCCATCCGGGCGGGTTGCGACCTACGGGCTGATCGCGCAACTGGTCGATCGCCCCCGTGGCGCCCGGCAGGTGGGATACGCGCTGGGCAAGCTGTGCCAGGACAGCGACGTGCCGTGGCACCGTGTCGTGAACGCCCAGGGGCGGATCAGTCCGCGCGGCCTGTACGGCTCCGATGACCTGCAACGCCTGCTGCTCGAATCGGAACACGTCGAGTTTGATCAGGACGGGCGTATCGATCTGAAACGCTATTTGTGGACCGGGAGGGCTTCGCAATGAAGTCGGGTTTCGATGCGTTTATGCGCAATGCGCAGCAACGCGACGCTGACTAGCGCACTACCGGCGCACGAACCACAGGCTGGCGAGACTGGCCGCATAGACCCAGCCCGCCGCAGCGGCAAGAGCGAGTTGCGCGTTGTCGCCGATCAGTTCCAGGACCTCGAAGAAGGTGCCCGGCGGTAGCTGTGCGGCGGCCGCGACGGCACCCAGCATGGTGGCGGCCAGCAACAGGGTGTTGCGGATCCATACCGGCAGCTGACGCGCGGTCGGCAACTGCGCCATCACCGCGTTCGAAAACCCGCGGTCAGGCACTTCGGGTTCACTTTGCCGCAAACGTGCCGCAATACGATTCAGTCGGTCGTTGTCAGCGTTCATAGCTGCCAGTCCGCCAGCAGAACGCGGAGTTTGTCGCGGCCGCGCCGAATATGGCTCTTCACTGTGCCGAGCGGGCAATCCAGCACTTCGGCAATTTCGGCCTGCGTAAATTCTCGCTGCAAATGCAGATGCAGCACCATGCGTTGTTGGGGCTCGAAATGCATCAACGCGCGCGCGAAGTCGAAGTGTAAGTCACGGTCGGGGCTTTCGTTTTCAGGCAAATTCTCATCGATCTGGGTGATCGTCAGTTGGTCAGGTCTCTGCCGGCGATAGTAATCGGCAACGCACCGCCAGGCGATGCGGTATAGCCACGTAAAAAACCGCGCGTCGGCCCGGAAACTTCGCATATTGCGATACGCCTTGAGGAAGGTCTCCTGGGCCAGGTCATCCGCAAGCGCTTCGTCGTGGCCGGTGAGTTGCCGCAATGAGTAGCGCAGGCGCGACTGGTAGCGCGCGACCAGCGCCGCGAAGGCCTGCTGATCATCGTCCTGCCGAATCCGCCGTATCAGGTCTGCGTCGTTGTGCGGCATGAACCATCATGTGCCGGCAGCCGACCGTTGTTCAATCCACCAGATCAGCAACAGGGCGATGCCCAGAAATAGCGGAATCAGGGCAAGGTAGGCGGCGGATTTTGCGCCCATCAGCCAGAAGGCGAGAAATATGCCGAGCGCGAGGCCGAGGCTGATCATGCCGCGGTACAGGCTGTTGCGCGTCGATGTGCCGTTGTCCAACGCACGCAGTAGTTCGTCCGGTAGTGGCTGGCCGGTGGCGATGAATTGTCCCGCGAGCTCATTGGTCTGGCGGCGTTTGCGATGGCTGGCATACAACACGGCGGCCACCAGGAGCAGGGGTGTCCCGAAGATCAGGATCACCGCCAGCCCGCCGACGATCATTGCACCCGGGCTGGTCCCGTCCAGTTCATAGTCCTCTTCGATGTCGGCCAGGATCGCTGCCCGCTCATCGTCACTGAGCGATGGCACGGCCTCGAGTCGCTCGGCGACGTACTGGCGCACCTCGGCATCGATGCGGTTCTTCAGCGCGCGCCGGGCGGTATAGGGACTGGCGGCGCTGTCCACATCGGGTTCCGCGGTGTGTTCCGTGGCGCCGGCAGACTGGACCGCCAGCCCCGAAACCATGATCCCGCATAGCAGCAGGGGTACGAGGTATTTCATTGTCGCTCTCCCGCCGTGAGCCGGCGCTGTTGGTGCGCGGCCCGGCTTTGTCTATTTAGACGCGCGCAGAGCGGGATTTGGATGCAGGCGGGGGCGGTTTCTTATTCCGCTTCGATGGCAGCATAGACCTTGCGGAATGCAGCGGGTTGATCGAGCACCTCGACGACCAGCCGGGCAACCTCGCTGCGACTGATGGATCCGCCGGCCGACCGGTCCTCGGTCAGAATGCCGCGGCCGGTGGCGTCGTCGTTATCGAGATTGCCGGGGCGAATGATCGTGTAGTCGAGACCGCTGACGAATAAATGATCTTCGCCGCGGCCCTTGGCCTCCAGGAAACCGCGCAGCATGAAACGCGCAATCCATGGCAACGCCTCCTTGCTGTCCCCGACACCGATCGATGACACCAGCACGAAGCGATTCACGCCGGCCGCAACTGCCGCGTCGATGCCATTGATGTTGCCTTCCGCGTCCGCCATCTTGCCGTCCTTGCCCTTGCCGGACAGTGTGCTGACCACGGCACGGAATTCGCCTGATGCAAAGGCGGCATCCACGCTGTCGCGATCGAGTGCATCACCGACCACCAATGTCGCCTCTGTCATATTCAGCGCGGTCAGATCCGATGTGGGCCGGACCAGAACTGTGACCGCGTCGCCGCGCGCCAACAGCAATTTGACGGTCTCCAGTCCAACACCGCGCGTCCCGCCGAGGACGAGGATGCCCGGTTGGTCGTCCGCCGCGAGCACCGGGCCTGACAAGAGGATTGCCAGGATCAATCCGAGCAATTTGCGTCGACGAATCATTGCGGTTGTTGCGACTGCTGGCGCATTTTTTCCTGGAACTTTTTCAATTCCGCGGCGGGATCCATGATCATATCCGAATAGATGCTCACTGGTCGGCCAACGAATTCATTGGAATCGACCTGCGCCAGTACGAAGTCCGCGAAATCTTCGTAGGTCACCACGCGGGCCGGCGGCGTGTCGCCGCTGGTCGAGAACTTGAGATCGTTCCGCGCCGGCTCCTCCACCATGAAACCGGGGCGCAGGATCACCGTATCGAGACTGGATCCCAGCAACATCTCTTCCATGTCAGCCATATCGGCATACAGATACCGCGCGTTGAAGCGCCACATGTCCGTCGGGTTGGCGCTTGCCGGCGCAGCGGCGTCGCGGCCCACGCGGGTCTCCACCCCCGTCGAACTCGCGATAATCAGCCGGCGATTGCCCTGGTTCGTCATGGCGGTAATCAGGTTTCGGGCCATCACGGTATAGAGATCGACTTCGCCGATCTCCTGCGTGGGATCCTTCGGCGTCGGGTAGCCGATCATGCAGATCACCACCTCGTCACCATCGAGCGCGGCCTCGAGCGATGCGACATCACGGATGTCGCCCTTGACGAGCTGCAGGCGAGGATGGTCGATGTCCAACTTGTGAGGACTGCGGGCCAGGCCGGTAATGTCGTAGCCCCGTTCCAGGGCCTGCGCGATGATCACGCGACCGGACCGGGCCGTCGCACCGAACACCGCGAGGGGTGGCTGATTCGCCGCGCTCGTATTGCGCAATGTCAGCAAACCGATGCCGGCCGCGATGAGTTCTCGTCGTTGCAACATAGCTGCGTCCCCAAGCCCCGACGGTTCAAGTTGCGACACCGTAGTTTCCCTTATACTGATAGATACATGCTGCAGCCAGAATTATTGACCGCACAGCAGATACCCGGAACCGCAGAGCGCCGACAATGACACCCAAGGCCCGCGCTTTTGACAACTGGATCCGTTCGCATTTCCGTGAACTCAACACGGCACTTGAGAACCTGTACTTCGCGCAGGAAGAAAAGGCCGCGGTCGAGGATGTCGGCGCGGACATCAAGCAGCAGCTGGTCGATGAGGGCCGGGAATTCATCGTTGCGCTGCTGGCCGAAGGCAATACGGATGAAGGTTTTGAGCCCGCGTTCGACCTGCTCGGCAACGTGGGCCTTTACATGGGAGCGTGCCGGCGCCACGAGATCACCAATCCGGATCGCGAACGCTTCTCCCCTTTGAGTGAAGCTTCCGCGCTGGCAATGCACGTGGGTGCCTCACTGGGCGTCGCGCCGCGCTTTGCGACGAGTCACCTGGCCACGCACAACCCAGCGATCGACGGCGATTACAAGAGCTTCACGTCACTCGAAGCGGAATACGTATTCCTCGACTACAACACGCGCGGGGTGCTGGCGTACAAACGGGCCGCCGATGCGCTGGTGCGCATTCTGCCGCTGGGGATTTCTCATCCGGTCGCCTGGGATTTGCTGAAAACTGCCAAGGATGCGTTGGAAGACGTCGTCGAGTCGAACGAAATACTGTTCTCGAAGCTCGACACCGACCGCTTTTTCTACTGCGTGCGTCCCTATTACAAACCATACCGCGTCGGGCAGCATGTCTATCGCGGCGCCAATGCCGGTGACTTTGCCGGCATCAACGAAATCGACCTGTTGCTGGGCCTTTGCCAGGCAGATAATCCGTCGTATTCACAACTGCTGGTGGACAAGTTCCTGTTCATGATGCCGGAAGACCAGGACCGGCTTCGCGACGTGATGCGACGGCAGAGCCTGCTCGATGACTTGCTGGAACAGCTCGAGTCGAGTTCGGGCAAGGAGTGGTTCAAGAAGAACACCCGCATGTTCCTCGAGGTTGTCGAGGCTCACGGAAAGACCGCGGTCAGCCACCACAATGCGCTGGTGGGCAAATTCATTGAACGACCGGCGGATGAATTGCCGCAGGAGCGCCTGAAAAACATCACCGCCAGTGGTCCCCCGCTGCACGTGCTGATGGATGCGCTGGAAAAGCTGCGTGACCTCCGGCTGGCTGCGGATCGGGACGATATCCCGACCCGTTTCGCGGATCTGCAACGCTTACGCGCGGTTGTTTGATTCGCAATATTTCCGCGGCGATTGACCGAGTTCCCGCCGGAACATGGCGATAAACGCGCTGGGATTGGCATAGCCCAGTTCATCTGACACGTTGGTTACCGCAACGCCCTCCGACAGGCGGGTGATCGCCCACAACAGGCGCAGGCGACGACGCCAGTTACTGAAGCTGAGACCGGTTTCGTGCTGGAAATGTCGCGCGATGGTGCGGTCACTGGCCCCCACCCTTCGTGCCCAGTCAGTCAACGGCCGATCGTCGCCCGGCGATTCCATCAACGCATCGGTGACCAGCCGCAGGCGTTTGTCGACAGGCAGCGGCAAATGCAGTGGTTCGGGATCGGCGTCGCGCAACAGGTCCGGAATCACCGCCATGAAACGGGCCTGTGCAGAACCGGGCGCGTAATCTGGCGGGATGCTCACGGCATGCATGATCGCTTCACGGAGGAGCGGTGAGACCTTGAGCACCCGGCACTCGGCCGGCATGTCCTGCACCGCATCCGGATGCAGGTACAGCGTCCGTATCTTTGCCGGGCCCTTGTTCGACGTGGCATGACCCACATGGGATGGAATCCAGACGGCCTGTTGCGGCGGCACAATCCAGGTTGCACTGGCGGTGCGCACCTGCAGGACGCCGTCCGCCGCGTAGACGATCTGGGCGCGGAGGTGTTCATGACTGGGGTAGTGGAAGCCTGCCGGGCGATCGAAGGCGACGCCCAGGACCGGTCGGTCAGGGTCATCCAGCGTGCTCGGATCGATATCCGGTTGTCTGGTTCTCGACATTAGTTGTCGAAATATAGCAAAAATACCGTTTGGTCCAAGTCTAGAATGCGTCCATGGAAACCCGGATTCGCACGAATTGCCGTGCCTGCGGGCACGCCGGCTGTGGCGCCTACGTGGTGGTCGAGGACGGCCGCGCCACGAAAATCCTGCCGGACAAGGAACACCCGATCTCCAAGGGCTACCTGTGCCGCAAGGCCCGCGGCTTCATGGAAGACATGCAGTATCACCCGGACCGGCTGCTCTATCCGCAGCGCCGGGTGGGCGAGCGCGGCGAGGGCAAATGGGAGCGGATCTCGTGGAATGACGCGCTCGACACGATTGCGTCGAAGCTGAACCAGATCAAGACCGAGTCAGGCCCCGAGAGTGTCGTGTTCGGTCACGGTACGGGGCGCAGTCACCATCGATTCATTTATCGCGTGGCGAACTTTTTCGGCACGCCGAATGTGTTGGCGAATGGGCATATCTGTTATCTGCCACGCCTGGCCGTGTCGAAACAACTCGGTATTCCGGTGCCGATCGTCGACTACGACAACCACCCGTCCTGCATCATGTCCTGGGGCAGCAACACGATTAACTCCAACGCCGACGAATACATCGGCGTGAACCTCGGTCTGAACCTGAAGCGCAAGCCGCAGTACATCGTCGTCGATCCACAGCGCACGAAGCTGGCACAAAAAGCCGATATCTGGCTGCAGCTGCGCCCGGGGACCGACGTCGCCCTGGCAATGGCGATGATGCACGTGATGGTGAAGGAAAACCTGTACGACCACGAGTTTGTCGAGAACTACAGCTATGGCTTCGACAAGTTCGTCGAGCGGCTGGAGGAATATCCGCCGGAGGTCGCGGAGAAGATCACCTGGGTGCCGGCGGAAAAAATCGTGGCTGCTGCGCGCATGTTTGCGAAGGCCAAACCCGCCGCGATCCAGTGGGGCGTCGGTATTGAGCACAACGTGAACTGCGCGAACTCCGATCGCTGCCTGATTTTCATGTCGGCGCTGACCGGCAACCTGGATGCGCCCGGCGGCAACGTGCTGTTCGGTCCACCGCCCGGATTGCCGCGCATGGAATTTTGCGGCCAGGAATTCCAGGATCGGGCCGACAAAATGCTGGGCGGCACGCGCTATCGATTGGCGGCCTCGATCAATCGCATCAGTCCGCACGTGGTCTGGGACGCCATCGAACACGGTGATCCCTACCAGGTGCGCGCCTTGATGATCATGGGCAGCAACCCGCTGCTGGTGCGTGAAAACAGCGCGCGCGTGGAGCGCTGTCTGAAGCAGGTCGAGTTCCTGGTAATGGCCGATATTTTCCCGACCCCATCCACCGAGATGGCGGACATTCTGCTGCCGGCGGCCACCTGGCTCGAGTTCGACAACATCGCGGACTACTGGAAGTCACACGGCTATATCTTCCCGCGGCCGAAGATCGTCGAGCCGCCTGGCGAGGCGAAGAGCGATATCGAGATCCTGAACGAGCTTGGCAAGCGACTCGGTTTCGCGGACGAATTCTGGGACACCTACCAGGATTCGCTGGACTACATTCTCGAACCGGCGGGTGTGAGTTGGGAAGAATTCAAGGACATGCATTACCTGCATAACGAGCCGCAGTACTACAAGTACAAGACCGAGGGCTTCAAGTCGCCGACGGGCAAGTTCGAGTTCTACATCCAGCAGAATGCCGACTGGGGCTACGATCCGTTACCGGCGCACGTCGAGCCGCCGGAGAGCCCGTCATCAGATCCCGAGCTGACGGACAAGTACCCGCTGGTGTTGACCACCGGGACGCGCACGCAAGAGTACTTTGGTTCGGAACATCGACAGAGCAAGTTCCTGCGCAAGAAGCACCCGGACCCGTTGCTGCACATTCATCCGGAAACCGCCGCCGCACGCGGAATTGCACACGGCGACTGGGTCTACATCGAGAACGCGCGCGGCAAGGTCAAGCACAAGGCGCAGGTCGACGACGGCATTGACCCGCGGGTTGTGGCCGCGGAATTCGGGTGGTGGTACCCGGAGCGGCCGGCTCCCGACTACGGCTTCCGTGACTGCAATATCAATTTCCTGATCGACGACCTGAACGTCGGGCCCGAATCCGGAGCGACCAATCTCAAGGGCCTGATGTGCGAGGTCTCGCGCGTCCCGAACTGAGGCCGTGAGAGCGGCCGTTCAGAGCCGGAACAGAAACTCCTGCATCCCGTTACCGAGCAGCATGGCCCGGTCCACGGTGTAGCCCAGCAGCGCGTCCCCCAGCGCCTCCGGGCTGTAACGCGGCGCCTGGATTTCGTTTGGATCGGCAGCGAGCTGGAGCAGGCTGCGATCCGGCTGCGGGATAAACGGGCAGGGCGTTACCGGCATGTTCGTGGCGGCGTAGACGATCAGGCAATGCAACTGCATCCCCGGCCGGCCGCGGGCCGAGAGGCGTTTTGACAGCGCGCGGATCGCCGGCAGGCTCAGGTAGTTCAACAAATCCCAGCACAGCACCAGGTCGGCGGGTTCCTGTTGTGCGCGCGGCAGCAGGGCTTCGGCGCGCTGTTCGAGATCGTCCGTGATCTCTGCCAGGCTGCCCAGACCGTCGGCGATATCGGCAATTTCCAGGCGACACCGATACTCACTGAACAATGCAATCGTGTCGGTATGCGCAGCGCCGAGATCCAGCACGACGCAGCGGCGTTCCTGGTCCAGCTGCTCGACTGCCTTGCGAAACAGCGGCGCGTTGAAAGCCTCGGGCATGCCCGCAGGTGACTTTACTCGCGCAGTACTAATCATGCCGTCGCATCCCCGCGACCGCCGCAGACGTCTTGCGGATGCTGTCGGATCAGCGCGCTTTGCGCGCGGCGGCTTCCGAGGCAGCGATTACCTTGTCGTTGCTTGCGGCCGTTTTTTCTACCGGCGTCGGTTTCGACGGAGTTTTGGCGGCTCCGCCCATCGCCGCATTCACGGCGTCCGGGTCCATCTCGATCGAGCCCTTGAACTTGGCGCCGTCTTCCAGGCTCACCCGCGGGGCCGTCATATTGCCCTGTACCTGGGCATTTTTGCGCACGATGATGTTTTCGGCGCCGAAGACGTCGCCTTCGACATAGCCGTCCACCGCGACCGACTTGGCGTACACACTCGCGCGCACCTTGCCTTCACTACCGATGGTCAGCGTACTGTTGCGCAACTGGATCTTGCCGTTCACATCTCCCTCGATCCGCAGGTCTTCTTCGCCCTGCAGATCGCCGTCGATGCGAATGGAGCGGCCGATCACTGCCGCCCCCTGTGATCCCGGATTGCCTGACGATTGCGATTTGGGGGCATTGCCCGCCCATTGCGGGCTGTTTCCTGGTGCGGCCTCATTGCTATAGCCTTCTGGTCCGTCTTTTTTTCCACGCTCAAACATAGCGGTTCCCTCCTGTTTCTCGACCGAGTCTAGCAGAGCCGAAAACGGCTCGTCAGGTGTGCCTGAGATGCCAGGATTTTGGCGCCTGGTGCGGATCCGGCGGCCCGGATTGGCGGGCGCTGAGGACCCGATCCGTGCATTGGCGGCCTGAGCTTCAGGCTGTCGTCAGGCGGTGGTCTGCTGCAGGCCAACGATGCCGACCACGATCAGGCCGACGAAAAACGCCCGCGCCAGGGTGGCGGCCTCCCCAAACAGCAGGATGCCGAGCACGAAAGTGCCGACGGCCCCGATGCCGGTCCAGACCGCATAGGCCGTGCCGATCGGAATGGTCCGCTGAGCGAGCAACAGCAATGCACCACTGATAGCGATGCAGACGGCGGCGAAAACGATCCAGGGCCAACGCGGGCCCGCATCGGTCATACCCAACTTGAGGCCGACCGGCCAGCCCCATTCGAAAATGCCGGCGACGATGAGATAGAACCAGGCCATGCACTATTCTGACCGGGAGCTGACGAGCGCTCAACGTTCCATGGGCCGCGCGTTTCCGCTGGTATGATTTGGTTTAGCTGATGAGCGCCACCGACAAACCACAATTCGAAGTCGCGTCTCTTTGGCGCTATCCCGTCAAGTCCATGATGGGTGAGGAGTTGGATGCAGCGGAATTGACCGAGCGTGGCCTGCTCGGTGATCGCGCGCACGCACTGTTGGATACCGAGACCGGTCGGGTGGCCAGTGCCAAGCAGCCGCGCAAGTGGGGTGGCTTACTCGACTGCCGGACGTCGTATGTCCGCCAGCCCGAGCACGGTCAGCCGCTGCCCGTTCTTCGTTTCGACTTGCCGAACGGCGACACTTTCTCCAGTGATCATCCCGAAGCCAATGAAAAACTCTCGGATGCAATCAACCGCAGGGTGACATTGCAATCCGCAGACACCGGCCCGGCGGGACTCAACGTGGAAATGGTTCAGGATCCGCTGGAGTCCATGAACGAAGCCACCGAATTCGAAGTTGGCGGCGCCGCGCCCGGTACGTTTTTCGATCTGGCGCCAATTCACTTGATCACTACGGCGACTCTGAATCAGCTTCGTGATGCCAAACCAGATGCGCATTTCGGTATTTCGCGCTTCCGTCCCAACATTGTCGTCGCGACGCCGGACGACACAACCGGCTTTGTCGAAAACGACTGGGTCGGGCGCTCGATCACGATTGGTGACGATGTTCAGCTGCAGGTGATCACAGCGTCACCCCGCTGCATCATGACCACGCTGCCACAGCAGGACTTGCCGAAAGACATGGCTATTCTGCGCACCGTCAATCAACTCAACATGGTCGACGTGCCGGTACTGGGCAAGAAACTGCCGTGCGCCGGCGTTTACGCCACCGTTCTGACGGGTGGTCGGATTCAGGGCGGCGATCCAGTCAGCGTTCAAGCATGATCCGGCCAATGTCATGCCAATAGGATTCGATCGCGTGGCCGGCGGGGAATTCTCTTCCCGCTCTGAAGTCCTGGCGCCCAATGGCATGGTGGCGACCAGCCATCCCCTGGCGACACAGATTGGACTGGATATGCTTCGCCGCGGCGGGTCCGCCGTGGATGCCGGCATCGCAGCCAATGCCGCGCTCGGCTTGATGGAGCCGACCGGGTGCGGGCCGGGTGGCGATCTGTATGCCATTGTGTGGGAGGAGAAAACGCGACGTCTCTGGGGTTTGAACGCCAGCGGCCGCTCGCCGCAGCAGCTCGATATCAACTATTTCCGGGACCATGGTATCGACGAAATACCCGCGGTCGGGCCGTTGTCAGTGTCCGTGCCCGGTGCCGTCGACGGCTGGTTCGAACTGCATCAGCGCTTTGGCCGGTTACCCATGGCCGAGCTGCTGCAGCCGTCGATTGATTATGCGCGGGCCGGTTTTCCGGTCACTGAAATCATCGCGCATACCTGGCAAGCGTTCGCGCGGATTCTCGGGGATCAGCCTGGATTCGCCGATACCTTCATGCCCGGCGGCAGCGCACCAAAGACGGGTGAGCTGTTCAGAAACCCGGGGCTGGGCGACACGTACGAGAAGCTGGCCCGCGACGGTCGGGACGTCTTTTACTGCGGCGAGATTGCCGACATCATCGAGCAATTCATGGCGGCGACCGGCGGGTTCATTACGGCCGCCGACATGGCGGCGCATCGTTCCGAATGGGTCGATCCCATCTGTACTGACTATCGTGGCTTGACCATCTGGGAACTGCCGCCGAACACCCAGGGCCTCGCAGCGCTGCAGATGTTGAATATTCTCGAAGGCTTTGACCTGACCGCGATGCAATTCGGCAGTCCGGATCACGTGCACGCCGTCGTGGAAGCCAAGAAACTGGCCTACGAGGATCGGGCCAGGTTCTACGCGGATCCGAAATTCGCCGACGTGCCGGTCGAGTGGCTGGTGTCGAAAGGTTACGCGAACGAGCGGCGCCAGCTCATTGACATGCAGAAGGCCGCAAGTGCCTATCCGGCCGGCACGCCGTTACCCGAGACGGGCGATACGATTTATCTCAGCGTGGGTGATCGCGACGGCAACATGGTGTCGTTGATTCAAAGCCTGTTCCGCCCGATGGGCTCGGGCATGACGCCACCCGGCACGGGCCTGATACTGCAGGATCGTGGCGAGCTATTCAGCCTGGACGACGACCATCCGAATGTCTACGCGCCGGGCAAACGGCCCTTTAACACAATCATTCCGGGTTTCGTGACGAAGGATGGGTATCGGTATATGAGTTTCGGCGTGATGGGCGGGCCGATGCAGCCGCAGGGTCACGTACAGATCATGTTGAACATGCTGGACTTCGGCATGGGCTTGCAGGAAGCAGGCGATGCCCCGCGCATCCGGCACAGTGGATCCAGTCAGCCGACGGGTTCCCGGATGACTGACGGCGGTGTCGTCACGCTCGAAAGCGGATTTGCCGTAGCCACCCGCGACGCGCTTCAAGCGCGGGGACACAGACTTGAAGACGCACCGGGTTCATTCGGCGGTTACCAGGCCGTGCTGTGGGATCAGGACCGCGGCATCTACGCCGGCGCGTCAGAAGCTCGCAAAGATGGCCAAGCCGCGGGTTACTGATCGCGGCTTTCGAGCTGTCAGGCGAGTTCGGCCACCAGCGGTAAGTGATCTGATGCCCGACGGGCTGTCGCCGTATTGTGCGCGCTGATCTCCAGCAGCGCGTTGCGCGGATGCACCCAGATGCGATCCAGTGCAACTAGCGGTAGCGGCGACGGAAAAGTTGCCGGCGCCGGCGTGGCCTCGAACCAGCGATGCAGCCAGCGCAGTGGCCGACCCCAGGTTAGCCATTCATTCAGATCGCCCATCAGGATTAGCCTGGCGTCGGTATCACCCGATTCGATCTGCTCGAGCAGGTGTTCGATCTGGCGCCGCCGTTCATAGGGCCGGAGCCCGAGATGCGTCACGATGATACGGGTCTGATTGGCTTCGTCCAGCACAACGTCGATTGCACCGCGCGCTTCGCGTCCGGGCAGGGTCAGGTCGACCCGATCGAGCTTCGCGACCGGTAACCGCGTCAGTAGCGCATTGCCGTAGTGTCGGTCGCCTCGCAACAGGGTTGGCCCGGCGATGGCCTTGTAGTTGCACTGCGCCGCCAGATGATCGAGCAGATCCAGGTCGCCTACCTGGTGGTGCTCGACCTCTTGCAGCCCGACGACGTCGGCATCGAGTTCGTGCAGCACGGCTGCGACGCGAGCCGGCTCGAAGCGGCGGTCCATTCCGACGGCCGCATGAATGTTGTAAGTTGCAATCCGCACCTTGGTACAATTCACGCACAAACGCTGTCGCAGAGAGCCACAATGATACGAAAAGCTTCCACGTACGCCGCAATGCTGGCGCTGCTGGTCGCGTTGTCAGCTACGGATCTTGTCGCCGATGAAGCGGCTGACCTGTTCAAGATCAGCAAACCGCTAAATATCGTTTATGAGCGGGATGGGCTCGATCTGGGCCGCTACAACAAGGTATTGCTGGCGACGCTGGGGCTCGAGCACGCGCGGGTGGTACCGCCACCGTGGGTCGAAGGTGATTCGCGGCAGTCGCAGGAGTGGCAGCTGGATGATGCCGACACCGCCTGGCTGACGCATGCCTACTTCACTGCGATGCAGGAGCAGATCGAGAAGATCGGCGGCTATCCGCTCGTGGAGGATTCCGCGGATGATGCACTCATCCTGGGTGTCGAAATCGTCAGCCTGACACCGTATGCGTTGCCTGGTGAGGAAGTACTCACCAAGGGCACCGGGACGCTGATTATGCAGGCAACCCTGCGGGATTCAATAACCGGCGAGTTGCTGGCGATCTATGAAGGCGAGCAGGACGTCGGTACGGAATACGTCCCAGCCAATCGCATCAGTGCAGAACACAATGCCAATGAGCTATTCAATGCGTGGGGCACCAAAGTCCGCCTGATCATGGACGACAGTCGCGGCGCGGGATAGAGCACGACAGTGATTAGAGGACTGCTGCAACTGGGCTTGCTGGTTGCAGCGGTCTACGCAGTTCTGCTGGTTTACGTCTATTTCTTTCAGTCCCGACTGATCTATTTCCCGAGTATCGGCGGCTCGGGATTATCCACACCAGCCGATCGCGGCATGGCCTTCGAGGATGTCGTGTTCGAGGCCACAGATGGCGTGCGCCTCCACGGGTGGTTCATATCGGCCCCGGACGAACGCGCCGTCGTGTTGTTCTTCCATGGGAATGCCGGCGATATCACGCACCGGCTCGATACCATCACGCTGTTTCACGATCTCGGTCTGTCGACATTCATCATCGATTACCGCGGCTATGGTCGCAGCGAAGGCTCACCATCGGAGCAGGGTACCTACGCGGACGCCGAAGGCGCTTGGATACACCTGACACAGGAACGGGGCATTCCTTCAGACCGGATTGTGGTTTTCGGGCGGTCGCTGGGTGCCGCCATCGGCACCTGGCTCGCGGCGCAGCACCGGCCGGCGGCTCTGGTTGTCGAAGCAGCATTCATATCAGCGCCGGAGCTGGCCAGGCATCACTACTGGTTCTTGCCGGTCCGGACGCTGGCGCGTTTCCGTTACGACACGCGCAATTACCTGCAGAGCGTGTCCAGCCCCGTACAAATTTTTCATGGGGCTCAGGATGAAATCGTGCCCATTGCGCATGGTCGGAAACTGTTTGAAGTAGCGAACGATCCCAAAGAGTTCGTCGAGCTGGTCGGCGGGCACAACGACGCTTTTTTCTTCAGCGGACCGCTGTACCGACGCGCATTGGACGAGTTCCTCGATCGCCACCTTCCGCGCGCCGTGCCGACGGCCACCAAGCTGATCTCAGGTCGGCGTGATTAACCCGTCAGTGCAGGCTGTGATCCCTCGTCGACGGGATCGCGGTCTTGATCTCGCGGCCGTGGACCTCGCCCTCGCGCACCTCGTCGAGAATCCGATCGACAATTTCCTGTCCGCCCTGCCCGGCGTGGTAAATATTGCCGAGGAAATAGAGCGTCTTGGCGGCGGCCTCGGTGAAGACGAATACCGTATCGATGAACTCGTTGTCGTAGAACGTCGGTGACCGGTCGCCGTCGAACACGAGCTCGCAGTTGCGAAACGTGCAGTTATGAAAGACGTTACCGCTCAGCTCGACGCGCTCGTTATTGAATTCCTCGTCGCTAAATTCCATGACTCCCTCCTGTGCGGCTGTTGGTCGGCCGCCGTTCACAAACTTGTAATATTAGTGTAGCAATGGCAGGTTCTTCGATCATGTCAACACCGGGGGGTATTGTCATGTGCTTCTCCAGGCTGCTTTGCCTCATTCTGGGGCTCTTGCTTTTTAATCCCGTCAGCTACGCGAACAAAGTCGAAAGGCTCTCTTTTTCGGGGGGCTCCCCCTCGATGATCTGGGTCTATTCGGACAACGGGGAAAAGTGGACCGATGTCGACGAATCAAAGCCTGTCAGCGTGTCGGTCAACACGGACATGGAATGCAAGTACGAGGGTAATGTGTCAGGCAAGAATCCCTACAGCGGCAACCTGCTGGTAGCGGGGCTCAATCGGACGTCAGGCGGAGAAATCTACAGTGACATGACCCAGGTAAAGGGCAAATATCGCTATGTCGGCCCGATCGCGCAGGATCCTGTCAAGGCCTGCAACAAGGAACTTGAAAAGCGGGTTGCAACGTTGGAAGGTAAAACCAAGTATCACTTCCTCAGCGAAGGCTTCATCGTCGACAGCCCGGGCGCACTGCAGGCGCAACTGTCATTGGTCTGCAAGGCGACAGGCCTGGGTTTCGATGACTATAAAGATGTTGGTGGGTACCTGGACGTTCGCGTGAATTGCCAGGCGTCCCCGAAGGCGGCCGGCAAGATTCCGAAGCCAGAGGTCAAAGTCGCCAAAGTCAAGCTCGGGCCATTGATCAAAACGGTCAGTTTCAACGCCAACCCTGCGAATCAGACAGGAAAGTGCCCGGCCGGCGTGAAATTCACGGGCAAGGTCACGACGACCCGTGCCGGTGAGGTGAAATATCGCTACAAAGGCAGCGGCAATAACGAGTCGCCGGTGTATACCCTGAAATTCAGCGCCGCGGGGACCAAGAACACGGCGAACTGGAACCGCACCATTAACCCCGGTGCGGGTGGAAAGGACCAGATTCAGGCGGCCGGTTCGGGTGACCCGGTATACAACGGCTGGCAACGTATTGAGGTGATGTCGCCGGAACAGGGTTCGAAGCAGGTGAACTTCAAAATCACCTGCAAGGATGATGCTCCTGGCACCATGACGATCCAGAAGGCGACGCCGAGCCGGGCGCAGAAGTAGCCGACTCGTCTAGCTGAAGTCCAGGATCCGCTGGCCTAGCAGCCGCCCGAACGTGAGCGCGGGTGTGACCAGCATGCCGTTGGTGTAAGCCGCTCCCGACGTTGCTCCTGCGCCGATGATTTCGCCGGCCGCGTACAGGTTGGGAACCGGCTTGCCCTCTGCCGTGGTGGCCTGCAGGTTGCCATTCACGCCGAGACCCGCAAAGGAAATTAGCGACCAGCCGTGCATGCGGATGGCGTAGTAGGGCGGCTTCGCAATCGGCAGCGGACGGTGCGTCAATCCAAACGGATCGGGCCGCTCGTTGACCAGTGCATCGTTGTAAGCGTCGACGGTTTTGACCAGTTGGCGCGGATTTAGCCCAGCGGTTACGCCGAGTTGTCTGAGATTTTCCGCCGACGAAAACATCGGGTGCGAGTCGCAAGCGTCCATCACCTGTTGTGCCGTCCAGTCAGGCACCAGTGGTGGCGCCGTATCGAGAATTGCCTGATCGAATATGGCCCAGTGTCGATGCCCGGGTTGCTCGGCCAGCGCATGCTCGAGATGGTTGATACTCGGATGGTCCTCCCGGACGAAGCGTTCGCCCCGGAAGTTCACGAGGATTTCCCATGGCTTGCGCAAGTTGGGATTCAACGGCGGAATGGCACTTGGCGGGGACGGGAAGTGATCGTTCGCCAGGATCGCGCCGAGTAAGGTGGCGTACTTCTCACCGCCGCGCAGGTAGCCGCCGGCCGCCAACCCCAGGGTCAGGCCGTCGCCCTGGCTGTTGGGGTGCGCGATCTGGCAGTACAGCGGCACGCCATGCAGCTCCTCGTACATGTGTGGATTGGATGCGCAGCCACCGCTGGCCAGCACCACGTTTCTCGCCCGAAAGTCACTGCGTTCGCCATCCGGACCCGCAGCAACCACACCCACGACAGCACCACTGCCATCCTGGATCAGGTCGACCGCGCGAGTGTTTAATTGCACCTGCAGCCGCCCCTTGGCGATTGCAAGATCGACCAGTGGCTTCATCGCGTTGAAAATGGACCAGCCATTTTGCGGTCCCCACTGGTAGCGCGCGGTGCGGAAGTGATCGTGGCCGTGGCCGGTCAGCGGATGCTCCGGCAGCACTTCAAAACCGTGCTGCGCCAGCCAGTTAAGGCTATCCGCCGCGTTGTCGACCAACAGGCGCGTCAAGACCGGGTCCGAAGTGCCGTCATTGATGCGCATGATGTCGTCGTAATGAGCATCGGGCGTGTCTTCGATGCCTTTGGCCTGCTGAAACACGGTGCCAGCAGCCGCGACCTGGCCGGTAGAACGGTCCAGCGTTCCGCCGAGCATCGGACCCTTTTCGATGATCAGCACTCTGCCGCGTTCGGCAGCGAACAAGGCGGTGGGTAAACCGGCCGTGCCGCCGCCGACGACGATCACGTCCCAGTCCTGCGCGGCTACCGCAGCGCCGAACGGCAGCGCACTAAGCCCGATCGCGTGTCCGGCGCCGACCAGGAATTCACGCCTGGAAGTATTGGCACTCATTACTTCTGGTGTTTCTCTTTCCACTCGCTGTAGGGCATGCCGTAGACGCGTTCCCGCGCGTCCATCTTGTCAATCTCGATACCCATCGCGGCAGCCGCGTCGCGATACCAGCCTGCGAGGCAGTTGCGGCAAAACCCGGCCAGGTTCATCAGGTCGATATTCTGCACCTGCTTGTTTTCATCCAGGTGCTTGAGCAGTCGGCGAAACGCTTCGGCATCAAGGTGGTCTTGTGTTTGCTGATCCAATATTAGCCCTCCAAAAAAATGGGCCCATTCGGGGCCCATTCTACGCCGAATTCAGTGTGCACAGGCGTCAGGCGATAATACGCTCGCACTCTTTTCGGCAGGCGACGCAGGCATCCGCACAGTCCTTGCAGGCCTCATGCTTTTTCTCGAATTTGCGGCACTCCGCTTCGCAGGTGTCGCAAACCTCGATGGTTGCGGCGGCGTAGGTCTTCAGGTGTTCGGAATCGTGCGCGGCCAGTTTTGCCAGCGCCTCGCAGGCGATCACGAGTTCCTGCACCTGCACCAGGCATTCGACCAACTCGGTGTTGCCGCTGCGTAAATCGTCGATACAGTGTGCGGCACAGGCATTACCGGTTTCGATGCAGTGCAGGGCTTCCCTGATCAGGTCGCCATACTTTTCATGCGCATCATGGTGCTCACCCGACTCTTCCGCGGCAGCGGCCAGCGCCGGGGCCGCAGTCAATGCCGCGAGACCCGATGTCACCAGAAACGCGCGTCTATCTTGCAGTGGAAATTGCTTGGCCATGAGCGTCCCCCCGGATAACTCTGCTGGAAAGAATTCCTGAGCAGGCACTATCCACAATGCGCTCCGCTACAGGCAATCCGTAATGCTACTTAGCAGGCTCAGGCGGTGCCGAACTTGGTTTCGACATGGATTCCAATGCTGCGCAGGAAGTCGGTCGGCAGTATGCCTCCGGCATTGATGATGACCGCATCGTTACGTACCTGAATTTCCCGGTCATCGTAGAGCAGCGCAACGTGATCATTTTCGATGCGTGACAGCGTCGACTTCAGCGCGATCTCCAGTTGGCCGTTCGCGGCCGCAGCGCCAATTCGCTCCCGGTTCTTGCGCTTGGCCCGGGTAAAGGCTTCCGAGCGGTAGGATAGTGTCACCTGGCTGCCCGGTACTTCAGCGATTGACCAGGCAGCTTCGAGGGCGCTGTCACCTCCGCCGACGACCAACACGTGCTGGCCCGCATACTGTTCGGGATCGATCAGCCGGTACGCAACCTTGGGCAATTCTTCCCCTGGTACATCGAGCTTTCGCGGTGTGCCACGACGGCCGATCGCGAGCAGCACATTGTGCGCCCGATAGCGACCTGCGGTTGTACGAATGCTGAACGCACCCGAATCCCGATCAATGGCTTCGACACGTTCCCTGTAATTGACCGCCAAACCCGTCTCTCGTTCGACGCCCTGGAGATACTCGATTAGTTCATCTTTGGTCGTTTCCCGGAAACGAAACTCACCGACCAGCGGCAGGTTTGCAGGTTCGGTCATTACCAATTTCCCTCGCGGAAAATGCGCAATCGTCCCGCCCAGGGAATCCTGCTCTACAGTGACGAACCGCAGGCCTTTTTCCAGAGCGGCCAGCGATGCAGAAAAACCGGCTGGACCCGCGCCAACGATGAGCAGGTCGAGGACGCCAGGCTCGTCGGCTCGGCGAATGCGGCGGATTGATTCGGCAGCCTGCCGTCCCTGTTCAATGGCGTTGCGGATCAGACCCATACCTCCCAGTTCTCCGGCGATAAAGATGCCCGGAACATTCGTCTGAAAATCAGCGGCGACGTGAGGGATATCAACACCACGCCGTTCAGTGCCAAAGACCAGGCTGATCGCGCCAACCGGACAGGCCTGCAGGCAGGCACCGTGACCGATGCAGTCGGTCGGGCTGACCAGATTGGCCTTGCCATGAATCAAGCCGAGCACCTTATGGCCCGGCATCTCGGGGCAGGCCGAAATGCAGGCGGCGCAGCCAACACATTTGTTCGGGTCGATGATCGGGTGCAGCGATGCGGGCTCGGTCATGCCCGTATCGATCGACTCGTTAAGCACCTCCACACTTTCCTCATGATGCACTCGACGCCGGCGGACATAGAGGCCAAGGATGAGCGCAAACGGCGCGAAGTAGATGGCGAGACTGACTGTTTCGTTCATGCCTTATTGGGTCTTCGGCAGTGTCCCCGTTGACCGCGCCAATTCTCTGGCTTTGCAGCCGTCGCGGATGTGACCGGATTCACGGCGGTCGCACTGGGTTTTTTACATAAGATCGGAATTGCGTCGCGCTTGTATCAACTTATTTGCGCCATTTACGCACAATAAAGTATATTAGCGCAGCGTGGCCAGGGACGGCCCGCCACGGCAGCCAGGGAGTGCCAGGGAATGGACGGAGCAGCCATAGCGACCGCGCGTAAGCCTGTTGATACACCAGGTGAGCGTCGCGCCTGGGGACAGGTCATTTTCAGCCGCCAGGGCGCGGCCATCGGTTACGGTGCTGCGGCTTTGCTGCTATTGCTCGGGTGGTTCCTGCGGGATCTCAGCCCGATTAATGCGGGCGAGGGTGTCGGATATGCACTCGGGATCATTGGCGGTTCGCTGATGCTTGTCCTGTTGCTGTACTCCATGCGCAAGCGGGTGCGTTTTCTGCGCCGTTTCGGGGCAACCAAGTACTGGTTCCGGATCCATATGATGCTCGGCATCGTCGGGCCGCTACTGATCCTTTATCACTGTAATTTTAATGTTGGCTCGCTGAATTCGCAGGTTGCGTTGTATTGCACTTTGCTAGTGGCTGCGAGCGGCATCGTCGGCCGATACCTTTATGCTCAGATCCACCTGGGGCTGTACGGCCGCAAGGCTTCGCTACGTCAACTGACGGAGCAGCTGAAGAATTCGAATGAACAGCTAACGACGAGCCACGGGCTGATTCGCGACGTGCGCCAGACGCTGGTCGCACTGGGTGACGAGGCAGCTGAGCCGCCAGCGACATTTGCACAAAGCATCGTCCACCCGGTCGTGATGGGACTCCGTACTCGCTGGTGGTTCTATCGACTGAACTGGGCGGTGCGTAAGGAACTTACCGCGCGCGCGATGACGTCGGAGGTCGTCGAGCAACACCGGGATCGACTGCTGGCGACCACACGCGAATTCCTCGATGAGCATCTGACGCGTATCCGCCGCGTTGCGCAATTCGGTTTTTACGAGCGGCTGTTTGCATGGTGGCACATCGTGCACGTGCCGTTTTTCCTCATGATGGTGTTGTCCGGCATCGTGCACGTGCTGGCCGTGCACATGTATTAGCCGGGACATGGGTCGTGGTGACCAGACGTACCTCATGGGTCATGGCAATCATGTTCAGCAGCGTTACGCATATCGCCGGGGCCGTCGAGTTGGAAAAACTCGTCATGCCAGGCCCGGTAATTGCCGGTCATGCAGACATAGAGGTCGACTGTGACCAGTGTCACCTGGCCTTTTCGCGCGACAAGCAGGCCGATCTTTGCCGTGACTGTCACGAAGACGTTGCGACGGACCAGGCGGCGGGGACCGGTTTTCATGGCCTGGATGCAGCGGCCAGCACTGAGAGCTGCGCGAGCTGTCACACGGAGCACGAAGGTCGCGATGCCAACGTGATCATCCTGGACACCGAGACATTCGATCACGACTTTACGGACTTCCTGCTTCTGGGAGCGCACTTGGAGACCGACTGCGTGGACTGTCACGCCGCCGACACCAAGTACCGCGACGCGCCGCAAGCCTGTGTCGAATGTCACGAGGACGATGACGAGCATCGCGGTGGCCTGGGTCGGCAATGCGCTGATTGCCATTCATCGACCGAATGGCAGGAGACCCGCTTCGATCATCAGGAGCATACGGGTTATGCGTTGCTGGGCGGTCATGCGGAGGCAACTTGCTTAGCCTGTCACGTGGATTACCGCTACGGGAATACCCCCGCCGATTGCTATGCCTGTCATGTCGAAGACGATCCACATAATGGTATGAACGGCAGCGATTGCGCCTTTTGTCACACGGAGCGGCGCTGGGATGAGCTGCTGTTCGATCACGGCAAAGAGACAGGATTCGATCTAATCGGCAAACACGGTGACATCGCCTGCACTGATTGCCACACCGATAACAACTTCGATGCCCCGCTCGAGCAGGACTGCGTCAGTTGCCACCGCGATAATGATGAACACGACGGCCTGAACGGTCCTGCCTGCGGGGATTGTCACTCACCGGCGGGCTGGCCCGAGACGACCTTTGATCACGCCGCCGTCGCGGCATTCCCATTGCTCGGCGCGCACGCGGCAACCACCTGCGCCAGTTGCCATGACAGCCCGATGCATGAGATCGCGCCGCCGACCAGCTGCTTTGGCTGTCACCGCGATGATGATCCGCATGATGGCCAGGAGGGTGAGAACTGTGCGAGCTGCCACAACGAGCAGGACTGGACGACAAGTGTTGCATTTGACCATGATCTCACTACGTTCCCGCTGATCGGCCAGCATCGTGATACCAGCTGTGATGCGTGCCACGAAAGCGCTCGTTTTCTGGATGCGCCGCAGGCCTGCGTGGACTGTCATCGTGACGACGACGTTCATGAAGCGGGCCTCGGCACGGCCTGTGGTAACTGCCACAACCCGAACGACTGGGCGTTCTCGGTTTTCGACCATGCGCGGCAGACCCGCTTCGTGCTGGATGGCGCTCATGTGGACCTCGTCTGCGAGTCCTGTCATGACCGACCGCTGGAAAAGCAAAACCTGAGTCTCGGCAGCTGTTCCGCCTGTCACCGGGCGGATGACATCCATCGCGGCGAATTTGGCAGCGACTGTGCGCGGTGCCACAACACGCGCACATTCTCCGGAGCCAGGAGAGTCCAATGAGTCGATTCAGCATGAAGCACCTGCTGCTGAGTCTGTGTTGCGTGATTGGGCTTACCGCAGCCAATGCTCAGACGCCGATCGGCTCGAGCTTCGATCACTTCACGACCGGTTTTCCGCTCGAAGGCGCGCATCGCAACGTCGACTGCCAGCGGTGCCACGTTGGCGGCGTGTTCCAGGGTACGCCCCGGCAGTGCGCCAGTTGTCATTCACGTGCCGGGCTGGTCAAAGCCACCCCGCTGGCGCCCGATCATGTGCTAACGACGACTCAGTGTCAGGACTGTCATCTGGAGACGACCTGGAGCCCGGTACGGCGCGTCGATCACAGCCAGGTCATTGGCAGTTGCGCCAGTTGCCACAATGGCCGGCAGGCCGAAGGCAAGCCCTTGGATCACCCGGCCAGCAGTGAACAGTGCGAAACCTGTCACCGGCCGTCCGGCTGGCTACCCGCCGGTTTCGATCACAGCCTGGTTTCCGGCAATTGCTACAGCTGCCATAACGGCACGACCGCAACCGGCAAGAATGTCGGCCACATCAATACGACCAACGTTTGTGAAGACTGCCACAACACCAATGTCTGGGATCCGGTGTTTCGTGTTGATCACCTGCAGGTGCTTGGAAGTTGCTATAGCTGCCATGATGGCGCGACCGCAGAAGGCAAGAACCCGGGTCATATCCCGAGCGGCAATAACTGCGACGACTGCCACACGACCATGGCCTGGCTGCCGGCGGTCTTCGATCACGCCAATGTTGTTGACAACTGCTTCAGCTGTCACGACGGCATGACAGCGACCGGCAAGAATGTTGGCCACATCAATACCACCAATGTCTGCGAGGATTGCCACAGCACCGCCACTTGGGATCCCGCCATCCGTGTCGACCACCTGCAGGTGCTCGGCAGTTGTGGCAGTTGCCACAATGGTGTGATCGCGACGGGCAAGGATCCGGGCCATATCCCGAGCGCCAACAACTGCGACGACTGTCACACGACCATGGCCTGGCTGCCGGCGGTGTTCGATCATGCTGGCGTGACGCCTGGCACCTGTTCCAGTTGCCACAACGGAACAACTGCAACCGGCAAGGATCCCGGCCATGTGCCGACAACCGCGGAATGCGATGCCTGCCATACGACGGTAGCCTGGACACCGGCGAATTTCGATCACGACAACATCATGGGCGCCTGTTCGAGTTGCCACAACGGCACGGCAGCGACCGGCAAGGATCCCGGTCATTTCATCACCACGCAGGAATGCAACGATTGCCATGGCACGAATTTCTGGATCCCGATCCAGTTCGTGCACATGTCGGCCAGCTATCCGGGCGATCACCGCGGCAACCTGGCGTGCACGGATTGTCATGGCGGTAACTCCATGGTCGTGACCTGGCCCGCCCCCGCCTATCAGCCGGACTGCGCCGGTTGCCATGCCGGCGACTTCGAGCCGGGCCCGCACAAGAAGCACGAAAACCCGGACGTGCGTTACACGGTCAGCGAACTGCGCGATTGCTCCGGCGCCTGCCACGTCTACACCGATGCCACCCTGACGGTCATCAAGGATTCGCGGCCGGGTCCGGAACATCGTGTTAATCAGAATGAGTTCTAAAGGCCAGTCATTTGCCGCGCTGCTGCTCTTGGCCTGGACCGCCGAGAGCGTGGCAGCCGGCCTCGTGCTCGACCGGGCGCTGGTGTCCAGCAGCAGCGCAGGTGTTGAGGTCGAGGTGCAATTGAGTTGCGCTTATCGCTATGTCGATCACACGCCACATACCGCAGCGCGCCGGGTGCGCGTGAGTTTGGCGCCACTGGATGACTGCGCCACGAGTCTGGGTGCTGGTGGCTCGGTCCGGGAGGCCAGTCGGCCGGCCGGCCGCGAACTCGCGTCGCTGGACGAGCTGGAGTTCCTGTCGCGAGCCGGTGCCGGAGCGTCGCTGACGTTGTTGTTCAGCCGCGCCGTAACTATTGAGGTTCGTCAACGGGGTGACTTGCGCAGCGTGGTTGTCAACGTGATGCCGGCTGATTTTCACAGCGACGATCTCACCGTTCTGCCGAGTATCAACCCACCGCCTGGCGACAATGCTGCCGATCCCGAATTGACGCGAACGCCGGAGCGTTTGCGCCGCGCCGACGAGCGCGCGCGGCAGGCCACGCAAGCGAAGCCAGCGGTGCAAAAGCGCGGGCAGTATGTGATCAATCTCGAGTCAGCGCTGGAGCCGGTTACGCAGATTCATGCGGACGTCGTCGAGACAGGAGTCGACTGGCAGTTTTACACCGCCGACGCAATGTTGGCCGGCACGACCTGGCATCGCCTGCGCGTCGGGTTCTTCGCAACCGAAGCGGCGGCCGAACAGGCGCTCGCCTCCCTGCGCCAACACTACCCGAGAGCCTGGGTAACCAAGGTGCCCACCAGCGAACATTTGTTGGCCGACAGCGCGACACTCGATGCCGGGGTCCCTGGCGAGCAAGTCACAGCGCAGCCTTCGCATGCGCCGGCGAAAGCGGTCGAGCCAGGCGTCGCAACGCTCGATGTAGCAAAGTTGCAGGCGTTGATGGACGACGGTCGCACCGCAATGATTGCCGCCGACTACCCCCGGGCCATCCAGCTCTATACGCGGGCGCTGCGCGAACCTGAGCATCCTCACTCCCGGGACGCGCTGGAATTTCTCGGCCTGGCGCGGGAACGTAACGGGCAGAAAGCGCATGCGGTTGCGGAGTATCGTCGCTTCCTGGAGTTGTATCCAGAAGGCGAGGGCGCTGATCGGGTCAGCCAACGGCTCGCGGGCCTCACGGCGCTGGCGCCGCCGCGAGCCGCAAATTCCGGGCAGCGGGCGCGGCGGCCGCGCCGGGAGAGTCGCTGGGAAATGTTCGGTGGTTTGTCGCAGTACTACCGGCTCGACGAAACCCAGTTCAACGAACAGCCGCGACTCACCAGTCAGTCGTCGATTCTCACTGATGCGGACCTGATGGTTCGACGGCGTGGCGAGCGGACGCTCTTCACCAGTCGGGTGACACTCGGCAATCTGTATGATCTGCTCGGTGAAGACGAGGGTCCGGGTAGCAGCACACGGGTCTACTACCTCTATGCCGATCTGCAGGATGAGCAGACCGGTCTTGGCGCACGCGTCGGCCGGCAGTCATTGCGGACCAGCGGCGTGCTGGGCCGCTTCGACGGCGCACAGCTCTCCTGGCAATGGCGACCGAATACGCGGTTCAACATCCAGAGCGGGTTTCCGGTTGAGTCGAGCGGTGACAGCATCGATACGGATCGGGTCTTCTACGGCTTCAGTGTCGACCTGCTCGACATGCTCGAGACCGTGGACCTGAACCTGTTCTACAACACGCAGGAAGTCAACGGGATTGATGATCGCGAAGCCGTCGGTGGCGAATTGCGCTATTACGATTCCAGTCGCGCGCTGATTGCGCACATCGACTACGATGTCTCGTATAGCGAATTGAATAGCCTGACCGTGCTCGGCAACTGGGCCTCCGACAATCGCGTGACCATCAACGCGATGCTCGATCAACGCAAGAGTCCGTTTTTGCTGACCCGCAATGCGCTCATTGGTCAGCCATTCGGCACAATCGAGGAACTCCTGCTGACATTGACCGAGGACGAACTGCGGCAACTGGCGGCGGATCGCACAGGCGACGTGCAAGCCTTGGCGCTGGGCGTGTCGTTGCCGCTATTCGAGCGGTTTCAGCTCAACGCTGATGTCACTCTGAACGAATTTGGTGGCACCCCCGCATCGGGCGGAGTTGCCGCAGTGCCCGACGCCGGCACGGAGTATTTCTACAGCCTGAACCTGATTGGCTCCAGTCTGCTGAAGGAAGGCGACAGCTCGATCGTCGGCCTGCGCTATGCCGAGGGGACGAATGCGACCACGACCTCCATATATATCAATACCCGTTATCCGGTGACCCGTGGCTTGCGCATCAATCCTCGCCTGCGCCTGTCGCATCGCGAGTTCGTTCGCGATGACTCTTCCGAATGGATTGCGGCGCCGGCAATCCGGATTCTGTACCGATTCTCGCGCCACTACAGTCTCGAATTGGAGACAGGCGGCGAATGGTCCAGCCGCGACCTGGAGAACGAAACATCCGATTTCAACTCCTTCTTCATATTTGCCGGTTACCGGGCGGATTTCTGATGCAGCAACCAATTAAGAAAGTAATGATCCTGTTGTTGCTGTTGACCGTTGCTGCCTGTGCGCGGCCGGTCAGCCAGGCGATGTCACGGGAGTACCTCGATGAGGCGACTGGCACTACGGTTGTACATCTGCCGAAAGCACTGGTGTTCTATCACGAGGAACCGGCGCTGGCGGTGCACGCGCGCGATTACATATCGCTCGGCCCCGTGCAGATAAGCCAGGCCGGCCGTCGGGAGTACCTGTTGTGGACCTGGCGCTGGAGCACAATCGATCGCGGCTGGGAGACAGTGGAGACCGGGGAAGCCATGGTCCTGTTGCTCGATGGCGAGCCCATGGAATTGATCTCGTCCGCGACGCCCGGATTGGGTCACGTGCCATACGCGGCCCCCGTCAACGGCGGCGCAATGCGCGTCTTTGCGCTGACGCGCAGTCAGGCCTTGAGGATCACGCAGGCGGATCATCTCCAGGTTCAGGTCGGCGCCGATCGGACCGGAGGAATCTACAACCCGTGGCATGCCACCAAACCGGCGCTGAGTGCTTTCGCCCTGACAATATACGGCAATGAGTCCGTGAGGATTGCGACTGCTCGTGACTGACGACCCGAAATTGAACCTGGTTCGCGCTTTCCGGCTGATGCTGCGCCCGTTGGTGCGGATTCTGCTGCGCGGGGGAGTCACGTGGAAAGAGGCGGCCGAAGCTTGCAAAGCGACCTTCGTCGAAGTCGCGACTCAGGACTATGGGCTGCACGGCCGGCCCACCAACGCGTCGCGGGTGGCGATACTCACAGGGCTCAGTCGGCGCGAAGTCGCGCGGCTGCGCAAGGAACTCGCGGCGGAGCAGGAGCCGGAATTCGGCGGCATGAACAGTGCGACGCGGTTATTGACCGGCTGGCACATCGACGCCGACTTTCTCGATGCCAGCGGCCGCCCACTGGAGCTACCGATGAGCGGTGCAGGGGCCTCGTTTGAGAGTCTCGCGCGGCGCTACGGTGGCGATATCGCGGCCGTCACGCTGGTACGCGAACTCACGCGGACCGGTGCTGTTGTGGAACAGCCCAACGGTAGCCTGCGGGCAATGAAGCGCTACTTCATGCCGTCGCCGCTGGATCCGGCGGCGGTGCTGCGTGCTGGTAGCGTGCTGCAGGATCTTGGCAACACGGTTGGACATAACCTCGGCTGCGCTGGAGGGGAGGTCACCAGTTTCGAAGGTCGCGCGACTAATGAACGCATGGTCGTCGGAGATGAGAAAGCGTTCCGCGCTTTTCTGGAACGCGAGGGGCAGGCTTTCCTCGAGCGTGTAGATGACTGGCTGGCGATGCACGAGGCGACTGCCGCGGAAGAGAAGAAGTACCGGCTGCGTCGGTTTGGCGTGGGCGTGTACCAGATCAAGGACGAAGCCGGGGACAGGTCGACAGATGAGAATTGAGCTGAGCAGAGTTGCGTTGGTTGGTGCCGTGGCGGCGTTGATGGCCTGCACCGGTGGGGGTAGTCCGCAAGTTGCTGGCATCGATCGGGGCGGCGCGCAGGGCGGTATCGCGGTGGGCGTCGTCACTGGACTCGGCAGCATTTTTGTCAATGACGTGCGCTACGAGACCAGCACGGCGACGATCATGATTGACGGTGTCGCCGCTAGCGAGGCGGACTTCAGACTCGGCCAGGTCGCCACAGTGCAGGCCGACTTGTCGGGCGCCGTAGCCACTGCATTGACCGTCGCAGTCGATAGCCTGGTGATCGGGCCCGTTGCCGATCTCGATCCTGTGAACGGCACGTTCATCGCACTGGGGCAGAACGTCAGAGTCACCGCTACAACTTACTTTGCCGACAACCTCGAACCTCTGGGGCTTGATGCTCTGAATAACGGCGACATCATACGCATCAACGGCCTGGTCGATGCTAATGATGAAATCAGTGCAACCCGCATTGAACGCCTCGCCGCCGTGGCACAGTTCGAACTGCAGGGCATTGCGCGGAACGTCAACCAGGGGCTGCAATCATTCATGATTGGGGGCCTGATCGTCGACTACTCATCCGCGTCGTTAATCGATGGCTTCCCGAGCGGTCAGCCGGAAGAAGGCGACCTGGTGCGGGTTGGCGGTAATCAGTTCGGTGGCAGTGGCGAGTTTGTCGTTGACCGCATCGCGCTGCGCGCGAACGACCTCGCGGATAACGAGGAAGACGAGGCCGAGATCGAGGGCTTCATCACCTCCTTCACGTCAGCCACTGACTTCCAGTTAGCAGGTATCCCGGTCACAACGGATGGCGCCACCGAATTTGAAGGGGGTACGGCGGGCGATCTGGCCCTCAATGTGCGTGTCGAGGTCGAGGGCGTCATCGGTGCCGGTGGCGTATTGCTCGCCGACAAGGTCGAGTTCAAGCCGGACGGCAATATCCGGATGGAGGCCGATGTCAGCGCTGTCGATGTGGCCGCTGGCACGCTTACCGTCCTCGGCGTTACGGTCCACGCCGATGGTCTGACTGACCTCGGCCTAATCACCGTCGGAGATTGCGCCAAGGTGCGCGGCTACGAGTCGACGCAGGATCCGGGCGCACTGATTGCGACCCGGCTGGAACGTGAAGACAGTTGCGGTGACAAGCTGCTGCGTGGTGTTGTCGAGTCGGTTGCCGATCCCGATTTCACGATCTTTGGCATTACTGTGATGACCGACGGCTCAACCAGTTTCCCGGGCGGCTCCGCGGCGGCTTTCTTCGCCGCAGCAACTGGCCGCCTTGTCGAGGCGAAGGGGGACCAGGTCGGTAACAGCCTGCTGGCCGAGGAGATCGAGTTCAAGGACTAGGACTCGTGCCGATACCGGATCGGCTCGAAAACACTATGACCGCCCGCTCTGCTATAGTCCCGGCCCCGCGTTTTCAGGTCCCACAAACCGTGCCCCAGGTCGCTCCGACAGCCATAGATGATCGTCGATTTGATGCGATGACCGGTATATTTCGCGCGCAGCAGCAGTGTCCGCCCGCACTGGAAACGGTGGATCCCGCCTTGTTGTCACCGTACCAGCGGGTACTGCTCGTGATTGATGGCACGGTCACGCGGTTCCTCGAAGCCTATTTCGCTGAGCCTATTGTGGTCACTCTCCTGGCGCAGGACGAGGCCAAGGCTGCTGCCGACGCTGCGTGGCTGGACTGTGCGGCCGATGACATCGTCTTGCGGCGTTCCGTGCTGTTGATCGGTGAGAACAGCGGCTCGGTTTACGCTTGGGCCGATTCTGTTATCCAGCCGCAGTCTTTTACGACGTCGATGCGTGACGGCCTGGTTGCCGAGCCGGGCGGGCTGGGACAGATTCTGCGCGACAGCGGCCTGGAAACGCGCCGCGACGCCTTGTGGTTTGGGCGGGAACGTCCGGCGGAAATACCGCAGGTCCTGCGTGACACCGGCGCCCGATCATTTCTCAGCCGGACCTACCGGATTATCTCCGGTGGTCGGCCCTTGATGATGATCACGGAGCGCTTTCCGCTCGAAACCTGAAACCATCTGCCAGCACCAGCCAGACGCTGATGCTGATCATGATGAAACCGGCCGCATGGTAGGCGCGCAGCTGTTCCCCGAGCAGCGTGATGGCCATCAATATGCCGAATACCGGGATCAGGTTAGTCATGATGCTCGCGCGGTTGGGACCCAGCGCCTGATTACCCATGTTCCACATCAGGTTGCCGGCCAGGGAACCGAATAATGCCATCACGACAATTGCCCACAACGCAGTGGTCGTTAACGGCATCGGCTTGAAGATCAGCGTTTCGAGCAAGTAGACCGGCAGGGTTACGAGGCAGCCGGCAACGGTAATGCCAACAAGGGACTCCAGGGGATTCAGTTCGATTGGTAAGCGGCGCAGAAAGATCGTGTACAGCGCCAGTCCGGCTACCGCGAGCAATGCAGTTGTGTCGGCCGGGTTGAAACTGAGGGTTGAGAAAACCTGCCAGCTGCCTTGCGCCACCATGGTGACGACGCCGAGAAAACCGAAAGCGACGCCGAGTAGCTGCACGCCACTCAGCCGATGCTGCAGCAAGGCCCAGGTCAGCAGTACGGTGACGGCCGGCTGCAAAGAACCGACC
>JAAUXY010081283.1_pt1 | contig 62654 bp, 57 predicted proteins | sample 7278121 | NCBI WGS metagenome assembly JAAUXY01 (sample SAMN14350117, study PRJNA611818) | marine sediment metagenome | isolation source: surface marine sediment (1.8m) | place: French Polynesia: Moorea | collected 2018-08
TCGGCGTCGTCGCCCGTCGACAGCGCAAACAGGTAGGAGATCGCCCAGCCGGTTTCCGGCATGCGCCGGTACGGGCGATGCATGAATACCGTCTCGAGCGAGCGGAGGTACTCAGCGGGCGACAGGCCACGCTTTAAGTACATGTCTTCCAGCGCGTGCAGCGTCTCGTCGACGTAGCAGGTGGTCGAGTACTTGCCGTTGAAGACCGGGAAGTCCTGGACGTGGTGCGTATCCGTATTGGCCTGCGACTTGAACCGGAGCATCGGCTTGCGGAAGTCCATGACCCGGTAGTCCGAGGCGGATCCGGAGCCAATCAGGTCGACCACCGCGAGCTTGGGGTCTTCCTCCAGAAGCATGGCCACGGCGCCCGCGCCCTGCGTGGGTTCGCCGCTGCTGCCGAGCGCGTACTCGGCAATGTCGGCGCAGACGACGATCGCCTGGCTGCCGGCGCCGTCGAGCGCCAGGTGGCGAATGGCCCCTTTCATGCCGTAAACACCGCCGAGGCAGGCGTGCTTGAATTCAGGCACCTCGCAGCTCCGCGAGATCGGCGGCAGTCCGCGCTCCTCGAGCGCGCGGTCGATCATACCCTTGATGATGATCGCACCGGCCGAGTTGTCGGCGCTGGACTCCGTGCCCAGGCCCAAGAATTTCACCCGTGTCGGGTCGACATCGTACTGGTCGATCAGGCGCATGACGGCGGTAGCCGCCATCGTGTAGACGCTTTGTTCCGGCCCGCGCACGCGGAAACTACGGCCAACGACGTCGCGGATCTTCGGCCATTGCTGCCCGGTCCAGTCGCACCAGTCTTCGAGCCAGACTCGATAGGGGGGCACGTACGCGGCGAGGCCGCTGATGCCGATCTGGGGTTTCGTGTTACTCATGAGCGTTCGAACTTCCTCGGGGCCGGATTTTAGATGGCCCGAGGAGGGCACTCAACTGTTATTCCACGGTAATCGTGATCGGGTCGGAATAAATCGGCGGATCGTGCGGTATGTGGAGATAGTCTCCGAGGATCATCTGCAGCTTGTAGGTGCCGGGCTCGAGCTCCAGGCTGGTGCTGGTGCTGCCGTCCCCGAAATGGCGGTAATTGTCGTCCGCCGGGATCGGCTGGTCGAACGCCGGCAGCTCTGCGTTGATGATCAGGTGGTGATGACCGGAGTGCATCGTGTCCTGACCTGCCGGCGCGACCTCCATATTTTCGATCCCGAACTCGATATTGACGGGGCTCTGGACCGTGTCGCCGTCCGCCGGCGTTATGAAAAATACGCGGGCACCGTCAGGGGAGGCGCTGCGCGGCAGTGCAACCGGCGCGCTCTCGGTCTCGCTGGCGGCCTCGCTCACGGTTTCGGCAACGTCGTCTGCCGCCGGTTCTTCGGGCGGTGTGTTGGTCTCGGACGAACACGCCGACAGAACCAGGAAGGCGGCGGCTAGTACGGGCATTGTTCTGGACATGAGGATTCCTCGTGCTTTAAGACTCGTAATTAGAAGGCGCGGCCGCGGCTCAAGTCAAATAGGGTGCTCAAATCGAGAAGGCGGCGATCGCGAAAGCGCCCAGCATGATCGCGGCAAATCCGGCCACGTACACGGCCAGCAATACCAGGTATTTGAGCAGTGTCAGGAAAAAGCCCTGGCCATACACCCGTCGCATCGATTTGAAGAGGTAGATGGGTATGTAGAACGACGACACGATGACGGGCAGCACGCCAACTGCCTCATTCAAGTTCAGCATCGCAATCGTGCGTACCCAGAGTATCTGCAGCGTAAGCAACAGGAAGAAGAACGCGTGAAAGTGCACGAAGAAGAGCAGGTGCTCGACGTAGTAGCGGCGCGATAACGGGTACAGCGCTTTCAGCGCGAAAGCCATGAGCGGCAGCAAAACGATCAGCGCGGCGGGGATGTTGTCGATGACGTTCTCGAGCAACTGCTGGCCGTCGTCCATGGTTGCCTTCTCGCAGATGTGCGTCAGGCGCTGCTTCGTTAGCCGGCTGCGCAGCCACGATGGAATGTCGGCCATGTCCTCATCGTCGATCTGGCAGTTGCCTTCCCCGACCGGATCGCCGCCGACGGTGACGTTGAAGTCCGGTTCCTCCTCGGAGGCGTCGGAATTCTCGCCCGCGCCGGCAGACTGCTCCGGTACCGATTCGTCGACGTAAAGGATGGCCAGATCCTCGCGCGGATCGAAAAAGGCGACGACGAAGAACAACAGGCTGAGTACGAGGTAGGTGCGAAACGGCGGCATGAAGCGCGCCCGCTTGCCCTGCAGGTAGTCGGCCGTCAGTCGGCCCGGGCGGATCAGGAGAGGGCCCAGTGTTTTCCAGAGCCGCGAGTCGAGCTCGAACAGGTCGCCGAAAGCGTCGCTGATCAATTCCCACAAGCTGATGAGGCGGCTCTGCGAACGCTGGCCGCACTGGGCGCAGTACTGTCCTCTGAGCGGCGCCCCGCAGTTGAGGCAAAAGTCTTCGCCAGGAATATTCTGGCTCCGGTCCTCGCGCAGCACCCTCGTGCTATGCGAAATGGCCTCGTCGGCGGCCGCGTCGTCGATATCGCGTTCGAGGCTCGCCAGTCGGCCGGCCATGAATTCATCGATGGCCTCGTCGGACTCGAATGAGAACTGGGCGACGTAGGACGAGCGCTCTTCGGCGGCCGCTGTGAACAGCTGGACATCGACGATGCCCGCATCGCTGCGGTAGGCAGACAGGTAGTCGGCCAGCCAGGCCTCGAGCTCGACCGCCGCCTCATTGTCGACGACGATCGCGGTCTCGAGTATTGGCCCCTGCCGGCGCGTCATGCCGTCAGTCTTCGGCCGCTTTCCTCACTTTCTTTGCTGCCGTCTTCTTGCGCGGCGCCTTCTTCCGCTTGGCCGCCTTCTTCGGCGCCGCCTTCTTCTTCGTTGCCGCTGGCGTCACCGGTGCCGGCGGCGTCTGTGTGCGCGCCAGGTCTTCCGGTGCGAAGTCATCCACCGCGAGCAGCGCCAGCACCTTGTCGTGGAAGATGCGCAGCTTCGCCGCTTCCTCGTCGTTGATCACGCTGGCCTTGGCGGCCTCATCAATCTGCCTGCCAACGTACTCGGACTTGAGGAGCCCTTCTCGATACGCCTGTCGCAGGCGTTTCTCGAGCGGCTCCATCTCCAGTGACATCTGCAGGGCCTCTTCGAGCAGGCCGAGCGGGTTACCGGGCTCGAGCGTCGTGTACGCCAGTTCGCTGAGCCGGTCGCGGGCTTCGCCGGGCATTGTGATCAGCTTGACGATCTGCGCCGAGATTTCATCCGACGGCGCCGAGTACGTCCGACCGCGCGGGAAGATCAGCACACGCAGGAATCCTGCGACCCAGCGATTCGGGAAGTTCCGCAAGAAGGCGTGCAACGCTTCCTGTGCCTGGTACATCAGCGTTCGTACTGACCACTCGACGAGCGGAAGGTCGACGGCGCGTCGGCCCTGGTCTTCGAAGTGTTTCAGCACGCAGGAGGCGAGATAGATGGAGCTCAAGACGTCGCCGAGACGCGCCGACAGCAGCTCTTTCTTCTTTAATGCGCCGCCCAGGGTCAGCATCGCGAAGTCAGAGGCGAGGGCGAACGCGGCGCTGTAGCGGTTGATGTTCTGGTAGAAACGACGCGTTGGCGTGTTTAGTGGCACCTTGCTGAATTTCGCATGCGTCAGCGCCATCGTGAAGGCACGCGCCATGTTGCTGATCGCGTAGCCAATATGGCCGAACAGCGCGTCATCGAACTCGATCAGGCCCTGGTCCGTATCCTCGTCCGCGGCGGCGTGCAACTCGCGCAGCACGAACGGGTGGCAGCGAATCGCACCCTGGCCGTAGATAATCAGGCTGCGGGTCAGGATGTTGGCACCTTCCACGGTGATGGCGATTGGCGTTGCCATGTAGTTCCGGCCGAGATAGTTATTCGGGCCCATCATGACGCCCTTGCCGCCGTGTACGTCCATCGCGTCGTTGGACACCTTGCGGCCGAGTTCGGTGCAGTGGTACTTCAGAATCGCCGAGGGCACCGCCGGCTTCTCGCCCTTGTCGATGGCGCCAGCCGTGACCGATACGGCCGAGTTCATGATGTAAGCATTGCCGGCGATCCGCGTCAGTGCTTCGCCGATGCCTTCGAAGTTGGCGATCGACGTATTGAACTGCTTGCGTATGACGGCGTAGGCGCCGGTCGCAAAGGCTGCCGCCTGGCCACCGCCGGCGGCTGTCGAAGGCAGCGTGATCGCGCGGCCGACTGACAGCAGTTCGACCAGCATCTTCCAGCCCTTGCCGGCCATCTCGGGCCCGCCAATGATGTAGTCCAAGGGCACGAAAACGTCTTTGCCCGATGTCGGGCCGTTCTGGAAGGCGATCGTTAGCGGGTAGTGACGGCGACCGATGGTCACGCCTTCGGTGTTGGTCGGGATCAGCGCGGCCGTGATGCCGTAGTCGTCTTTTTCTCCGATCAGGTGGTCCGGGTCGTAGAGCTTGAACGCTAACCCCAGGACAGTCGCGACCGGGGCCAGCGTGATATAGCGCTTGTCCCAATTCAGCCTGATGCCGGTGATCTCTTCACCTTCCCACATGCCTTTGCAGACGACGCCGGAATCGATTAGCGATGCGGCGTCGGACCCGGCCTGCGGCGAGGTCAGCGCGAAGCACGGGATCTCACTGCCGTCCGCGAGGCCCGGCAGGTAGCGGTCTTTTTGCTCCTCGGTGCCGTAATGCAACAGCAACTCGGCGGGGCCGAGCGAATTCGGCACACCGACCGTCGATGAGGCCGTCGAACTCCGGCCCGCCAGTTTCATCGTCACGCAGGCATTGGCGTAAGCGGAAAACTCAAGGCCGCCGTAGCGTTTCGGGATGATCATTGCGAAGAAGCGATGCTTGATGATGAAGTCCCAGACCTCTTTGGGCATGTCAGCCTTTTCGTGGCAGATGTCCCACTCGTCGAGCATGCGACAGAGCTCCTCGCACGGACCGTCGATAAAGGCCTGTTCTTCTTCGGAGAGTCTCGGCGCCGGATAGCTGAGCAAACGGTCCCAGTTCGGCATCCCCGAGAACAACTCGCCGTCCCACCAGACATTGCCAGCCTCGAGCGCCTCCCGTTCCGTATCGGACATCGACGGCAGCATCGTCCGGTAGACATCGAGCAGCGGTTTCGTGATTTTCTCGCGCCTGAAGTCCACGATGTTCGGCAAGACCATAAGCCCGAATGCCGCCCACAACAGGAGCAGCCACAGGAAGCCGCCGTCACCGAGGAAGGTGTAGGCAACGAGCGCCGCGCCCGTAAGGAACGTTGATGTCTTTAGGTCGATTCGCTGGTACGCGAGAAACAGGCCCCCGCCGACGAAGAGCAGGAACCAGAAAAGGCTGACTGCGAGCACTGAGTGCACCTCAAGTTAAGGATTAACCCCTCAACCCTAACACCCGCCTGCGAGGCGCGCCATTGAGTATTTAACGTATTTTGCAGCCGGTTTCAGGGCCCTCAGAGGAGCCCCTTTTTAGACCGTCCGGTAGAAGTCCGTCACGATTTGAGCAGCCCTTCGATGGCCGCGCGCTCCTCGCGCAATTCCTGCTCCGTAGCTTCCATTCGCGCCCGGCTGAAGTCGCTGATTTCAAGGCCGTCGACGATCGTGTAGCTGCCGCTGTCGCAACGCACCGGGTAGGAGTAGATGACGCCTGGCTCGATGCCGTAGCTCCCGTCCGACGGTACGGCCATGGAGACCCACTGGTCGCCCGTGCCCAGCGCCCAGTCGTGGATGTGGTCAATGGCGGCCGAGGCGGCGGAGGCCGCCGAGGAGGCGCCGCGGGCCTTGATGATAGCCGCGCCGCGCTGCTGGACGGTTGGAATGAAGTCATCGACCAGCCACTGTTCGTCAACCAGTGACGCGGCTGCGTCGCCGCCAACGGTGGCGTGATGAATATCCGGGTACTGCGTTGCCGAGTGATTGCCCCAGATGATCATGCCTTCGATGTCGTTTACGTGGCTGTCCGTCTTCGCCGCCAGCTGCGCCATGGCCCGGTTGTGGTCCAGACGGGTCATCGCGGTGAAGTTCGCGGCCGGGATGTCGGGCGCGTTGCTGCTCGCGATCAGCGCATTGGTGTTCGCCGGGTTGCCGACCACGAGTACCTTGATGTCGCGGCTGGCGTGGTCATTGATCGCCTTGCCCTGTACCGAGAATATCGCCGCGTTCGCCTCCAGCAGGTCGTTTCGTTCCATGCCGGGACCGCGCGGTCGGGCTCCGACCAGCAACGCGTAATCGGCGTCCTTGAAGGCGACGTTCGGATCGTCCGAGGCGACGACGCCGGCGAGCGTCGGGAATGCGCAGTCGTCGAGCTCCATGACGACGCCGTGCAGCGCCGGGAGCGCCGGGGGAATTTCGAGCAACTGGAGAATGACGGGCTGGTCTGAGCCGAGCATCTGGCCAGAAGCAATTCGAAACGCGAGCTGATAGCCAATCTGGCCAGCCGCTCCGGTGATCGTGACGCGAACGGGTGATTTCATGACGGTGTTTTCCTGTTGGCTGGCGCGCAAGCGGCGCCTTCGCGCCGAATTCTAGCATCCGTCCGAATGCTTGGCATGGTCACCCGTATAGCGGTTTATCGCACTTGAAAATCCGGGAATTCAGAGAACAGCCTCGTTCGCTCGGACGCCGCCTCGTCGAGTTTTCCCTCTTCCTCAAGCCGCAGGATGCACTGGTACCAGCTGCTGGCATCGGCGACCTCGGTTTCGTCGCAGAAGCGAGGTTGAGAAGCGCGTTGCATCCCGCCAAGCTCGACGGCGAGGCCACGTTCAGCGGGCTGCTGCAAACTGGTGTCGGCCGCGTCCTGCTCGATCATCATCGCCTCGACTTCCTGCAGCTTGGAACGTGCGCCGGCAGCGGGTGCAAATGACGACATGTCCGCGGAAGTTGAGCTGTCGGCTTCAGGTATCGGAACAACGGCGGCCGGCTCCATTTCCACAGCGACGTCTTCCTCGAAGATCATCGTGTCCAGGGCTTCCTGCTGTTGCAGCTGATAAACCACCGACACGGTGAGAACGACCGTCGCCGTCCAGGCGAGCGGCTTGATGGCCAGCAGTCGCGACAGGCTCTTCTTCGGTGAGCCGGCTCTCGCCATTTCGAGAATCGTCCTGTCCAGCTGCGCACTGGTCTGTTCGGTTGACAGCTCCCGGTACGCCTCGCTCAATCGCTCGTCGCCCGGCATGTCTTGTCCGCGATCTTCGCTCATGACGTTCGCTCCTTAACACCGATCGCCGCTTTCAGTTTCTGGTTCGCGTATCGAAGCCGGCTCTTTACCGCTTCGCGATTGCTCTCGGTCACTGAGGCGATCTCGTCGAGGGACAGGCCGCATTCTTCATACAACAGGAACGTGTCCCGCTGTTCGTCCGGCAAGTCGACCAGGGCTTTCTCGAGTCGCCGTCGCGCGAGGTTGCGTTCGGCCTCGTCATCGAGGCTCCTGCCATCGGCTTCGTGCAGCTGCTCGTTGAATTCCACGCCGCCCTCGTGCCGTTTGTTGCGCCGCAGGAAATCGATGAAGCAGTTGTGTGCTACGCGATAAAGAAAGGTCGTGAACTTGGCCGTTGGCCTGTAGTTTTCGCGGGACCGTATGATCTTGCCCCAGACCTCCTGGAACAGGTCCTCGGCGGTCTCCGTGTGTCGACAGTGTCGCTTCAGATAGCGAAAGACGGGGTCCTTGTGGCGTCGGTAAAGTGTCTCGAATGCTTCGACGTCGCCGTCCTGCGCGTATCGCAGCATCAGAGCGCTGTCCTCTGTCCGGGCCATGCTGGGAGGATAGGCCAGTCCTCCGCGCTTGCACAGACCTGTCGGGATCTTCGTGCACTTCCCGGCGGTTGCCGTACCCAGGGACGGGCTGGTGAGTCTCGTCTCGGTCACTTACGATCGCACTCTCTTCAGTCTAATCAATTGTTTTTAATAGGTTTTACCGGTCTTCCTGCCAGTTAATAACGCAGGCATCGCGAAAAAAGGGTTCTTTTGCTCAAAAAAACCTTGCGCGAAACCTGTTTAGTGTTATAGTTGACTACAACACCACTTCACTAACAGGAGAATCGGCTATGCAGGCGTTCATCAAGCAAAAAATCAGCGAGGTCATCAGTTTTGCTGTGATGCTGCTGATGCTGGTGGCTATCGTCCATGGCCAGGTGCTCGTCCGGACCGATTCGGTTGCAGACGTTCCGGCATCAAATTTCGAATCAGTCGCTGCCAGCAGCGGGCTGGAGCGTTAATGGCGTCTAAGTGTTCAAATTCCGTCAGAAAGGCGAGTAAAGTAGCGACGGACCTTCCGCGCCGATCCTTTTGGATCGGCGCCTTTTTAATTGCTGCGAGTCAAGGTCACCGCGGGTGAGCTTTGCCGCATCCGGAGTCCAGATGGATCCGAAGTGGAATGAAGACCAGCCGATATATCGGCAACTGCGCGATCGGGTAATCACGATGATTCTCGAAGATATTCTCGGCGACGGAGATGCGTTGCCGTCGGTTCGAAACGTGGCTGCGGAGTACCGCCTGAACCCGCTGACCGTGCTCAAGGGCTACCAGGAACTGGTTGACGAGGGGCTGGTCGAGAAGAAGCGCGGTCGCGGTATGTTCGTCACTGAGGGCGCGCGGAAGCGGCTCATGAAAGACGAGCGGCAGAAGTTTATCGACGTCGAATGGCCAAAGATCGTCGAAACCATTGAACGACTCGGACTCAGCAGCGAAGAGCTACTCGCAAGCAGAGGCAAGGCAGAAGGACCGGAGAACAATAATGACTAGCCTGGTTACCGCTCGAAACGTATCGAAGCACTTCGGGAGTACGCGTGCCGTCGATGACGTCAGTTTTTCTATCGAGAAAGGCCGCATCCTCGGCCTGATTGGCCCGAACGGCGCCGGCAAAACGACGCTCCTGAAGGCGCTGCTGGGACTGACCGATTGCGACGGCGATCTTTCCGTGCTCGGACTCGACCCGTTCAAGCAGCGTAAGGAACTGATGCAGAACATCTGCTTCATCGCCGACGTCGCCGTCCTGCCGCGCTGGATTCGCGTGTCCCAGTTGCTCGACTACGTCGAAGCCGTGCACCCGAACTTCTCTCGCCCGCGCGCCGAGGAGTTACTGTCGCGAACGAAGGTCAAACACGACAAGAAGGTTCGCGAGCTCTCCAAAGGCATGGTGACGCAGCTGCATCTGTCGATCATCGCGGCGATCGATGCGAAGCTGCTGGTCCTCGACGAACCGACGCTTGGCCTCGATATCATTTTCAGGAAGGAGTTCTACAGCAACCTGCTGGCGGACTACTTCGACGAAGAGCGGACCATCCTCGTGACGACTCACCAGGTCGAAGAGATCGAGAATATTCTGACCGACGTCATGTTTATCGTGGACGGAAAGATCCTGCTCGACGCGCCAATGGAGACCGTGTCCGAGAGCTACGTCGAGTTGCTTGCCAGCGGCGCAAACGCCGAGAAGGCACGGAGCTACAAACCGATTCACGAACGCGACGTGTTCGGCAAGAAGGTTATGCTGTTCGAAGGCACGGACAGGAGCCTGCTGGCCGAGCTCGGCGAGCTCCACACACCGTCGATCGCCGATCTATTCGTCGCCAAGGTCAAGGGAGCGTCAGCATGATGGGTAACCAGCTAGCCTTGATCAAGCGTGAGATCTGGGAGCACCGTTCGATCTACATCACGCCCGCCGCGATCGCCATCGTCATGTTGCTGCTGGCGCTCACCGGCCAGGTTGCAATCTCGGCGCTGGGCGCGTCGGTCGATCTCGCAATGATGGGCGCAAACGAGCTGCCGCCCGAGGCGCACAAGGCGATGATAACCGGCTTCGTTGCCGGCCTGGGTTCGATCTTCGTCGTCGCCATGTGGATCCTCACGATCTTCTACAGCCTCGATTCGTTGTATGCCGAGAGAAAAGACAAGAGCATCCTGTTCTGGCGCTCGCTGCCGGTAACGGATGCGGAAACCGTGCTGTCCAAGCTCCTTGTCGCGATCGTCGTCATACCGCTGGTGACTTTCGCGGCCATCGCCGTCACGCAGATCCTGAGCCTGATTTTCGCGAGCATCTGGCTCAACGCCGAGGGCGGCAATGCCGGGCTGTTGATCTGGCAGGCCCTCGACCTCGTCGATATCTGGGGCGGCACGCTGATCTTCGTACTGGCACTGCCGATCTGGTTGTCGCCGTTTGTCGGTTGGTATCTGTTCGTCTCCGCCTGGGCCAAGCGCATGCCGTTGCTGATTGCGTTTCTGCCGCTGTTCGTCCTGCCGATGATCGAAAAAATCGTATTCGGGACGGCATTCCTCGCCAGCGCCTTTTTCGAGCGCACGGCTTCGCTGCCGCTGTTCAACATCGGCGACAACACCTTCGCGATGTTCGAGTTGGAGGACATGCCCTTCGATGAGAACATGATCAGCTTGCTGGGCATCATCGACCTCGGGAAGTTCCTGAGCAGCTTGAGCCTCTGGGCGGGCCTGATCGTCTGCGGCCTGTTCACGACGGCCGCGATCTACGTCCGCCGGTATCGGGACGAGTCGTAAGCCGCACACGCGTATGTCGGCGGCTCCGATCCGGAAGTCGGTAGTAGCGGACGGATTATTCCGGTCGCGTATCGATATCGTGCTTCTTCAGCTTCCCGCGCAGCTGATGGTAGGTCAGGCCTAGCAGGTCCGCCGCAATCTTCTGGTTGAACCGAGCCCGGCTCATCGCCGCCTCGATGCACTCCTTCTCGCTCTCCCGCATGCGATCCGTCAGGTCCATCGGGAGCAGCGGCGGGCGACGACGTGTCGCAGGGCGGGGCGTCACACGCGCTGCCTCCGCCAGCTGAAACGGCGAGTCGAACGGATCGAAAGCAATGCTCTTTAACGGTTCCTGCGGTTCCGCGGAGCGGTAGACGGATCGCTCGATCGTGTTCTTCAGTTCGCGAACATTGCCGGGCCAGTCGTGCTTCAAAAGCGCGGATGAAGCCTTCGCCGAGAATCCCGGAAACAACTCATACCGAAGTTCTGCCGCCATGTTGACCGCGAAGGCAAACGCCAACGGCAGAATGTCCTCCGTTCTTTCCCTAAGCGGCGGGACCGTGATGACGTCGAACGCCAGCCGGTCCAGCAGGTCCTGGCGAAAGTCGCCATCGGCCGCGAGCTGACGCAGGTCGGCGTTCGTCGAGCCGACGATCCGTACATCGACACGTATCACGTCGCTGCCGCCCACACGCTGGATCTCCCCGTACTCGATCGCACGAAGAATTTTCTCCTGCACCCGGAGCGAAATGGTCGCGAGCTCATCCAGCACCAGCGTGCCGCCGTTGGCTCGTTCGAAATGACCGACGTGCGCCTTGATCGCGCCGGTGAAGGCGCCGGCCTCATGGCCGAACAGCTCTGACTCCAGGATCGACTCCGTCAGCGCGGCACAATTGACCTTGACCAGCGTGTCCTCCCAGCGATCAGACAGGAAGTGCAGTCGCGACGCGATCAGCTCCTTGCCCGTCCCGCGCTCGCCCACGACCAGCACAGGCTTGCTCAGCGGCGCCACGCGGGATACGTGTTCGAGCATCTCGAGGAAGGCGGGGGCCTCACCAATGATCGTCTGCGCCTGCAGGTCTCGATTCATAATCGCCAGTTTTGCCAATAGGTAGTTAAATATACGAAAGATTAGTCATTTCTGCCAATTTAATCCTGCGTTGCAATGATCGACCTGAGTATTTAACTAATTGTTTTTAAACGAATTAAAGGAAATCCAGGAAAGTTGGCACGGAAGCTGCAGTACTGTGGCTGTAATCAACACTCAGAGGAATGGACATGGGAATTTTCACGCGATTCAGTGACATCGTGAACTCGAACATCAACGCGATCCTGGATAAGGCCGAGGACCCCGAGAAGATCGTTCGACTGATGATCCAGGAAATGGAAGACACGCTGGTTGAGGTCAGGTCGGCCGCAGCACGCTCCATTGCCGACAAGAAGGATCTGAACCGCAAGCTCGAGTCGCTGGACCGCGAGTTACGCGACTGGGACGAGAAGGCGGAACTGGCCGTACGCAAAGGTCGGGACGACCTGGCGAAAGCTGCGCTTGTCGAAAAAGCACGCGTAGCGGCTGCCGTCGACGCGCTGAAGCAGGACTACATGGCCGTCGATGAAGGGCTGGCCAAGCTGAATGACGACATCGCAAGGCTCGAGGCAAAGCTGCAGGACGCAAAGGCTCGCCAGAAGGCGCTGCTTGCCAGGCACAAGACGGCGTCGAGCCGGTTAGCCGCGCGAAAGCAGATTCACGACTACAAGATCGACGACGCAATGGTGCGATTTGAGCAGTACACGCGCCGGATCGATGACGTCGAGGGCCGTATCGAGGCGTATGACCTAGGTCTGCCCAAGAACCTGAACCACGAGTTTGCGAGCCTCGAGGCGGAGGAGTCTGTGCAGAAGGAGTTCGACGAACTGAAGCGCAAGGTATCGGGCGGCGAACACTGATAACAGGGTTTTGAGCGATGAGTGACGCAGTACTAGCGCTTGCGATTGTCTTCCTGGTTATTTGCCTGCCGCTGATCATCGTCTTGCATTACGTGACGAAGTGGAAACAGGGCCGGGAGATATCGGGCGACGACGAACAGATGCTGGAGGATCTCTGGCAGATGTCCAGAAGAATCGAGGATCGGATCGACACACTGGAACGAATCCTCGACGATGAATCGAGAGACTGGAGGAATAAGGAATGAAGAAAGACACCTGGAATATCGACCTCGAACCCTTGCGCGGACTCTACCGCGACCGGGAGAACGGCTGGATATTTGGTGTTTGTGCCGGGCTCGCCGACAGGTTCGACCTGCACATCGGCACCGTACGACTGGTTGCCGTCATCGCGCTGCTGCTGTTCTTCTGGCTGACCGTGATCCTCTACCTCGGCGCCACACTGATCATTCGTGAGAAGCCGCTGATCTACTCCGGCGAACGCGCCGAGTTCGAGTTCTGGCGACAGTCACGCCACGATTACAGGAGCTGATAATGAGCGAATATTCGTCGACCAGGACCCATTTGCGGCGTAGCTCCGACAAGGCAATTCTTGGCGGTGTCTGCGCAGGCGTCGCGGAGTATTTCGGATTCAACCTGCGCGCGACTCGCTTCCTGACGTTCCTGGCGTTTATCTTCGCCATGCCAATGACGGTGCTCGCTTACATTGCTGCGGTGATCCTGATACCCGCGGCACCGAGCGAGAGGCCTGTTGATAAAGAATTCAGGCAGTCGCTCAGGAGCTCACCGAAGCAGACGATGGGTGACGTCAGGGGGCGCTTCAAATCACTTGACAGACGCCTGGCAAGACTGGAGAAGTATGTGACGTCGAGGCGTTACCAGCTGGATCGGGAGTTTCGTGATCTCGAAAGACGTTAAAACAAGATAAGGGAGTCTTGATGAATGTATTTCACATGGTTATCTGGATCGTCGCGATCGTGGCTATCGCGAGCGTTCTGGAGAAATACCTGAAAGTAAGAGCAAAAGAAAAAAGCAATAACGAGGTCAGTGACGACACGCTGCAAAAAATGGAGGCATTGGAAGAGCGCATCCAGGTCCTAGAGCGCATCGTTACCGAAAACAAGTTCGATCTCCGCAAAGAGATCAACGACCTTTAGATGACAACGATAACGACCGAGTTTCTCGCGCAGCTCTCTGAGCGGCTGCCCGGCTGCGACTCCATTCTTGTCGTCGGTTCCGGTTCCGTGCCTGAGGGCGATGCAACTCTTAAGGGGCCGGTGTCGTTCGGCAGCGTAATGCAGCTCGAATTCAAAACGAGGTTCGACCTTGGCCTCGTTTTCGACCCGACGCCGCAGCATGCACCGGCAATCTCGCGTCTGAGGGATCTCGGATGCCGGCGGGTTTTGATCCTGGGAGACAACGCGGCCTGGAGAACAAACGAGCTGCGTGCCCTCGGTTTTATGCCGATCGATCCCTTCGATGATCGCGCGGCGTTTATTTTCGACAGTGATTTGTTGAACCAGCCTCGGGAGTGGAACAACTCCAAGAACTGGGCGAACCCGGAGAATTTCGACAAGTACCGCTGGTAACCAACGCCGGATCGCGTCGGCTGAGGCTTTTTCAATACGCTGCTAGTTGTTTTGCGCTTTGTATGCGCGCACCTGCTCGTTGAACTCGGCCGCGACTATTTCCATTTCTTCGACCGCAGCGTTGTGCTTCTTCGTGTGCATCTCGTCACGTTCCTTGAGCGTCTGCGCGTCGGCCTCCGCGAGTTCAGCACGGGCTGTTTTCTCTTCTTCGTCGAGGCAGGTCAGGTATTCGTCCATTGCTGCCATGTACGCCTTGACGGACTTCTGGCTCGCGACCATCTCGTCCTTTGTCGCCGTCGCACCGCTAACGATCTTCGCGCGGGCAGGGTAGTCGCAGGCCATCGCGAACGGTGCGACCGCCAGCGACAGTACGAGAGCGGTCGGGATCAAAAGAGTTTTCATTATTGGTTTCACGGTTGTCTCAATTCCTGGTTTGACTGGTCCCGGTTCCGAGGGTTCGATTAAAGCACTTCGCCAAGCGCAGGTGAAGGCTGGGACCCGTCTCCGGTTAGTCGCGAATAAGGCTGTGATGGTTTCAGGCAAACAATGCCCGGTATTCGTCGGTTCCCTCGGATTGGGCAAGTAATAACTCGAGATAATTGTCACAACTCATCGGGTCACCGAACAGCAGGCCTTGCACATAGGTACAGCCCAGCTTCTGCAGCAGCGCCAGCTGGTCCTCGGTCTCGACGCCCTCCGCGACGACATCCATATTCAGGTTCCTGCCCATCTGTACGATGGTGCTGACAATTGTCGCGTCACCGTCGTTGTAGGCGACGTCCCTGACAAAGGACTGGTCGATCTTCAGCGTGCTGATCGGGAACTGTTGCAACGCGCTCAGCGAGGAATAACCGGTACCGAAATCATCGATCGCGAGATGCAGGCCTAGCGCATAGAGCTCATCGAGCAGTTTTATCGTCCGCTCGGTGTCTTCCATCAGCGTCGTCTCGGTGATTTCGAGCTCGAGTGACGTCGGCGACACCTCGTGGCCGCGCAAAATCGAACTGAAACGGTCGGCGAAGTTTGCCTGACGCAGCTGCTTGAGCGACAGGTTCACCGACACGCGGCCGGGCGACGAGACCGAGCGTTGCCAGTAACGAAAGTCCTCACAGACCTTGTCGAGTACCCATTCCCCAATCTCGATGATCAGGCTGCTCTCCTCGGCAATCGGGATGAAATCGGCGGGCAGGATGATGCCGCGCTCCGGCAGCTCCCAGCGGACCAGAGCCTCCGCCCCGAAAACTTCGCCGGTCTCAAGGTCGTACTTCGGCTGATACTGGACAAGCAACTCATCGCGTTCGAACGCACGTTTCAGCTTGCTCTTGGTCATCAGGCGCTCGACGGCCGCCTCATTCATTTCGGGCTTGTACCTTGCGAACTGGTTGCCGCCGTGTTTCTTGGCGCTGTACAGCGCGGCATCGGCATTCCGGATCAGGTCGATTACATTCGTCGCGTCTTTCGGGTACTGCGCGATTCCCATGCTCGCCGTCATGAAGACCTCATGACCCTGTACGAAGAAGGGTTCTGCGAGCCGGTCCAGCAACTTCGCGGCGAGTTGCTCACTGATTTCCTTGGGGTTCCCTTCCGCATCGGAGCATTCGACAACGGCTGCAAACTCGTCGCCGGCGAGACGTCCCACGGTCGACTTGCCGGGCACTGATTCTGTCAGCCGCTCCGCAACGGTTTCGAGCGTCGTGTCGCCGGCCAGGTGTCCGAACGTGTCGTTGATTTCCTTGAACTTGTCTATGTCGAAGTAGAACAGGCAGAGCTGGCGATTGCTGCGCCTCGCGCGGGCTATCGAACGCTGTAGCAGGTGTTGGAACTGCATGCGATTCGGAATCTTGGTTAGCGCGTCGATCCTTGCGAGGTAGCGAATCCGCTTTTCGGCGCGACGTCTTTCCGAAATGTTCTGAGCGAGGTAGATTCTGTCGCCGGACTCCGCTTCCTTACCCTCCAGCAGCGAACAGGAATACGAGACCGGGACCGATTCGCCGGTCTTGGTGACCAGGAATGCCTCCCTCGGCCGACCGGTCGGCGGCTCATCGAGCAGTGAGCCGCTCTTCTCGGCGTTGACGATCCCGTCGATCGACGTCTTCAGGAGTTCGTCGCGTTCGTAGCCCAAAAGGTGTGTCGTCGCCTTGTTGATCCGTTTGATCGTTCCGTCGTCGGACGTCACGATAATCGCATCGTGCATGCTGGCGAGGATCGAATCGACGTAGTCGCGTGACAACGTGGTCAGGCGCAGCTTGTCCCGCATGTCGTTAAAGACCGCGGCCAGTTCGCCCAACTGGTCGCCGCTGCGCTCGGGCAGTCGTTCGCCGAAGTCAGAGTCCCTGAGTTTTTCCGCCTGGCGCCTGAGTTCGTCGATGCGTCGACTCTCGCCACGACCCAGGAAACGGATCAGCATGCTGCCAATGAACAACAGCAGGGCGGTGCTGACACCCGCGGCCACCAGCGTGCGTGGCAGGTTGTCAGAAAAATGAGACGGGTCGAGCAGGAAAATCGTGCACAACAAGACGACGAAGATCGCGATGCTGGATGCGATCCAATACAGCAGATAGCGGCGTACCTGGCTGCCCGTCATGTGTCGTGCCCCTCGTGGCAGCCGGCCAGCTCGCCTGCTACCTGTTCTTATTGGTATCGATGTGGCAACCGGGGCGCGACAGCCCGCGGCAAACACTTACACAGTCTATCATCCGACAGAAGCCTGCCGCAGCCGATTAAACCGGTTAAATGTATCGTTTGAAACTAATCTTGCCGCTTTTCGGTGAATGTCTGCGGTTCAGCTTCGGCTTTGGTGCTCATGGAGCCTTCGACGACCGCGCCCTCCGCCACGGCAATTTCCGCCGCTGTGACGGTTCCCGTGATGCGGGCCGACGCGCCGATCTCAACCCGGCTCTCGGCGATGATGTCGCCATCCACGCTGCCACTGATCACGACGTTGTCCGCCTTGATCGTGCCGGACCAGCGGCCAGGCTCCGTCAGGGTGACCGTTCCGGACACGTCGCAATTGCCATCGATCTCACCATTGACCAGGAAGTCACCATCGCCCGATATCAGCCCGCTGATGACGCAGCCCTCGGCGATCAACGTCGCGCCTGTCGATGTCCGGTCACGAAGACGGCGTTTTGGATTATCAGTCATTCCGGTTGCTCCTGAGTGAGAGACGCGAGTGTAGTCCTGCGTAACCGGACTGTCAGCCGCCTAATCAGACGACTCATCCGAACGCTGTCTGTAACCGTAGCCGATGGCTTCGATCTCAACGAGGACGGAATTCTCAAATCTCAACCTTTGCATCAGCTTGCGCGGGCCGAAGTTGTAAATGAGCTGCGTAACCCGGACGTCTTCCACGAAATAGCCGTCCAGAGACGGACGTCCCAGCAGACCGCCTCCGCGGTGCCGGTCAATATAGGGCAAGCGTCGCCATCCCAGGTCTTTTGTCTCGGCTGGCTCGCCACACAGCGCGATGACCTCGCTCTCAGACATGCCTTCCTTGACCAGTTTCTGGCCACAGCGAAACGCATAGGCAGACTGGCTGGCAAGCAGTAGCAGGCAGAGGGCGGCTGTGATGTGGCGAGTGGTCATGGCACCAGTCTAGATCAATCGGGGTCGTCGCTGAAATACTCAGTCTGTGAGACAGCCAAACGCTGTGATTCTTATGGAAAAACGAGCCGCGTCGGCCCGGCTCTTGTAGACTGCGGCTGCCGAACCGCATTCCGAGACCTCAATGAGCCACAATTTCGACAAACGACTGAGCAGCCTGGCGGCGCGAAACGCCAGACCGTTGTCGGGATCGATGCGGGGCATTGAGAAGGAATCGCTGCGGGTGGACTCGGACGGCCGGATGTCGACGCGGCAGCACCCGAAGTCGCTCGGTTCGCCGCTGACCAACCGGTTTATCACCACCGACTTCTCCGAGGCGCTGCTCGAGTTTGTCACCCCCGTGTTCGGCACGACCTGGGAAGCGATGCGATCGATCTGCGACATCCACCAGTTCGTGCAGCAGGCGATCGATGACGAAATGTTGTGGCCTGCCAGCATGCCCTGTCTGTTGCCGGAGGACGAAGCGATCCCGCTGGCGCGCTACGGCACGTCGAACGTCGGCAAGATGAAGACGACGTATCGACGTGGACTCGGGTACCGGTACGGTCGACAGATGCAAACGATCGCCGGCGTGCACTACAACTTCTCGTTGCCGGAAGCCTTCTGGCCTGAGTACCAGGCCGTGCTTGGAGCCTCGGACGACGAATGCGAGTTTCGCTCGACGCAGTATCTCGGACTCGTCAGGAATTTCCGCCGCATGGGCTGGATCGTCCTGTACCTGTTCGGCGCATCACCGGCACTGTGCCGGTCGTTCGCGCAGGGCCGAGAGCTGGACATGCCGATGCTCAACGAAACGACGTATTTCGAACCCTACGGTACGTCCTTGAGAATGAGTGACCTCGGTTACAACAACAAAAATCAGTCGAGAATCGCGATCTCACTGAACGACCTTGACGGTTACATACGGGATTTGACGGCGGCGATTCACACGAAGGAGCCGGACTACGAGAAGATCGGTGTGTTCGTCGACGGCGAGTACCGTCAGCTGAATGCGAACCAGCTGCAGATCGAGAACGAGTATTACAGTTCGGTGCGGCCGAAGCGCGTCGCGCATTCCGGCGAGCGGCCGACGGCCGCGCTGCGTCGAGGCGGCATCGAGTACGTCGAGGTGCGCTCGCTCGACTGCAATCTGTATGACCCGGCGGGCATCAGCCAGAACACGATGCGCTTCATCGAGCCGTTCCTCGTCTACTGCCTCCTCGAGGACAGCCCGATGTTCGACCAGGAGCTGCTGGCCGAGTGCGTTGCGAACCAGGCGCTCGTGGCGCGTGCCGGAAGAGATCCCGAACTACAGCTCAACGATCGCGGCGAGCCCAGGCAGCTGTCCGAATGGGCCGGTCAAATCGTCGACAAGGTTGAGCAGGTTGCCTCGGTCATGGACGATGAATCGGCGTGCTACTCGGAAGCCGTCGCAGAGATGCGCAAGCGCATCGAAGACGTGTCACTGACGCCGTCGGCCCGGATTCTCGAGGACCTGCGCGAGGAAGGAATGAGTTTCTTCGAGCTTGCCCTCGACGCCGCCCGGCGACACAAGAAGTACTTCAGGCTGCTCACGCCGCTGGGCGTTGAGGTCGAGGCGACGCTTAAGCAGGAGGTTACCGATTCGCTCGCTCGTCAGTCTGACATTGAGGCGGAAGACACGGCGAGCTTCGACGAATACCTGGAATCCTGGTTCGACGCGGACTAGGACAGGCCCCGTCTATTCTATCGGCGTGCCGTGCTCGAAGGCGTACGCCCTGTGCAGTTGCTGCAGGCGTCGTGTGGTCTCACCCCTCGCACCGTGACCGATGACCCGGCCATCAGCCTCGAGGATGGGTGTCAGCTCACCCATCGTGCCCGTCGTGAACGCTTCATCTGCCGTGTAGAGCTCGGTCAATGAAAGGTTGCGTTCCTGCGACGGGATCCCGTTCAGCTCGCACAGTGTAAGAACCATCTGCCTCGTCAGGCCCGGCAGACAGCTGTCGGCGTGCGGCGTTAAAACTTTGCCGTCGCGGACGATGAACAGATTGGTGTCGTTGGTCTCCGAGATAAAACCCTGCATGTCCAGCATGACGGCGCTGTCTACGCCGGCGACGTTCGCCTCGATCGACGCCAGTATGTTGTTTAGCAGGTTATTGTGGTGAATTTTGCTGTCGAGGCACGATGGCGTATTGCGGCGCGTCGACGCTGTGACGACGCGAATCCCGTCGTCGGTGTAAACGGGCGCCTTCCATTCGGCCAGTACAATCAGCGTGCAGCCGGACTGGTTGAATCGAGGGTTCATTCCGGACGTGACCTTCTCCCCGCGAGTCAGCGTCAGCCGGACGTGCGCGCCGTCGGTCATGCCGTTCGCCTTTAACGTCTCGAAAAGGGCGGACCGGATCGTCGTCTCGTCAGGAACCTGTTCGAAGGCAAGCGCCTTCGCCGAGTCGGAAAGACGCCGCAGATGTTCATCGAGGGCAGCGATACGCCCGTCGTACACGCGAAGACCTTCCCAGACCGCGTCGCCGCCCTGCACGACGCTGTCGAAGACGGAGACACGTGCGTCGGCACGCGGCTTCAGGCCGTCCCCAACGTACACCTTAAGGTCCTTGTTCCTGGGATCAACCCTCATTGTGTTCTGTCCGGTCGGATGGCGACGCCGATCAATTTGTCATACCAGGGCTTGCACTGTCCAAGCAGGTGCTCTAACGAGTCCGGAAACTCACCCTTTTCACGAGGCGCATGGAAACCGCTGCTCAAGTGCACTGCGTGATACCAATGCGGCGCCCAGACGCCGTCCTCGGCCCGGGGCCCCGGCTCCCAGTGCAACATCGACGGGTCATAGACGAGGTCAATGTGTTCGCAGAGTGGCTTCAATACCGCGCCCGGGTCTGACAACAGGATGCCGGAGTCGACGACAGCCGGGTCCTGTCCGCGATTGCGCAACTCTTCGTAGAGCCGCCATTGCTGCTCGAGCCCGGTGTCTTCGAGCGTCGCCTCGGGTAGCTGCACGGTCAACGACGGCAGCATGTCCTTCGGGTCCCGGATCAGCAGGACGTGGTCCATCTCGTCGAGAAAACTCGTATCCAGCTCGAGCAGGTGATGCGCCATCTGCTTCAGGAACAGCCTGCGGTCTTTCATTGTCGACTGGCGTTGCAAGAGGGCACTCATAACGACATCACCGTCGGTATCCATCGAGGCGAGCACGTCGTCGCGACCCGGGTGCTCGATACCCGTCACACGCAGGTAGTGGCCGTACAACGGTTCGTCTACCACGTCGATCCCGGGGACTTGCGCGAAGCTGTACATCATCGCTGTCGACACGTTGCGCGGGCCGGACCACAGACAAATAGGACGATTTTCAGCCATAGGCGGTTTCTGGATGTGAGACGTATCGTAAGGACCCTGTGCGGTCCGTCACAGTTTCCGGTCATTCTAGTGTGAGGGGCAGGGCAATTTAACTAAACTTCATGCTTACCTTGAATCGGCTTCGGCTTGAGCAGACGACAGTGTTTAAGACATTCATATTCGGCATCGTATTGGGCGTGGTCGGGACGATCGTCGCCGTACTGTTCGTGCCCGTCGTTGACCAGGCGCGCGAGAACTCTGTTATCACTGTCGCCACCAACGGAGGCAGTGCCGAAGCCTTCTACATCAATATTCCCACCGACCGAATCGTGGTCGGCGCGCCCGGCGATGCACCGAAACTGCCGTCGGGACTGGCATGGCCGGATGAGCTGAGCGCCGCCAGCGCCGACATGTACAAGCTGCGCAATGTCCACAACGCCGTTATCGGCGTCGCCAGCCGAGTCGTGTTGACGGACGTCGAGCAGGGTGACGTCGTCGAGTGGGTCCTGCACATGCCCGCTCGCGGATCGCTGTACATCGGAATGGATGTCGACAACATCGAGGGCGGTGCCCGGTTGGGTACGTTACATCGCGGAACGCGCGAGTTTTCAAAGACGCAAGGCGCGTTTAGTGAGCGTTGGGTCGCCGCTGACAGTGACGACGAGGTGAATCGAGGAAGAATCGAGCTTGTCTCCAGATTCGTAAGCATCCAACAACCGGCGAGCGTGACTGAATGATGAAGCATGTACTCGCTTTGGTCGTTGGAGTGCTTGTCGGCGCGTTGGCCGTATCGGCGCTGCTGATCTATAACCCACTCGCCGGTACCCGCGATCTGACACCACTCTCTGTCAGCGACCAGACCCTGATGCAGCTCAACTATTCGGGCGTTGCTGAAGCGTCTATCGCCTATACGAATGACGGTGAGTCCACGACAAGACCGCATCCGGCAAAGGTACTGCAGCTCTGGGAAGGTCCCGTGCGACGGACGGACGCGATGATGACGGTGTTGTCGGATGCGCGCGGACGCAACGTCGGTTTCGGTATCAAATACATGTCTGATTCCGAAAAGACCAACATCGTCAATGGCGACGCGATCGTGGACAGCGTTTGGCACATCGTCCTGCCCGGTCGCGGCACACTGTTCGTCGAGCAAACCGAGAATTACTGGGGTTTCCTGCGCGATGTCGTCTTGCCGGCGCACCTGAGCGCCGCGGACAGCTGGAAGGGCAACTGGAGCGGCAACATGACCGCGGGACCGGGTGCACTGGGTACCGCCAGGGTCATCGGTGGCTCGGGCGAGTTCGCAGAGCGTACGGCCGAGGCAGTCGAATCCCGGACGGCCAAAGCCTATTCGACCCGGCAGGGCGCGATCGCCCTCGATGGCCAGATCATGATCGAGATGGGAGAACAGGCGCTGGCTGCCGACAACGACGCGCCATAGCCCGCGTCAGTCCTGCCGCATATCCCGCATCGTCAGTGACGTGTCCGCCAGTACTGCGGGATCGATCTGACAGGCGTCCTTGATCAATGGCTTTGACAACATGAAGTCTTTCGGAGCGTTGATGCTGTCAATTGCGATCAGTTTTCCGTCACGCAGATAGGCACAGGAAAAGCTGTTGTCGTCCGGGTTGCCTCGCAGCACGTAGTCATCGAATCCCTCGGAAAGTCCCGCTATCTGCAGCTTCAGGCTGTATTGGTCCGACCAGAACCACGGCACTTCGTTGTATTCGTCGTCAACGCCTGTGATGTTGGCCGCCGCTGTCTTTGCCTGCTCGAGCGCGTTCTGGACGGACTCGAGTCGAAGGCTGCGCTGGTAGATCGCATTGGGATGTCGCGTACAGTCGCCGATGGCGAAGACGTCCGGGTCCGACGTCCGGCAATGGCTGTCGACGACGATGCCATCGTCAACGTCGATGCCGGCCGCCTCGGCGAGCTCCGTGTTCGGCGAGATCCCTATGCCGACGATGGCGATGTCGCCTTCGACACGATCTCCGCTCGTCGTCAACGCCGCCTCGAACCTTTGCTCACCCTCGAAGGACTGAAGTCCCGTCGACAGTCTGAGGTCCACTCCGTGCTCGCGATGGATGCGCTCGAAGAATGCAGACACCGGTGGTGAGACGACCCTGCTCATGACACGATCCGCGGTCTCTAAGACGACGACGTCGGAGCCCGCCTCGCGCAGGATGGCGGCCACTTCGAGACCGATGTAGCCTGCGCCGATGATGATGACGCGGGCGCCGCCCTGGCTGTCCGCCCTGATCCGATCGACGTCCTCGATGTTGCGCAGGTAGTGAATGCCCGGCAGCGCCGAGCCCGGGCAGGAGAGACGATTGACCTTGGCGCCGGTCGCGAATACGAGTGTCGTGTACTCGACTGTTTCGCCGGTGTCTGTCTCAACCGTCTTCGCGAATCGATCGATGGCCGTCACGCGCGTGCCGAGGCGAACGTCGATGTCTTGATCGTCGTAGAAGCCGGGCGGCTTCACCAGCAGCCGTTCCGCCGGCAGTTCGCCCGCGAGGAATTTCTTTGATAGCGGCGGTCGTTGGTAGGGCAGGTATTGCTCGTCGCCCAGTAGCACGATGCTGCCGTCATAGCCCTTCTGACGAAGGCTCGTGACGAGCTGTCCGGCCGCGTGACCCGCGCCGATGATTACCGTTCGCTTGCTCATGGTGTTCAGACTGGCTGCAGTGGCCACAGAATGGGAAGTAGCAGCATGACAGCGATAAACACGACGATTGTCAACGGCACACCGACCTTCAGGTAGTCAACGAAGCGATAGCCGCCGGGGCCCATAACGAGGATGTTCGCCGGATGCGAAATCGGGCTCGTGAAGCTCGCCGAGGCGGCCATCGCGACCGCCATCATCGCGGTCTCCGGCTGGAAGCCCATATCGCTCATCGCGGACATAACGATTGGCGACATCAGGACCACGAGCGCCGCCGTAGGAATGATCATCGTGGCTGCTGCGGTCAGGATGTAGAGGCCGACGATCACCGGCCACGGACCTGCGTCGCCTAAGAAGTCCATGACCTGGTCGGCGAGGTAGGTTGCTGCGCCGGTGTCCTGCATGGCGATGCCCAGCGGCAGCATGCCGGCGATCAGGAATATCGCTCTCCAGTCGATCGCACGGTACGCCTGTTCCATGTTCAGGCAGCCCGTCAGGACCATGATGGTGCCGCCGACGACGGCGGCGACCGAGATGTGTGCCCAGCCCATCATGACGCTGAAGACGACACCAAACATGATCAGCGCGGCGAGCGGTGCGCGGCGCGTATCCGGCGGCGTGCTGCCCAGGTCGGTCAGGACGAGGAAATCGGGGTCATTCGATAACAGCTCGAGGCGATCGCGCGGGCCGAGCATCAGCAGCGCATCACCGACCTGCAGGCGCTCATCGCCGAGCTCGGTGCCGAGGGTCTCGCCCTCGCGCCAGATGCCGGCGAGTTCGATGCCATAACGCTCGCGGAAGTTCAGTTCGCCGATTGCCCTGCCGGCCAGGCTGGAGCGCGGGTCGAGGGTCGCATCCATCAGCGACAGGCGCTCGGACTCGAACGCGCCAAGATTCGACGGAACCGACGTATCGATCTCGAGGTCCTGCAGGCCACGCAGTACGTCGAGGTCGGCGGGCTGGCCCTCGATCAACAGCAGGTCGGCTCCGGACAGCACCTGGTCGCCGCGTGGCATGACGATCAGGTTGCCTTCGCGAAAGATGGCCTGCACACGAAAATCGAAGGCCTCGCCGATCCGGCTGTCCGCCAGCGTGGCGCCAGCGATCTCGCTTTCCTTCGGTACGCGAACGACGAACAGGCGCTCGTCAGATTGATAGCGCTCGGCGATCTCGGCGTCCGAGTACAGACGAACGTCCGAGAAGTCGCTTTCTCTCTCCAGCTGTTCGATGGCCTCGCGTTCACCCTGGATCAGCAGGCGTTCCTCCGATCGCAGCGGGACATATGACAGGTTGGTCAGGCGATAGCCGCCTTTGCGTCGAAGGCCGACCACGGCCACATCGAAGCGTCGGCCGAAGCGAGCGTCCCGAACGAGCTGGCCGACGAGCGGTGAGCCCTCGGCAATGGTCACTTCGGCGTAGACCATCTTCGCGGCGACCATGGATTTCAGGACCGGCGATTCACGTTCGATAACGAGGTCGCTCCAGCGCCTGAGTTCGCGGAACTGATCGACGCGGCCCTGCACGAGGATGCCGTCGCCGCCTCGAAGTACGGTCTGTCGTCCGGGCAACGTATCGCTTCGTCCCTCTCGCATCACGGCGAGGATGATCAGGCCGGTCGAACTGCCGATGCGCGACTCGGCCAGCGTCTTGCCGACGAGTAGCGAGTCGCGAGGCACTCGGAGCAGGAACGTTCTTTCGTGCAGCTTGTATTGCGCGCGCAGGCTGCGTTGCGAGACGTTGCGGTCTTTCTCGACCGGCTTCGCCGGCAGCAGCAAACGGCCGAACAGCACGACGAACATGACGCCGGTCACCATGACGATGCCGCCTAAGGGCGTGAAATCAAACAGTTCGAAGCCCGGGTAGCCGCTCTGCACGAGCGACTCACTGATCAGCAGGTTGGGCGGCGTGCCGATCAGTGTCATCAGGCCACCGAGCAGCGTCGAATAGGCGAGCGGCATCAGGAGTCTCGACGCCGGAATCCGGGTGCGGCGCGCGACGTCCACAACGACGGGCAGCATCAGCGCGGCCACGCCGATGTTGTTCATGAACGCCGAGAGCACGGCGCCGGTCATCATGATGACGAAGATCAGCGGCATTTCCTTGCCGCCGGCGAGGCGCATCACCTGCGAGCCGATAATGTCGGCGATGCCGGTGCGGGTCAGGCCCTCGCTCAAGATAAACATCGCCCAGACGGTGATGACGGCGGCGTTGCTGAAGCCGGAGAACGCCTGGTTGCCGTCCACGAGGCCCGTGACAGCCAGTGCGCCGAGCACGAGCAGGGCAACGACGTCCATGCGGATGACCTCGCTGATAAACAGGATCAGCGACACGGTCAGGATGCCCAAGACCAGTGCAATCTCAAAGGTCATTGGATGGCAGCTTCTTTGGTCGTCTCAGGCTCAGGTTTCACGCCGTAGTTATACACCAGTGCAGGGCGAATCGTCAGCATAAAGGTTTGAGTTGCCTAAGAATTATCCGCAAACTCAAGCGTTCCCGGGCGCGACACGCGTCTGCCGATGCACGAAGCCATGGCCTATGAACCAGTAAGCCCCGTCCGGACGAGAATGGTCGAGATCCGCGGGATCGACCTGAACGTCAACGAATGGGGCGACAAGGATGCGGAGACCCTGCTGTACCTGCACGGCTGGGGCGACACCGGCTCGAGTTTCCAGTTCGTCGCGGATGAACTGGGCGATCGATGGCGGGTGATCGCGCCGGACTGGCGAGGCTTCGGGCGCTCGGCGTGGAACGCGGCCTCGTACTGGTTTCCGGACTACCTGGCCGACCTGGATCACCTGGTCGACGCGCTGGGCATCGCCGAGCCCATAAAGCTGATCGGCCACAGCATGGGCGCCAACGTGGGCGGTCTCTACGCCGGGGCCCTGCCTGCGCGCGTCTCGCACTTCATTAATGTTGAAGGTTTCGGCTTGCCGGAGACGAACCCGGCCGATTCTCCCGGCCGGTATCGAGACTGGCTGCTCAAGTCGCGCGAGACGCCGGCCTTTCGGACGTACGCTGACTTCGAGGCGCTGGCAGAGCACCTAAAGGGTCGGAGTCCGCTGCTCTGCGAGGAGCGGGCCGAATTCGTGGCCAGATTGTGGGCCAGGACAACGGGTGAAGGCATCGAGCTGCGAATGGACCCGAATCACAAGCTGCCGAATCCCATCCTGTATCGGCGGGCCGAGGCCGAGGCGTGCTGGCGCGCGGTCGAAGCGCAGGTGTTGCTGGTCATCGGCAACAAGAGCCGCTTCGCAAGACGCCTGAAAGCGGACCAGGAGTCGGGTGGCGCAAAGCGGTTCTTTCCCGATGCCGATACGGTGGTCGTCGATGGTGCAGGGCATATGATCCACTTCGAGGCCCCGGCGGAGCTGGCGTCGGCCATCGATCGCTTCATGCGCTTGTAAATTTATCCAGTACTGTATACAAATACAGTTTTAGCGTGAGGGCCGTCGTGAGCGTCGCGGAGCCGTACCTGGACAAGCTGAACGAGGCGCAGCGCAAGGCCGCCGTGTTCGGCGCCGAAACACGCGATCCGCTGCTCGTCATTGCCGGGGCCGGGACCGGCAAGACGATGACGCTCGCGCATCGCGTTGCCTACCTGATCAACCAGGGCGCGGATCCCGAGCGCATCCTGTTACTGACCTTTACCCGGCGTGCCGCCGAGGAGATGACGCGTCGCGTCGAAGCCATCGTTCGCGAGTCGAGGCCGGGCGAGCGCTGCGAGCTCCCGTGGGCCGGCACGTTTCACTCCGTCGCTAACCGGCTCTTGCGACGCTTCGCGTCCAACCTCGGTCTCGATCCGGGCTTTTCGGTGCTCGACCAGGGTGACGCCGGAGACCTGATGGACGTCGTTCGCCACGAACTGGAATTGTCGTCGACGAGCCGGCGCTTTCCAGGCAAGGCCGCGTGTCTCGCGATCTATTCGCGCTGCATGAATACGATGCGGCCACTGGAAGTCGTTGTCCGGGACAGCTTTCCGTGGTGTACCGACTGGCAGCAGGAACTCGCGACGTTGTTTCGCGCCTACGTCGAGCGCAAGCAGGCCAGCCAGTCGCTGGACTACGACGACCTGCTGACCTACTGGAGTCACCTGGTGGCCGATGACGGCTTCGCGGCTGAGATCGGTAACTGGTTCGATTTCGTCCTCGTCGATGAGTACCAGGATACGAACGTCGTGCAGGCCAACATCATCCGCGCGATGAAGCCCGGCGGACAGGGCGTCACGGTCGTGGGCGACGACGCCCAGTCGATCTACTCATTCCGCGCAGCGACGGTTGACAACATTCTCGAGTTCCCCGACCAGTGTTCGCCACGCGCCGAAGTCGTCACGCTCGAGCAGAACTACCGCTCCTGCCAGCCGATTTTAGACAGTGCCAATCTGCTGATCGCCGACGGCGAGCGACAGTTCGGCAAGACGCTCTTCTCCAAAAAGCCCGGCAGCGCCCGGCCGAGATACGTCACGGTCGAGGACGCCGATGCCGAGGCGGAGTGCGTCGTCGACGGCGTCTTGCAGAACCGTGAAGCCGGCCTGTTGCTGATGGACCAGGCCGTCCTGTTTCGCAACTCTCATCACAGCGACCGCCTCGAGGTGGAACTCGTCAGGCGCAACATCCCCTACGTCAAATACGGTGGGCTGAAGTTTTTAGAAGCGGCGCATGTGAAGGACGTGATTTCCATCCTGAAGTGGGCGGACAATCCGAAAAACGAGGTCGCTGCCTTTCGCGTGCTGAAGCTGATGCAGGGCATGGGGCCGCGCTACGCAGCACGCTGTTATGCGCATCTCCAGTCCAGTGGCTTCGATCTGAAGGCGCTGCAGGAATTCACGCCGCCACCGGCTTGTCGCGATGAGTGGCTGCCGCTCTGTTCGCTGATGGAGCAGCTGGCGGACAGCAATACGGATGCTGCCTGGCAAGCGCAGTTCTCGCCATTAGTTAACTGGTACCGGCCGCAGCTCGAGCGCCTGTACGAGTCGGCCGAGACGAGGCTGGCAGACGTAGAGCAACTCGAGCAGATATCGTCGCGTTATGCGACGCGGGAGCGCTTCCTGACGGAGCTGACGCTGGACCCACCGTCGTCGTCCGGTGACCAATCCGGCGCGCCTCTGATCGACGAGGACTACCTGATCCTGTCGACCGTGCATTCGGCCAAGGGCCAGGAATGGGAGGCGGTGTTCGTGCTGAACGTGACCGACGGCAACTTCCCATCCGAGTTTGCGACGGGCGACCCGGCGGCGATCGACGAGGAGCGGCGTCTGCTCTACGTGGCGATGACGCGTGCAAAACAGTCGCTTTCCCTGTTGTCACCCCTGAAGTTCTTTGTCACGCAGCAGCATCGTCACGGCGATCGTCACGTGTACGGTGCGCGAAGCCGCTTCATGACGGACCGACTGATGGAGAGCTTCGATGAGTGCTACTTCGGGAACGCGGAGCAACCCCGATCGCTTAAGCCCACGACGGATCGTCGGATTGACGTGCAGACAGCTATGAAACAGATGTGGTGAAAAAAAAAGGGCGGTGGAATCCACCGCCCAATCCACGAAACAAACAGCATAAGGGAAGCAAAGTTTGTTACGTCAACACGCTGTGAGTACCGAGTTCGGCGCGCCTTTTGCACTTCAGAAACAGCACGGTTTTTCGGTATTCGTTGACTATTGGATGCGTCAACGGGCAGATTGGTTGCAAACGAAAAGTAATAACTTTCGCAACTATTTTGGCACGATCGATCGGCCGGTCATTGGGGGAGAATCAAGATGACTATGAGTGATGAAGAACGTCGACTGCGCGTGGATCTCGCGGCATGCTATCGACTGATTGCGATGTTTGGTTGGGATGACCTCGTCTTCACGCATGTCTCCGCGCGTATTCCGGGCAGCGATGAGCACTTCCTGATTAATGCGTACGGCATGATGTTCGAAGAGATTACGGCGAGCAGCCTGATTCGAGTCGATGCCGAGGGCAACAAGCTGTCCGAGTCGGACTTTCCGGTTAACCCGGCCGGCTTCGTCATTCACAGCGCCGTGCACGAGGCCCGCCCCGACGTCGCTTGCGTGCTGCATACGCACACGAAGGCCGGCGTTGCGGTGTCGGCGCAGAAAGACGGACTGTTACCGCTGTCGCAGACGTCCCTGTTTCCGTACGCGTCGCTCGGCTACCACGATTACGAGGGCGTCGCGCTCAATGACGACGAGAAGCCGCGCCTCGTCGCCGATCTCGGGTCGAAGACCTGCCTTATTTTGAGGAACCATGGCCTGCTGACCGTTGGCCCGACAATTGCGGACGCGTTTTTGATGATGTACGTGCTGGAGACCGCGTGCCAGATTCAGCTGATGGCGCAGTCCACGGGCAACGAGCTTGTACACGTACCTTCGCCCATCGTCGACGGCATACAGGCACAGGCTGAACAGGTGACGAAGGGCCTGGGCGGCCAGCTCGTCTGGCCGGGGCTGCTCAGGAAACTGGATCGTCGCGATCCGTCTTATCGCGATTGACTGCTGCTCCGGCTCGGACCGAGACGACAACGGTCGAAGGAACCGACCGCTATCTCAGGAAAATCGCGTAGGCCGGGTTGTCGGTCTCTTGCCAGTGGGGATAGCCCAGTTGTTGCAGGTGGGCTTCGAGCTCCTCCATATCCTCCGCCGGCACGTCGATGCCCGCGAGGACGCGTCCGTAGTCAGAGCCATGATTGCGGTAATGGAACAGCGTGATGTTCCAGTCCGAGCCGACCGCGGCCAGGAAATCCAGCAGTGCCCCCGGTCTCTCCGGGAACTCGAAACGATAGAGTCGTTCATTCTCGACGTCGGCCTGTCGCCCGCCGACCATGTGTCGAACGTGTAACTTGGCGAGCTCGTTGTCGCTCATGTCTTTCGCACGGTAACCGGCATCGGCGAGCTGCTTGAGAATCTCGAAACGTTCGCTGACGCCGCGCCTGAGCTCAATGCCCGCGAAAATGTGCGCCTGTGCGGAGTCGCCGTATCGATAGTTGAATTCAGTGATGCTGCGCTTGCCGAGAGACTCACAAAATTTCTTGAAGCTGCCCGGCTCCTCGGGGATTTCCACGGCGATCAGCATTTCTTTTTCTTCACCGACCGCGGCGCGCTCGACGATGTGCCGCAAGCGATCGAAGTTGACGTTGGCCCCGCAGCTGATCGTGACGAATCGCTTGCCCTCGATAGCTTGCTCGGCAACGTACTTCTTCAGGCCGGCGATCGCCAGGCCACCCGCCGGTTCGACGATGGATCGCGTGTCTTCGAAGATGTCCTGGATACCGGCGCAGATCTGGTCAGTATCGACCGTCAGGATTTCATCGACGTGGGACTGGCACAGGCGGAAGGTCTCGTCGCCGACGCGTTTGACGGCCACGCCGTCGGCGAAGATGCCGACGTGCGACAGCGTCACCGGCGCGCCCGCCGCGATCGAGTCCCGCATCGCGGCCGAGTCTTCAGGCTCAACGCCAATGATCCGGATCTCCGGATTGACGGACTTGATGTAGGTCGCGATGCCCGCAATCAGGCCGCCGCCCCCGATCGGGACGAAAATGGCGTCGACGGGTCCGTCCAGCTGCTTCAGTATCTCGGCGCCGATCGTGCCCTGTCCGGCGATGACATAGGGATCATCGAAAGGGTGTATGAAGCTGAATCCCTCAGACGCTTCGAGCGCTCGAGCGTGTTGCTGTGCCTCGTCGTAGTTGTCGCCGTGCAAGACGACCTCGCCCCCCAGCGCCCTGACGGCTTCCACCTTGATGCTGGGTGTCGTTACCGGCATGACAATGACCGCGCGAACGCCGCGCTCGCGCGCCGCCAGCGCGACGCCCTGGGCATGGTTGCCCGCCGAGCTGCAGATCACGCCCTTCTCGAGTTCGTCGTCGGAGAGCGACGCAATCTTGTTGTACGCGCCGCGCAGCTTGAACGAGAAGACGCTCTGCAAATCCTCGCGCTTCATCAGCACCTGGTTGCCGAGACGGGCCGACAATCGCTCGGCCGTTTCGAGCGGGGTTTCGATCGCAACGTCATAGACGCGGGCGTCTTCAGTCAGTGTCTTGTAGTCGGGCTCAAGCATCCTGATCGCGGTTATCGCACAGCGGTCTCCTGCTCGCAAAAGTTTCATCGCGAACAAGGGCTGCGAGCGACGGTGACCGCTTCCGAATCTGATTACAGATCGGGGATCCAGTGGTACAGTGGACGGGGGATGGAGCACTGGTCGAGGCCAGCTGTGAGTAAGCTACTGATAAAGAACGCCCGGCTGATCAACGAGGGCGAAATTCGCGATGGCGACCTGCTGGTCAGCGGAGAGCGCATAGAAAAAATCGCGGTAGAGATCCCTGCCGATGATTCGATGCAAGTCATCGATGCCGACGGCAAGTACCTGATGCCCGGGATGATCGACGACCAGGTTCACTTCCGCGAGCCGGGCCTGACGAACAAGGGCGACCTCGCGACCGAGTCGGCGGCCGCGGCAGCCGGCGGCATTACCAGTTTCTTCGACATGCCCAACGTCAATCCGCAGACAACGACGGTGGAGGCGCTGGCCGCAAAGCATGAGCTGGCGAAGGGCCGCTGCACGTCCAACTACGGATTCTATTTCGGCGCGACGAACCGGAATATCGAAGAGGTCAAAGCGCTTAACGTCAACGACGGCTGCGGCATCAAGATCTTCATGGGCGCGTCGACCGGTGACATGCTGGTCGACGACGAAGAGACGCTGGACGCCGTCTTCAAGCACGCGCCGATCATCGTGGTGACCCACTGCGAGCACACGCCGACAATCCGCGACAACGAGGCATCGGCGAAGATGCAGTTCGGTGACAACGTGCCGATGTCGGAGCACCCGAAGATTCGATCCGCCAATGCCTGTCTGCTGAGCTCGAGCAAGGCGATTGAGCTCGCGCGACGGCACGATGCGCTGTTGCAGATTTTGCACCTGACGACCGCGGTCGAGATGGGCCTGTTTTCGAAGGCGCACCGCACCGAGAAGCGCATCACGGCCGAGGTGTGCGTTCATCATCTGTGGTTCGACGAGACCGATTACGATGCGCTCGGCACCAAGATCAAGTGCAACCCCGCGATCAAAACGACGAAAGACAGGGACGCGCTGCGACAGGCGATCGTGGACGGACGCCTGGACATCATCGCGACAGACCATGCGCCGCACACGGCCGCAGAGAAGGCGCGCAGCTATTTCAAGGCCGCTGCGGGCCTGCCGCTCGTGCAACACGCCGTACTGACCCTGTTCGACCTGGCCGACCAGGGCGTGCTGACACCGGAGCTGTTGGTCGATCGGGCCTGTCACGCGGCGGTCGACATCTTCGGTGTCGAGGAGCGCGGCTATCTTCGCGAGGGTTATTACGCCGATCTCGTCATCGTCGACCCGACACGCCCTTACAAGGTCCTGAAGAGCAATCTGCTCGCGAAGTGTCACTGGTCGCCGTTTGAAAACCATGAGTTCTCCTCGACGATCGACACCACGATCGTTAACGGCCAGATCGTCTACACCGACGGTGAGCTGACCGGCGCTATTGCCGGCCAACGCCTGCAATTCTCGCGCGCCCGCTAGCAGGGCTTCCGCATCGCGTAAGGGGTTTACTTTGAATGCGATGTGTTTATGCTTCAGCCATAGTTTGTTATCGGACTGTTTATCCGCGCCGGGGGGCGTAGCTGGGACGCGGGAGATAAATGAAACCGACTGACACTTCCAATCCGGATTACTTCCATAAGGTCGTCGACTGCCAGTGGGCCTGCCCAGCCCATACCGACGTTCCGCTCTACATTCGGCTCATCGCTCAGGGCAAGTTCGGTGAGGCGTATCTCGAGAATCGCAAATCGAACGTGTTCCCCGGCATCCTGGGACGCGTTTGTGACCGCCCGTGCGAGCCGGCGTGCCGGCGCGGGCGTGTCGAAGAGAAGCCCGTTGCTATCTGCAGGCTGAAGCGTGTCGCCGCCGATAATCGCGGCGACATCAGCGAGCACCTGCCCAAGCCACCCGTCGCCGAGAACGGCAAGAAGATCGCCCTGATCGGTGCCGGCTGCGCGTCACTGGCCGTTGCCAACGACCTGCGGCCGATGGGCTACAGCGTGACGATTTTCGAGGCACTGCCGACGACCGGCGGCCTGATGCGCACCAACATTCCTCGCTTCCGCTTGCCGCCGGAAGTGCTGGACGAGGAAATCGATTGCATCCTCGACACCGGTGTCGACCTGAAGCTCAACCACCCGATCGAGAGCATGAAGGCGCTGCTCGACTCGAAGGAGTTCGACGCCGTCTTCGTCGGCACCGGTGCGCCGCGCGGCAAGAACCTGGAGATTCCGGGCCGCTATGACAGCGAGCGAATTCACATCGGCATCGAGTGGCTCGAGTCCGTTGCTTTTGAACACATCGAGACGATCGGCGAACGCGTCCTGATCATCGGCGTCGGCAACACGGCGATGGACTGCTGCCGGACGTCGCTGCGCCTCGGCGCGAAGGACGTCAAAGTCATGGCAAGAAAGCCGCGCGGCTTCTTCAAGGCGTCCGACTGGGAGCTCGAGGATGCCGAGGAGGAGAACGTCGAGATTCTCGTCAATCACTCGCCCAAGTCCTTCGTTATCGAGGACGGCAAGCTGACCGGCATGGTCTTCGAGCTGATGGAATACCGGGTGGATGACAATGGCCGGATAGACCGCGGCACCGTGGTTGGCGAGACCGTCATTCCCTGCGACGACGTCATCCTGGCGATTGGCCAGGACAATGCCTTCCCGTGGATCGAGCGTGACATCGGCATCGAGTTCGACGAGTGGGATTGTCCGGTCGTCGATGAGAAGACGATGATGTGTGATCGCGACGGGGTCTTTTTCGGCGGCGATGCGGCCTTTGGACCGAAGAACATCATCTGGGCCGTGGCGCACGGCCACGAGGCCGCCATCTCCATCCACCGCTACTTGAGCGGCCTCGACATCGAGAATCGGCCCCCGCGCGGCGTCACGCTGAGCAGCCAGAAGATGGGCATGCACGAGTGGAGCTACTCCAATTACTATGAGGGCGCCGAGCGGCGCATCATGCCGCACGTCGACCTGAAAGAGCGGTTCAAGAATCTCGATATCGAAGTCGAGCTGGGCTTTACCGCCGAGCAGGTCGCGAAGGAAGTCGAGCGCTGCCTGAACTGCGACATCCAGACCGTGTTTACCGACAAGCTGTGCATCGAATGTGACGCATGCCTCGACGTCTGCCCGGTGGACTGCCTGACGATCACTCAGAACGGCGAGGAGGCCGACCTGCGGACTCGACTCCGGGCGCCGGCGCCGAACCACGAGCAGGCCCTGTTTGTGTCCGGCGAGCTACCTCACACGAGGCGTGTCATGGTCAAGGACGAGGACCTGTGCGTGCACTGCGGCCTTTGCGCCGAGCGTTGCCCGACGGGTGCCTGGGACATGCAGCGTTCGACGATACGGCTGCCGTACGCGTCCGATGAAGGTGACCCCGCCGCAACCGATACCGCTGCGTGAAGAGGAAGCCCGTGGCCAAAGTAAACGACGCTGTCATCAAGATCGCCACCGTCAACGGAACGGGTTCTGCGAGCGCCAACGGACTCTTAAGGAAGGCGATCTTCCGTATGGGCGTCCCGGTCGTCGGCAAGAACTATTTCCCGTCCAATATCCAGGGGCTGCCGACCTGGTATGAGATTCGCGTGACCGGCGACGGCTACCAGTCGCGGGCCAATCGCGTCGACATCATGGTGGCGATGAATGCGCAGACCTACGCTCGCGACATGGCCGAGGTCACAACCGACGGCATCCTGATCTACGATTCGACCTGGCCGCGCAGTAATCTCCTGGACCGCGACGACATCAACGTGCTCGGCGTCCCGCTGTCCCGGCTCTGCAACGAGCATTTCGACGGCGCCCGCACGCGCATCCTGATGAAGAACATTGCCTACGTCGGCGTCATCTCGGCCCTGCTGGACATCGACCTCGACGTGATCAAGGGTCTGCTGGAGGAAACCTTCGCGGCAAAGCAACACCTGATCGGCGCGAACATGGATGCCATCAAGCTCGGCTACGATTATGCGATTGACCATTTCTCGTGCCCGTTGCCCTACAAGGTCGAGGCGATGGACGCGACGAACAACCACATCGTCATCGACGGCAATACGGCCGCCGGACTGGGTTGTCTCTACGCCGGCGCGACGGTCGGGGCCTGGTATCCGATCACGCCATCGACGTCCTTAATGGATGCGTTTCGATCATTCTGTCAGCAGTACCGTAAGGACCCGGAGACGGGCAAGCGGACGTACTGCATCATCCAGGCCGAGGACGAGCTGTCGGCTATCGGCATGGTGCTCGGCGCGAGCTGGAACGGCGCCCGCGCGTTCACGCCGACCAGTGGCCCCGGTATCTCACTGATGAGCGAGTTCATCGGTTTCGCCTACTACGCGGAAATTCCGGCGGTCATTTTCAACGTGCAGCGCACGGGTCCGTCGACGGGCATGCCGACCCGGACCCAGCAGTCCGACATGATGAGCTGCGCTTACGCTTCGCACGGCGATACCCGGCACGTGCTGCTGTTCCCGGCTGACCCCGGTGAGTGCTTCACGATGGCGCCCACTGCCTTCGATCTCGCCGAGGGACTGCAGACGCCGGTCATGGTGTTGTCCGACCTCGACATCGGCATGAACGACTGGATGGTTCCGGCGTTCGAGTGGGACGAAGACCGGACCTTCGACCGAGGCAAGGTCTACACGGCCGAAGACCTCGAGGCGATGGAGGCCTTTCACCGTTACCTCGATGTGGACGGAGATGGCGTGCCGTATCGAACGCTGCCCGGACAGCATCCGAAGGGGTCCTACTTCACGCGTGGCTCCGGCCATACGAAGCTCGGCGCCTACACCGAGGATGCGGACGCGTACCAGGACGTCATTGATCGGCTGCTCGTCAAATGGGAGACCGCCAGAAAGAAAGTACCTGAGCCCGAGATCATCCACTCCAAGTTCAATACGGCCGCGATCCTGACCGTGGGCAGCGGCGACGCGGCCTGCAAGGAAGCGATGGACCGACTGTCCGAGCAAAACGTCGGGCTCAACTACCTGAGGGTCCGTGCGTTTCCGTTCAGTGACAGCGTGCGTGAGTTTATCGATCAGCACGAGGTCATCTATGTCGTCGAACAGAACCGCGATGCGCAGCTCAGATCGCTGTTGATGCTCGACCTCGATGCGGATCCGAAGAAGCTGAAGTCGCTGCTGCACTACAACGGGATTCCCATCAACGCGGGCTTCGTCGTCGACGGCGTGCTCGACGAGATCGCGAAGGGCCGCGCCGCCTGAATGGACAGGAGAGTCCAATGAGCTACATTCCGAAGCCGAAAGTGACCCACCCGCGTGCCGCGAGGAACGCGCTTGGCCTGACATCCAGAGACTATGAGGGCGCGGTGTCGACCTTATGCGCGGGTTGCGGCCACGATTCGGTGACGGCGGCGATCGTACAGTCCGTGTTTGAGCTCGACGTCGAGCCTCACAAGCTGGGCAAGATGAGTGGTATCGGTTGCTCATCCAAGACGCCCGCCTATTTCGTCAGCCAGTCACACGGCTTTAATTCGGTACACGGCCGCATGCCGTCCGTGACGACGGGTGCTTACGCCGCGAACCCGGACCTGATGTACATCGGCGTCTCCGGTGACGGTGACTCTCTGTCGATCGGGGTAGGGCAGTTCGTTCACGCGATCCGACGCAATCTGAACATGTGCTACATCATCGAGAACAATGGCGTCTACGGCCTGACGAAAGGGCAGTTCTCAGCGTCGGCGGATATCGGCAGCAAGCCAAAGAAAGGCCTGCCAAACCAGCAGGAACCGATCGATCCGGTCAGTACCGCGATCAGCCTTGGCGCGAGCTACGTCGCACGAAGCTTCTCCGGCGACAAGGAGCAGCTGGTGCCGCTGATCAAGGGCGCGCTAAAGCACCCGGGCTTCGCGCTGGTCGATGTCATTAGTCCGTGCGTGACGTTCAATGATCATGAAGGTTCGACCAAGAGCTATGAACACACGCGGCAGTTTTATCATCACGTCACCGGCGTCGATTACATTCCACCCGCGAAGGAGATTGTCGCGGAGTATGACAAGGGTTCGGTCATGCCAGTCGAGTTGCATGACGGTTCGCGGATCCTGCTGCGCAAGGTTGACGACCGTTACGATCCGACCAGCCGGGCGGCCGCCTTCAAATACCTGCGGGAACACTTCAATGCCGGTGAGATCACGACCGGCCTGCTGTACATCGACGAGCAACGCAAAGAAATGCACGAGCTCATGGGCAACGTTGAAGTCCCGTTCGCGGAGTTGCCGCTGGACAGCCTTCGGCCAGCCAGCGGCGAACTCGAGAATATCCTGAAGCGATATCGCTAGACGCCGGGTCGAACCCGGGCTAGTTCCAGATCGCCTTCCACCACGGTTCGTCGACCTCAATCGGCAGCCCAGGGATCTGCGCACGAATGTCGTTGATGTCCCAGCCCGTCAGGTTGGCCAGCGTCTTGGCCTCTCTCTCCTGGCGCTCGATGAGCGAGGCGCGATACTCCTCAGCCATGCCGCAGGTGTCAGCGCCCTCGAACGCGTGACGAACGATGTAGCGGCCCTGGAAGTTTTCCCGGTCGCCCGTCTCCTGCAGCATCAGATCCTCCGGGAAATGCTCCGCGTCGTATCGAACGTGGAGCCGGGTGACAAACACATCCTGGGCCAGCGGCGCGGCACCTCGACGGCTCGCTTTGCCTCCCGGTTTGTCCAGCCAGAAGACGCCGAGCGATCGCAGTTCGTCGGCCGTCAGCGGATCGGCCGCACAGGGATCGCACCAGGCCATGTCCCAGGCGTACTCGAGAAACACGCCGCGCTCGTTCGCCAGTTCGCTCTGTTTCGCAAACATCGTCCGGTAGAAGTCGCCGAACTGGCCCTTCACATGCACCGGGAGCTCGACGTTACTCGGCAAGCGGACGGTGCGATAGTTGGTCGTCTCGACGCGACCCGTACGCGTCAGCGTGTAGACATACATGTCCTGCTTGCCCCTGGCGTTCAGCGTGCCGAGCCGAATCGGCAGCATGAACTTTTCAGACTCGAAAGCGACCTGCAACGGGCGCAGGTTGGAGAAGCCGGATTTCTGCTGTTCCTCGAGGTTGACCTTGGCGACGAAGAAACGCATGCCTTGCTTCAGGTAGCTGCCGATCACGCGTTCAGCACCGTCCGGGATCCGGTACTCGTTCTCGTTCAACCAGGTGATCAGACCATTACTCTCTTTGGCCGACAGGATCAGGATGTCGTATTCACCGACCGTGTAGCTCGCCTCCACCGTGACGCCCAGTGACTTCTGGCGCCTGACGGCGGCTCCGTCGACGTCCATTCGCGCGCTGGGCGATGCCATTTCATAGACGACGCGCTGACAGGGATCGGAGTCGAAGTATTCAACCAGCCGGGGCGCCGTGTAAGCGTCGAGGTGGTCGACAACGGCCTGGCTGCCGACATTGATCTGCTCGCGTTCGATGAAGGTGGGCACCGGGACCACCATCGCGAACTCGCTGACGTCGCCCTTGAAGTCGTTCACCATCGTGATGACGGTGCGCTTGCCGTCCCTGACGAGAACGACCTGCGACGCTTCATTGAACAGCTCGCTGTCCGCTTTGGCGACGTAGAAGCCGCAGAAGGCCTGCGCCGTTGCAGCGACGAAGAGCGTGAGTACTGCGGCGGATAACACAATAAGACTACGCATTGGAAACTCCTTTGGGCGTATCGGTAACCGCTGTCGACGCGACCCACTGGTAGTGGTGGCCCTTCGACAGCAGGTCTACCAGCGGTACCAGCGGCGCAGCGAATGCCAGCGCGATGACCGGACCGTTGGGAATAAACAGTACGAACTGGATCGCATACGCGAGCACGGCAACCAGCGCGGCGTATAACCAGCGCCCGGTCGCCGTATCCGGTGTCGTCTTCGGATCCGAGATCATGAAGAAGGCAAACACCAACAGCGCGCCGTTTTGCAGCTGGTGTAACGGGATGCTCATCGGGTCGCCAAGCCAGAGTGCGCGGGCGAACAACAGCGATGAAAACGCGACGAGAAACCCGATCGTCGTTTCGGCACGTTTCGCCCGGGTCAACACGAGCAGGCCGAGACCGATCAGCAACACGGCCGAGATCGTCGTACTGCCCCATTGTCCGGACGAGATCCAGGCGCGGTCGCTCGCGAACATCAGCGACACGATCGCGATGTTGGCCGGGTTAAACACATGCTTGCCGCGCACCCGAATGAGAAACTTGCTCGCGATCGCGATGAAGCCGGCAAATGCTGCGAGCATGGCGACGTCCGTGCGGAACAGCAGCGTCAGCGACAGTGACGTTATGATGGCACTCAGGGGATCGAAGGCCGCTCTGGTCAGCAGAGCGCTGCCGAGGTACTGGGTGCCTAAGGCTGCGAGGACAATCGAAAGTGCATTCTCCCAGCGCACGCCGAAGCCCAGCGTTGTGGTTCCATAGACGACAAGCGTGCTCAGCACGGCGATCTGGTAGTAGCGCGGGTCGATGGCGGGGATTCGCGGGCTCATGGTCGTGCTAACGGCCGGCGAGCCGGATCGGGGTTTCGAGTCGCTCGGAAGCCGTGTCGAATCTGATGGCCGAGAGAGGCCGGGTAGTCAGTAACTTGTTGTTTTCATTGCCGTAAAAATAATTGCATCCAAAATGCCCGCCCGAGCCATCTATAGGCTGACAGTGCGGAAAATCCGCGTACAAGGAGTTCGAAAATGAGTCCAGAAATGGCAGACGCCCTGATTCCTATCGTCTTGTTCATATCGATAGCGGTCGTCTTTGGTTTGTTCCTCTACTACAAGAACAAGGCCAAGAGAGAGATGCAGAAGACGTTGCGAACCGCCATCGACAAGGGGCAGGAGCTGACCCCGGAAGTCATCGATCGTCTCGGGTCGCCGCCCGCCGCAAAGAACCGCGATCTTCGGCGAGGCATCATCAGCCTGGCCATCGGCTTCGGGGTCATTGCGCTGGGGCTGTCCATCCCCGAGGAAGAGGCCATTCGCGTGATGCTCGGCATCTCGGCATTCCCGATCTTGCTCGGGCTCGGCTTCCTGTTGATGCATAAGTTGTCGCCGACCGACTAGCGGCAAGCGCGTGACCGATGACACCTTGCTCGTCGCGCGGGTCGTCGCCAGCCAGGATACTGGCGCGTATGGTGAGCTGATCCGACGGCACCAGTCGCAGATCCGGAATTTCCTTCGGCGACTGACTCGCGACGATGCATTGGCGGATGACCTGTCGCAGGACACCTTCCTGCATGGCTGGAACAAGATTCACACCTACTCGGGCAAGGGATCGTTCATCGGTTGGTTATTGAAAGTGGCGTATACGACATTCCTGCAGAGCAAGAGAAAGACCGATCGGTACCAGGAGGTGCTGGTGGAGGTCGGTGAGTCGGGTGGGTCTGTCAGCTATGCGACGCACTCCGACGAGGCGACCGACCTGGACAGGTTTATGGCAGTACTGAATGGGCAGGAGCGAGCGGTGATGGTTCTGTCATACGCTTGCGGGCTATCGCACCGGGAAATCAGCGAGACGACCGACCTGCCGGCGGGCACCGTCAAGTCGATAATTCACCGCGCAAAAGATAAGATTCGAGAACAGTTTGATATCCAACATCATCAACATGGCTGACAAGACGACCGACAGAGAAGACGAGCTGCTTGCGTCGATGTTCGCGGCAAAACCCGTCGAAGACGCGGGATTCAGCGAACGTGTGCTGCAGAAGCTGCGCATACGCCTCTGGGTCCAGCGCCTGACGCTGCCTGTTGCGGCAACCATCGGGTTCGCCGTCGCGATCAACCCGCTGATGGACCTGCTCGCGTTGATGCCTTCGCTCGCATCCCTGGTCCCGGCCCGCTTTGCACCCGATATCGGCTCGATGCTTCCGGCGACTCAGTCGATAGTCGTCGGTGGCCTACTGCTGATCGGGGGTCTCGGCGCCCTGCAGTTGCTCGACGACTGACGCCCCGATATTCAGCTCCGAAGCGCTCGCGGCCGACGTTTGCCGAATAACGGCACTGCGTCGTTGTCTCGGCTCCTGCGCTCGGCTACAGTTCATGCATGTCACTTCGAGACCAGGTTGAACAACTGCTGCCGAACTGGGAACGCTGGTACCCCAGCCTTTTCGACGCGGCCAGCGATCTTGGCCTTATCAAGGCCGAGGTCTGCGATCCTGATTCCCTGTTGCTGACCCGCCGACACGCGAAAATACGACAGCGCGCGGAAGACGCGCATCGTGAGAAGTGGGGCGGCAAGGCACAGGACTGAAATCGCCGGTCACTCCCTGACCAACACCACACCCGGGGGGGTTATGAATCCAGATATCGACGCGATTCGCGCGCGTTTTCCCTCGTTGTCCACGCAGGACGACGGAATTTCCCGGGTCTACTTCGACAACCCTGCGGGCACCCAGGTCCCGGCCAGCGTTGCGAAGGCGGTTGCAGACTGCATGATCGAAAGCTGCGCGAACCAGAAAGGCCCGTTTCGAACGTCGCGTAGGGTCGACAAGCTGATCAGCGATGCAAGAGACGCGATGGCGGACCTCTTAAATGCGGAGTCCGCTGACGAGATTGTTTTCGGCCAGAGCATGACGGCCTTGACGTTCAGCCTGGCGCGGTCGATCGGGCCGACACTGACGCCCGGCGACGAGATCATCGTGTCGCAGATGGACCACGACGCGAACATTACGCCATGGGTCATGATGGCTCGCGATCACGACCTCAGGATCCGCTGGCTGCCTTTCAGCATCGAGACCTACGAATTCGACCTGGCTGACCTGGATGAGCTGCTGACCGATCGGACTCGCATGGTATGCGTTGGCGGTGCATCGAACCTGACTGGCACGCTGCACGACATCAAGGCCATCTGCGCCAGGGCGCGAGACGCCGGTGCCCTGAGTTTCATCGATGGTGTGCAGTCTGTACCGCATGTCCCGACTGATGTCAGGGACTTAGGCTGTGACTTTCTCGCGTGTTCTGCGTACAAGTTCTTCGGTCCACACCAGGGTGTGCTCTGGGGTCGTCGAGAAGCCTTCGCACCGCTGACCGCCTACCAGGTCAGGCCGGCGCCGTCGGCTATTCCCGGCAACTTCGAGACCGGCACGCCGAGTTTCGAACTGATGGCCGGCACCAAAGCGGCGGTCGAGTATTTCGATTGGATAGGCACGAACATGGCGGCCGACTACATGGATCGCTTCGAGCACCTCGCGGGTCGTCGACAGCGATTGCATGCTGCGTTTGGCTTGCTGGCTGACTACGAACAGGGGCTATCGTCGCACCTGATCGCCGGGCTGCAGTCGATCAACGGCGTTACGGTCCACGGAGTCACGGATGCCGATGCAATGCATCGGCGGGTGCCGACGGTGTCCTTCACCGCTGGGCAGAAGGACCCACAAACGATCGCCGAGGCGCTCGATGAGGAGAATATGTTCGTTTGGCACGGACACAACTATGCGGTCGAGGTTGTGAAGGCGCTGGGCCTCGAGGATCGCGGCGGCGTCGTTCGCGTCGGTCCCGTTCACTACAACACGCCGTCGGAACTCGACCGCCTGCTGGACTCGCTGGAGTCGCGAATACTAAGCGCGTAAATAGTTGATTTTTATGCTATAATTCCCGGATGTGACATTCAGTCACCGAACAAGAAAAAGAAACAAGGGGATAAAAAATGAAAGCATTGGGGATAGTGCTTGGCGCCTGTGTCCTGACTTTGGGGGCTGCCTGGGCCGAAAACCACGAGGGTGGTGAGGAAAGCGACGGCATGCAGTTTGTGCCGGTGGAGACCTACACCTGCAACTACGTCGACGGAAAGGGTCCCGAGGACCTGGATAAGGCAACGGCCTTCTGGAACAAGTGGGCCGACGAGAATGGCATGGACAACTACTACGCCATAACGGTAACGCCCGTTTACCACGGCGCGGAGACGTTCGACGTTGGCTGGCTGGGCGTGTGGCCTAGCGGCGCCGAGATGGGTAAGAGCGGCGATCTGTGGATGGCCAAGGGCAGCGAAGCCGCTTCGAAATTTGCCGAGGTCGTCAAGTGCGAGACGCACAGCAATTTCGCGACGACGCAAATGAAGGAACCGCCTGACACCGATCCGGACAACTTCCTGCTCGCGTTTTCGGACTGCGACGTCCGTGATGCGGAAGCGTGGGACCAGGTCATGGAGGGCATGGGCCAGTGGTCTGCTCACCAGGCGGAGAGGGGCTACAAGAACGGTACGTGGATGATGTTTGCGGCGTACGGCGGGGGCGACGAGGAGTTCGATTTCAAGCTGGTTGAGTCCTACGACACGATGACGGCTCTCGGAGAGGCCTACGACATGTACGGCAGTGGCGGCGACTGGGCCGTTCGTGGTGAGATGTTGGGCGACTCAGTGTCCTGCGATGCGTCAAGGCTCTACATGGCGACCGTCAGGCGGCGTTCCGCTGAAGAATAATCTCCTCAGTCTGTTCCAAGCCAAAAAGAAAGGCCGCGCAGTGCGCGGCCTTTCGTGAGATTGGTACCTGAAAACCGGTCAGGAGAAAGCGAAGTGTGACTCCATCATCCGGTCAAGACCCTGCGGTTTTTCACGTACCTCAATAATCTCACTAGACATGGATCACCTCCTTTAAATAGTTAGCCCGACGCAAGTATCGCTTGGAAGCTACTGAAAACCAAGCAAAAAATTACGAAGAAAAGTCTGTGTTCAACGTAGCGATTCTCGGTTATGCTTTGCGGCTACCCCGAATCAAAACGCCATCGCTCCGGCGGGAACAACAATAAGGCGGGTAATGTGACTAACGACGCTGCGAATTCGCTGCCGGACGAACCCCAGGCACCTTCGCCGATTCGATCGACAGAGCGATTCCAGTCTATGGATACACTGCGGGGCGTCGCGGTGCTCGGCATCCTCGTCATGAACATTTACGCGTTCGCGATGCCGTTCGCGGCCTACAGCAACCCGTTAGCCATGGGCGGTACCGACCCGCTCAACCTGGGTACCTGGTTCGTTACCCACATCTTGTTCGACCAGAAGTTCCTGTCGATATTCGCGATGCTTTACGGCGCGGGCATGGTCATGATGACCGAGCGCGCGGACGCGAAGGGTGCAAAGATTACCGGTGTCTTTTATCGTCGCAGCTTCTGGTTGCTCGTTCTCGGCATCCTGCATGGCTACCTGATCTGGGTGGGTGACATCCTGTTTGCCTACGCGGCGATCGGCATGCTCATGTTCCTGTTGCGAAAGCGCAGCCCGACAACCTTGATTGTCATCGGGCTGTTGATGCTGCCGATGGCCAACCTGCTGAGCGCCGCTGGCGGCGCCTATACGATCGAACTCCGGGACCAGGCCATTGAGCTCGAGGCGCGCCGGGATGCCGGCGAGGAACTGACCGACGCAGAGCAGGCGACCATCAGGGAGTGGGACCTGTCGTCGGCATTCATGGCGCCGGACGCCGAGGACATACAGCGCGATATCGATGCGTACCGGGGAACCTATGTCGACGCTCTGACGTACCGTATCCCGGTCATCGCGATGTTGCAGACGCAGGGTACGTTCTTCTACCTGCTGTGGCGCGCCGGGGGACTGATGCTGATCGGTATGGCGCTGATGAAACTGGGCGTGCTGAAGGCACAGCGAAGCAGCAGGTTCTACCGAAACATGATACTGCTGGGCTACGGTATCGGTCTGCCGATCATGGCGTTCAGCGCCATCGATCTCTACCGGAATGATTTCGACGGCCTGTACATGTTCAAAGTCGGCATGATCTCGAACTACTGGGGCAGTATCTTCGTCGCGATGGGACATGTCGGACTCGTCATGAGCCTGGTTCGCGCCGGTGCGCTCGTGGCCCTGCAGAAGCGCTTCGCCGCCGTGGGTCGTATGGCCTTCACCAACTACCTGGCGCATTCGCTCGTGATGACCACGATCTTCTACGGTCACGGCTTCAACCTGTACACGGAAATCCCGCGCTTCTACCAGATGGGTTTCGTGGCTGCGCTGATCGGCCTGCAGCTGCTATACAGTCCGTGGTGGCTGCAGCGGTTCCGCTTCGGTCCTGCAGAATGGCTATGGCGATCAATGACTTACTGGCGGCTGCAGCCGATGCGCCAGTAGGCGGCCCAGACGGCTCGATAGGTGCTGTACCGCCTCGGCGGACGCGGGTAGTCGCCACCCAGTTTGCGGCCTGATTCCCGGCCCCGCGGCCATGACTTAAGCCTAATCCCGTGTATACTTTGGCACTGGCTTTGCTCTGCAGGGCGACTCGAATAACCAAAACGACAAGAGTGAGAATCTAATGGCAATCGCAGATCTCAAGAATGTACTCAGCATTTTCGGCGGCTCCGACATCGACGAGGACCAGCAAAACGAGCTGTTCAAGGAAGTCCTGCTGATGACACTGGCACGTGCCGCGGACGCCGACATCAACATCCAGGCGTCTGAGGTAGAGCGGATCCAGGAGATTCTCAAGGAAAAGACCGGCGAAGAGTTCAGCTCGGCCGACATCCGCGTCGCCGCGCGCGACGAACTGTACGCCGTCGCGGGCCTGAGGAAGTACCTGTCCAGCTGTGCGCATAAGTTGAAAGACGAGCATCGGGCTGCGGTCGTTCAGGCCCTCGCAGATGTCTTCCGCAGCGACAAGAATGTCGGCGTGCTCGAGATCGACTTCTTCAACAGCGTCGCTGAACGACTGATGGTCACGCCTGCCCAGATTGCAGGGCTTGTCGCGGGCGACGTCGAGTAACCACTCCCACCCGTCGTCGCTTCAGCGCCGGGCTCTCAACCGAACACGACGCGACAGCGTTGCCGCTGTCGCCGTCAGCGCGCGCATGTAGCGCGCGGCCATCGGGCTGCCCGCCTCGCGGTAGGCGACAAACAAACCGGATCCCGCGATGATCAGTGCACCGATTACCGTGTAACGGTCCGGGACCTCCCCCCAGATCAGGAATCCGGCAATAGCGCCGGCCACGAGCGCTGTGTACTCGAACGGCGCCAGCGTGGCGGGTGACGCCCTCCGGTAGCCGCCCACGATGCCGATCCACGCCAGCACCGAGCAGACGCCGGCAGCGACGAACAACACCCAGCCGGCCGAGTCCGGCGCGGCCCAACCGGAGCCCGACATCATGACGATGGCGATAACAATGGGGCCGGACAACACGTAGAACGACAGCGACAGGCTGGATTCCTCTTGGGCCAGGTAGCGGGACGTGATCGCGAGGCAGGCATAACAGAAAGCGGCAAACAGAATGGTGATTGACGCAAAGCTCCAGGTCTCTGCGCCCGGTCTGAGCATGATCAGCACGCCGGCGAAACCGACGAATACGGCGGTCCAGCGTCGCCAGCCAACCTTGTCCTTCAAAAACAGGGCCGACAGGGCTGTCATCATCAACGGCGCCGTATAGCCCAGCGTCAGTGCATCGATCAGGGGCATCTGCGACAAGCCGAAGAAGAACCCGAACAACGCGCCGCAGGACAGCAATGTACGAAGTGCGTGCCAGCCATAGTTCCGAGTGCTGAGCGTCTTTAAGCCGCCGAACTGCGTCGAGATCATCAACAACAAGACGGCGCCGATCAGCGTCCTGACAAAGACAAACTGTTCGAGCGAGTAGGTCGCCAGCAGTTGTTTCGCGCACAGGTCGAGGCCCAGCCCGGCCATGACTCCGCCGAGCAGGTACAGGATCGCCTTGTTCTCCTGCGCGCTGTTTGACTCAGTCACCATAATCCCCCGCCTCAGGTGAGCGGATCATCGCACGCGCGTTCTCATTATTCAGCTTCAATTCATGCGCCCTGCGCTGTAATCGAATCGTGGAATAGCGAGGAACCCGTCATGAAGACACAGTATTTACCCGGCGCCCGGCTATCGGCGCTCATTCTTTCCCTGACGCTGGCTACGGCCATGTGCGCGTTACAGACGGCAAAAGCCGATGATGGCGAGCGTGTGGTCGAGTCGACCCATTACTCGTCGGGTGGCAGGGACGCGAGGCAGGCCATCAGGACGTCGCGTGACAGCTTTGCAGCGACTGAAGCGGTCGACAAGACGGCCCGGCGCGCCGCTGCAAAAAGCGGCCAGCAGTCCAGCCAGTCGCCCAACCAGGACTTCTGGTTTTACTCGGCCGACATCATCCTGTTCGGGGATGAAGATTTCGACGGCTTTTATTCCGGCATAGACCTGCTGTTTGATGCCGATACCGTCTTCTCCGAGGCCGACGTCTACGCCGTGGCCTACCTGAGCTTCGAAGGGGGGCCGTGGGAGGAATACGCTGTCACCGAAACGTTCACGATCTTCGGGGCTTCGGATGGCGACGATTACTCTATCGTCACGGACCTGGTGTCCGGTTACCCAACCGGCAACTACGATGTCCTGATCGAACTCTTCGATGCGTTCAACGACGACTTCCTGGCCTTCATCGGCCCCGACGATACGTCAGAGCTGAGCTTCCTGCCGCTGGAAGATATTGGCCGCGATACGCCAGCAGAAACGGTCGTCGTCATCAATAGCGAGAGTGGTGGCGGTTCCACCGGACTCATTGGCCTGTTCGGACTCCTCCTGCTCGTCCTCCTGTCTCGTCGGCTCAGGCCGACGAGCTCGAGGCGAGTGGCTCTCCCCGCGCCGCGCGCTTGACCTTGCGGCCCCAGGCGGCGAGCGTATCGAAGTAAATGTACAGCGCCGGCACGACGAGCAGGGACACGACGGTCGAGAAGGCGAGGCCCCCGATGATGGCCCGGGCCATCGGGTAGTAGGGCGGTCCGCCATCGCCGCCGACCTGGGTCGTGCCCACCGCCAGCGGCGTTAAGCCAACGATCGTCGTGGCAACCGTCATCAGGATGGGTCTCAACCTGTCTCGCCCGGCCTCGATAATCGCCTCGTTTCGGTGCATGCCGCCAACCCGTAAGTTATTGATGTGGTCCACGAGCACGATGCCGTTATTCACGACGACGCCGATCAGAATCATGATGCCAATCATCGCCATGAACGAGAACGTCGTGCCGGTGGCGGCAAAGAACAGGAACACGCCGAAGATCGAGAAAACGATCGACCCGAGGATGATCGAGAAGGGCAGCAGCAGCGATTCGAATAGCGCCGCCATGACGAGGAATATGCAGGCGATACCCAGCATCAGGTTGGTCATCATGACGGCCTGCGTCTCGTCATTACGCTGGAATCCACGACCGAATTTCCAGCTGTAACCGGGTGGCAGTTCGACCTGGTTCATCAGCTTTTCGACGTCGGGGCGGACGCTGTCCATGCTTTCATCATCGCCCAGGGTCGCATTGACTACGACAGAGGTCTGACGATCCATGCGCCGGATGGTGTCTGCTGAACGGCCAAACTCGAGCCGTGCGATACTGCCCAGCGAAATCCGTTCCCCGCTCGCGGAAAACAGAGGCATGTTGGTCAGTTGATCGATACTCTGCCGGTCGTTCTCGCGGAATGCCATGCGTACGCCGACCTCTCCGTCATCGCTCCTGAATTCACTCAGGTTTTCTCCGCGCATGGCGATACTGATCATCTGCGCGATCTGGGCCCCGGTCAGGCCTGCGTTGGCCGCGCGATCGCGATCGATGATGACCCTGATCTCCCGTTCACCGGATTCTGCGTCGGTGCGGACGTCTTTCAGACCGTCGAAAGACTCCAGCAATCGGACGACCTCGTCGCCAATCTCATTCAGCACCGTCGTAGAGTCGCCGGACACCTGTACGCTGAAGCCTTCAGCGCCGCCCTGGCGGTTGCGTTCGAAGCTCGGCTTGCCGATCGCGATGTCGGGCAACCCTTCCTCGATCTTCTCGATGATCTCGGTCGTCGACAACGTGACTTCGTCGTCCTTTTTCAGCAGCAGGATCGTGTGTGCGTAGCCCTGGTTGTAAAAGCTCAACGTCGTTTCGATGTCCAGGTCGTCCTTGTTGTCGTCGAAATAGGCTTCGATCTCATTGACCGCCTTCTCGACGGTCTCGAGAGCATGTTGTCCTTCGACCTGGTACGGCATGTACAGACGTCGCCGCTCATCCCTCGGCCACATGTCCACCTTGACGAGCTCAAGCACCATCGGGCTGATGCCGATGACGCAGATCATCAGGATCCCGACGCCACTCCAGCGCGGATGATTAACGACCCATCGCAGTGCCCGGGCATAACCGTCCGTCAGCTTGCCCATCCAGTTTCCTGGTTTGGCGGTCGGCGGGTTCTTGAGTCGCGCTGCCAGCATCGGGACAAGCGTCTGGGCGATGGCCAGCGATGCAATAAGTGCGACGATGATCGTCACCGCGACGTGCGTCAGGAACACCATCATCTCGGACTTCACCCCGACGATGATCGGCGCAAAAACGATAATCGTCGTCGCGGTTCCCGCTACGACGGCCAGACCGACCTCGTTGACGCCGGCGAGCGTCGCCTTTTCCGGGTCGTCCGGGTGCTTTTCACGGTAGCGGAAGATGCTCTCCGAGACGACGACGGCGTTGTCAACGAGCATGCCGACGGCGAGCATGATGCCCATCATCGACAGGATATTCAGCGACAGGCCGGCAAAGTACAGGGCGCCAAGCGTAATCAGCAGGGAGAAAGGTACCGCGGCGATCACGATCAGCGTTGTCGATAACTGGCGGAGAAACAGGTAGAGCACGATGATCGCCAGAAGCCCGCCGAGCAGCCCCGCATTGAACAGATCTGCCAGCGACTCCTTAACGTTGTCGCCCTGATTGTCGACGGGCAGGAAGTTGATGCCACGCATTTGTGGCAGCTGCTGTATCTCTTCAAGCTCGGCGACGACCGCGTCTGTGACGGCGACGAGATTGGCGCCGGTGTTTTTGGTGACCGCGACCGTCACCGAGGCTTCGCCGTTCATTCGGCGCCCGTAGTTGCGCTCCGGCGCAATCAGTTCTATCTCTGAGACGTCGCCAAGGCGCAGCCCCTGGCGATTGATGACCAGGGAGCGAATCTCATCCAAAGACTGGAACTCGCCGGTCGGGCGGACGCTGAACGTCTCGTCGGATGCCGTCACCTTGCCGGCGCTGACGGAGAAGTTACTGCGTGTCAGCAGTTCCCTAAGCTCCAGCAGATCCACGTCATAGGCCGCCAGGCGATCCGCCTTCAACAGGATACGGACCTCTCTCTCGTCGACGCCCCACAGATCGACCTTCGAGACCCCGTCGATGCGCTCGAGGCGCCGTTTGACAAATTTGTCGAGCAGCTCGTAGCTGTCTGCCAGCTCGCGATCGGATGACAGGATGACCTCGATAACCGGTTGGTCGCCGATGGAGCCCGTGTAGACGAATACGCGCCGTACGTCTTCGGGCAGCAGGTGACGGATGCTGTCCACCTTCGCCCGCGCCTCGATGCCCTTGGCGCCCATGCTCTGGTCCCAGCTGAATTCGAGGACGATCTGGGATCGGTTTTCGCTGGAGAAGGAGCGCATGCGCTCAACGCCTGATAGCGTCGCCAGCGCTTCCTCGATCGGTCGCGTGATCGTGCGCTCGACCTCCTCGGGCGTCGATCCTTCGTACGGCACTTCGACGTAGATGCCGGGCCACTCGATGTCCGGGAACATCTCGAGCGGCAAGAGTCTCGATGCCAGCAGTCCGATCAGCGACAGTGCGACGAAGACGACGACGGTGGTGACTGGGCGCTTCAGCGCAATTTCAGTGTGTTTCATGCGACTACCCCTGCGCCGGCGCCGTGACGCCAACCGGCCAGCGTTTTCTGTCCATTAAAGAGTACACGACGGGGATGACGATCAGCGTCAGTAGCGTCGAAACGGTTAGCCCGCCGATGACCGTGATCGCCATCGGCGCCCGTATCTCGGACCCCTCGCCGAAGCCCAGCGCCATCGGCAGAAGGCCAAGCGCCGTCGTCAGCGACGTCATCAGGATCGGCCTCAGGCGTGCCCGACCCGCTTCGAGGATGGCGTCGGTCTTGTCCTTGCCTTGCGACCTGAGCTGGTTGATCAGGTCGACGAGGACGATCGCGTTATTCACGACGATACCGGCGAGCATAATCACGCCGATCAGCGCGACGATATTGATCGTCGTACCGGTGACGAAGAGTGCGATGACGGCCCCGACCAACGCTAGCGGTATCGTGAACAGGATAACGAAGGGATGAATCAATGACTCGAACTGCGAGGCCATGACCAGGTAGACCAGGAAGACGGCCAGCGCGAGCGCGAACTGCAGCGACTGGAAGGAGGCCTGCATTTCCTCGCTCTGTCCCGACACGACGGCGGCGATGTCATTCGGCATCGGAATCTGGTTCAGGATCTGGCGCGCCTCGTTGGCCGCCGCCCCAAGGTCGCCGTAGGAGACGTTCGCCGAGATGACCGCGACGCGTTCCTGTGCGATGCGGCGGATCTCTGCGGGGCCCATGGCCACACGGACGTCAGCAATGGCGTCCAGCGTGATCGGGCGGTCCGACATCGGGTTAACGATCAGCGACCGGATCTCCTCGATGCTCGACTGCCGCGAGTCGATACTCCTGACGAGTACGTCGATCTTCTTGTCGCGCCACGTGTAGCGAGTCGCCAGCTCGCCACGCACGTTGGCGACGACGCGGTCGGCGATGTCGCGAACGGACAGGCCGAGCTTGGCGGCACGTTCCTGGTCAAACGCGATCTGAATCTCGGGGTTGCCACCCTCGACCGTCGTCTTGATGTCGGCGAAACGCGTCGATGCGTTCATCGCCTGGACAATCTCCGTGCTGACGCGCTCGAGGTCATCCAAGTCGAAGCCGGAGACCTCGACCTGCAGCGGGCTGGAAAAACTCATCAGCGACGGTCTCGAGAATTCGTACTGCAGGCCCGGCACCGTTGCGAGTCGTTCGCGGATGGTATCCATCGCCCTGGTCTCGTCTGCCCGCGTGGCGCCGGGCGCCAGCGCAACACTGAGGGTACCGGTGTGATCACCGGCATCCACCGGGTTGGCGTCGAGCCGGTTGCCCGTACCCGTCACAGAGTAATCCAATGAAACAGATTCAATCTCGCTCGCCGCCTGCTGGGCCGTCTGCACGGCGCGGTCCGTTGCGTCCAGCGGCGTGCCGGGCGAGAGTCTCAGTTCAACGTTGAACTCGCCCTGGGAGAGCTGCGGAATCAGTTCCGTACCCAGCCGAGGCACCAGTGCCATGGACCCGGCAAAAATCAAAGCGGCGAGCCCGACGACGGCACCTCGATGATTGAGCGCCCAGCGCAGCATGGGCGCGTAGATGGCCGCGGCCGCAGCGTTAAATTTCTGAAACAGCCACGTCGGAGGCGTCAGCAGCAGGCGGAGCACGAAGCCCACGACGCGGAACAGGAACATGACGATGCGTACGATCCAGACGACGACAAAGTTGAACAGCCAGCCGAAGAAATCGAGCACCTTCTTGACGAGCCGGCCAAACCGGCCCTTCGGTTGCCAGCCCGGCGAGCTCGTTTCCGGATCATTGCTGTAGCGGCCGGCGGTACCGGTCGACGCAAGCATCGGTATCAGTGTCAGCGCGACGACCAGGGAGAACAGCAGCGCGAATGTTACGGTCAGCGCCTGGTCCTTGAACAACTGGCCGGCGACACCCGGCACGAAAACCATCGGGAAGAAGACGGCGACGGTCGTCAACGTCGCAGCCACCACTGCGCTTGCGACCTCGCTGGTCCCGTTTTGCGCGGCTTTGAGTACGGACTCCCCTTGTTCCCGTTTCCTGACGATGTTCTCTAAAACGACGATCGAGTTGTCGACGAGCATACCGACGGCGAGGGCGATGCCGCCCAGGGACATGATGTTCAGCGATACGCCGTTCATATACATCAGCAGGAAAGTGCCAATGACCGATACCGGGATCGCTATTCCGATGATCGTCGTCGCGCGCGCGTCGCGAAGGAAGCCGAACAGGACGACGATGGCGATGATGCCGCCAAGAATGGCCGCGTTCTTGACATTGGCGACCGCCGACGAAATGAAGCGTGACTGGTCGTACACCTTCTCGAGGGTAATCGTGTCCGGCAGCGATTCCTTCAGACTGTTGAGACGCCGCTCGATTCGGTTCGCAACCTGCACCGTGTTCGCGTCCCCTTCTTTATAGACGGCCAGCTCGACAGACTCGCGTCCGTTCACTCTCGTGATCGCCTCACGCTCCTTGTAGCCTCGAGTAACGGTTGCCACGTCGCGCAGATACACAGAGCGCCCCGCGACATTGGCGACGATCGCATTGCGAAACTCGTCGACCGTCTCATACTCGTTCAGCGTGCGAACGAGGAAGCGCTGACTGCCTTCCTCCAGTCGTCCACCGGACAGGTTGACGTTCTCCGAGCGAATTCGCTCAGCGATGTTCTCGATGCTGAGGCCGAGCTGCGACAGTTTCTGCTGGTCGACCTGGATCTGTACTTCGTCCTCGAGGCCGCCGCTAACCTTTACCGCCGCCGTACCTTCGATGGCTTCGATATCCGTCTTCAGGCGGTCCTCGGCCAGGCGGCGCAGTGATTTCAGTTGGGTTTCACTGACCGATGTCGTCTCTTCGCCATGCATCAGTCCGAATCGCATGATGGGCTCCGACGACGGGTCGAAGCGCAACAGCAGCGGTCGCGAAGCTTCCAGCGGCAGGAAAAGAATGTCCAGCTTCTCGCGGACGTCGACGCCGGCGATGTCCATGTCGGTACCCCACAGGAACTCCAGCGTCACATCGGACTGTCCGGACCGCGAGACGGAGCGAACGAGTCGCACATTGCGGATAACACCGACGGATTCCTCGATCGGCTTCGTAATCAGGTTTTCGATCTCGACAGGCGCCGCGCCGGTCAGTTCGGTTCGTATCGTCAGCGTCGGGTAGGAAATATCGGGCAGCAGGTTCAGGCTGAGGCGTGATAGCGAGACAAGGCCGAATAGGACGATCGCGACCATGAACATGATGATCGTGACGCGACGCTCGGTCGCGATTTCAACGAGACGCCTCATGATTCCGTTTCTCCGGTGACCTCGGCCACGGCGTCATCCGCCGAGTCCTCGTTCTCTGCTTCATCGGTGTCTTCTTCGCCGATGACACTGACCTTGGCGCCTTCTGACAGGCCAAGCTGGCCAACCGTGACGACCCTCTCGTCCTCCGAAATGCCCGAGACGATTTCGACCATGCCGCGATCGCTGTAGCCCGTTTCGACTTCCCGCTGCACGGCGACACCGTCTTCCACGATGTAGACACTTGTCACCAGGTCGTCCTCGAGCAAGGCGCTGCGCGGTATGCGGAGTGCATTCTCGCGCTGGTCAACCACGACACCGATGCGAGCGAACATGCCGGGCTTGATGCGGCGAGTCTCGTCCGAGATCTCGATGGTCAGCTTGAAGGTGCCGGTCTGGGGATCGATGACGGGACTCATGCGGGTGACCGACGCCAGTATCGTCGTGTCACCGAGGGCATCAATCTGGATGCCGACCGGTTTACCGACGTCGATGCGGCGGTACTCGCGCTCCGGGACGAACAGGTACGCCACGAGCGGGTCGAGGCTGGTCACTCGAAACAGTGGATCGCCGATCTCGACGGTGTTGCCAATCCGAACAAAGCGCTCCGAGACAACGCCAGCTATCGGCGCGCGAATCGAAGTGTAGTCGAGTTCGAGCTTCGCCAGGTTGTACGAGGCCTGCAGTGCTTCCAGCTCGTACTTGAGCTTGTCGAAGTCGCCCTCGCTGATCAGGCCTTTCTCCTGGAGATTGACGTTGCGCGTAAAGTCGCTCTTCAGTTTGTCGAGACGGGCCTGGGATTCATTGAGCTCGAGTGCAAGGCGGTCGCCGTCGAGCTTCGCCAGCACGGCCCCTTCGCCGACCGTGTCGCCCTCTTCGCGCAGCAGCTCACGAACTTCGCCGGCTACCTTGGCAACAACATCCGCCTCTGCGAATGCCTCTATCGGTGCCGTACCGCTGAACAGGTCGTAGACGTCTCCGCGATCCGGGAATGCAACCTCTACAGGTATCGGGGGCGCTTCGTCCTCATCGCTTTCGTCGCTTTCTTCTTCATTCTCGGCGGCTGATGCCTGTTCTTCGGGGTCCTGGTTCTCTGATTCTTCACCTGATCCACAGGCAGCCAGAAGCAGTAGCCAGGCGATAAGCGCAAGGCCGGTCATGCGAGACATGCATTTCTCCCTTATGCCGCCGCGATCAGAAGGTCACGACGTTGATACGTACCGGTGTTATCCAGTCAGGCGATCGGATGCGGGTGTCTGAGCCAGCACCCGCGCGCCGTCGCGAAGTGAGGAGTGCCCTACGACGACAACCTGCTCATCGGCAGCCAGTCCGTCGAGGATCTCCACGTTATTTCTGTATTGGATGCCGATGCGAATGTTACGTCGCTCGACTTCGTTATTCTTGACGACGTAGACAAAGCGTTCGTCATCTTCTTCGACGATAGCCTCCAGCGGAATCGTCAGGGCGCCGTCATGTTTCTCATAGGCGACGGTGAACCTGCCGAACATGCCGGGCGCCAGTAGCCCAACAGCGTTGTCGATGACGATCGTTGCGCGGAATGTGCCGTTTCGCGTATCGATCGTAGGGCTAATCCGCTTGACGATTGATTTGAAGGCCTCGTCGGGCAGGGCATCGACATTCAACGTGGCCTTATCGCCCACGGTGAATTTGCCGAGCTCGTTCTGCGGAATCTGCAGGTAGGCGATCAGTTCGCTGGTGTCAGCGACCTGGAATGCGAGCTGATTGGTCGTGAGCGTCGGCCCTGGTTTAATCTCACGGGACGTGACGACGCCCGCGATCGGTGCACGAATGCTGGAGTAGTCGTAGTTCAGCGCCGCCAGTTCGTACACGGCCTTTAGTGCAGCAACGTCGAACTTCAGCCCCTCGTACATCGACGCGCTGATCAGTCCGCGCGCATGCATGGCCTGGTGCCGCGCGTATTCGTCGCGTGCGCGGTCGAGGTCCGCCCTGGCTGCAAGCATCTCGAGCCGCAGCCGTTCTCCGTCGAGTACGGCAAGGATATCGCCGGCCTCAACGAACTGACCTTCTTCGGCGAGGATGTCGACAACCTGGCCCGGCACGCGCGCCAGCGCGTTCGCGAGGTTGTCCGTCTCGATTGTCGCCGTTGACTCGTAGGTCGCGTAGACGTCTGTTCGCTGCGGACGTGCAACTTCGACCGGAATCGGCAGCGTCGCTTCGCTGACGTCAGCCACACTCGCTTCGCCGACGCCGCAGCCCGTCAGGATGCCCGAAAGGAGGAGCGCGAGTACTGCGATGCCGTGTTGTGTTTTCATCCTCGAATTCTCTAGATGTCGGTTTAGTGTTGTAGTTAAGTATAACACTAGATAACTATAACGCAACAAATGCGTTTAAAAATGTTGCTTTACTACTAAAAACAATAAGTTGGCGGATCTTGCCTTGATTTCCCTTAACAGTTACTGAACCCGACTAAGGCTCAGACAGGTAAATGCCCTATCGGTTCTGATCAATCGGGAGCAGGCCGCCTCTCATCCTTTAGATGCGCGCCGAGCTGATTTGGATGCAATACCGGTTTATTAAAGTAATACCGGTATCGGGAGTTTACCGATTAACTGAAGTACTGGGAAAGGAACGGGTTCAGCAATCGGTTATCGGAGTCCAGTTGTCGTCGCACGCCGACGAAGCTGGTCAACGCGTCTCCGTAGACTCGTTGCGCATAACTGGAACGAACCGCCCGCGTCTGGTTGAACACCGGCACGCCGCCGTGAGCTTCGGCAAAGTCAGCCAGGTCGATGACGAAATCCTCCCAGCCGTCGGTTCGTGTCGAGCTCGTCTGCAGCGCAATCATTGCCCGTGACCGCGAAGGAGACATCAATGCGCTCGGGTCCTTCGCCACCCGGAAACCAACGGTCGGCAAGTCTGCCCGGTAGCCGGTTCTTTCGAACAGCGACTGGCATAATTCGATGTAGGCCTCTGTGATCTCGCTCGCGCGGGATGCGGAGAAGAGCCATGTCGAATAGTGCGGTGTGTCAGACGTGCTTCCGGACTGGCGGTGGCCGGCGGCGACCGAGTAGGAGCCTGTTTCAAACAGACGACTCTGGCTCAGGTCCTTGGTCAGGCCGGAGACACCGTCGATCAGTCGATACCGAAGCTTCGGCATCGGCACGACTTTATTCAGCGACCGGAAGATCGTCGGCAGCACGACGGTCTCACCCCAGTCTTTCGCTTTCCAGAACCTGTCGTGGATGCTCTTTGTCGATTCGGCCTGTCGCAGAATCTCGAGATAGGCGCGATCCCGGTGCGGCAGGACGAAGAACTTCAGGCCGATCGGCAGGTCGGCCAGCGTCTCCAGCGTCTTGAGCAGCTGCTCATGCGAGACTTTTTTATACGTACGATCGAAAACCCGCTTTGTCCGCACCCGGAAGCAGACTTCCGCAATGACGCCCAGCAAACCGTAGCTCGCCCGGAACAGCGGCATGAACCGCGTGTCGTCGGCTGATATCGACACCAGTTCGCCGGACGGGGTTACGACTTTCATACTGATGATCTGCCGCGCAAGGCTGGCGGCATCTTCCCCGACCCCCGGACCGAAACACGGCGCGGCAACGGCGCCCCCAACCGTGTGGCGATAGAGATCGAAGCAGCCGGGCAGCTCAAGGCCGTATTCGTCGAGGGCGTTGACCAGGTCCTGCAGCCGTACACCGGCTTCGACCGTTACGCGCTGGTTGTCGGGGTCTATGATGAGTATGCGGTTCAGTCCCGTCGTCTCGATCACGAGTCCGCCCGACGAGGTGTTGCAGTCGGTGGATGCCGTGCAGCCACCACGGGGTCTTAACGGGAAGGGAACGGCAACGCCTGGGTCGATACACTGTTGAAGTTCGGTAATGCTCTCCGGTTGGAGTGCCTTTGCTAGCGAAACGCGGTTCGCCTGGTAACTTCTTGCCGCTGCCGTCATCCCTGTCTCCTGCGCTTTGACCACAACAAAGACAGGCGCCGGTAGCGCTGCGTATCGGTAGCCCCGCTATCCAGGTTCGCTGGTACCTGGACCGGAGGCTTTGCGACACTGCCTTACGACAGCTGTGCCTTTGTCGAAACACCTCGATGCTGCATGCAACGGTCGGGGCTCGCAAGCCTGCAAACGAACAGATGACATAATGTCCGACTGTCGCCGCTAAGCGACTGATTCAGCTAGAGACCTTGCAGGCTGCGGGATGCAGCTCAGATGAAGCGATCACACATAATCTTGTATCCTGCGTAAGCTGTGCCGAAACGAACGGCGGTGGAGACCAGACAGTGAGCGATGAGGCAATGTCCGCGGACAGCGTAGCGGCCGAAGCCGGGCATGCCCTGGACCGGATCCGGTCGCTGGCGAAACACACGCCGCTGACGCCTGCTCCGTGGCTGACGCCGTCATCGGGCGGCCAGGTATTCCTGAAACTCGAAAACCGGCAAACGACCGGTTCGTTCAAATTGCGAGGCGCGTTGAATCGACTGATGACGCTGACCGAAGAGCAGCGCAGCCGGGGTTGCGTCACCGCGTCCAGCGGGAATCACGGGGCGGCCGTCGCATGGGCGCAGAAAAACCTCGGCATTCACGGTCCTATCTTCGTTCCGGAACAAACGTCGCCGTCGAAGATTGACAAGATCAGGCAGTTCGGTGGAACGGTAGAGACTTTCGGCACGGACGGTCTCGATACCGAGCAGCACGCGCGCGCGTATGCGACCGAACACGGGCAGTTCTACGTGTCGCCCTACAATGACCCGCAAGTCGTTGCGGGGCAGGGCACGATCGGCGTCGAATTGCTCGAGGATTTACCAGGCATCGATCGCGTCTTCGTCGCTGTCGGCGGCGGCGGACTGATCAGTGGCATAGCCAGTGTGTTGCGCCTGGCAAATCCGTTGGTCGAGGTGATCGGCTGTCAGCCGGCCGAGTCCGCCGTCATGGCAGCGTCGATCGATGCCGGACAGATTGTCGAACTCGACAGCGGGCCAACCCTGTCCGACGGGACGGCAGGCGGCATCGAGCGTGACACCGTGACTTTTGCCCTGTGCCGGGCACTCGTTGATGAGTTTGTTATCGTCGACGAGGATGAAATCGCCGCGGCCATGCGGGACTACAGCGAGGCTGAAGGGGAGCGTATCGAGGGCGCCGCGGGTGTCGCGATCGCTGCCGCAAAAAGACACACCGCCGGAGGTAGCGGGAACTCGGTCGTCATCGTCTGCGGCGGCAACGTGTCTGATGCGACATGGGCGAGTGTCACAGCAAGCGGAGTGTCCTGAGGCGCATGGGCAGGCAAGGGAATGACGGAACTTGCCCGGGATCAGCTGTTCCAAAATGAACGCCGGGGATCGTTATCTGTCAGGCTCTCGCTGCCCTCATTGCTCGTTCTGGCGGCAGCAGGTGCGGAGACGATGGCCATCATGAATGCCAAAGTCACGGCGTTCGGTGGCGGGCCAGCCGTCGACGGGGAGCGTATTGAGTCAAGCAGCATGCAGGGGTGAACACTATGAGGATCTTGGTTTTTCTACTGGTACTGGCGAGCGCGGCCGCGTGGGCGAGCGATCGTGACGATGACTATTCAGAAGAGCGTGTGCTGGCCGTCGACAGCAACGGCGTCGACGTGCTCGATATCGATGCCGGTGCCGGCAGCCTGAAGATCACGGGCACCGAGGGCCCCGACGACGGTATCGTCGTCCTCGCCGTCGTTCGCGTCGACACAGAGAACGAGGACAAGGCCACCGACTTCATCAGCAAGCGACTGGAGCTGACGCTAGATCGCGACGACGACAAGGTCAGGCTGGTCAGCAAGTTCAACTCCGGTCTCAGCATGTGGGGCCCGAGCGGGCGCATCGACCTCGACGTGAAGGTACCAACGGGCACGGCCATAAACGTCGACGACGGATCCGGCAGTGTGGCCGTAGACGGCGTCGCCGGCGATCTCTTGATCGATGACGGCTCCGGCTCGCTGCGACTGGGTAACGTCGGTAACGTCGAAATCGATGATGGCTCCGGCAGTATCAACGTGTCCAACGTCGCGGGCAGCATCCTGATTGACGACGGCTCCGGCGGCATGACGATCCGGTCGGTCGAAGGCAACGTCACGATCAGCGATGGGTCCGGCGGCGTCACCGTCGATGACGTGCGCGGAGACCTGATCATCGAAGACAAGGGCAGCGGCTCAGTGAACATCTCAAACGTTGATGGCGAGGTCATCCGGAACGATGAGTGAGCGCGTTGGCCGCCGCCTGCCTCTCGGGCTACACTGAAGGTGTTATGAGAACGCTCCCGGTCTGTCTTGTCCTCGCGATCGTCACGCTGACATCGGCAGCGGTGCAAGCCGAAGAAGATTCTCGAGTTGTCCTGGGGCCATCGAATCCCAACCTGTTCGATGGCGCAGCTGCACTTATTGCCGGTGACGCCGAGACCGGTGTGCGGCTCACTCATCTCGGCCTGAGCATGGCGACCAATCGCAGGGAACGGCTCGTGGGCCTGTCCAACCTGTGCGCCGGCTATCTGCTGTTGGAGCAACTGGAGGTCGCTCTCGACTTCTGTAACCAGGCACTCGAAATCAATGATCGACACTGGCGGAGCTACAGTAACCGCGCGCTGATTTACCTGAAACTCAAGCGCTACGACGAAGCCGAGCGGGATCTCGAGAGAGGCCTGACCATCGCGCCTGATTCGGCAAAGCTGAAGACGGTCAGGGCGCAGTTGCTGGACGAGATCGATCCGGTATCGCCGCGCATCACGATTGATGAACGACGCGGCGAGCCCGAGTAATGAGCCTGCGCAGGTTCCTGCTGGTGGTAGTTGGCATCATGTGCATTCCCGCGCCGGGCATGGCGCAGTCCGTCAGTGAGCCCGTCGTCAGCGAAGTGAAACGCGTGCCACTGCACACGGTCGTGCCTGACTACCCCAAGGAAGCGCGCCGAGACCGAATCGAGGGCGAGGTCGAAGTCTGCTTCAACGTCGATCGCAAGGGCCGGCCGATGCGAATAGGCGTGCGACGAAGCACGCATCGCGTTTTCGAGAAGGCCGCCATCAGGGCGGTACGCGCGTCGAGATACACGCCGCTCAAGCGTTCCGAGCCGGTACCGTCGATCAAGACGTGTCGAACGTTCACTTTCTCCCTGGAGAGGGGAGCGTCGGGCGCATAAGGCCTCGACTAGGCCGATACGCTGGCCCGGGCTGATCGAAGCGTGTTGTGCATCAGCATGATGATCGTCATCGGTCCGACACCACCCGGGACCGGTGTTATCGCCAGCGCTTTCTCGCTGGCTTCGTCATAGTTGACGTCACCGACCAGCACTGACTTTTCTTCGCCGTCCACGACGCGCTCAACGCGATTGATACCGACGTCGATAACGACCGCACCGGGTTTGATCCAGTCGCCACCGACCATCTCCGGCCGACCGACGGCAGCGACGACGATGTCGGCCTCACGCACCCGCGCCGCGAGGTCCTTCGTCCGGCTGTGCGTAACGGTGACGGTCGCATTGGCCGCGAGTAGCAAGGCCGCCATCGGCTTACCGACGATGTTGGAGCGGCCGATGATCACGGCTGACAAGCCGGACAGGTCATCACCCAGCTGACGTCTGATCATCAACATGCAGCCGGCAGGTGTGCACGGGATGAATGCATCGTCCGTGTCGCCGGTGCTGAGCTTGCCTACGTTGACGTAGTGGAAACCGTCCACGTCCTTACCGGGATCGATCGACTGCGTGACGGTTTTTTCGTCGAGATGCGACGGCAGCGGTAGCTGGACTAGGATGCCGTGAATGTCGTCGCTTGAGTTCAGCTCGTCGATCAGCGCCAGCAGGGTGCCCTGGTCCGTGTCCGCGGGAAGCGAATGCTGGACGGAGTTGAATCCCAGGCTTTCGGCGCGGCGTTTCTTGTTACGAACGTACACCTGGCTCGCCGGGTCCTCGCCAACGATGACAACGGCGAGACCGGGCTTGATGCCATGTTGTTCGAGCAGCTCACGAGTCTCGTCGGCAATAGTCTCCGACATCTCGGCGGCGAGGGCTTTGCCATCGATTCGTTTGGCGTCTGGCATCGATAAGTCTCGGCGTTTAATGGCCCGGAATGGTACCGTTCGGGTCGCCCAGCGTAAACCAGGATCAACACGCGGTACTCAAGACTATGCATGACGAATGGCTCAATCGATGGCGGGAA
>JAAUXY010070273.1_pt1 | contig 62561 bp, 61 predicted proteins | sample 7278121 | NCBI WGS metagenome assembly JAAUXY01 (sample SAMN14350117, study PRJNA611818) | marine sediment metagenome | isolation source: surface marine sediment (1.8m) | place: French Polynesia: Moorea | collected 2018-08
AGCTCCTCGACGTTGATGTAGAACCCCCTGGTGAAAGGCTCGATGGTCGCCCAGTACTCGCGAATGTAGGCGATGTGCGGATCCGGATCGACGCCCTTGTTCCACGAGACGACGACCGTTGGTGCGTTGATCGCGGCCCGGCTGGGAAATGCGGTCGCGTCGACGGGAACCCTGCCGATGGCGCCGCCAGACGCCTGGAAGAAGAAATTTGTTGCCCGGTCGGGGTGCGGCTCGAAGCCGTCGATGATGGCATCGATCTGGCGGTCATCGATATCGTAAACGAAGCCCGACTTGAGATAGTCACCGCCCTGTCGCGGATCCGAGTTGTCCCAGGTTCTTTGCAGGGCGACATAGTCTTTCGCCCCGATCGTATTGGCGATGGGGTTCGCAATCCTGTTGAGCGGCGCGAGCACCCGGTCGGCCTGCCTGGGGTCGCCGGACCAGACCGCGTGGATGATTGCGACGCCCGGCTGCCCCGGGGCCGACGGCATTATGAAATCGAGGGAGAGTTCATCGGGTGCTTCGCGGCTGTAATCGGCGTAGAAGCGCATGAACTCCTTGGCTCGTTCGATGGGCAGGACCACATCACCGGCAATCACGGTACGGTCCATCGGGTGCAGTTGGAACTCGAACGATGTCACGACGCCAAAGTTGCCGCCGCCACCACGAACGCCCCAGTAAAGGTCGGGGTTCTCGTCGGCGCTGGCATGTCGCAGCTGCCCATCGGCCGTCACAATGTCGACCGACCTGACGTTGTCGAGCGCGAGACCGTGCTTCCTGGCCAGCCTGCCGAATCCCCCACCAAGGGTGAGACCACCTACACCCGTATGCGACACGGTGCCTGCCGTCGTAACGAGCCCGTGCGCCATAGCTTCGTGGTCGAGTTCCCCGAGCAGGCAGCCGCCGGCAACGTGGGCCGTTTGCGCGCCGCGATCGATCCGCACGTGGCGCATCGACGACAGGTCGATTTGCAGGCCACCGTCGCAGGTCGATTTTCCGGAGAAGCTGTGGCCGCCGCATTTAACGGCCAGAAGCAGGCCGCGTTCGCGGGCGAACGTAACGGCGTTTTGTACGTCGGCCGCGCCCGAGGGCTGTACGATGAGCGCGGGGAAGCGATCGATGGACGGGTTCAGCACGCGTCGGGCTATGTCGTAACCATCGCTGCCCGGCAGCAGCAGGCGGCCCCGCAGTGCTCCCTTGAGTTCCTCGACCGCAGCCTGTTCGATCTCGACTTCGGCGCCGTCTCCGGTATTGCCGACGATGCTCGACGAAACCGTCGTCATGGAATGCAGCAGTTGCGCGTAGGCGCTCGCTGGCAGGCTCGCGGTAACGGCAGCGGCGAGACTACCGGTAAAGAAGTGTCTCCGGTTCATATTGCACCTCCCCAGGGATTCTTATTATTTGACGCAGTCTACGGGTGACCGCTGATTACACAAGCATAGCCCATATCAGGCATCGTCAACGAATAGCGCATCGAGCTCGCGATAGCCCTCGAGCTCGTTGAGCAGGCGCTCGCGTTCCTCACGTGCGATCTCCGCCCAGTGACGGTCTTCGAGCGCGCCAACCATGGCATACAGAAAGTTGAGACTCGGTGTTGCATCGCCGAGTTCGGCAAGCCGTCTAAATGCCTCGACGGCGCCGACATCTCCGAGCACCGCCGGTGTATCGATACCGACCGCCTTGAGCTGCGACTCGGACTTTGGTCCCAGCCCTTTCATGTCTCGCAGTTTCACCAGTCAGTCCTCCGCCTCGCCGTCCCAATAGTCAACAGCGGTCTCCTCGCGGGCAAATACCTTGAAGTTATCCGGCGACGCGGGGTCTGCCCAGTCACCGTGCCAAACGCCGTACTTGCCCGAGTCCGGATAGAGCATCACGTCGGTGCCCGGCTGGTTACTCATTGCGATGTAGACAAGTTCTTCATCGGATGTATTGATGATCTGATGCGGCTGCTCCGGGTCCGCCGGTGAGCAGATGAAGTCGCCCGCACGAATTGGGTACTCCGCATCGGCGTGGCGAAGTGTGCCGGTCCCGGACAGGACATAGAACACTTCCTCGATGTTGTGATGTGAATGATAGGGCCACGCTCGCTTGCCGGGCTGCAGCCGTACCACCGCATAGCCGAGCAAGGTCGCGCCGATTCGGGATGCGACCGCCGCGCGCTCCGCGTGAAACTTCTCGCCCTTTCCGAAGCTGTCGAAATCGAGTTCGTCGAGATTGATAACGGGTTTGCTCATCGTCAGCCCCATTGATGTGCGGAGCTAAAGTCTACACCCGGACAGGGCCGCCGACGTGCGTGGTAGCATCAGGCACGATGAGCGAGGAAACCGAAAAGCGAACCGGCTCGTTCCTCCGCGAGCCGCAGATGATTATCGCACTGTCAGCGATCGTGCTCAGCGTATGTGGTCTGTTCGTTGCAGTGTACGAAGCTGCGCTCGAGCGCCAGGCGCACCGCGCATCCGTGTGGCCGAGCGTCGAAGTCTCCGCCTCCCTCAATCCGGGCAGCGTGCGAATCTGGGCCCGAAACACAGGCGTCGGTCCCGCCCAGATCGAGACAGCGGCCGTAATCGCCGCCGGCAGCAAGCGAGAATCCTGGGCGCTTGCGGTCGAGAGTATCATTGGCGACGCCGTTCACGACGTTGGCTATTACCAGTCGATGATTACGGGGCGCGTCCAGGCGGCTGATGCGGAACGCGAGGTCATCTTCGAAATCAAGGGCGACGTCGGCAGCGCCAACGGCGATGCCGCCGAGAAGATACGCCGGGCAATCAACGATCGCGAGTTCGACGTAGCGCTCTGCTACTGCTCGGTTTACGAGACGTGCTGGACTACTCGCCTCCAGGCGCTGGTGGATCGGATGCGCGGATCCGAGCCGGTGGAAAGTGCTGTCGAGGTAGAGAGCTGCGCCAGCGAGCCACGCAGCCGGATCTGATCAGGTCGACTCTTCGGTGAGCCGCTCGAGTTCTTCGAGCAATCGCTTGCGCTCGAGCGCTTCACTATCGCCGCCGCCAAAAATGAACATGCCGGACGAATAGCCGTGACCGAAAGTCTTGACGACATTTACCGTCTGACCCACGCCGAGCAGGAACTCCGAATCGCTGAGCGTACTTAGGGGGCTGATGAAGACGCCCCAGAGCAGGCCGTTCGCGATGGCATATCGTGCGTCCAGCGCGGAGTCGAAGTTGGCCTGCATCAGGCGCACGAGTTCCTCCGGGGGCAGTGCCTCGGCGTCATTGATCGGAATCATGATGCGCATGCGGTCTGCGGATGTGTCGTACACGAGCATCGTCTCCAGCCCATCGACGACGAACAACCACGACGGTCCTTGCTGTACCGCGTCTTCGTCAATTCGTTGAACGAGCTCGCCCAGGCGCTCCGCCGTCATCACGCCTGACTCCTGCTCAGGCGAGTCATCCTGGGCGCAGGCGACGCCCGCTACCAGCAATGCGAGAATTGCCAGGGCCTTCATTCGAAATCCTCCGTCGCAGGGCAGGCAGCCAAGATAGCGCGACCATCAGCAAAAAGCCCCTGCCGATTGCCCGGCAGGGGCCCCTGTAGCAGACAAATGTCGCGTCTAGTCGGACGTGTCGATGCGCGTCTTGACGAGTCTTCGCCCGATTCGGAATCGCGATAGCTCGTCAGGCCGCTGCCTGCTCCGCCGCGAAGTTGTCGTTGGCGAAAGCCCAGTTGACGTATCCGTCCAGGAACACGTCGACATACGCGCCACGGTCGTTCTTGTAGTCGAGGTAGTAGGCATGCTCCCAGACGTCGAGCGTCAGCAGTGGGCGCTGTCCGTGAGCGACCGGCGTGTCGGCATTGCCCGTCTTGACGATCGCGAGTCCGCTGTCGTCCTGGACGAGCCAGGCCCAGCCGCTGCCGAACTGCGTCGTCGCCGCTTGCTTGAAGGCCTTCAGGAAGCCGTCAAGGCTGCCGAAGGCGTCATCGATAGCGGAGGCCAGCTCGGCTGACGGGGCGCTATCGCCCTTCGGCGCCATGCTGTGCCAGAGGAAGGTGTGGTTAAAGGTCTGCGCCGCGTTGTCGAAGACAGCGGTTTCGCCATTCGCCAGCGCCAGGCGAATCACTTCTTCGATGGACTTGCCGGCATACGGTGTGCCTTCGATGGCAGCGTTGAGCTTGTTGATGTACGCCTGGTGATGTTTGCCGTGATGCGTGCGCAGCGTATCGGCCGACAGGAACGGCGCGAGCGCGTCATGATCGTAAGGCAGGGCGGGGAGTTCGAAAGCCATGGCGGTTCCTTGTGCAGAAGTCATTTCGAGGGAAGCGAAGACTACCCAAAGTCAGCGACGACTTCGTGACCGGATACGATTACTTACATTCGTGGTTTTCGAATTTTCCAGTCGCTTCAATCCTCGGCGGGGCCGAGCATGACGCGAAGCGCTCCCCAGATCGGGATTGCAAGAATGGCGACGGCAATGATGAAGACGATGCCGAGGATATCGCCGCCGTCGGCGAGGAAATCGAGCCGCTTTTCGAGTGCCCTCTTGTCGGCGAATATGGCCGAGTACACAAGCCAGCCACCCAACGCAGCAAACGCGGCCGGAAAAACCAACAGCCAGTACGAGCCGCAAAACTCGTCGAGGTGCATGAGCGCAAGCACGAAGATGCCGACGAACGGCAGCCCCCACAGGAACATGACAACCCGCCAGAACAGCGGGTCTTCGGTCATCGCTTTGAACTCGGCGCGGAGCCCCACTCAGAAGTCCATTGCGAAGTGGAACCGTACTTCGTTGGCATCGAGGTAGCGGAGCAGCCGCTCAAAGTCGTCGAGGTCCTCGATAACGGCCGCAGCGTTGCCGAGCCCTGACGGATTCTCCGCCAGGTGCGCGCGCAGCGCGCGCACGGTTTCGAGTCCCTTGCTCGCGGGATACCAGGTCTCCGGCGGTATCTCGGCGTCGTCGACACCCTCGAAAAACTCGCCGATCTCTTCGGGATCCGCGCTGATCATGTCGTACATCGGCGTGACACCGAGGCGCGTCTCGATCGACGCCAGCACATCCGGGTCGACGTGGCCGAGCGCCTTGCCATCGACAAACGTATCCGTGCCTTCGACCTCACGCTCGCAGACGATATAGATCGCAACACTCATGGGTCCGCTACGTACACGATCTCGCCACCGACCACCGTCGTCGTAACAGAAACGTCCTTGATGCCGTTCGGATTCATTGTCAGAAGGTCGTCGGAGAGCACCACGAAGTCGGCCAGCTTGCCGACCGCGATCGAGCCTTTGTTGTCTTCCTCGAAGCCAGCATAGGCAGTGTTTAGCGTGTAGGCCCTGATCGCCTCTTCGATGGTGAGCCGTTCCATCGGGAACCAGCCGCCTTCAGGCTGGCCGGAAAGGGTCTTGCGTGTAACGGCTGCGTAGAGCCCGAGCATTGGGTTCAGGTAGTAGCGCGACGCGTTGGTGCCCGGAGAATCAGACCCGAAGCTCACGGTAGCACCGGCGTCCCACAGGCGGCGGAAGGCATAGGCGCCTCGCGAGCGGTCCTCGCCGATGCGCTCTTCCATCCAGCGCATGTCGTCCGAGGTGTGAAACGGCTGTACCTCCGCAACGATGCCGAGTTCGCCTGCGCGCTCGATATCCCGGTCCGTCATCACCTGCGCGTGCACGAGCCGGAAGCGGCGGTCCCTTTCGCCGTTCTTCACGATGATCCGCTCGAGCATATCGAGCAGGTAGCCGTTGGCCTCGTCGCCGATTGCATGCACGGTGAGCTGGATGCCGTTCGCGTCCGCGTCGAGTGCCAGGCGTTCGAGGTTGCTTTGCATGTCCTCCGGGTTGTCGGGGCTGCGCTCGAACGGGAACATGATGTCGCGCCAGATGCCGCGGCTCGTCGGGTTGTGGGTGTACGGCTCGTAGAAGCGCGCCGAGCTGTTGCCCATGATGCCGTCGATCCACGCCTTGGTTGCGCCGAAGCGTATCCAGTCGTCGCCGAATCCCACCTTGATGCCAAGGTCGGCCATCGACTGCCAGCGGTCGAGGGGCGGACGGTAGCGAACCCGAGCGGTCATCTCGCCGGCATCGCGCAGCTCGCGGTAAATATCGACGTACGCCGGGCTGGATGTGATGTCGCAGTAGCTGGTTACTCCGACGCTTGCCATCCGTGCCCAGGCCTGCTTCGTCTCGGCGATGCGCTGCTGCCGCGATGGTCGGGGGACCAGGCCGCGATAAAGGGCCGCGACGTTATCCCGCATCAGTACGGTCGAATCGACGTCGGCTGTAACCGGGTTGAACAGTGCACCGGTCGGTTCGCCGTTTCGCTCACGGCCGACGATGATTCCGTCCGGGTCCGGCGTCGTACGGCTGATGCCCGCGCGCTCGAGGGCGGTGCTGTTCGCCAGGTAGACCTTGCGGTCGAAGCGATTGACGAGCACCGGCCGGTCTTCCGTGAAGCCGTCGATCATGCCCTTGTCCGGCAGGAAGAAGTCGCCGTACATGTCGTCGGGATCGACCTCGCGTCCCGCCTCGGCAACGTCGCCTTCGGCCCAGGTCTCGTAAGCCGACCAGTCGCCCCCGGTTATCCATGTCCCCGGCGCGTAGCGCTCATCGACGTCGCGGATGCGAGCGACGAAGCCGGCCTCGTCCGAGATGTCGAGCAGGTTCAGGCCGTAGAGCAGGCGCCCCGTCGACTCGAAGTGCACGTGGTTATCGTAGAAGCCGGGGGTGACGAGCGCACCCTCGAGATCGATTACGGTCGTGGTCGACCCGACGTACTTCCCGACTCCGGCATTGTCGCCGACATAAACAAAACGGCCGTCGATGACCGCGAGGGCCTCGGCCTGCGGGTTGGCGTCATCGACCGTCCAGATCTTGCCGTTTTTCGCGACCAGGTCGGCCGTTTGTGCAATGGCCGCCGTGGCAAGGAAGACAAGCGCAGCGCAGATCCACCGCATCAGGATTCCTCCGCTTCTTTCTCCGGATCCAATTCCCACAGCATGTGCTTCATGTCCCCGAACCGATACTGTGGATCGATGTTCTCGTCCACGCTCGCGAGCGACCAGTTATCGACGAGCCCGTCCTCGAAGCAGTGGCCGCCGTCGAGCAGGTTGACGAGGTGCTCGAGCATGCCAACCTGGAACGCACGCACGATAGTCGACAGCGACTTCTCTGGCAGCCCGGATGCGGCGACGGCCTTCAGCGCCGCAAGCAGTTCCGGCCGCTCGGGGAGGAAGCGGAGCGCGTAAAGGTCGTCTCGCTCACCTCGCGAATCGAGCTCATCAACGAGCTCTGTGACCCAGCCCTCGGTATCGGATGCGAGCACCGGGCGCCAGGCTTCGCGGAGGAACAGTGCGATCTCCGCCAGCGGTACCGGTTCTGAGTAGGCGTCGGCCTCGCTGATGTAGTAGTCGACGTTGTCGACGCCGGCTGCTTCGAGGATCGCGCGCGCCTGTGCTTCTTTCTCGGGTTCCATAGGCCACCTCTCGAATCGGGTGTGGTCAGTATAGACAGGCACGCCGTGTATAGTCGCGCAGATGGAGCCTGATGCGACATATCGCTGGGACTCGCCGGACGGCTACGATTTCTTCGAGACGACGCGGCTGCTCAGGACCGGTGGCAACGATCCGACCGTGCGCCGTGTACAGGAGGGTCTGTGGCGCGCGGCGCGTCTGCCGGAAGGACCGGTCACGGTACGGATCACGGTCGATGCCGGTGCCTCGATAGCGGTCCGTGCGTGGGGCGAGGGGGCCAACTCGGCGGGTCCGTACGTCCGCCGCTGGCTGGGTCTCGAAGAGCCTGCGTGGTGCCTGCCGGACCATCCGGTGACCAACCGGCTGCTGCACGAGCATCCCGGGATCCGTCTCAACGACACGGGTGATGTCTTCGAAGGTCTCGTTACGACGATCCTGCAGCAGCAGGTCACCTGGCAGGAGGCGGCCTTTACGTGGCGACGGCTGGTCGAAGAACTCGGTGAGGTCGCGCCGGGCCCCCGCGAACTGAGACTGGCGCCAACGCCACGAGCGGTCCGCAGCGTGTCCGTGGACCGTCTCATGCTACTTGGCATCGGCCGGCAGCGCGCGAAGACGATACAGGAGGTCGCCTTTTCAGCGAAGGGCCTGCAGCGCGCTGCGGAGCTGCCGACCGACGAAGCCATGAGTTTGCTGCAGCATGTTCGCGGCGTCGGGCCGTGGACCGCTGCGTTCGTGCTCGGGCTGCGACTGGCGCGCCCCGAACCGATCGTTCGCGGCGACCTCAAGCTGCCACATGCGGTCTGCTGGGCGCTGGCGGGTGAGCCGCGTGGCGACGATGAACGAATGGCAGAGCTGCTCGCACCGTTTCCCGGTCAGGGGTTCCAGGTCATTCGACTCATCTACGCGGCGCGTATCGAGGCGCCACGTCGATCTCACAAGCGGGAGATTCGTTTCGGTTTCTTGCGTTAGTCGAAAAAAAACCCCGCGAGAAGCGGGGTTTTGGAAGCGATGTCAATCGTTGTTATTGATAATCGTTACCGGCGGCGGCGTCTCGACAGGCCGATCAGCGCAAGCCCGAGGCCGAACAGTGCGATACCAGCAGGCTCCGGAACCTGGAACGTGTCGACGAGCCACGCGCCCTGGATACCCAGGCCTTCGCCATCAGCACCACCGAAGAACTCGAAGCTGCCGAAATCGACAGGCGCGCGATTAACACCAATCGCAGTCACGAAGTCGAGGCCGATGAACTCTCCGTCGGGGTCAAACACGAGCACCGGGAAGAAGCCGTTGAAGAAGTCGACGTCCATGCGCTCCTTGAGCGTGATCTCGCCCAGCATCGCCTTCAAGTTATTTCCTGTGCCGAGTCCGAATGCGACGAAGAAATTTTCGCCGTCGAACTCGACTGAGTCCGTGTCAAAGCCGCCGCGGATAGTCACAAGATCGTCAACGGCGAGCCCGAAAGCGTTACCCTCGTCAGCCGCTTCGACGACACCTGTAATCGAGAATCCGATCATGTCGGCGAATGCCGAGCCGCTCGTGCTCAGAAGGAACGCCGCCAGAAGGACTTTCGGGAGCGAAACAATCCGATTTGTCATAATGTTTTCCTTGCCCAATACAAAAGAATCCCCACGCAAGACAATGCAAACAGGATGCCAGTTTTATCAAACCGAGCATCGTCAAAGCCTTAGGGAAACAAGCGTTTCAGCTTGTTATTTGGCCAGTTGGGAAGTGTAAGAATTACCGACGTCGCGCGCGTTACTGCGTGGTAATTCGGCCCCGTATTTCGTTCAGCACCGCTTTCACCTGGCGGGTGTGCTGCGGCCCCATTCTGAGCAGCAGCTTCTGCCCGGCCGAGCGGGATTCGAGCTCCATGTCCGCGAACTCGTAGAGCACGTTCGGGCGAACGAGTCGGACGGGCTCCCCTGGCTCGGGTGTCTCGAGCAGGTGATCTATCACCTCCACCACGCGGTCATTGAAGTAGCCGTTCGGGTAGCCGAGGCTGACATAGGCCTCCTGGAACAGCGGATAGAATCGCCGGTAGGTTTCGACCAGCGCATCGAGATCGGTGGCGTTCAGCATGTCCACGAGCTCGTCGTAGCGGCGGAAGTTGTCCGGACCGAGCACGAACGACGCTCTGTCGCCGCCCGGCTCGGCGACGAATGCCTCCGTCAGCGTGCCGACGGGCCTTAACCGCTCGGCCACGCGACTGCGCGGCAGGTTGTCGATAGTGGCAACGACTTTCTCGATCAGGGCATCCCGAACCAGCAGCCGGTCGAGGTCCCGGTCGACGAGTTCGAGCAGCGCGAGCTTGAAATAGGCATCGCTGTCGGCGAGCGGCGGCAGCGGAACCAGTTCGCGGTCGCCCGCATCCGGACTGTCAGGTTCCAGCGGATGGATCGGTCCAAGGCGGGGCGCGGCGGTTTCGGCCGGCTCTTGTGGCTCTGTTTCGACGGGGAGTGGTTTCTCCACCTCGATCAGGAAGTACCACAGCGCGAGGCCCGCCCCCGCCGCGAGCAGCAGCGGAATCAGCCAGCGATTGTCGGAATCATTCGTCATTTTACTCTCTGGCGTCGCGCCGCCGTAGTCCGCGTTGCAGCGCAGAGCAAGGCGATCCAGGCACAGGCGATTCGACGGGCTATTGGCATTGGTGTCTCCGCGTACGAATTGGGGCTCGATGTCATGTTCGTCACGGCACCAACAGGCTCGATCCGGTCGTCCTGCGCGCCTGCAGGTCGCGATGCGCCTGCGCTGCATCGGCCAGCGGGTAACGCTGGCCGATCCGGATGGTCGGTTGTTCGCTATTGACGAAATCGAACAGCGTCGCGGCGGCGTCAAGCAGCCTCGCGCGCGTATCGATGAAGTGTTCCAGGATGGGTCGCGTCACGTACAGCGAGCCGCGTTTCGCGAGTTCGGCCGGCGCGAACGGCTCGACGGCCCCGGACGCATTGCCGAAGGTAACCATCACTCCGTGCGGCCGCAGGCAGTCGAGCGAGGTCATGAAGGTATCGCGGCCAACCGAGTCGTACACGGCGGCGACACCGCCGCCGCTCAGGTCGCGGACCTCGGCAACGAGATCTTCGGCGTCGGCATACACGATGTGGTCACAGCCTGCCGCCTTTGCGAGTTCGGCCTTCTCGGCGGTACTCACCACGCCGATGACGATTGCGCCCAGGCGCCTGGCCCACTGGCTCGCGAGTGTGCCAACGCCTCCGGCCGCAGCGTACAGCAGGACCGGGTCGCCCGGCCGGATCGCATAACTGAAGTGCAGCAGGTACCAGGCCGTCAGCCCCTTCAGAAAAATGGCCGCCGCCGTGTCGTCATCGAGAAACCCGGGGATCGGCACCAGGAGCGATGCATCGAGATTGCGCGCCTCCGAATAGGACCCCAACGCACCCCCGGTATAAACGACGCGGTCGCCGACCGCGACGGTATCGACACCGTCACCGAGCGACTCGACCACGCCGGCAGCTTCGCGACCGAGCACGGTCGGAAGAGGGACCGGGTAGAGCCCGTCGCGGTGATAGGTATCGATGAAATTCAGGCCGATAGCCGTATGCCGGAGCCGGACTTCGCCCGCGCCTGGCGGGGGCAGATCGGCGGTTTCCCAGCGCAGGACGTCGGGTCCGCCGAATTCGTGGATGCGTATCGCGTGGCTCATGCCGGTCGCCGATCAAGCGAGTCGAGGCCGGCATTGTAGCCCGGCCAATTTCTGTTCCGGCCGAAAATTCCGTTTGCGTGCAGTAATTTAGGCATAGTTACGAAATGTTTCTCGGATGTTACTGGAGACGTCGCGCGCAAGTATCTGTCGTGCCTTATATAAGTGAATCACGCGCCTGAAAAAAAAGTGTGCAAAAGTATATACACAAGGATTATTCTTGATGTACAGTGTATATACATTTTGGGCAAAGGGAGAACGGGCATGCGTGACGTTTTTCGGAATATCAGTTTAATCATGACGGTCGTCGCCGTCGCAGGCCTCACTGGCTGCACGATGCCGACCAAGACTATCGACACGAGCGACAAGCTCGCGGCCGCGAAAGATGAAGGAGGAACGGTCGTCTACGGTAAGTTCCGGCTGCTTCGCAACGGTCAGGAGGTCAGGCTCGATGACGGTGTCTTCGCGAACTCGGCCAAGCTGCACATCCACACGGATACCGGCGCACTGGAGATGATCGGCAAAGTGGGCAGGGGCGGCGAGTTCGCCTGGGCGCTAACGCCGGGCGACTACCAGCTGAACAGCATCCGGGTCACGAATCGCAGCGAGACAACGTCGCCGCAGACCAACTTGAGGTTTACGGTACCCGCCGGTGGCAAAGCGGTCTATCTCGGCACGATGACGCTCGAAACGACGCTCGACTATGGCTACTACGGCCTGAGCGGCACCTTCGACAGCGTCACGATCGACAACGACTGTGCATCGGACTGCGCCGATCGCCTCGCTCAACTCGGCTTGCCGGCCGGTGACACGGTGACCAGCCTGATCCAGCAGGAGGGCACGCTCGCAGGTACGCGCTAAGCGCGTTAGTCAAAGCCTTAACGGCTGGCCGCGGCACACGCACCGGTGTCGCGGCCTTTTTTTGTCCCGACGACGCGGAACGCGCTGGCCACGTCCACGTCGAGCCGCTAAGTTGTTCGCTATGTCCAATTGGTGCTCATCGATGCGACCGTTACTCGCACTCTTCTTCCTGTCCATGCTTGGCTGCACGGATTCGTCACCGCCAACAGATGAATCGGCCGCGGACCTGCTGCTTGCCAATGGTCGTGTCTACACGTTTCGCTGGCAGGAGCCCGGAGCGGACGGAACCTCCGGGGACGATGCGCCGCGTGACCCGACGGGCTGGCACCCGGATGCGGATGCCGTAGCGATCCGGAACGGGCGCATTGTCTATGTCGGCACGACCGCTGGTGCGGAGCAGTATCGCGGCGACTCGACGCGCTACATCGACCTCGCCGGGGCGACGGTACTGCCGGGCCTCGTGGACTCGCACACACATGTATTTGGTCTTGGTGCCAAGCTCACGCAGGTTGATCTCACCGATGTTGTGACCGAGGAAGAAGCTGTGGCCCTGGTTGCGGCTCGCGCCCGCGAGATGCCCGCTGGCGACTGGATACTCGGAAGCGGCTGGGACGAGGGCGCCTGGGCGAATCGTTACCCGGACAAGTCACTATTGAGCGACGCAGTGCCCGATCATCCCGTTGTCCTCGACAGCCTGCACGGCTTCGCGACCTGGGTGAACCAGGCGGCGCTCGATGCCGGCCGCATTGATGCTGACACGCCGGTCCCCGTTGGCGGCGAGATGCGCCTCGGCGACGACGGCGAACCGAGCGGCCTGTTCCTGAATCGCGGCACGACAATCGTCGACGGCATCGTGCCGGCCCCCGGCCGGGACCAACTCATTCAGAGGGTGCTGGCGGGCCTCGAGCAGATGGCTGCCGACGGTTATGTCGCGGTGCACGATGCAGGGCTCGATGCCGCGCAAATGGCGGTGCTCGAGCAACTCGAGTCCGACGGTCGCTTGCCGATCCGCGTGTATGCGATGCTGTCTCTGCGAGACGAAGACCTCATTCGCCGCTGGATAGAGAAAGGTCCCGACGACGACAACGACAGCATGCTCGTGACCCGCACGGTCAAGGCGTACTACGACGGCGCGCTCGGCTCACGAGGCGCGCGACTGCTATACGACTACGCGGACATGCCGGGCCATCGCGGCGTCAGCGGAGACGCCTACGGCTTCAACCAGGACCTGAACGCCGCGGCCATGCAGGCCGGCTTTCAGGTGGCTATCCACGCGATCGGCGATGCCGGCAATCGCGAGGCACTCGATATTCTCGAGGCGGTGTTCGACCGGGATCCGTCTACAAGGCTGCAACGGCATCGCATAGAGCACGCACAGGTTATTCACCCGGATGATATTCCGCGGCTCGGCGAGCTCGGCGTCATCGCATCGATGGAGCCGCCGCACGCAATGGAAGACAAGGATTGGGCCGAGGAACGGCTCGGCAGAGAACGCGTGCTCGGGGCCTACGCATGGCGATCGCTCCGCGAAGCCGGCGCCGCCCTGACGTTTAACTCGGACAACCCGGGCTCCGATCACAACATCTTCTACGGCCTCCACTCGGCGATAACTCGTCAGGACAGGAATCTGGAGCCGGAGGGCGGCTGGTATGCGAGTCAGCGCATGAGTGTGGACGAGGCCATTCGCGGTTACACAAGCTGGTCCGCGTACGCCAGTTTCCGCGAGGACGAGACAGGCATTATCGAAAGCGGACGCTGGGCAGACCTGACGGTCATGGATATCGACCCGCTCGTCGTCGCCGAGGAACAGCCGAACGCTCTGCTTGATGGAAGCATCCTCATGACAATTGTCGACGGCAATGTCGTCTTCGAGGCGTCTCGATGAAAGTACGACCGTTCGCCCTGACGCTACTCGCGCTACTGTCACATTCCGTTTACGGACAGCCGTTGAGCGTACTCGCGAGCCTCGATCCTGCGGCCGAGGGCACCTGGCGGGTCACCTACGAGATGTCGAGGCCGGTGTCCGCGCTCGTCTTTCTGCGCAGCCGCGGGGACTACCGGCGCGCGAGCTGGACGATGTACGGCGAGTTCGTACTCGATCGTATTGGCCAGGCGGATCGCATACGGCGCAGGGACGACGAGCCTTTTGATGTCGTCATTGCCGGCCTCGATCCGTGGAGCTCCAACCTCGAAAAAGAGTACACGCCGTTCCTCCGGTTCTCGGATGGTTCGGTGGCAATGTTCACCGGGCAGTTCACCGTTGGAGAGCCGACCACGGCAGACGCAGCGGACTTCGGCGATGGCGCGGACGATATGAACACACAGTTCCCGGGTGTCGGCACCCTGATACTCGCGCCCGGCGACTATGGGCAAATGATCGTGGATGCCGAGATTACCCAGGGTGCGGCCCACGTTACGCTCGGCGAGGGCGAGTACGTCTACTACGGCGGTGCGGATGCCATCGATACCCAGACGCTGACGGCGGTCACGGATGCCGCGGCGCCTGCGTGGTTGCGAGAGCACCTGTACGAATCGATGGCGGTTACCTTCGACTACTACACGCGCCGACTGGGTCCCTTGCCCGGCGAGAAGCCGTTTATGCTGACGTCCTATGAGAGCCTCGAAGGCGGCCGTATCAGTTTCGGTGGCGGCGTTATCGGCTCGCAGGTCGCCATCCAGATGGGCCTCGGCGAAAAGGTAGAGGATAATGTGGACAACCGCCGCTTCATGGCTCGGTTCTTCGCGCACGAGTCGGCGCATCTCTGGAACAACTACCGCGCCGTACCGGATGACGGTTCTTACGCATGGATACACGAAGGCAGCGCAGAAGCGATTGCGTGGCTGACTCTCAACCATCTTGGCCTCGACGACCCGGAAGCTGTGCGGGCGCTGTTCGAGGATTCGGCCAACGAGTGCATCGAGTCCCTGCCAGCCGGTCCTCTGAACGATGCCGGTCGGCGCGGAGACTACGGTGCCTATTACGTATGTGGCGCCACGATTTCGCTGGCAACGCACGCGCTAATGCGCGCACGCGGCCAGGACCTTTTCGATTTCTGGCGTGAGCTCATCGAGATCAGTGAGGCAAGCAACGGCACCTATACCGAGGCCCGTTACGACGCATTCCTCCACGAACTTTCACCCGACGTAGCTACCCGCGTTCGGGCGATATCCCGCGAACACATCCGCGACGGCTACGCCGCCGTTAGCACGCTGCTTGAACGCAGCGGCGTAGAAACTTCCCGGAACGGTGACGGCAAGCTGGAAATCGCCGCAATGCCCTAGTCGAGTCAGTCGGCAGGCGGCGGGCTTACCTCGACCGGCGTTTTTACAATTACCTCGCGGTGCGGGTACGGAATCTTTACGCCGTTTTCCTTGAAGCTGTCCCATAGCGCGAGCAGGACCTTGCCACGAATATTCGTCAGGCCCTGCTGTGGATCGAGAATCCAGAAGCGGAGTTTGAATTCGAGCGCCGAGTCGCCGAACGCCGTCATCCAGCAGACCGGCGGCTTGCGCGTCGAATCGACGCGATCGACCGTTCCGGCTGCCGCAATCGCCAGCCGGGTAACCTCATGTGGATCCGAGTCATACGACACACCGAAAGGTACGTCGAGCCGTACATACTTGTCCGAGAAGGACCAGTTGATCACCTCGTGGGTGATCAGGTCCTCGTTTGGAATCAGGAACTCGCGGCCGTCGCGAGTAACGACCGAGACAAAGCGCGCGCGAAGCTCGCGTATCCAGCCGAAAGTATTGCCGAGCGAGATCGTGTCCCCCGGTTTGATGGACTGGTCCATCAGGATGATGATGCCGGAAATGAAGTTGGAAACGACTTTCTGCAGCCCGAAGCCGATGCCCACGCCGATCGCGCCGGAAAAGACGGTCAGGGCGGTGAGGTCGATACCGACGCTCGACATCGCGGCGAACACAGCAAAGACGATCAGTGCGATGCGCAGCACCTTGCCGATCAGTACCCTGAGCGAGGGTGTCAGTTCGTCAATCTGCTGAACCCGCCGGTCGAGGAAATTGCCGACGCCGAGCGCCGCCCACAGCAGCACACCGAAGACGGCGGCGGCCTGGATGATCGTCAGGATCGAGATGTTGATCGAGCCTATCGTGAAGCCGTTGTCGAGCAGATCCTTTATGTCGTCCGAGATGCCGAGAATGGTCGCGGCAACGAAGGCCCATGCGACGATGGAAAAAGCCTTGCCGATGGTCCGGCTGCGAATCACGTGCGAGACGACCGAGATCAGGAGCCAGGTCGACGACAGCAGCATCGCGCTATAGATCAGGTAGTTGGAGTCTGGCCAGTCGACGGCAGTCGTCGAGGCATAGGCGAGCCCTAAAAGGGCTGCGAAGAACAGCCAGCGAGTGCGCCTCAGGAACGCGACGATCACTCGCAGCAGGCCCGGCATGCCTTTTATCCGGCGCGCCTGTTCCTCGAGCCGCGGCTCTACCAGCCGCGCAATCAACAACGCCGGGAAATACAGTGCAACGATTAGCGCAAGCTGGATGCCGATTGCAGGCTGCAGCAGAAAGTCGATGATCCGCTGGCCGTAAGCGCTCGCGACTGTCATTACTTCGTCCAATCATCCCCCAGTCGAGGCCGTTCCGGCCTCGCACTAACCGCTCTGAACGGCGATAATTTGCAACCAATTGTTGCTGTTCGGGAAATTCGCTGTTAAGTGCATCCCCGGTTTGGTAAGTGTATCTGCTCAGCCTTCACTGCGGGAGCAGTGCAGGCTGCCTTTTTGTCGCTGTTCGGCGACCGCAACAGACACCAGGAGTAGCGCAGGTGAGCGATCAGGCCCTGACCAAAGAGATCTCCGTTCGTGAGGTCTTCAGATTTTTCGGATTGATACTCGGTCCCGAGAAAGACTACTACTCGCTTGCCATCGTCTACGCTATCGGTATTGGCGTTCTGTCGCTGGCGCTGCCGATCTCCGTGCAGATGCTCGTCAATACGATCGCGAATACCGGACTCACGACGCCGCTCGTCGTTCTGTCGCTGACCCTGTTCGTGCTGCTCCTGAGCGCCGGTGCGCTCAACGCTCTGCGAATACATCTGATGGATATGTTCGGGCGTCGCTTTTACGCGCGCATGGTTTCGGAAATCGCGCTGCGCTCCGTTTACGCGCTGAACCCGTTCTTCCAGGACTACCAGAAGGGCTCCCTGTTCAATCGCTACTTCGACATCATCATTGTGCAGAAAACCGTACCAAACCTGCTGGTCGGCGGATTTACGGTCGTGCTCCAGGCCGCCGTCGGTTTCGTGCTCGTCTCGATGTATCACCCGCTGTTTCTCGCGGTCACGCTCGTCATTGTGCTGCTGATCTGGTTGATCTGGCTGGTCTGGGGCGGGCGTGCCATTAGAAGCGCCATCGAGGTGTCTCACCGCAAGCACGCGGCCGCCGCATGGCTCGAGGGCCTTGGTGGCTCCAACGGTTTCTTCAAGTCGGAACGCCATATCGACGAAGCGTTGACCAAGACGGATGCGGTCACCGGGGATTACATCGACAAGCATGTGAAGCACTTCCGCCATCATTTTGCGCAGACGCTGTGCTTCCTCCTGCTCTACGCTGTCGCGACTGCCGGCGTGCTGGGAATCGGTGGCTGGCTCGTTATTCGCGGGGAGCTGTCGCTTGGCCAGCTGGTGGCCGCCGAGCTCGTCCTTTCGGTTGCTTTCCTCGGGATTTCGCAGCTTGGCACTTATCTCGCTTACTTCTATGAGCTGTGCGCGGCGCTCGATGAGCTGTCACTCTTCTACAACGTCGAGCAGGAGGAACCTGTCGAGCATCCCGTGCCGTTCGACGGCGATGCGTCGATCGAGTTTTCAAACGCGCAGGGCGATGCGCGCGGCCGCATGGCCACGCTCAATTTCACGGTGCCTAGTGGTGCGCGTGTCCTCAGCACGGCCGAGACCCACGGCGTCCAGCGTGAGCTGACCAACTTCCTTAAGCGCCATATTCGACCCGCCTCGGGCTATGTTGCGCTCGGTGGGCAGGACATCATGGGCATCCGCGCGCATGAGCTGCGCCAGCAGATCATCGTGCTAGACCGTCCCAACGCAATCGAGATGAAGATTCGCGAATACCTGCAGCTGAGTACCGATGGCGCCTCCTCGCGGCGGATCCTCGACGCGCTCAAGGTCGTCGGCCTGGACGCCGCGATTTCTCAGCTCGAGGAAGGCCTGGACACCAGAATCGCGGCAACCGGCTGGCCGCTGACGATCACGGAGTCGATGCAGCTCAAGCTGGCGGCGGCGATCATCGCGCAGCCGCGTGTCCTGGTCCTCGGCGAATTGTTCGATACGATGCCGGGAGCTAAGCTGAAGCAGGCGCTCGACCTGCTGCAGGACACTGGCGAAACAACCGTGATCTACTTTTCGGGCCGGCCGCGCGAACTCGGCTTTACGACATATCTTCACCTCGGCTACGAGGAGCAGCGACTGTTCGACAGTTTCGAGGCGCTGTGTGCAGCCTATGATGACGAGCCCTGCTCGATCGATTCGCCGGCACTAGCGCCTGCGTAGAAGGACCGATGGCCTACCGCGACTCCGACCTGCAGTATTTCAAGACGCTGAACTCGCAGCGCGTGCCGCGCATCATGCGCGTCGTCGGTCGCATACTGGCAATCACGGTCGTGGCCGTATCGCTGTTTCTCTACTTCGTTCCGTGGGTGCAGACCTCGTCGGGCTTCGGCAGCGTGACCGCATTGAATCCCAACGACCGGCTGCAGGAAATCAACGCGCTCGTGCCGGGCCGCATCCAGGAGTGGTACGTTCGCGATGGCAGTCACGTATCCGTCGGCGACCCCATCGTGCAGATTGTCGATATCGATCCGCAGCTGCTGGAACGCCTGGGCGCCGAGCGCGAGCAGGTCATTGCCAAGCTCGATGCTGCTCGGATCGCGCAGGAAACGGCAGAGATCGACCTCGAACGCATGCGCGGCCTGTACAACGAAGGCCTGGCGGCGCGGCGAGAGTTCGAGCAGGCGCAGATACGCGTTGAGGAGCTGCGCGCTCGCGTCGCCGAAGCGGCCGCCGAGCTGACCCGGGTCGACGTCAACCTGTCACGGCAAAGCGTGCAGATCGTACGGGCGCCACGCGATGGCGTCATATTGCGGGTCAATGCCGGCGATGCTGCCACATTCGTGCAGGCGGGTGACGTCGTTGCGACGTTCGTTCCGGACAACGTCGAGCGCGCCGTCGAGCTGTACATCGACGGCCGCGATGTTGCGCTCATACGCCCTGGTGCACCGGTGCGCCTGCAGTTCGAGGGTTGGCCGGTCGTTCAATTCAGCGGCTGGCCGTCTATCGCCGTCGGTACCTTCAGCGGCACCGTGACGGCCGTCGACCCGTCCGCGCAGACCAGTGGCCGGTTTCGCGTGCTCGTTACTGAAGACAACGAGGCCGAAGTGCCCTGGCCGGACGTTAGCTTTGTTCGCTTCGGTTCTACGGCGCGCGGCTGGGTGCTGCTCGAGCAAGTCTCCGTCGGCTTCGAAATCTGGCGGCAGCTCAACAACTTCCCGGCGGAGCTGCCCGGGCAGCCGGACGGGACGCCGCCGTGACCCGCTGGCCGGCCGCTTTCGGAGTGGCGCTGCTTACCGCCTCGCTGTTCGCGTGGGCCGAGGACGAGGTCGCAGCGCCTGCGCCACTGAGCGCCGAGGACGTGCTCGCGTCGTCCGAGCGACATTTCCCGCGGGTACTGCAAAGCATCGCGGCGCGCCGCGCCGCCGCGGGCGATGCGCTCGCGGCCGAGGGCGCTTTCGACCTGGTCTTCGGCGCGGACGGCTTCAGTCGACTGTCCGGCTTCTACGACGGCACGGCTATCGAAGGCACGGCCAGGCAGCGGCTTCGGTCCGTCGGTGCGAGCGTCTACGCTGGCTACAAGATCTCGGACGGTACCTTCCCGATTTACGAGGACATTCACTTCACCAACTCCGGCGGTGCCTTCAAGGTGGGCGTGCTGTTCGCGCTGATGCGTGACCGCGAAATCGACAAGGAGCGATTCACCGAGACCGACGCTCGCCTGGAACTCCGGCAGTCGGAGTTCGACGTCGTCTTGACGAAGGTTGGCGTCCAGGAGCGCGCGCTTGTCGCTTACTGGCGGTGGGTGACGGCCGGCCGCCAGCTGCGGGTTTACGAAAACCTGCTCAGGATCGCAATCGAGCGCCAGAATGGCCTGGAAGAACAGGTACGCCGGGGTGCCCGCGCGCAGATATTTCTCACTGAGAATCTGCAGAACATTACTCGTCGTCAGACTCTTGTCACGTCGGCGGAGCGCGACCTCAGGATCGCGGCGAATGCACTCTCGCTGTATTACCGCGATGCCGAGGGGCAGTCCCTGATCGCCGATGCGGACCGGCTGCCGCCGGGCGCGCCCATCAACGAGATTTATGCGCTTGCGGAACCACCGGAAGTGACGACCTCGGAGGCGCTAGCACGGCGTCCCGAGCTCGCGATCCTGCGCACGACGATCGAGCGGGAGCGCAATCGCATTGCGCTCGCAGAGAACAACCTCAAGCCGCGGCTGGATCTCGCCATGGAGGTTCAGGAGGGATTGGGCAGTATCGCGGAGGGTGGCCCGTCACGCGACTCGACCGACACGATCATAGGTTTCACGTTCTCGGTGCCGCTCCAGCGGCGCGAGGCGCGAGGCAAGCTCGATCGGTCGCGGGCCAGTCTTGCGGCGCGGGAGTACGAGCAGCGCATGCGCGAAGAGCAGATTGCGCTCGAGGTGAGAAATCTGCTCGTCGACCTGACCGTCTCGCGGGAACTGTTGCTGCTGGCCGCGCAGGAGGTCCAGCAGTCCGAGATCATGCGCGCGTCCGAGCTGCGCCGCTTCCAGAGTGGCGCCAGCGACTTCTTCCTGCTCAATATCCGCGAGGAAATCGCTGCTGACGCTCGTATCAAGCTGCTCAATGCGGAGCTCGCAACCCGCATCGCCCGGGCCAACTATGATGCCGCGACGGTCGATATGGCACGCCTCGGGATACGGTCCGAAAACTAGTTTGTCGCCTGTTCGGCGACAGTAAGTCGCTAACCCGGATTATTGTCATCAAATGCTCCCGACCCCAAACTTGATCGCAAGCAAAGGCAAGCTTGATCTGTAAGGAGCATCCAATGTTTGCAATTCGGCAATCGGACGACCGTGGCCTCGCGAATTTCGGCTGGCTTAACTCTCGCCATACGTTCTCGTTCGGACATTATTACGACCCCCGTTTCATGGGCTTCGGGCCGCTGCGCGTGATCAACGAGGATCGCGTCAAACCTGCCCAGGGCTTCGACACCCATGGCCACAGCGACATGGAGATCATCTCCTACGTCCTCGACGGCGCGCTCGAGCACAAGGACAGCATGGGCAACGGCTCGATCATCAAGCCCGGTGACGTCCAGCGCATGTCGGCCGGCACCGGCGTACGGCACAGCGAGTTCAACGCCTCGAAGGACGATTCCGTGCATTTCCTGCAGATCTGGATTCTGCCGGAGAAGGACGGCATCGAGCCGAGCTACGAGCAGAAAATGTTCACGGAAGACGACAAACGTGGCGTGCTCAAGCTGGTCGGCTCGCGAGACGGGCGCGACGGCTCTGTGACGATCCATCGCGATGTCGATCTATACGCAACCGTGCTCGCCGCTGATGATGTCGTCAGGCACGAACTTCAGGCGTCGCGCAAAGGCTGGCTGCAGGTCGCGCGCGGTAGCGTCGAATTCAACGGCGAAGCCTTGAGCCCCGGTGACGGGGTCGCGATCGAAGGCGCCGCAGCGATCGAGATTCGCGGTGTCGAGGACGCCGAGGTCCTGCTGTTCGATATGGGCGACTAGGCATCGCCGAGGCAATGATGAAGCTCCGGCAATGTGCGGCATAAAAAAGCCCCGCAATGCGGGGCTTTCTTTTTCATACTCCAGGCAATTCTTCAGGTTCGCTTTCTGCGCCTAGAGAAACCGATTCCCAGCAGGCCCATGCCGAACAGCGCCAGCGTGGCAGGCTCGGGCACCTCGACGAACTGAATGAACGAGAAAAAGTTCGCCGAGTCTCGATCAGCCGTAAACGGGCCAAGCAGGTCGCCCGGGTTGAGATCGTTGATCGTTACGTAGTCGTACGTGTTGTTGTTGAAACTGTACGCAATGCGGCCGCCCGTCGGGTAGTTCAGCGGATCATAATCAGGAATGACATCCTGAAGGAACGGGCTCCAGTCGAAATCGGGGCCGAAGGCGTCGATGAGGGCCGCTCCCGCAGCCAGCGCGTCGTCGAGGCTCGAGAACGTGATCGTCGGTGCCAGGGCGTTGAATGACTGGCCACTGGTATCGCCTTCGTCGTCGGCGATAAGGGAAACGTGATAGTCGACGCCAAGAATGTTGGCAATGCCCACATCCACCTGGATCGGGTCGGCAATGGCCGCGAATGGCGACAGAATGAACGATGCCGCTACTGCAATTTTGATCTTCCGCACTGTCTGGTCCTCCCCTGCGGTCGCAAAAAAGTGTTCTCCAGTTTACGTGTAGCAATAAACGTACCAAGTCGGTCGGTGCCACTATTTCAGCCACTTAGCGATGACCGGATCAGCTCCGTGTAAAAGAAACCGACGCCTTTCCCGCTGGTGCAACCACCGATAGTGTTATGTTCATGCGCTGATCCCGTGGACAGTGAGGGGCACATGGGCATCTGGTCGCAGGCGAAGGCGCTTGCCGAGAGAACGCCGCCGGAACGCAATCGGTACGTCGACTTTCTCCGAGCTGTTTCGATCATTTTCGTCGTCGTGGGCCACTGGCTCATCGCTACGGTCTACTACGTCGATGGCAAGCTGACGCCCGGCCACCTGCTGGAGAGCGAGCCGGGCACGCACTGGCTGACCTGGCTGTTCCAGGTCATGCCGATATTCTTCATTGTTGGCGGCTACTCGAACGGTGTTTCGCTGGAGAGCGCCAGGCGACGCGAGATCGGCTACGGAGAATGGCTGTCTGCTCGGCTCAATCGCCTGGTATCCCCGTTGCTCGTACTGATTTTCGCATGGGCGGCAATCGCGGTCGCGATGCGCCTGCTCGGTTTCAGCGACGGCGTCATCGCCTTCACGTCCCGGTCGGCGATGATACCTACCTGGTTTCTCGCCATTTACATCATGATTGTGCTTCTGGCGCCCGTGACGTACGCCGCCTGGCGGCGCTACGGTTTCGGCTCGTTCTGGGTGCTGGCATCTGTCGCCGTTGCGACCGACCTCCTGTATTTCATGGCCGATCTGCACTGGTTAGGCTGGAGCAATTACTTCTGGGTGTGGCTATCGGTACATCAGCTTGGTTTCGCCTGGCGCGACAATTGCCTGGGCGGGCCCGGGCGGCTGTTAGCAATCGGAGCGCTCGCGTTCGCGACGCTTTGGGCGCTGACCTCCCTCGGGCCGTACCCTTTCGCGATGGTGGGCTCGCCCGACCAGGGCGTCAGCAACGTGCTGCCGCCGAAGGTGACCTTGCTGGTGCTCGGTCTCGTGCAGCTCGGCGTGCTGCTATCGATCGAAGGCCCGATGCGACGCGCGCTGGATGGCATGCGGCTCTGGACGGCCACGGTGCTCGTCAACAGCATGATCATGACCGTTTATCTCTGGCACATGACGCTGATGATCGCCGTGATTGCGGTGCTCTACTATGCAGGCGGCCTGGGGCTCGGCATCGAACCGGGCACGTCGGCCTGGTGGTTCACCCGGCCACTGTGGGTCGTGGCCTTGTTCGCGCTGCTGCTGCCGTTTGCGCTCGCACTATCCGGCTTCGAGCGCCGCTCCAGAGCCAAGGATGCTGCTGTACCCGCCGCGTGGCGCCAGCTACTCGGCGCGGCGCTGGTGTCGCTGGGTGTGGCCGTGCTGGCCATGTTCGGCTACCGGGGTGGTCCGCTACCGGGCATGGATATCACCGCTTTTGCGATGGTCGTTGTGGGTGCCTGGCTGAGCGGCGTTATCTCGCGACAGTAGGCAGTCGCCTAAGTCTCGTTCGCGAGCGCGCTTTCCCACGAGGCGTCCAGCAGGGCCATAGTGCGCTCGCTGGCCAGCATGCTGGCCTCGATGCTCTCCGTGTCGCCGACCATCGCCGCAAAGTCTTCGAACATTCGGGCCGAACCTGGCTTGTCCGACGCAATCGTCGCACTACGGCGCACGGCGTTGGGCCCCCAGCCACCCTGGCGGTGCAGGTAAGAGGCCGAGCCGTCGGGATCCTGGGAGAGGAAGTTGTCGATGCTGATGACGCCCTTGGGCCCGGTGATGCGAAGATCCATGACGACCGCACCCGAGTCGAAGCCGCAGTTCCACGTCGACGTAGATCCATCGTTGAATACCAGCACGCCGCTGCCACTGATTGCGGCGCCCGTCTCCGCGTCCCGCCGAAGGTGCGCGTCGGCAGAGACGAGCTCCACGTCGGTGGCGAGGTATTCGACGGCCGCTCGCATGTTGTACCAGCCCGTATCACCGATCGCGCCGTAGGGCTCGAGCTCGGGGTTGAAGCGGATATTGGCGCGGTCCGTCAGGTTGAACTGGAAGGCCGAGGCGACCGACCAGGGCCGACCTGTCTCATCGAGCATCCGTGACTGGATGTGGCCGGTACGAGGATGGTGCGGGAAGTGGGTGCCATCCATGAAGCCCACGCCGTTTAGGCGACAAGCGGCGGTTATTCGCCGCACCGAATCAAACGTAGCAAACGGTTTCTCGCCGAGAACGTGCTTGCCCGCGTTCGCCGCGGCGACGCAGATTTCCTCTCTCACGCTCGTCGGCGTTGCGACGTAGATGGCGTCGACGACATCCGATACCGCCATCTCGGCCCAGGAGTCGAAGGCATTGCCGGCGCCGTGGCGCTCGGCAAACGCTTTGGCGGATTCCATGCGCCGGCTGGATACGGCGGCCAGTTCCGCCGAGTCGGCGAGCTTGATCATCCGCGCCATACTGTTGGCGATGGATCCCGTGCCGACAACGCCCCAGCGCAGGGTCTTGCTCGCCGCGGCAGCGGCACTGCCCGATCCGAGCACGCCAGCGACCGTCGATGCGGCGATGCCGGTGCCGGCCGCGCCGAGCAGGCGCCGTCGCTGTCGGTCGATGCTCTCATGCTGTTGGTGGTTTTGGTTCTTTTTCATGATTCCCCTGGTTTGGGTGTCTCATCAAGCGATACGAGTCCCTGGCGAATAGCGAATTTGACGAGCCCGGGAACGTCCCGAATGTCGAGCTTGTCCATGAGCTGGGCGCGGTGAGTTTCCACCGTCTTCACGCTGACGCTCAGAGTATCGGCGATGGCGCGCGTGCCGTGGCCTTCCGCGAGCAGTTGCAGCACCTCTCGCTGCCGGTCCGACAGGACGTCGAGCGGACTGACGACGTCGCTGGAATCACGAAGCAGCGACGTAACCGAGCCCGCAACACTCGGGTGCAGGTAGTTGGCCCCGGTGCGCGCTGCGTCGATTGCTTCCACGAGTTCCTCGGCCGTCGCGTCCTTGTGCAGGTAACCACAGGCGCCGGCTCGCAGCGCCGCTGCCACGTACTCGGGACTCGTGTGCATGCTGAGTGCGATGCACTTGAGGTCCGGAAAGCGCTTTAGGGCTGCCTTGATCAGCCCGATGCCGTCGAGGTCGGGCATCGACAGGTCGGTGATCAGGAGGTCGATATCGAGCGTGCCCAGAAGTCCGAGCGCATCCCGGCCGTTGTTCGTCTCGCCCACGACGATCGTGCGCTCGGTCATGCTCTCGATCATGCGGCGAATGCCCGAGCGCACGAGCGCATGGTCGTCGACGAGCAACGCGCGCTGCACGCTCATGCGGGATCTCGCTGCTGCGTGGTCGGCAGCGTGAATCGCACGGTCGTGCCATCTCCCGGCGACGAACTGACCTCGAGTTTGCCATCCATCATGCCGGCACGCTCCCGCATACTTACGAGGCCGAAGCTGTCCGACTCGCGCCTCGGCAGATCGGGGTCGAAGCCCTTGCCATTGTCGGCAATCGTCAGCTCAAGCTGCTGATCAGCGACCGCCAGCTCGATGTCGACGCGCGTTGCATCCGAGTGCTTGAGAACGTTCGAAACTGCTTCCTGCATGAGTCGATAAGCCGTGATGCTCGTGTTGGAGTCGATACCGGTGTCATCTCCAGTTTTCCTGATACGTACTTTGATGCCGGCAACGTCCAATTGCCGCGTCGCGTACTCACGGACGGCAGCGCTCAGCCCGAGATCGTCGATGAGCGACGGCCGCAGGTTGAGCGACAGCTGCCTAACACTGTCGATAGAGGTCCGGACGAGGTCGGTGGCGGTGTTGCAGAGTTGTGCAAGCTCGGGATGGTCGACTACCGAAGGTTTGCTGCCTTCGAGGCTCATACGCAGCGCCGTCAGCGACTGACCGACGTCGTCGTGGAGATCGCGGGCCAGGCTTCGCCGTTCGGTCTCCTCGGCTTCAAACCAGTGTCGAGTTACGCGTCTGAGCCGGGCCTCGCTCAGGCGGAGCTCACGAGTTCGCTGTTCGACCCGGTCCGCGAGTTCATCGTTGATCGCGGCCAGCTCGCGGCGTTTGCTCTGCACTTCCTCGAACAGCGACACGATACGGTCGCGGAGGGCCCCGAAGTAGGCGCCAACACCTACCGCGACGAGACCGCCGATTGCTGCCCGAGCGGTCGTTCCCGTCAGCGGCGCCGGCCCGAGCTCGCTGAGGTAGAAGTAAACGATCATGCCGGACATCAGGAGTCCCGAGACCAGCCCGGACACGAAGCCCCCGGCTGCGCCGGACACGGCAACCGTGATGAGCATCACCATCATGAACGGGATGGGCAGCACGACGTCGGCCTCCTGGGCAATCAGGACGACGATGGCCATCGCCAGGGTGAGTAACCACATCATTTTGAGGCGACGGGGCGCAGCGGTTGGCGACAGGGGCCCTGTGATCGTCGTGTTACTCATGGCGTCGCCAGAGCGTACGGTTTTCCATCGCGACCGGCAATCGCGGGGCGGTTTCACGGTTTCCGAAAAATCAGGGATTCCCCGATACCGCGGCGTAGCGCCACGGGTGACCATAAGCCTCGTTACACCGTTTACACGGGGAGTGCGACGTCCGCGGGGGCGGGCCGCCTGCCCTGGCGAGGCGATGGATCGCATGTGGAAGAATCTCGGCGCGAGCTGGCGCCGGCAACGCAAACTTCGATCGATATTCGAGACGGCGTCGGACGGCGTACTGGCCGTTGATGCTGATGGCCGCGTTATCCAGGCCAACGAAGCAGCGTCGAGCGCGTTTGCGTGGCCGGCCGAGCGCCTCGAGCAAATGAAGGTGGAGTGGCTGATCACGGACGTCGTCGATGAGCGCATGCCCACGCCGAACATTGCGGAGATTCTCAGCGGACCGTGTTCGAGCAACCCGTGCAAGTTTCGGGTGCTCGCGAAGGGACTGGACGGCCGCAAATTCCACGCCAGGCTGCGGGTCGTGCCCGTAAGTGATGACCAGGTCCTGCGCCATGTCCTGTTTTTCGAGGAGTCAGCCTGTGGTGCATCCCGCGACAAGTGGGCGTGAGGTCCGGATCCGTACCGGCATAAGTTCGATGAACGCTGCTGGCCGCTGCGGATTGCTGATCTTCGAGACCGATGCCTCGGTGCGTGACTACTGTGCCGTGGTCGCGAGCGACATGGGCTGCGACCTCTACTCGACCGGGTACGTCGACAATCACGAAAAAGTGATACGGGAATTCGCTCCGGCCGGGCTGATCATCGATGTGAAACTTTTGTCCGGGAACGGCGACGACATGCTTGTCGCTGCCGCTCGCCACACGCCTGAAACACGAATTCTTCTTCTTGCCGGTGACGACCGCCAGCAGACACGAGCCGCCGAGGCTCGGGCGGCGTCACTCGGCCTTTTTGTCGATGGCACGCTGGATCGCCCGGTGAGTTTCGAGCAACTCGACAAATTCGTTGCCGCTACGGCGAGTCGGGTTTCCCGTTCCGACGACTGAACGTTATCATTGACGACGTCCGACCGCGCTGCATCGGTTCGAGCAGCGTAATCTTGATTAGTTCGAGAGCGCCTCTCTATGGGTCCGTTCGCGCGTCGTCGTCAATGTCCATCCGGATGCAGCCGCTGGCTGGCGATCCTCGTCATCGCGTCGCCCGCCGCGTACGCGGAACTCGACGAGGTCGTGGTTACGGCGACCAAGCGAGCAGAGTCGCTCGGCAAAGTAGCGATTACGATGCAGGCGATCGGCAGCGAGGCGATAGCCGCGCGCGGCATCGATAGCGCCGAGGACGTCCTTCTTGCATTGTCCAACCTGAGCATCAACGGTTCGAACGAAGTCAACAAGGGCTTCACGATACGCGGCGTCGGCACCAACAATTTTCACGGCAACGTCAATCGCGCGGTCGGCATCTACCAGGACGAGGTCTCCCTCAACACGCCGTACACCGGCGTGCTCGGCGTTTACGACATGGAGCGAATCGAATTGCTGCGCGGCCCGCAGAACACGCTGTTCGGGCGCAACACCACAGGTGGAGCGATCAACTACATCACCGTCAAACCGGAGATCGGTGCCGGGCCCAATGGCTACGCGCGACTGCTGCTCGGCGAGGACAGCCAGGTGGACGTCGACGGCGCGCTCGGCTTCGACCTCGGTGATCGAGCCGCAGCGCGTATCGCGGTGCAATCCGTCAATCGTGACGGGCTGTTCGTGAACCAGGCGCTCGGTCGGGAGGGCGAGTCGCTCGGCGACCGGGAAAGGCACTCCGGTCGCGCGCAGTTGACCTGGCGGCCATCGGACTCGACCGAGTTGCTCGTGAACCTTTACGGCAGCTACAACCGCGGATCGTCGATCGGCAACAAGACGACCGGTATTCGTGATCCCGCCGACCCGGGGCAGCAATGCGACTTTAGCGAGGTCGTTGCCGGTAGCAGTCACGAGGCACGGAACAATTGCGTCGCGAGCAACGGTTTCAATCCGTCCTCCGACGACTGGCGGACCGTCTACAACAGCTCGGGCGCTCAGTCGGACATCGACATCGAGGGCGGCTTCCTGCGGCTCGACAGCGACGTCGGCGAGTACACGATTACCGGCATTGCCGCGATCTCGAAGACGAACGTGCAGCTGGCGGATGACACTGCCGGCTACAACGTGCCCCGGTTTACGCCGACGCAGGACAGCGAGTTCGACCAGCTGAGCATCGAGGCTCGTATCAGCTCACCGGATGCCGGCAGTTTTCGCTGGCTCGCAGGCCTGTTCTACTTCGATGAGGATATGCGCCAGGGGACCAACATCCGCAATGCCGGCGTCGGCGCGTTCGCCTCCAACATTCTCGACCAGAACGATCGAGACCTCTCCGCCTATTTGCAGTTCGACGTTGACTGGACCGAGAAACTGGAAGTCTCGGTCGGGCTGCGCTACACGGACAACGAGAAGGTCGCCGACTCGTCTGCCTTCAGGGTCGTGCCACTCGGCCCCAACGGATTTACGGACCCGCTGCGCTTCGTCACCAACGAAGAGCTGGAAGCGGCCGCGATCGTTCCGCGGGAACTGATCCTGACGGACCTGAAAGAGGAGTTCAGCGACCTGGGCGGCAAGCTGGCGCTGCGCTACGAGCTGACGGACTCCGCGATGCTGTACGGCTCGTACTCGCGGGGCTTCAAGTCCGGCGGTTTCGACACCCGCGCGATTGCGTTCCTGCAGGGCGGCGACCCGTCGGTGCCGGTCGGGCCGGAATCGCTGGACGCCTGGGAAATCGGCGTGAAGTCAACGCTCGCAGACGGTCGCCTGCGACTTAATCTCGCTGCCTTCCTGTATGACTGGGAGGACCTGCAGACCTTCGTTGTCCTCAACGGCGTTCCGAGTTTCGCGAACATCCCCGAGTCGGAGCTTAAGGGCGTCGAGATCGAGGCGGCGTGGGCGCCAACGCCGGACTGGACGATATCGGCAGCCGTCGGCCTGCTGGACACCGAGGTGCTGGAAAACGGCGAGCTGCAGTCCAGCGTTGACGTGGGTCATCCGTTGCCGAACGCCCCGGAGGTCTCGTTCAACGCATCGATCGTCAGGACTATCGATCTCGCCGCTGGCGAGGTGACGCTCCGGGCCGACTACCTGTACACCGATGAAGCCGTCGATGCGCTGCTGTTCGCACAGGACCCCTACTCGACGAAGGCGAGCACGACGTTCCTGGACGCTCGCGCTTTCTACCGTTTCGGCGCCGAGCGCCAGTTCGAGATCTCGCTGTGGGGCGAGAACCTGACCGAAGAGCGCACCTGTTTCGATATCGGCTCGGTGGACAATCCGCGGGTTGTGGCACCGAATGCGCTGACCTCGACCACGCAGTGCTCGCCAAGCGACGGGCAGCGCCGATTCGGCATCACCGCCAGCGTCAGCTTCTGATACTTTCCACGGCAATCGCCGCCGCGACACCGGCGTTGTTTACCAGAAGTGCCTTGTTCGCGGTCAGCGAACGCCCGTCCGTCAGTTCGACGATCCGACCGAGCACGTAGGGCGTCACGGCATTGCCGACAATGCTGTTTGCATCCGCTTCGGCTACGGCCTTGACGATGGCGGCCTCCGCATCGGCTTCCGACAAAGCGGAGTCTTCGGGGACGGGTACCGTGATCAGCATGCCGTTACCGGTGTCGAGTTCCCGCCATGCACGGACGATCGCCGCTGCCTCAGCGACGTCGCGGGCGACGGTCGGCACCGCGAAATCGCTGCTGCGCGTGTAGAAGGCCGGCAGCTTGTCCGTGCCGAAGCCGACGACCGGCACGCCCTGGGTCTCAAGCACCTCCAGCGTCAGCTCGAGGTCGAGAATCGACTTGGCGCCCGCGCAAACCACGGCAACGGGCGTTCTACCGAGCTCGGTCAGGTCGGCGGACACGTCGAACGGGTGGCCGCGATGGACGCCGCCGATACCGCCCGTCGCGAACAGATCGATACCGGCCGCGTGCGCGACCATGGCCGTGCCGCTGACGGTAAGCGATCCGGATTGTCCCAGACCGACAATGCCCGGCAGATCGCGCCGGCTGCACTTCGCGATCGAGTCGCGCTCGGCCGTGGCAAACGTCTCGAGCAGCTCGTCGTCGAGACCGACCGTGACGCGCCCATCGACGATCGCGAGAATGGCAGCGCAGGCACCTGTCTCCCCGATCGCGTCAATCATCGCGAGAGACACATCGCGGTTGTGCGGATACTCCATGCCGTGGGTAATGACCGTCGTTTCGAGCGCGACGACCGGCTGGTCGTTGGCCAGTGCTTCCCGAACGGGGGCCGCGTAATCGAGATTCACGACACGCGCCTTACTGGCAGCGACGCAAGTAGCTGCTCCGCGTTCAGACAGGTCGTACGTTCGTGGCTGGCGGTTGTCACCGCTGCTGCTGCGACGCCGAGACGACAGGCGTCCAGCGCATCATGACCACGCAGCCGACCGAACAGGAAGCCCGCGACGAGTGCGTCACCGGCGCCGGAAACGTCGACCACGTCGCTTGCGGGCGCGGGCACGTGTCGGGTCTGGCCGGCGCCGGCAAGCCAGGCGCCGTCCGCACCGGCGGTGACGATCGCCGCACCGACTACCAGTTCGCCGAGCGCCGCGGCCGCCTCGCCGGCATCGCCCGCGCCGCCCGTAACCGCCCGGGCTTCGTCGAGGTTGCAGAACAGCAGGTCGATGGCGGTGAGGTCGGGTGGCAATCGACGGGCTTTGGCAACCGAGACCAGGTTGATGGCGAGTTCGACGTCCGTGCCGCGAGTCCGCTTGATGAGTTGTTCAAGCACACCAGGTGCGAGATTCGCATCGGCAAAGACGATACGGGCTGCCGAAATCGACGGCCACAGCGTATCCAGCCAGTCGGCGTCCATCGCCTCGCAGGCTCCGAGGTCGGCGGCGCCCACAAGGAGTTGCCCGTCCGGCTGCACAATCGCAGTGTAGGAACCGGTGGGCAAGCTCGGATGCGCCTGCACCTGCGACACGTCGACGCCGGCACGCGCGGTCGCCGCGACCGCTTCGCGGCCATGCTCGTCATCGCCGACTTGCGAAAACAGTGACGTAGCCACCGACAGCCGGGCGAGGTTCTCTGCCACGTTTCGCGCGACGCCACCCGGGGCAGTCCGCATCGTTGCCGGGTTCGAACTTGCCATTACCGCGGACTCGTCGAGTTTCAGCGTGCGGTCCAGGGTCATGCCGCCGATGCAGCAAACCTCAGCCACGCACAGCCTCGGCGTTGACGACGGAATCGGTGAATTTCTGCATCAGGTGTAAGCCCGAGGCGATCGGCGCGTACTTCGGACTCTCGCCGCCACCCAGGCAGCTGTCGATACAGCGTATCTCCGCGTCCCAGTTCGGCTGGTGAAAGAACACGATCGACTGCCGGCGAGTCGATCCGGAGGTATCCGCGGGCGGGTTTGCGACCCGATGCAGTGTCGACACCCAGCGATCATTGGTCCAGCGCGCCATGAGGTCGCCGATGTTGATGATGAAGGCTCCCGGAATGGCAGGGACCGTGCGCCAGTTGCCGGACGCCGTGTAAATCTCGAGTCCGCCCTGGGCTTCGTCGGGCTTCAGGATCGTCAGGCTGCCGTAGTCGGTATGTGCGCCGGCGCGCAGCTGTCCAGGCAATGGGTCAGCGCCGATGTCCGGGTAGTTGAGCACGCGCATCGCGCTGATTGCGTGGTCGATCTTGTCGTCGAACCAGTCGGGCTCGAGGTCGAGTGCGTCTGCGAACAGCCGCATGATGTGGCCCGCAAGCGTGTTCATCGCCGCGTAATACCGACGCCATGTCTGTTCGAAGTCGGCTGGTCGCTCCGGCCAGTAGTTCTTCGCGTAGCAGAAACCGGCAGCACCATCGGCATCGAGGCCATCCGGCGTGTCGAGCGGGCCAATGTTGAAGCTCTCCTTCAGGTCCGGCGGCTGCTCCTCACCCATCGAGCGCGCGAGGCTTTCCGCGGTAGCCGGGAAGTAGCCGTAAGGGTCGCCCACGGGCGGTCGAACGAGGAGCTTTTCCTCGAGCGGCAGGTCGAAGAATGCTCGCGCCGATACCCAAACGTCGTCGATGAGCTGCGCGGAGACACCGTGATCGGTGATCGCGAGGAAGCCGGTCGACCGCAGAATCCGGTCGACATCCGCGGCGATCGCACGACGTGCTGCCGAATCGCCGTGCCGGTAGGCATCCAGGCTGATCGTGTCGAAATTCAATGGATCCGCAGCGCAGGGCTCTCGTGGCCGAAGAGGATCCGAGCCTATCACGCGCCAGTCGGGCGTTAGAAACCTGGCGGCTTACTCGCCCGCCGGTACCGGGACTCGCACGCTCTCGGCGAGCGACTCGATCTGTGCGAGCAGTTCCTCGTAGCCCGGCGAATCCCGCCGCGTGTAGTTGAGGTTCTTGACCAGTCCTGTCAGGCGGGTGAAGTGTTCGCGGACCGCTTCCTTGTCGTCGAACTGGCAGTCGTCGGTCACCAGCGCGTAGATGCGGTTGAACATTTCTCGCTGCCGATCGATCGGCGTCGCGGCGTCGACCTCGTCGAAGGCATCCTGCTGCAGGTAAACCATGTCGACGAATTGCGCGCGGTGGAAGGTCACGAAATCGTCGAGGGTAATGCCTTCCTCGCCGGTCACCTGCATCATCTGCAGCACCGAGTCGCCGCGCCTGAGCAGCTCGAGCAGCTCGGCTACGCGCACGGTCCAGCCGGCCTCCATTTCGTGGTCATACCAGTCCGAGAGCTGTTCGGAGTAGCGGGTCCAGGAAAGCAGCGGATCGACGGCCGGGTAGAAGCGCTTGTAAGCGCGGTCCGCCGACAGGCCGAGGAAGGTCTTGACGGTCGACAGCGTCGACTGGGTGACGGGCTCCTCGAAATTGCCGCCCGCCGGCGATACGGTGCCGATGATCGTCAGGCTGCCGTTGCGGCCGTCACCACCGGCAATGATCCCGGCGCGCTCGTAGACGCCGCGGATTGCCGAATCGAGATAGGCCGGGAACGCTTCTTCGCCCGGAATCTCCTCCATGCGCCCCGAGATCTCGCGGATGGCCTGAGCCCAGCGCGAGGTCGAGTCGGCGAGCATGAGGACATTGTGACCCATCTGTCGGTAGTACTCGCCGATCGTGATGCCCGTGTAGATCGATGCTTCGCGTGCCGAGACCGGCATCGACGACGTGTTGCAGATGATCACGGTGCGGTCCATCAGCGAGCCGCCCGTGTTCGGGTCCTTGAGCTGCGGGAATTCCGAGATGGTCTCGACGACCTCGCCGGCGCGCTCACCGCAGGCGACGACGATAACGATATCGACGGCCGAGAATTTCGAGATGAGGTTCTGCAGCACCGTTTTGCCCGCGCCAAACGGACCCGGGATGCAGCCTGTGCCGCCGCGCGCAATAGGGAAAAAGGTGTCGATGAGCCGCTGCTGAGTAATCAACGGTGTATCAGGGTACTGGCGTTCGCAGTGGCGCTCAGCGAGCAGTCGCTCCGGCAGCGGCACGCGCACCGGCCACTGTTGCGACAGCGTCAGCTCGCGCTCCCTGCCTTTCGCGTCGCGAATTGCCGCGATCGGCTGGTCGACGGTCACGTTGCCTTCCTGCACCCAGTCGAGTTCCCACTGGCCACGCAGATCGAAGGGCACCATGATCTTGTGCTCGTAACGGCCTTCCTGAACCGTACCGACGACGTCGCCCGCGACCAGCTTCGCGCCGTGAGCCACCTGCGGCTGGAAAGACCACTGCTGGGCGTTGTCGAGCGCATCGACCTCCGCGCCGCGCTTCAGGAAGAACCCGTAACGATTCGCGACCTGCTCCAGCGGGTTTTGCAGGCCGTCGTAGACCTGGCCCAGCAGGCCGGGTCCGAGTTTGACCGACAGCATGCGACCGGTTTGCAGCACCGGGTCGCCGATGCGTATGCCGCGCGTGTCCTCGAAGACCTGTGCAACCGCGGTACTTCCCTCGACGCGCAGGACTTCAGCCTTGAGTCGCTCATCGCTGTCCTCGGGTGCGACGTAGATGACCTCGTTCTTGACGATCGGCGTATCTGCGCCGACGGACTCGATGACGACCAGATCGTCCTGCACGGCAACGATGCGCGCCGGTGCGTCCGGAATGCTGTCTTTAGGATTGGCAATCATGGCTCAGGCGTACATCTCCTGGTAGTCGCCGAGCGAAGCATCGGCGAGCGAGACGATACGATCGCGCGCGGACTCGGCATCGTAATGCGTCCAGCGATCGATCAGGTCCCAGCGCAATACATAGATGGCGACGGCCTCGAAGTCGAAGTAGTGACCCGCTCCGAGGCGCCCAAGCTCCTGCCAGGCGTACTCCATGAACAGGCGATCGACGCCGAGTGCGTCACCTTCCCGAAGGCGGCGATCCGCCTCGAGCACCCACGGGAACACGCGCTGGACGCCGAAGTCGGTGTCGGACCAGTGGCGAGCGATCACGTTGGTCCAGCGTCCGTAGCCCCAGCGCTCGCCCGGACCCGGCGCCGACTGGCCGGCTTTGCGTTTCCTGAGCGCGGCGATCAGCGTCCGAGCCTCGAGTCGGGTCCGGACGACCTCGGCAAGCAGCGGGATGGTCAGCGAGGCGACGAGCGTGTCGGCCCGATCGAGGAAGCCGGCGTCGGACTCGCCGAGCGCGATACGTCGCCAGCGCAGTACATGCTCGATACGGGAGAGCGTATCGGCGTGCTCGGGCTCGAGCCATGCCAGCCGCTTGTCGAGCTGAAAGCGCGACAGCGGCGTCTGCCGGGCGCCGAACAGCCGGCCATGGTAGGGCAGGCTGCTCATGAGCGTGACGTAGCGGGGCTCATCCACGGATGATGCCCTCGAGCAGGGCGCGGAAGCGCGGCTGCAGGTGTTCGAGCAGCAATGACGCAACCGCGTCCGCGGTTACCTCGACTTCGATCTCATCGTCGACGAGTCGCGCACGGATGCCCTCCTGGTCGCCTTCGGCAACCTTGAGCGCGATGCCGTCGCGAAGCATGTCGTCCGTCAGGCCGAGCACGACGGCGGTCAGTTCGCCCTCGGCGAGTTCACCCGGGTCATTGCTCATTTCGCCGACCTCGAGTACCTCGCGCGGCAGCAGCAGCTCGACGTCCTTGTCCTCGCCGAGCAGTTCGCCCTGTCGCGCGGCAACCGCGAGTATCAGCCTGCGAAGCATGTCGGGCTCGCGCATCTGGTCGCGGACGAGTCGCCGCACTTCGCCGGCGAAGCGGTGCGACAGGCGCTCGCGCAGCGACAGGAGCATGTCCCGCGCCGCGACCTGCAGCGCATCCTCCGCGGACCGCGTCAGCGCTTTCGCCTCCGCGCGTGCTTTGTCGACGAGTTCCGTGGATTCGTCCTGCGCCTGGCTGACGAGCCAGCGGGCCCGCGATTCGGCGTCGGCAACGATGCGCTCGGCTTCCTCCCGGCCTCGCGATACACCTTCGTCCCGGAGTCGGTCGATCAGTTCCTCGACGCCATAGGCGACAGCTTCGCGGTCTCGCTTCGTGCCGTTCTTTCCATTCATCGCTTCGCTCCTAGGCGCCGGCGCTCAGGACGAGGGCGAAGATAAAGGCGAACACCGCGAAACCCTCGACAATGGCGGCGGGTGCGAGCGCGAGACCAAAGATCTCGGGCTTCGCCTTCGCGGCCTGGATCGCCGAGGCGCAGCACTTGCCCTGGTACGCTGCACTGAGCAGCAGCGCCAGTCCCGACAGGATTCCGATGCCGAATGCGCCGGTTGCGTTTTCCACCGTCATCGGCTGGTTCAGTGTGAACATCACGACGATGCCGTAGATAATCTGCGACGATGGCATGGCGGAGATACCAACGTATCTTCCGTAGCCGCTCTCCGTGTCGAGCATTGCGCCGATCGCTGCCTGCCCGGCGGTCGCACAGCCGATGATGCTGCCGATTGCCCCGAGTGCGACCGGCGCGTAGACGCCGGCGCGACCGAGCATGATGATGAAGTCGTTCATAGTTCAATCTCCTTCTTGCGAAACGGGCGGAAGGGATAGCCCTCCTTTTCCATTCCCCAGTTGAAGAACTCGATGAAATTAAGACGCAGGCCGTGCACGACGCCCGAGACGATCGCGAGCGCCAGGTTCAGGCCGTGCCCGAGCGTCAGGATGAGAATCTTGAGCAGCAGGCCGGCACCCGGCGATGCGGCCGCGGCGTCGTCGGCAAGCTGGTTGAAGGTGATGGCGAGCGACGCGCTGGCGAGACCCAGCGCGAAAAGCCGCAGGTAGCTTAGTACGTCACCAAATACCTTGGTGATGTTTGTCAGTGACAAAAGGCCGCCGAGGAAGCGGAACAGGGCATCCTTGGGCGTCTTGACCTCGCGGTCGCTGCCGAAGGCGAGCACGCCGAGTGCACCCGCAATCATGAGCAGCCAGGAAAGGATAGCCATTGGTTCGCTGCCGCTATCGCCCATGCCGAACAGCCAAAGCAGCAGGGCGCCGGCAATCACCGCGTTCCAGGACAGCGGCACGACGCGATCGCGCCAGCGGCGATGTACCCGTGCCGCCATGACGTTGGCCAGTGCGACATGTAGCGCACCGATGATGACGGACAGCCGGATCATGGCGTTGAAATTGTCGAGTTCGAGCACCTGCAAGGAGCCGAGCACCGAGTCCGGTGCCGGGTTGAGACCGAAGTAGCTGCCGGCCAGCACGCCATAGCCGACCGACAGCACCGTGATTACCGCAAACAGCGAGCGCATGCGGCGGCCGATATCGGAGCCACCCATGCGCTTCCAGAACATGCCGAGCAGGCCCGTCAGCAGCAAGCCGTAGCCGGCGTCGCCCAGGATCATCGCGAAGAACAGCGCGAACGAAAACAGCACGATCGTCGATGGATCCCAGCCGGAGTAGGCGGGCGTCTGGTAAAACGACACGAGGTCGGCGCCACCGGCGACGGCATCCGCGTTGTCGAGCAGCGTTGGCGGTTCGTCGGTTTTACTGGGCTCCTCGACGAGCAGCGCGAGTCCGTGTTCATCGGCGTACGCCTGCATGTCATCGAGATTGTCGACGGGCACCCAGCCCTGCACGGCAAACAGCGCATCGTCATCGCGCGTCAGGCTTTGCGCGTAGCCGAGCGCGGCGGAGTCTTCGGCGCTGGCGATGTTCTGTTCAAGCAGGTGGATCCAGCGCGTAAGGCCGTCGCGATTGGCCTTCAGGGCGTCGAGTTCTATCTCGGTCTCTTCGAGCTGGCGTTTGAGGGTCGCGAGGCTTTCCGAACCGGTGTGAATGCGCGCTACGGGCAGCAGAGAAGCGGGCGGTTCATCAGGCGAAATCACCAGGACATAGGCCGACAGGTTGTCCTGGTAGACGATCTCCCAGGGAAGCTCCAGCCCGGCGAGCGCCGACTTCTTGCTCAGCGGGACGATGTAGAACCAGAAGCGATAGCCGCCGAGGTCGTCGCGATCGGGAAACTCGAAGTCGCCCCAGGGCTCACGATCCTTGATGCGCTTGGCGAGCATGTCGTGTCGGTCGACGGTTTCGCGTACGCGCTGGCGGTTGTCGAGAACTTCGGCCACGGTGCGGTCGACGTCGAAGTCCGGTACATCGACGACCTGGTGGCGACGCCGGCCCGACGCCTTCAGATACTTGAGTGCCTGCAGGCAATCCTCGGGCCTTTCGGTGGGTTTGTCGTCCTTAGCCCGGGTGTCCGGCCGCAGGGAAACGAGATGCGCGCAGCCGGCGCGCTGCAGCGCCTCGAGCGCCTCGGTCTTCTCGCGCGCGAGGCCGAGAACCGTGACCTTCCTGAGTTCGACGATGCTCATGATGCCTGCCGCTTGCGTTTCGCGATCTTGGCATTCACGACGGCCGCGCGTTCCGCATCCGACAGGCTGATCCGAATCCGGCGGATGTTCTCACGAGTCCGCGGTATCAGGACCTTGTCGAACAGATTAACGCGCTGCGTGATCTTCTTGACGGCCTGCTCGAGGATGTCGAGCCGGCGTGTCTGCACCTGGGCCCGGATGCGCAGTTCGACCAGCGTCTCCAGTTCACCAACCAGTGCGTCCACCCAGTGCGGCCTGGCGAGCATGGAGTAGGGCATGACGTCTATCGAGACACCCTGCAGGACCGGGAGCCGCAGACCGACAACGTTTTCTTCGCCAATGTCGACCGAACGTACCGATACGATGTTGTCGAGGCTCAGTCGCTCGTCGGCAGCCATCGGCAGCTGTGTGCCGACGCCCGACTCCCGTGTCGCTATATCGTTGTCGATCGCTTGCATGCTGCGGCGCGCCGTATTGCGTTCGGCAATGAGCTGACGGCGTTTGAGGTCGAGCGACGGCAGGAAGCGCTCGTAGGTCCCGAGCTGGCGGGTCTCACGCGTCAGCGAGGTCTTGTTAAGCGCCAGCTGTGCCATCGGCACGGTCTCCTGCGACGTCCTTCGGGAAGTAGGTGTCGATCAACTCCTGCTTCATGATGAGTTCTTCTTCATCGAAGCACTCGGCAAGGGTCCGCCAGCACAGGTCGAGCGCGGTCTCGAGCGGCATCGAAACGTTGATGTCCGCGAAGCGCTCGCGGAAAAGGTCGCCGAACTTCAGGAGCTTGTGGTCGAAGGCCGACAGGTCGAAGGCCATGGCTTTCTTCTGCTCTGCGTCACGTGCGCCCGCGTAGAAGCGGATCATCGTGTTCATGATCTGCGAGTGGTCATTGCGCGTGACGTGGCCGATGACGTGCTGTTTCAGACGCGACAGTGAACCAAACGGGTCGATCATGCCGTCGTGCAGGTAGAACTGACCCTCCGTGATGTAGCCGGTGTTGTCCGGCACCGGGTGCGTCACGTCGTCGCCCGGCATCGTTGTGACGGTCAGGATCGTGACCGAGCCGGCGCCGTCGAAGTTGCAGGCCTTCTCGTAGCGCCGGGCGAGCTGCGAGTAGAGGTCGCCGATGTAGCCCCGGTTCGACGGCACGTGCTCCATAGAGATACCGACTTCCTTGAGTGCATCCGCGAAAGCGGTCATGTCCGTCATGAGGACCAGTACGCGCTTGCCTTCCTGCACGGCGAGCCGTTCGGCGACAGCAAGCGCCATATCGGGAACCAGCAGGCGTTCGACGACCGGGTCCGAGGCCAGGTTCACATACATGACCGTGCGTGAGAATACGCCGGCGTTTTCGAAAGCCGTACGGAAGAAATGATAGTCGTCGAAGATGAGCCCGATGCCGCCGAAGATCACGACGTCGGCGTCGGCCTGGATGCCGATGCGGGCCAGGAACGGATTGAAGGGCTCGCCGGCAACGGAGAAGATCGGGATCTTCTGGCTTTCGACGAGGCAGTTGAACACGTCGATCATGGGTACGTCGGTCCGGATCATCTCGGACGCGACGATGCGGCGCATCGGGTTGACGGACGGGCCGCCGATGTCGATTCGCGGTTCGTCAGTCAGTGACGGGCCGCCGTCGAGGGGAACGCCGGCACCCGAGAATACCCGGCCCATGATGTTGGGGGAGTACAGAGCCTGCATCGGGTGGCCGAGAAACCTGACCGAGGCGTCCGTGCCGAGTCCCTTGGTTCCGGAGTAGACTTGCAGTGACGCCGAATCGCGATCGAGGTTGATAACCTGGGCCAGCGACTGCCAGCCATCGCTGCCTTCGACGATCGCGATATCGCCGAAGCGTGCCGGCGAATCCTCCGGCACCCGGACCTTCACGACCTCGCCCGCGATCTCGAGGATCTTCGAATACCGAAGAAAGGGCTGTGACATCCGGGCTCCTGGCAGTGCTTGTTGTTGTTAGCCGACCTGCTGCATCAATCCCCTTAAGCGATTGATACTTCAGATGTTCGGCGGAGCCGCGGAGGATGTCGATACGCGCTGTTACGTATCCGGCAACGGCGGCGCGTGTTCTCAGTACTCCCAGCTTAGCCCGAGCGTAAGGCCCGTGTCGTTCTTGTCGTTGCCGGGTGGCGGCTGGCTGTCGTAGCGATCGTAGACCGTGATCTTGAAGTCGAAGTCGGAAAACAGGTCGAAGGACAGCGATGCGTCGAACTGGGTACGGATTCGATCGCTTTCCTCTAGGCTTGGCAGGACCGTCAACGCGACGTCGGCATCGGCGGCCCAGCGCATGCGGTAGCGAACGCTGGCCAGACCCTCGAGCGTCTGGTTGCGAGGGGTGTCGCTGAATTCCTCCGAGTTGACCGCCAATCCGCCATAGAGCTCGACGCGATGGCGTCGCTGGTTGACGAGCCGGTAGCCGATGGCGCCGCCGAACAGGGAGCGGCCGTCGAGGTTCTGCTGCTCGTCGGACTCGAACTGATACAGGCCGGTGGCCTGCCAGCCATCGGCGAGTCGATGCGTGTAATTGGCATTCACGGTCAGTCGCCGCGTGTTCGTGGTCTCGGTCTGCTCGTTGATGATGAGTGTCGAGTCCAGCGATGTCTCGAAGTTGGTCGCGTCGTAGCCGATGCCGCCGCCGAAGCTTAGCTGGGTCACCTGGTTGTTGCCGCGCACAATGTTCATACCCAGGTCGGTGTAAAGCTCCAGTGCCTCCCAAAAGGTCTCGTTGACCTCCGAGATCGAGAATACGTCCCGCGGGTCGACGGTCACGGTTTCCTCTCCGGCAATTGACAGGCTGGAGTCATCGAAGGTCACCGTGCCGATCGCCCGCCGGCCGTTGAAGAACTCGACGTCGACGACCTGGGTTCCACGAACCTGCTCAATGGCTTCCCATTCGATCGTGACTTCGTCCATGTACTCGGTGTCGACGACGAGGTCTTCACCATCAACGAGGCTGACGATCGTGCCAATCACGACGCTGCCGTCGCGCAGGTGAAATTCGGCGGCCGTGGCGGCGTTCGCCGCGAGGCCCAGGATGAGCGCGCATACGTACTTCATAGTGATCCTACGGGGTTTGGGCATTGTTTTCGCCGATTGTCACACAAACCAACGGCCGCGGCTGTCGCGGCGAATGGCGGTATCGAGCGTCCGGTTCTAGAATAGCCGGATGACCCGCACAACAAAGCTGCTGGCCGCTGCGGCCGCAGCACCAATCATCGTCGGGGGCCGGTTTTTTCTGGTTCTACTCCATCCCATGGACGCGCTGCGTGCAGACCTTGAACGTTAGACATCTGCTTGTTGCGATTCTCGCCGCGGCCATTGCCGGTTGCGGCGGGCAGTCGCTCCAGCCCTGGCATTCTGCCAAGCTGGACGAGGAGTACGGCCCGAGGACCCGCGACGCCGTTGAATCGTTCGCCGATTACCTGGCGCTCGAAGAGCGACTGTTCGACGAACTGAAAGACTCGGTGTACGCCGAGGTCGACACCGGCCCCGAGTACACCCTGGTCCGCTACAGTGCCGGCAGCGCGGCGGACCCCAGCGGCTTCGAGATCAACTTCAATCGGACTTTTGAGCTGCCAGCCGAATCGCCGAAGGGCGGAGTCCTGCTGCTGCACGGCATGTCCGACTCGCCCTACAGCCTGCTTGCGCTCGGCCGGGCGCTCAATGAGCAGGGCTACTGGGTCATCGGGCTTCGCCTGCCGGGGCACGGCACGGCACCGAGCGGACTTCGCGGGGTGCGCTGGGAAGACATGGCGTCCGCGACGGCCATCGCGTACCGGCATCTTGCGGAGCGGGTCGACGGCGGAACGTTGCACATCATCGGCTACTCCAACGGTTCGGCGCTCGCGCTCAATCACACGCTCGATGCGCTGAACGACGAGGCCGTCGCCGTTCCCGACACCCTGGTGCTGGTTTCTCCGGCGATCGGCATCAGTCGGGCGGCGGCACTCGCGGGGCCGAAGGCGACGCTCGGTCGGGCGCCCGGCTTCGGTCGGCTTGCCTATACGGCCATCGAGCCGGAATTCGATCCCTACAAGTACAACTCGTTTGCGACTAACGCCGGATCGCAGGTGCATCGACTGACGCGCTCGGTCGCCAATCGCATTCGCTCGCTGGAGCGAAATGGCCGCGGCGGCGAGATGCCGCCGATTCTCGTCTTCAAGTCGACGGTCGATGCGACCGTGTCCGTCGATGCCGTCGTCGACCTGCTGCTTGCCCGGTTGCCAGAGAGCGGCAACGAGCTCGTGCTGTTCGACATAAATCGCGACGACGTCGTATCGCTGCTGATCGTGGCTGATCCTGGGCCGTTCACGGTGCGCTTGATGCGCGATACGACGCTGCCATTCGCAGTGAGGTTGATCGCCAACGAAGCGCCGGACAGCCACGCTGTCGTGGCTCACTACAAGCCGCCATACTCGACGACGGCGACGAGCACGGAGCCACTCGGTCTCGACTGGCCGCCGGGGGTGATTTCCCTTTCACACGTGGCTTTGCCGTTTTCTCCGGACGATCCGCTCTACGGCCGCACGCCGCCAGAGGACGAGAACCAGCTGTTCCTGGGTGAGATGGAACTGCGCGGCGAACGAGGCCTCTTGAGAATCTCGACCAACTGGCTCCTGAGGCTACGCTACAATCCGTTCTATTCCGTCGTGGAAACACGCGTCATCGACTGGTTGGGCGCCGCCAATGAAAACCCGCAATAGCTTCATCCTCGCTTTCGCTGTACTCATCGCCGCGTGCGTGACGGGACCCGACGTCCGCGTGAGCATGGATCCCTTCGCGGACTTCGACGGCTACCGCACGTTCGGCTTTATGCAGCCGCTCGGCACCGACAGGAACGGCACGCGGACGCTCTTGAGCGGGCACCTGATGGAAGCGACGACGCGCGAACTGATGAATCGCGGGCTGACCCTCGACAACACCAACCCGGACATCAGGGTCAATTTCCTGTCCAGTAGCCAGACCGGGATCCGCACGGCGAACCAGCCTGTCTCGGCCATGGCCTTGCGAGGCTATGGTGCGTGGAGCAACTACCGAACCGGGCCATCGACGATGAGCGACATCACGGAAGGCGCCGTCAGCATCGATCTCGTTGACAGCCGCACGAACCTGCTTGTCTGGGAAGGCGTTGCCCGCGACCGGGTCACCGAGAGCACGAGCGACAACATGCGGGCCGTCATTGGCGAGGCCGTCGCCCGGATGTTCGAGGATTTTCCGCGTAGCTAACCCGGTCCAGCGGACACACACATCAGGTCTTCGGCGGCAACCAGCCGGCCGTCGAAGCGAGCGGTAACGGCCGCGATATTCGCCTCCACGTTCCTGAGGCTGCGCGCCATGAAATGGCTCAGCACCAGCGTATCGGCCCCGGCTTCATCCGCAATCTCCCCGAGCCGGCTTGGTTTCGCGTGCAGCTGCAGCGATCGTCCGGCCGCGTTCTCTGGAACGACCATATGCATGACGAGGATATCTGCGTCCCTTGCGAAGTCGATGAACGCCTCATCACTGCCGTTCTGGTCGCTCGCGAATACGAAGACCGTCTCTCCCGCGATCACGCGAAAGCCTAGCGCCGGTACGATCCCGTGGGGAACGTGCAGAGCCTCGATACGGAGGCTGTCTTTCTCCAGCACCGTGACGATTTCGTCACCGCTGACTTCGATAGCCTCCAGCTGCTGGAGACCGTCCGAACCATCGAGGTAGCCGGCGAGATACGCGTAGGCCCCGGTCTCGGGGCTGAGCATGCTGTCGAGATACTGGCCCAGCCCCGGAAAGCGAGGGGCTCCGTCAGGACCGGCAACGGTTAGCGGGCGGTCCCGGTCCGAGAACCAGCCGGATTTGAGCAGCGCGGGGAATGCCGCCGAATGGTCGGTATGGAAATGACTCAGGCCGATGAAGTCCAGCGCCGCGAAACTCGCGCCGGCTTCGCCGAAGCGCAGGAAACTGCCACTGCCGGCGTCAATCATCACCCGGGACTGCCCGTCGACCCAGACGATGTACGCGGCCGACGAACGGCCGTCGTCGGCGATCGGGCCGCCCGAGCCGAGTACCTGCAGCGCAACGCCGGTTTCGGGCGGGCAGCCGGGCCCGTTCTGCGCACATGCCGTGCAGGACAGGAAACCGAGAGTGAAGAGGCAAACAAATATGCGCATTCCGGGCCTCCGCGCTGGTATCGTCTAGGCTCGATGTTACACGGGAGCACTGGCATGGGCAGGTTGCTCTTGATCCTGGCCAGCGCGATGCTGGCGACGACAGCCGCCGCGGGCGAGTGGCGCAGCACGAAGGGGAGCCGGCTATCCTTCGAGGCGACGATCGAGAACGATCCGTTGCCCGGCGAGTTCAAGGCATTCGATGTCACTCTCGACTTCGATCCGGACAACCTCGACGCGGCGCGCCTTGTCGTGACCGTCGATCTGACCGCAGCTGACCTGGACGACGACGAGCTGAACGAGATCCTGTTCGATGTGGGCTGGTTTCATACCAACAAACACAAGGAGGCAATATTCACGAGCGCCGAGATCGTCACCTCCGGCGACGGTTACGAGGCACGCGGGACACTAGATCTCAAGGGCAGGAAGAGCGAGGTCATCGTGCCGTTCCGCTGGCATCCCGACGGCGGCCGCGCGGTGATGACGGGCCGAGCTACGATCGATCGCAGCCAGTTTCGCGTCGGCAGCGGCGAATGGGCCGGTGACGATGCCGTCCGCCATGCCGTCGAACTGGCCTTCAAGGTGGCGCTTGAGGCAGCTGACTGACTGTACGCGTCGCGTCGTTGCGCTGGCCGTGGCCGCGACCCTGGTCGGCTGCGCGGCGCGGGTTCCGTTCGAGGCCGAGACGTCGGCTGCGCCGCTGCCGGTCGCCGAATACGCGGTGGAAGAGGCCGGCGGTGCGGCGGTCTATCGAATCGATACGGCCGAGTCACAGCTGCTCGTGCGTGTGGGCAGGACAGGCCGCATGGCACACCTCGGACACGATCACGCCGTTGCGAGTGACCACCTTGAGGGTTTTGTCGCCATCCATCCCGATTCTGCCCTGTCGCGCGCCGACATCGCGATGCCGCTCAGGGATCTCGTGGTCGACCGCGCCGCCGATCGCGCGCTGCTCGAACTCGATAGCGAGCCGTCCGAGGACGATATTGCCGGTACCTATTCGAATATGCGCCGGGTTGTCGAGGCCGAGACGTTTCCTTGGGCGACGGCGAAAGCTCGCATCGTGTCCGCCGATGCCGATAACACGCTGCTCGACGTGGCCATCGACATGCACGGCCAGCTTGTCAGCCTGCAGGTACCTGCGCGTCTCGAAGTAGATAATGATCGTGTTCGGGTCAGTGGCGAGTTTCGCATTTCGCACACCGATTTGGGGCTCACGCCGTTCACCGCTGCGGGCGGACTGATCCGGGTTGCCGACGAGCTCGACGTGCGCTTCCGGCTAGTGGCCGAGCGTACGTCTCTCGTACAATCCGACGCAGGTTAGACGGGGGGCTCGTCCGCGGTATGCAGATCGGTACGGAGTTCTTGCTGCTGGTCGTTGGCTTGGCGGGCCTCTGGTTCGGCACGGAGCTGACGATTCGCGGCGCGGTTACGATCGCGAACCGATTGGGCATCTCCGAGTTCATCGTTGGCGTTGCCGTGCTGTCAGTGGGCAGCGACCTTCCCGAGCTCGCGATCGCGATCGACGGCGCGCTACTGACGCTTACGGGTGGCGATGCCTCCGACGTCATCGTCGGCACGGCGCTCGGCAGCTACCTTGGCCAGCTCGGCTTCGTTCTCGGCTTCGTCGCATTTTTCCAGAGTCTGCGTCTCCGCCAGGGAACGATCCTGCGGCACGGCGCCGTGCTGATCGGATCGCTGGTTTTGCTTGGGCTGTTCGGTTCCGACGGCATTGTCACGCGTATCGAGGGTGTCGTGCTTGTCGCCGCCTACGTCGGCTATTTTCTCGCCCTGTTCGTCGGCAATGGCAGGTTTACGAAGGAAGGCGAAGAGGACATACATGAGCCCACGTTTGTAAAGGCCTGGATCTACCTGGCCGTGGGATTGATCATCGTCGTGGCGAGCGCGGAGGTGACCGTTTCGACCGCGATGCGCTTCGCAGCGACGCTCGGCGTCAGCGAGGCGTTCGTCTCGATCGTCCTGATCGGCATGGGCACTAGCTTGCCCGAGCTGTCGATCTCGCTCGGCGCCGCGCTCAAGAAGCGCCACTCGATGTCGGTCGGCAACCTGATCGGCAGCAACGTTTTCGATACGCTCGTGCCGGTCGGTGTCGCCGCGGCTATTGCAAAGATCCGCTTCGACGAGCACATGCTCATGGTCGAGCTGCCGTTCCTGATCGTGCTGACGCTCATCGTGATGTTCTTCTTCTGGCGCAAGCAGGGCATCCAGCGCACTGAGGCGAGCGTGATACTCTTGCTTTACTTCGGCTACGTCACCTACAAGTTCCTGACGTCTGCCGCCTAGGCGCTCTGGGCCTCCGCCAGCAGGGCCGAAATCACGGACGGATCCTTGCCAACGACGTCCTTGTTGACCGAGGCGTATGGCTCGGCCTTGGTCGAGCTGGACAACGCGTCACGCAGCTCGCCAAGGAAACGGGGTGCCGCGACGAGTGCGAAGCCCCTGCAGCGACCCGTGTTGACGTCCGCAGTGACCTCGCCGGCGATACGCCGTGCGAAGACGCTGGCTGCGTGCTGTTTGGGGCCGGACTTCTCGCTGGCCATCGTGTGCCGGCCCTGACCGTGGCTGTCAAAAGCACGGCCGCCGCGGTCCGACATCAGGTCCGCGGTCTTCGCGCGGGCCGTATCGTTGTCGATGATCTGCCATTCGGTCAGCGGGCCGCTGCGGGTGTCGTGCGTATACAGGATCGCTCGCGACTCGTCAGCGACGACAACGAGGAAGTGCTTGTCCAGGGGCGCTTTGCCAGGTGTCATCGATTTGCCTCATCGTCACTTCTCCCAGGATAGGTATGCGCCGGCCGCCCGTCACCATCAAGGAGTAGATGTACGTATTGTTTCAACGTTCGCGATCCGGACATTGTAGTTTGGCCGGTATTTGAGCGACTTGTCTTGGCATTCGAGCTGACATTCCACGGCGCAGCGGAGCAGGTTACGGGCTCGCTCTACGTGCTTCGCGCGGGCGCGAGCACGGTAGTGGTCGAGTGCGGTCTGATCCAGGGCGGCAGGGAGGCCGAGGCGCGAAATGCCGATCCGCTGCCGGTCGCAGTCGACTCGATCGATGCCGTTGTCCTGAGCCACGCTCACATCGACCACACAGGACGCCTGCCTTTGCTTTTCAAGCAGGGTTACGACGGGCCGGTCTACGTACAGCGTGCGACGCGCGCACTCTGCGAAATCATGTTGCCCGACTCGGGCTATCTCAATGAAAAGGACGCCGAGTGGGAAAACCGAAAGCGGGAGGCGAAGGGCCAGCCCCTGGTCGAGCCGCTGTACACGCGTGAGGAGGCGGAGCAGAGCCTTGCGCTGTTCGAGGGCCTCGGCTACGGCGAGCCGACCACGATAGCGCCGGGCCTCACGCTGACGTTTCATGATGCGGGCCACATACTGGGGTCCGCCATCGTCGAGCTGCGTTACGACGATGAAGGCCGCGAGCGAACCCTCGTCTTCAGCGGCGACCTCGGCTATCACGAGTCGCCGGTCATGAACGATCCCGCCACGCTGCAACATGCAGACGCCGTGCTGATGGAGAGCACCTATGGAGATCGCCAGCACCGCCCGTATGCGGAGACGCTCGAGGAGCTAGGTGACGTCTTCGAAACCGCGCGGGCGGCGCAGGGCAACATCATGATTCCGGCGTTCACGGTCGGGCGCACCCAGGACCTGCTGTACCTGATGGCGAAGCACCACGATGAGTGGCGGCTCGACAAGTGGCACATCTTCCTCGACAGCCCGATGGGTATCGAGGCAACCGACGCATACGCACGTTTTCGCCACCTCTACGGCGTGCAGTTGTTCGAGACGGACTCACGGCAGCCGGACCTGCCGAACTTTCACGCGACGCGTACGACCGAGGAATCGATGACGATTAACGAGATTCGCTCGGGCGCGATCATCATTGCGGGTAGCGGCATGTGCAGCGGCGGCCGCATACACCACCACCTGCGTAATAACATCTGGCGGCCGGAGTGCCACCTCGTAATCGTCGGCTACCAGGCGCAGGGCACTCTCGGTCGACGGCTGGTCGATGGCGCGGACGAGATCCGGCTCTTCGGCGATACCTACAAGGTGCGCGCGCGGATACACACGATCGGTGGTCTGTCGGCGCACGCAGACCAGCAGGGGCTCATCGACTGGTACGCCGCATTCGATAACCGGCCGCCTGTCTATCTCGTGCACGGCGAGGCGCGTGCGCAGGTGCCCTTGCTCGAGCGGCTGCGCTCGGAGCTATCCGCACCGGCAAGTATCGCCCGTTATGGGCAGACGATCGCGATCTAGATGTTGGATACGAAGCGCCAGGCACAGCACGCCGTCGAGCACGCCTGGTCGCTCGAGCATACCGAGGTCGTCGACCGGCTCACGACCGATGCGGCGGCGGGTCTGTCCACAGCCGAGGCAGTCGCGCGCCAGGCGCGCTACGGCCGCAACCTGCTTGAGACCACGCGCCGGCGGCGGCTCGTGTCGATTGTCGCGGACCAGTTCAAGAGCATCGTCGTCCTGCTGCTGATCGCGGCAGGGATTCTCGCGATGCTGTTCTCGGACAACGTCGAGGCGCTGGCGATCTTTGCGGTCATCGCCATTAACGCAACGATCGGCTTCCTGACCGAGTGGCGCGCCATACGTTCGATGGAAGCGCTGAGCCGGCTGGGTCACGTCGAGACGGCGGTTATCCGTGACGGCGTCGCCCGCCACGTCGAGGCAGCGGAGCTCGTGCCCGGCGATATCGTTCTGCTCGATGGCGGGGATATCGTCGCGGCAGACCTGCGATTGATCGAGGCGGCAAAGCTACAGGCCGACGAATCGACGCTCACCGGAGAGTCACTGCCGATTGCCAAGTCTACCGGCACCATCGCGGCCGACACGCTGCTGATGGATCGCGACAACATGCTTTTCAAAGGTACCGCGATTACCCGCGGCTCGGGACGGGCCGTCGTCGTCGGTACCGGCTTCGGTACCGAGCTCGGCAGGATTTCAAAACTCGTAACGCACGCCGAACCGCAGCGCACGCCGCTGGAGAAGCGACTCGATGTGCTGGCACAGCGGCTGGTCTGGGCCGTCCTCGCACTGGCGGTGACGATTGGCGTGGCCGGCATCCTGGCCGGGCGAGAGACGGTACTCGCCATCGAGGTTGCCATTGCGCTGGCCGTGGCGGCGATACCCGAGGGGCTGCCGATCGTGGCGACGCTGGCCCTGGCCCGCGGCATGTGGCGAATGGCTCGCCACAATGCGCTGATCTCGAGGCTCTCAGCCGTTGAGACGCTGGGCGCGACCAGCGTGATCCTCACCGACAAGACCGGCACGCTGACCGAAAACCGCATGACGGTGACACGTGTTTCCGTGGCAGACAGCGACGTCGAGCTGCCGGACGATCATCCGCTGGTTCGAAAGCTGCTGATCGCAGCATGCCTTTGCAGCAACGCTTCCTTGCGCATCGAAGACGGCGAGATGCAGTCGGTCGGCGATCCCACCGAGGTTGCGCTGCTCGCTGCTGCCTGGCAGCAGGGCCTGCGCCGTGAGGCGCTGCTCGAGGAGATGCCCGAGCTCCGCGAGATTGCGTTCGACCCCGAGACAAAGCGCATGGCAACCCTGCACGCTGCCGCGCACGGACTGTTGTTCGCGGTCAAGGGCGCGCCCGAAGCCATACTGCCGCTGTGCACGGGCATGGCGACGCGCAGGGGAACGGTGCCGCTCGATGCCGCCGACCGACGCCGCTTTGAGGACCGCGTCGAGGCGCTGGGTCAGCGGGGGCTCCGGACGCTGGCCCTTGCCCGCAAGAAGGCGTCGAACCCGCAGACAGAGCCCTATGCGGACCTCGAGCTACTGGGGATTGTGGGACTCGAGGACCCGCCGCGACACGGCGTTGGCGATGCGATCCGCCGCTGCCAGCGTGCCGGCGTCAGGGTCGTCATGGTGACGGGCGATCATCACGCGACCGCGAAGAACATCGGCGACGAGCTCGGCATCGACGAGGTGCATGCGCGGGTGACACCGGTCGAGAAGCTCGAACTCATCGACAGCTACCAGCGGCGGAACGAGGTCGTGGCCATGACGGGCGACGGCGTCAATGACGCGCCGGCGCTGAAGAAGGCGGATATCGGCGTCGCGATGGGCGTCCGCGGTACCGCGGTCGCCAAAGAGGCGGCGGCGATGGTGCTGCTCGACGACGACTTCGGGACGATCGTCGAGGCGGTCGCGCAGGGACGGACAATCTTCGAGAATATCCGCAAGTTCGTCGTCTACCTGCTGTCCTGCAACATCAGCGAGGTCCTGATCGTCAGCATCGCGACGCTGGCCGGCGCACCGCTGCCGCTCCTGCCGCTGCAGATCCTGTTCCTGAATCTCGTTACAGACGTTTTCCCGGCGCTTGCGCTCGGCCTGGGCGAAGGCTCTCCGGCATTGATGCGGCAGAAGCCGCGATCGACGGCGGAGCGGGTACTCATGCCGAGGCACTGGGTCCGGATTGGGCTCCGCGGCCTCGTCATTGCGCTGTCCGTGCTCGGCTCGATGAGCCTGGCGTTCTACGCGCTCGAGTTCGACTACGAACAGGCCGTCACCGTGTCGTTCACGACGCTTGCCCTCGCGCAGGTCTGGCACGTATTCAACATGCGCAACGATGAGTCACACCCGTTCGTTAACGAGATCACGCGCAACATCTGGATCTGGGTCGCAGTAGTCCTGTGTGTCGTGCTGGTGCTGCTGGCCGTCTATGTGCCGGTGCTCAATGGCGTACTGCGGCTCGTCGATCCGGGCGCCGATGGCTGGCTGCTGATTCTCGGGATGAGTTTCGTACCGGTCGTCGTCGCGCCGTTGCTCAGGCGCTTCTCGCGTTCGCCACCGCCGGAGCTGGTCGACCGTTAGTTGTCGGAACCGACCGAGTCGAGCAGCAGGTTGGTCTCGGTCGCCTCGATGCCGTCGAGCCGACGGATCTTGCCGACGATGGCGTTGAAGTTCGCGAGCGTGTCCGTCCGGATTTCCGCGATCAGGTCCCACCGCCCGGTCGTGTGGTGTACGGCAACGACGTTCGGTATGCCGCGAAGGCTCTCGATCACCGACGCTTCGCTACGGCTCCCAACCGCGATGCTCATCAGCGCGCGCACCGGGTATTCCTGGACCTCGGGCCGGACCAGCACCGTGTAGCCGCGTACGACGCCGCTCTTTTCGAGGCGCTTCATGCGGTTTTGCACCGTGGCCCGCGACACGCCCAGCTGCTTCGCGATGTCGACCACCGGCAGCCGCGCGTTGGAGCGCAGCACGGCGAGCAGGGCCTGGTCGGTAGAGTCGAGATTGATCATTTCGAACAGTATCAACACACAAAATGCAAAATATGCGAACGATTATGCGCAAAAATTGGCCTTTCGACTAGCGCAGATTGTACATACACTCGTCGGCCTCAACCAACCAATGCAGGAGACGACGATGACCCGCTTCGTTGATACCCAGGCGCTGGCCAGCCTGCTGGCACGCGTCGGCACCCGGACGTTCATGGCCGAGCTCGCCGAGCTCATGAAAAGCGACTACGTGCGCTGGCACGAATTCGACAAGTCCGCCCGGCTCGCAAGCCACTCCGACATTGGCGTCATTGAACTCATGCCGATCGCGGACGCGTCGCAGTACGCGTTCAAGTACGTCAACGGTCACCCGTCCAACACGCAGCGGGGGCTGTCGACCGTAATGGCATTTGGTGCGCTGGCTGACGTCGATACCGGCTTTCCCACGCTGCTGTCCGAGTTGACGCTGTCAACCGGCGTGCGTACGGCGGTTGCATCGGCCGTTGCCGCCGAGAAGCTCGCCCGCGCGGACGCACGGACGATGGGGCTCATTGGCTGCGGCGCGCAGAGCGAGTTCCAGGCGATCGCTTTCGAGAGCCTCGTCGGCATCGAGCACGTCAAGCTCTACGATGTCGACGCTGCCGCTGTCGGCAAGCTGGAGCGCAACCTGCGGGCGCACACCGATCTCGAGGTCGAGGTCGCTGCTTCCGCGGCAGAGGCCGCCGAGCGCGTCGACGTGTTGACAACCGCAACGGCCGACAAGGCACATGCGACGATCGTGACCGCGGATATGCTGTCGGCCGGCCTGCACATCAACGGTGTTGGCGGCGACTGCCCCGGCAAGACCGAGCTGGCCGCCGAAGTGCTGGAAGCCGCGAGCGTCTTCGTCGAGTATGAACCGCAAACGCGGATCGAGGGCGACATCCAGCAGATGCCGGAGTCCTTCGCCGTCACCGAGCTCTGGAGCGTGCTTGCCGGTGAGCATCCGGGTCGTCTGCACCATGCCGAGGTGACCGTGTTCGACTCGGTCGGCTTCGCGCTCGAAGACTACTCGATGCTGAAGCTCGTGCACCGCTACGCGGAATCGCTGAACATTGGCGAGCAGGTCGACCTCGTGCCGACGCTCGACGACAACAAGGACCTGTTCGGCCTGATCGATCGCCAGCTGACGCCTGTAAAATCGCGGACAGCGGCTTGATATCGGAGACAGACGTGAGCAATCCCAGGGAAAACAGCAAATCGATACGCATCATCGCGGTTCCGATCGACCTTGGCGCGTCGCGTCGCGGCACCGATGCGGGCCCCTCGGCGATGCGTATCGCGGGCCTGCACCCGGCGCTGACGCGCCTCGGCCACGCCGTGGACAGCGAAATCGACATCAAGGTGCCCGCGATGGAAACGCAGCACTCCAAGGATGACGCGGCGCGCTTCAAGGACGAGATTCTCGACGTTTGCACGAATCTTGCCGAGACGACCCGCGATGCACTGGCGGACGGCCACGTTCCGCTGATCATCGGCGGCGACCATTCGCTCGCGATGGGCTCGGTGGCGGGCGTCGCCGCACATTACGGTGCCCGCGGCGAAGACATCGGCATGGTATGGATCGACGCACACGCGGACATGAACACGCCCGGTTCGTCGCCGAGCGGCAATGTCCACGGCATGCCGCTGGCGCACCTGCTCGGCTACGGCGACGCGGACATGAGCAGCATCCTGGACGTCAACCCGGCGATCAAACCCGAGAACACCGTGCTGATCGGTGTCCGCGAGATTGACCGGCGGGAGCGCGAGTACGTCAGGAAATCCGGGCTTACCGTGTTCACGATGCGGGACATCGACGAGCTCGGCATGACCGAGGTCTGCCGGCGGGCGATGGACATCGCAACGTCGGGCACGGCGGGCTTTCACGTCAGCTTCGATGTCGATGGTTGCGACCCGAGCGTCATGCCCGGGTCCGGCACGCTGGTACCGGGTGGCATCAGCTACCGCGAGGCGCACCAACTGCTCGAGAATTGCGCCGATACCGGCCGCATGACGTCGATGGACGTCGTCGAGTTGAACCCGTTCCTGGACGAAAAAAACGTGTCCGCAGAACGCGCCGTCAACCTCGTGCAAAGCGCGTTCGGCCGCAGCATCCTGTAAACTGACGGGCATGCGAAGTGCCGCATCCCTGATTGTCCTTCTCGCGCTTGCCGCATGCGGCGGGCCTGACGAGACGCCGCCTGCACCTTCCGCCGAGCCGGTGGATCAGGGCCCGAGCCTCGAGGGCGATGAGCTCGACGGGATCGTGTCGGGCCAACTGGCGTACGAGCACTACTGCGTCGGTTGCCACGAAACCGGCATTCTCGATGCCCCCGTCGTCGGGCATATCGAAGTAGCCGCCGAGGATTGGGAGAAGGTGTCCGAGCTTTGGCAAGCGGTCGTCATGGAGCACGCCAGGGACGGGTACTTCGACATGCCCGCCAAGGGCGATCAGCCAGAATTGCCCGATGCGACCGTGGACGCCGCGGTCGAGCACATGTTGAAGATCACCTACCCGGACTGGCCCGCAGACCGCAAATAGTCTCTCACCGGCGCACCTGCCGCTGTGCCTAACGCGCTCGGGAATAGTCCGAACGGTCGGAAAATGCATAGCTTGGTACCCGGTCGCACGGTACACTCGCTGGGCACAATAACTATAAAGTCCTCCCAATGCCTGGCCCTACTGTCTACGTCCTGATTGGTGCGGCGCTCGTCGTGATCACGGTCCTGATTCACGCAGCAGGTACGACCTGGTGGCTTAAGTACCTCGGTCGCGCGTTCACCCTCGGCGAGGGGCAGAGACGCAAGCCGATGACGACGATGCGAATCCTGGGCTCTACCGTGCTCGTCCTGTTGGTGCTGCACGTTATCGAGATCGAGGTCTGGGCGATGGCGTATTTGTATCTTCTGCCATCGGAGTTTCTCGGCACGGCCGAGGAGGCCGCCTACTTCTCGTTCGTCACCTTCACGACGCTGGGCTACGGGGACATTACGTTGCCATACCCCGTACGGATGATGAGCGGCATCGAGGCGATCAACGGCATCATGCTCGGCGGCTGGTCGACGGCGCTACTGTTCGCCGTCGTGCAGCGAACCTGGCAGGACATGGGCCGCGGCAAAACCAACCAGTGAGCAAAGAACGATGAGCAGCGCAGACAGTTCAAAGGTAGACCCGAAATTTCTAGCTAATTCGATGGCGTCCTTCCTGCAGATTGCCGCCGTCGTCCTCTTGATATGGATTTGTTACCGGATCGTCAACCCGTTCCTGACGATCATCGTCTGGGGCGTGATCATCAGCGTGTCGCTCTACCCGGCGCACCAGTCGCTGACGCAGCGCCTCGGCGGCCGTGAGAAGCTCGCGGCCACGCTGATAACGCTGCTAGGCATCGCGATTATCGTCATTCCTGCCTGGCTGCTTGCCGACTCGACGATCGGTGCGCTCAAGCACATCGCGGAACAAGCGAAGAGTGGCACGCTGAGGGTTCCGCCGCCCGGCGAAAACGTCGCAGGCTGGCCGGTCATCGGCGAGCAGGTCCACGAGATCTGGACGCAGGCCGCGAACAATCTCGAGGCGACGCTCAACCAGTACGAGGACCAGATCAAGGCAATGGGCCAGAGAGCGGCCGGGCTCGCCGTCGCCACCGTCGGGACGGTCTTCCAGTTCATCTTCTCGCTGATTATCGCGGGCGCGCTGTTCATGGTCGCATCGGGCGGCTACCAGGTGTCGCGCAATTTCTCCGCGAGCCTGGTCGGTACCGAGCGCGGCGCCGCGCTCACCGATATGACGGTCGGTACGGTTCGCAGCGTGTTCAAGGGGGTCCTTGGCGTCGCGGCAATCCAGGCATTCGCAAGCGCGGTCGGCATGCTGTTCGCCGGGATTCCGGCTGCCGGACTGTGGGCCGGCGCGGTACTCGTGCTGGCGATCGTCCAGCTGCCGCCCATCCTGATCCTCGGTCCGATTGCTTTCTGGTATTTCTCCGTCGCGGATACGGTGCCGGCGGTGATCTTCCTCGTGTTCGCAATCATCGTCAGCGGCAGCGACGCGTTCCTGAAACCGATGTTCCTCGGCCGCGGGCTCGACACGCCGATGCTCGTCATCCTGGTCGGTGCAATCGGTGGCGCCGTCGCGATGGGCATCGTCGGACTGTTTATTGGTGCGGTCGTGCTCGCACTCGGCTACGAGATCCTGGTGGCATGGATGGCGCCTGATGAACACGATGAAGAGCCGACTCCGGCGACCGAATAGCGTTTTTCGAGTCGTCACGGTAGCGCTTGCGGCAGGTCTCGCGGGCGGCTGCGCTCCCGTGGGGCCGGATTTCGTACGGCCCGACGTCGAACTGCAGCCCGAGTGGCTGACCGCAGAACTCGCCGAGTTCGAAACGAGCGAACCGGAACTCGTCGACTGGTGGCGGCAGTTCAACGACCCTGTTCTCGACGAGCTGATAGCGCTCGCCTGGGAGCGCAACAACTCCATCAGGATCGCAGGCCTTCGCGTACTTGAAGCGCAGGCTGCGCTCAACATTGCGGTCGGAAACCAGTATCCGCAGACGCAGGTACTCGTTGGCGACGCGACTGCGGTCGGCAACAGCAAGAATGCCGAAGACGGCTCGACCAGCGAACGCTCGCTCCGGCAGGCGAATCTTGCCGGCAGCATCTCCTGGGAGCTGGATTTCTGGGGACGCTTCCGGCGCGGCGTCGAGGCCGCCGATGCGAGTCTGCTGGCCAGTATCGCCGACTACGACGACGTGATGATCCTCGTTACGGCAGGCGTTGCAGATACCTACGCCGTCCTCCGTACGCTCGAGGAGCAGCTTCGCCTCGCGGAAGACAGCTTCAAGTTGCAGCAACGCAGCTTCGAGATTGCCGAGGTGCTGTTTCGAAACGGCGTCAATTCCGAGCTCGATGCGCTGCAGGCGAAGACCCAGCTGCTCGGCACCGAGGCTTCCATACCGGTCATCAAGCAGTCCATTCGTCAGGCGAAGAATGCGCTGAGCATACTGCTCGGCATGGCGCCGGGTGAGGTCGACGCGTTGCTCGGACCGTCCGGGATGCTGCCGTCTGTGCCGGGCACCGCCGCGGTCGGCATTCCGGCCGACCTGCTGCGACAGCGTCCGGATGTCCGTCGCGCCGAACTCAATGCGTTGGCGCAGAACGCGCTGGTTGGAGTCGCAACGGCAAACCTGTATCCGAGCTTCAGCCTCAACGGCAACCTGGGGCTCAGTACGACCAATGCCGGTGATTCGAGCCTTGGCGACCTCATCAACGGCGACAGCTCGAGCTACGCGGTGGGAGTCTCGTTCGTCTGGCCGTTCCTGAACTACGATCGAATTCAGAACAACATACGTGTCGAGGATGCGCGCCTGCAGCAGGCACTGATAGGCTATCGCGAGACCGTGTTGCAGGCCTCGCGCGAGGTCGAGGACGCAATGGCGTCATTCACGGGCTCGCGGGATCAGAGCCGGATACTCGAGGAGGGTGTGGAGACCGCAGAGCGCTCGGCGAACCTGTCCATCCTCCGCTACCAGGAGGGTTTCGCGGACTACCAGCGCGTACTTAATGCGCAGCAGTCCCTGTTTACACAGCAGCAGCGCTTCGCGACGGCCCGCGGTGACGTGATGCGGAGCCTGATCGCGATTTACCGGAGTCTTGGGGGCGGCACGTCCGCGACTCGCAGCTTCGTGGACCCGGAGAGCGCAGAAGAGATGCAGGAGCGAATCAACTGGGGTGATCTCATCGAGACCACGCCGGATCGTTGAAGGAAAGACTGATGGCTGACGACGACGCGAGCGACGACAAGACTCCGAACACGAGCAAGGCGCCGATGGACCCGGTGCGCCGGTGGACCCTGATTATTCTCGGCCTCTGCGGCTTCCTGATGCTCTGGTACATCGTGTCGGATCGCATCACGCCGTACACGACGCAGGCACGCGTTCATGCGTTCGTCGTACCGGTCGCGGCAGAGATTGCAGGCACTGTCGTCGACGTGCCGGTGACGAGCAACGAGTTCGTGGCCGAAGGCGACCTGTTGTTCCGCATCGACAAGACGCGCTACGCGCTCGACGTCGAGACGGCCGAGGCCAACCTGGAGGCGGCGCGCCAGGCGACGGGCGCGTCTACCGCCGCTGTGGACGCCGCGGAGGCGCAGGTCCGCTCGGCCGAGGCCGCGCTCGTTCGCTCGCGGAAGGACGCCGAGCGCATGGAGCGGATTCGCGAAGAAGACCCGGGTGCAATCTCGCAGCGACGCCTCGATTCGGCAGTCGCATCGCTCGACGTGTCGCGCGCGCAGCTCGCTGCGGCAGAAGCCTCGCTGGAACAGGCGCGGCAGAACCTCGGTCAGACCGGCGAGCAGAATTCGCGGATCCTGCAGGCACAGACGGCACTTGACCAGGCAAGGGTTAATCTCGACCGCACCGACGTGGTCGCGCCGGCGGACGGCGTGGTGACCGAGGTCCGCGTGGATCGCGGCAACTATACCCAGGCTGGCGCTCCGCTAATGACGTTTCTCGGTACGCAGGATGTCTGGATCCAGGCCGATTTCACCGAGAACAATCTCGGCAACATCAAGCGCGGTGACCGCGTCGATATCGTGTTCGATGCGTTACCTGGCAAGGTCGTCAAAGGCACGATTCGGACGACGGGCTTCGGCGTCAACGTCGATTCCGCACCGCTCGGCAGCCTGCCGACGATCGAGAACGATCGCGCGTGGCTGAGGGATGTGCAGCGCTTCTCCGTGCTTGTGGATTTCGAACTGCCCGATGCCGAGGACCGTCTCGGAATTCGCATCGGCGCGCAGGCATCGGTCAAGGTCTACACCGGGGGTAACTGGATCTTCAACACTGCTGGCCGCATCCACATGTGGTTCGTCAGCAAGCTGACCTATGCCCTCTGACGCGGCGTCCGCTGCGAGGGACGGGCTGTCGATCGCCCAGCTTCGGACCTTGAGGCTCGCACTCGGCACGGCGCTCAGCCTGTGGTTTTCACAGGTCGTCGGTTGGCAGATGTCGTTCGTCGCGCCCGTGATCACGATGTTCCTGCTCGCGCTGCCTTTGCCGGCACCGAAGTTCAGGAGCGGCCTCCTGTTCGTACTCGTCATGACGGGTTGCATGTATGGCGGCACGCTGCTCCTGCCGACGCTGGTCAACCAGCCGGCCGTTGGTGTGCTGCTGCTCGTTCTCGCGTTGTTCTGGTCCTTCTACTACACCGCCAGCGGCGGGTCGGCGATTCTCGGCACGTTCGCGACGCTCGGCATTGCGCTGACGGCCGCCATCGGCTCTGTGAATATCGATGCCGTGTTCATCCTGGCCAACGCGCTCGGCTTCGCCACCGCCGTCGGTATTCTGTTTGTCTGGATTGCCTACGCGATTCTCCCGGACAGCGTGGCGTATGATGCGCTGCCGTCGGGAGTCGGACCCGGCAAGAAGGCCGCGGAACCGCCCGATGCCGGCGAAGCGCGCTGGAGCGCGTTCCGGTCGCTCTTGATCGTGTTTCCGGTCGCGGCCTGGTTTCTGCTGTCCGCGGCAAGTACGGCCTACCTGCCGGTCATGCTCAAGGTCGCCTCGATGGGCCAGCAGACAACGAACGAAGGCACTCGCCAGGCCGCTCATTCGCTGATCGCGTCGACGCTCATCGGCGGTGCGCTTGCGATCATCGGCTGGAACGTGCTGACGATCGCACCGACTCTGCCCGTCTACACGTTGTTTATCGCGCTGGCGGGCCTGTTTGTCGGCCCGAGGGTGTTCAAGGGGCTCGGCATGCAGCCGAACGGTGCGATGTGGTCGTACGCCTACCTGACGATGATCGTCATACTCGCGCCTGCCGTCATGGACAGCGCCTCGGGCGCGCCGGCCGGTGCCAAGTTCTGGGATCGACTGCTGATGTTCGGCGGCACGGCGCTGTACGCGCTGGTCGCGGTTTACATCGTCGACGCGTTCCGACGCAAGTAGGCTACAGGCGGCTGGCCAGCCGCTCCTCGATATGCGCCTGCACGATGGCAGACGGGCGGCTTTGTTGCGGCCTTCAACCGTACGAACGAACCGGAAAGCCCGATTTTGACAAGCGGAGGCAAGAAAACCGTATTTACTCGACGATGCGCTGCGGCGTGAGGCCATCGAGCACGGACAGCTCGGCCGGCATGCCGTCGAAATCCGTTATGACACGCCAGCCGGTGCCGTCGTGGATGAACACCCAGGAGAACTTCTGTACGACCTCGACGGGCTCGCTGTCGCCCTCGCTGATGCTGGCGAACAGGTAGCCGACGTCGTTCGCCATGTCGCCGTGAATCTCGCGACGCACGATGTAGGCCCGGCCGTCGATGTACAGCTGGCCGCTATTCACGACGTCCGCCAGCGGCACGATGTTGGTCTCCATGAAGCGCGCTTTGCCGGCGATCAGGTCCGTGCCCGGCTGTCCGACGTGAATGATGTCCTCACGGTACAGGCCCTCGATCAGTTCGAGATCGATGCTGTCCGCCATGAAAGCGCGGTAGATCTCGTCGATCTCCGCGTCGTCGGCGCTGCGGTCGCGCGAAGGGGCGCCGGCATCGGGTGCACATGCGCCGAGCAGCAGGGCGAGAGACAGGACAAGCAGGTGGGAATTCCGACGGGTAAGGGTCATGAGGTGAGCTCCGGCTAGGCATATCAGGCGGATATGCGGCTTGTATATGCCCGATCGTCGGCTAATATTAGCGACCACGCAATACGCGCACTAGCGCCCGGAAACAAAGATTCAATGACAGATATCAATTACGAAGTTCACCCGCTGTTCGCAGAGCCGTTTTTTCGCGGCGACATCGGGTTTGCGATCAGCGATGAGCAGATCGAGTACATCAAGAACCTGAAGATGGTTCCCAACCACCAGAACCTGATCTCGGAGAACCTGTACATCTTCGAAGAGCCTGAGCTCAAGAGCATCAAGGATGCTGTGCAGGAGGCGCTCGACGTGTTCGCGAGCGAGGTCATGGGAATTCCGCAGCGGCTCTACGTGACGCAGTCCTGGTCCCTGATCAACAACCCGAACATCGGCATGCATGGCCACTCGCATTCGAACTCGATTATCTCGGGCTCGCTTTATTACACGGACCTGCCGGCGCCCGGTTCGAACATGATCTTCGATCGCCACCGCGCCTACCAGCAGCTCCAGTTCACGCCGCAGAACGACAAGCAGAACATCTTCAACACGACGATGAACGTGGTAACGCCGCAGCGCAACGACCTCATACTGTTTTCCTCGGGGCTGCAGCACTTCGTCGAGACGAACATGTCGAGCGAACCGCGCTACTCGATCGCGTTCAATACCTTCATCAAGGGCAAGCTCGGTGACTACCGGGACGTCTCGGAACTGACGCTGTAACCAGGGCGCGGAGCCTTCGATCGGGGGGCGCCCGACCCGTGGAAACTGTTTCGGTCGGAGTCAACCGGCACTCGTATTCGCGGACGGTTCGCAGGTAGACTCGCGCGATGGCCAGGTTACTCGTCTACTACGCCCATCCCGGGCATCGTTACTCCAACGCCAACCGCGAGCTGTGGCGGCGGGCGCGCAGCGTTGACGGCATCGAGCGCGTCGACCTTTACGAGGAATACCCGCGATTCGACATCGACATCGACCGTGAACAGCAGCGCCTGCTCGATCACGATGTGATCCTGTTCCAGTTTCCGATGTTCTGGTACTCGACGCCGTCGCTGATCAAGGAGTGGGAGGACCTCGTACTCGAGCACGGCTTTGCCTATGGCTCGGGCGGCGACAAGCTCGGTGGGAAGTGCATGATGCTGGCGATCACGTCGGCCGGGCCCGTAGAGGCGTACACGCCGAGGGGCTACCAGCACTACCCGATTCGCACATTCCTGACGCCGCTCGAGCAGACGGCGCGCCTTTGCGACATGCGCTTTGCACCACCCTATGTACTGTTTTCGTCGCTCACAGCGCCTTCTGACGGTGCGCTCGAAACACACGTCAAAGGTTATGGTCGACTGCTCGAAGCGATTCGCGACGACCGCTACGACTTCGACGCCGTGAAGGACGTCGACGTGGTTCATTACGAAAATCTGCCAATCCGGGAGACAGGCTGATGGGTGACTTCCTGCTGCTCGCGTTCCTGTTCCTGGTCGGCGGCGTCGTGGCCGTGCCGATCGCGTCGCGGCTGGGCCTGGGCTCAGTACTCGGCTACCTTCTTGCGGGCATCGCGCTGAGCCCGCTTTTGGCGAGCCTCAATGTCGACGTCGTCAAGATCCAGCACTTCGCTGAGTTTGGCGTAGTCATGATGTTGTTCCTGGTCGGCCTCGAGCTCGAGCCGAAGATGCTCTGGCAGATGCGCAACAAGCTGCTCGGGCTCGGTGGCCTGCAGGTGACCCTTACGACAGTCGCCGTAATGGTAATCGCGATGTTGTTCGGCCAACAGTGGTCGATCGCACTGGCGATCGGTTTCGTCTTTGCCCTGTCCTCGACTGCCATCGTGTTACAGACCCTGAATGAGAAGGGCCTGATGAAGAGTGCGGG
>JAAUXY010043232.1_pt1 | contig 62551 bp, 48 predicted proteins | sample 7278121 | NCBI WGS metagenome assembly JAAUXY01 (sample SAMN14350117, study PRJNA611818) | marine sediment metagenome | isolation source: surface marine sediment (1.8m) | place: French Polynesia: Moorea | collected 2018-08
GACCCCTTGCGTCGGCGTGCCCGGGTCGGGCAGGTGAGCCTTGACGATGCAGTCGCCGTATCGGCTGCCGATCTCATCGAGCCCGGAATAACCGCTGATGTGACCGTCCCCGTCCGGACGCAGCGCGATCATGCCCGCGGCATAACGTCTCGACGGCTGGCTGGCGACGCGTCCGTTGACGATCGCGCTGGCCCACTCGTAGTAGATATCGAACTCGTTGGCCGCGTTGTAGACGTCCCACTGCCCAACGCCCGGCGGGCGACAGCCGATCTCCGAGAACTTGAGTCCCTTCGGGCCAAAGAACCACTCCATGTGCGTCGCCGACGTGCCGATGTCGAGGGCCTTGATGACGTCGCACGTCATCTGTCGGACTTCCGAGTAGCCCGGCGCGTCGATCCTGTTCGTCGTGACCATCTGCGGCGAGATCCAGCGCTCCCGCATCGCCTCGAGCACGTTCGGGTAGTAATGCGTGATGAACTCGTGCTGGACGTCGCCATCGATCGTTATCGTATCGATGTAGCCTTCGTGGCCCTCGATGAACTCCTCGATGGCGACGGCGAGTCCACCAGCGAGGCCGGACTCTTCGATGACGCCCTCGAGTTCCGCATCGCTGGCGACTCGGAACGTGCCCACCGCACCGGCGCCGTCGGGTGGCTTGATGATGAGCGGATAGCCGACGGTCTTGGCGAAGGCGCGTGCGTCTTCTGCGCTCTCGGCGCGCGTCGACTGCGCGCAGGGGATGCCTGCCTCGCGCAGCGCCTCTTTCATCGCGGGCTTGTCGCGACAAAGGAATGCCGTCCTTACCGACGTGCCCGGAATGCCGGCCGCCTCGCGAATCTTCGCCGCCGCCATGATGTGCGACTCGATGGTCGCCTCCAGGCGATCGACCCACAGCTTGCTCTGCACGAACTGCACCGCCTTTAGAAGCGACGCCTCGTTGACGACGGAGTCGATCTGGATGTAGTCGAACAGCCAGTGCCGCATCTCGTCGGTCAGGTAAGACTCCGGTCGCTCACCGATGCCAATCACCTTAGCGCCGGCCGCGTGCAGCGCGCGAGCAAACTCTCGCTGGTTGTCGGGGAAACAGGGTTCGATAAATATGACGTTCATGATGGGTGACTCAGGCGGCGTAACCGGCATTGATAAGTGTGACATTCACGTTCAATGACTCAGGCGGCGAAACAGCTCGACGTATTGTGCGCCCTGCCGGTCCCAGGAGAAGTCTTGTCGCATGCCGTTGAGCATGACCGCATGCCAGAGCTCTTTGTCCTGATAAAAGTCGAGCGCCCTGTTCAGCGCCCAGTCGAGGCCCTGGGCGTTGTAGTCGCGAAACAGTATCCCGTTACCCGTTCGGTTCGATGGGTCGATCTGCTGCACCGAGTCCGCGAGGCCGCCCGTTTCCCTGACGATCGGCACGGTGCCGTACTTGAGGCTGTACATCTGGTTCAGACCGCAGGGTTCGTACAGCGACGGCATCAGGAACATATCGGCGCCGGCCTCGATCCAGTGCGAGAGTTCGTTGTTGTAGCCGGCGTAGAAGCTGACCCGACCCCGGAAACGCGACTGCAGCCAGTTGAAGAAGTCTTCGAAACGACGTTCGCCGCTGCCGAGCACGTTTAACGCAAAGTCACGCCGCTCGAGCAGCGACGGCACGACCTGCTCGACGAGATCGAGACCTTTCTGGCCGACGAGGCGCGCGACGATGCCGACCAGGGGCCGGTCGAGATTCGCTTCGAGGCCCGTCTCGAGCATCAGCCGCTCCTTGCAGGCCCGTTTGCCGGCCAGGTCGTCCGGACCGAATCTCGCCGGAATCAGTGTGTCGGTCTGCGGATCCCATTCATCGTAGTCGACGCCGTTCAGTATACCGGTCACGGTGCCCATGCGTTCCCGCAATGCGACATTCAGTCCCATCCCGTAGTCGTCGCCGAGGATCTCGCGCGCGTACGTCGGGCTGACCGTCGTGATCAGCTGGGCGTACATGATGCCGGTCTTCAAGTAGTTGATGACGCCGTCCTTGAGGTCATCCTGGTGCAACAGGTGTTCGGCGCTGCCGAGACCGAGCTGAGGCAGCGTGTAGGACGGGAACATCCCCTGGTAGCCGATGTTATGAATGGTCAGCACCGATCGCGTGTGTTCGAACACGCGGTCCCAAGCGTAGACGGTTCGCAGGTACAGCGGAATCAACGCCGTCTGCCAGTCGTGGCAGTGGAAGATGTCCGGAGCGAAGCGCAAGTGCTGACACATCTCGATCGCCGCGCGCGACAGCAGCACGAAGCGCAGGTGCTCGTCCTGGTCATCGGTGTAGATGCTACCGCGGCTGTAGAAGGCCGGGCACTGCAGCAGGTAGACCTTCAGGTTCGCGTTCGGCAGCCGGGCGCGAACGATTGAATACGGCTGCTCGACGCCCCCAAGTCTCGTGGACATTGAGGCAAGCTCAGGCACGGGTTCGATGTCGAGCCCGAGCGACTCAATCCGGGCATAGAAGGGCAACAGGACCCGAACATCGTGACCGGCGCGATCAAGATAGATCGATAATGCCGAGGCCACGTCGGCCAGCCCTCCGGCCTTCGCGAGCGTTGTGAACTCCGAGCTCGCCAGGCAGATTTTCAATGGCTTCGACTGCACTGTGACGTCTCGTTCAACGGCGGCGGTGTTATCGTTAGTCAGGCTCTCGAGAGCCCTTGGGGACTGCCGCGCATGAACGTCATCATTCTATCACCCGGCTATCCGGCCGACATGCCGGAGTTCACGCGTGGTCTCGCCGAGAGTGGTGCGACCGTGATCGGTGTCGGGGACCAGTCAACCGCCGCTCTGCCGGAGTTGGTCCGACGAAACCTGTCGCGCTACGTCGAGGTTCGCTCCCTTTGGGACAGTGCTGTTGTCAAAGCAGAGCTGCAGAAAGCGCTGCACGGCATCGAAGTGGATCGCATCGAGTGCCTTTGGGAGCCGGGCGTCATGCTGGCCGCACAGCTCCGCCAGCACTTCGGCGTCGCCGGACTGAGCATCGAGCAGGCACACCGTTTCCGCGACAAGGAGGCGATGAAGCAGGCCCTCGATGCCGCCGGTATTCGAACACCTCGCCATGCAGCCGTCACCAGCATCGCCGAGTGCTACGAGGCCGTGGACAGCATCGGCTTCCCGGTCATCCTGAAGCCGATCGACGGCGCCGGCTCAGCCGATACCTACCGGATCAATGACGCCGACGAGCTGCGCGACGTGCTCCCGAGGCTGCGTCACGTGCCGAGTATCAGCGTCGAGGAATTCGTCGACGGTGAGGAGTACACCTTCGACACCATCACGATCGGCGGCGCGATCGCCTACTACAACATCGCGAAATACCGGCCGCGTCCGCTGATCGCGCGCAGCAACGAATGGATCAGCCCGCAGGTCATCGCGCTGCGCGACGTCGACCATCCGAAACTCGCCGACGGCATCGCGATGGGAAGGGCGGTGCTCGAGGCGCTGGACTTCGACACGGGCTTCACGCACATGGAGTTGTACCGCAAACCCGACGGAGAGGTCGTCTTCGGCGAGATCGGCGCACGACCACCTGGCGCACACCAGGTCGACCAGATGAAATACGCCTGCGACTTCGACGTGTTCCTGGCCTGGGGCAATGCAATTTCTCGCGGCGAGATCGGGCTCGACATCGAGCGGCGCTACAACGTCGCGACCGTCTACAAGCGCGCGCAGGGTGTCGGCCGCATCTCGCGCATCGAAGGGGCGGACGTCCTTCAGCAGCGCTTTGGCGAGCACGTCGTCTGGAATACCCTGTTGACGCCAGGCACACCGCGCAGGGACTGGATGAAGACGCTCGTCTCGGACGGGTTCATCATGCTGCGCCATCCAGACCTCGATCGAACGATCGCGATGGCCGACGCGGTCGGTTCCGAATTACACCTGTACGCCGAGTAGGCTCAGGTCACTTCGTTCAGGTATTGCGGCAGCATCTCGCGCCAGGTGATCCAGTCGTGGTCCCACTCCGGCCCCCAGGAGTCGACGCGATTCGGTATGCCTTTCGAGCCCAGGACATTCGCGAGACGCCAGGACTCACCGATGTCTTCCCAGCGGCCCTCGCCGGTGGGGATGAGGATGTAACGTGTCCTCAACAGCTCCAGCTGCGGGCCCTCGAGTCCGGGAAGGTAGTGCAGCGGTGATGAAAAGTAGAAGTCCGAGAACATCTGGCCGTGCAGGTACCCGGACAGGTCGAAGGTGCCGCTCATCGCGATGGCCATCTTGTACGCGTCCGGGTGACGGCAGACCGTGGCAACGGCGTTGAACGCGCCGATCGAGGCGCCGGCCGTGATGATCTCGATGTCACCGGACTTGCAGTCAGTGCGTATGGCCGGCGTGACCTCTGAGTAGATAAAGTCATCGAAACGGTTCTGGAGCACCGCGCAGTACTCCGGCGAGTGCTCGCCGGAGAACCAGACGCGCCCGGCGACGCTGTCCGTCGAATACACCTTGATGCGCCCGGCATCGATCAGTGGCTTGAGGGCGCTGATCATCAGGAACCGCTCAGCTTCCTCAGCATCGCCGCCCGCCGTCGGGAACAGCAGCACCGGCGTGCCGTAGTGACCCCAGCGCACGAGGGTCATGTCCTGGTTGACGCGCGGCGAGTACCAGCGCGAGACTTCCTTCTCCATCGTCAGCCGACGCCTCCCTGGTCGCGCCAGTGCTGGATGCGGTTCCAGAACAGCTCGGTGAACATGTCGATCTCATGCGGCGGGTAGAGCGCCTCGACCTTCTGGCGAATCGCGTCGAGCACGACCTCGGTGCCGAAGAACTCGTGCGCGACGTCGTCGATATCCGACAGGTGCCTGTCACAGAACTCGTGGAACTGGTCGTACTCGAAATAATCGAAGGCGAGCTTTGCGTATTCGTCGAGCTTCTCGTCAAAGGAGATGTCTCTCGCCGCGATGCTGAAGTACTTCTCCCAGTCGAGGTTGCTGTGCATCGAGCGATCGGTCGCGGCGCAGTAGACGGACCAGCGGATGTTTGACTTGATCAGCCACGGGAAGTGGAAGTGTAACGACGTGACCTGCGAATCCGGACACGCGTTGGCGAAGTCGATCGGCTGCCACAGCCCGTTCGAGCGCAGCGCCTCGCAGGAATTGAAGTCCCAGCCGAAGAACGCGTTGATGACCATCGTCATTTTCGCGAGCGTGGTCTCGTCGCTGTCGGACAGGAAGTTCGTGTCCATCCGGTAGCGGTCGTGCAGCGGGGCGGACGGATCGTAGTTGACGAAGCGCCACTGCGGGCCGAGTCCGACGCAGCGGACGAACGCGTCGTTCGGGATGACGCCCTTTTGCAGGTGCATCAACCGCGTGCCGCTCTCGTCGTAGGCTTTCTTCAGCGACTCGCCGTCGTGAATGGCCGTGACGCCGACCCAGGCGCCGCCGTCGTAGGGCTTCATGAACAGCGGGTAGCCGATTTTCTGGCCGATGGCCTCGAGATCGAACAGCTTCGCGTACTTCTTGAGCGTGCGTTCGAGGTCCGGGCTCTCGACGTAGGCCTTGGGCGGCACGACCCAGGTATCGGGCACCGGGAAGCCGAGGCGCATCATCGCTGCGTACGACGTGTGCTTCTCCATCGCCTGCAGTGACCACGGGTTGTTGAAGACGTACAGGTCGTCGGTGAGTATCGCCTTTTTGATCCACTCGCGAGACGTGTGATACCAGTGCGTCAGGCGGTCGATGACGACGTCGTACTTGACCGGCTGTCTCAGGTCGAAGGGCTCGATCGCGACGCGCTCGACGTCGAAAGTCTGCGTGCTACCGTCCAGGTCGATCGCGAGATCGAGTTTCTTCAGCAGCGCTTCGTAGCAGATGGGCCAGCAGATATCGCCGCCGAGCGACAGGCCGATGTGTCTTTGTTTTGTTGGCATTGCCGTATTCTCCAGCGCGGTTTCAGGCCGACTTTCCGACGTGCCGCGTTCTATTCATAGACCATCCACTGCGGGCCCGGGAACAGCCAGGACAGGCCGCTTCTCAGGCGGTCGCGCCAGTTCTCCCAGTTATGGGCGTCGCGCGCTTCCTCGAACAGCACGTCAATGCCCTGTCCCTGCAGCTTCGGTATCAGTGAGCGATTTTCGTAAATCAGTGACTCGTACATGCCGCAGCTCATGTAGATGCGCTCAGACGGAATGCCGGGCGAGTCCCTGAAGTCATTCATGAACTCGACGACCGGGTCGAACACCGGATCGCGTTTGTGCCGGCCGATATCGCTGAACGCGAACGAGCCGGACTGCAGCAGCAATCTGCCAAACAGGCCCTGGTTTCGCCAGGCCGTGTGCAGCGATGCCACGCCGCCGAAAGACGCCCCCATGATGCAGCGCGATCGCGGGTCGTCGATCAGCGGGTAGGCATCGTACAAGGCGGGCAGCAGTTCGTCAGCAATATATTTTGCGTGCCTGTCGTCGCCGGCGTACTCGTTGAGCCGATCGGGCGACTGGGTCAGCGCGACGATCAGCGGCGGTATCTCAAGCGCCTGGATCAGGTTGTCCAGCACGGTCTGCAAGGCAGCGAACTTCAGGTAGTCGACGCCATCATGAACGATGAGCAACCCGAAGCGGCGGTTCAGGCGGAAGCGGGCCGGCAGGTAGACCTGTACCGTACGCTCGTCGCCGAATACGGCGCTTTGAACCGTCAGTGATTCCAGCCGCCCTTTGTTGGACTCGGGCAAGTCGTACGTCCAGTGGGGCCGTTCGTAACCGAAGCCCTGGCAGACCGAGTTGGCGCCGAACGGGTCGTGCGCCTTGACCGGGTTCAGCGGGTCCAGGATCAGTTCGCCGTGACCGTCGCGAACGACCTCGAACTTGTACTCGACCCTGGAGCCTTTCGGCAGGTCGATCGTTGCGGCCCACAGGTCCGTGCCTTCCAGCGGTGCGAAGGCTTGTGCGGTGTCGAGTCCGGAGATCCAGATGCGCAGGTAGATCGCATCGGCCTCACCGCGGAAGACAAACGTGACGTCGCTGCTGTCCACGAGCGGGAAATCGTTGTCCGCGATAAACGCGTCGACCGCCGCCGCGTCCGGCTCGCCGTTTTCGAAAAGCTTCTCAAGTATCGGATTCATGCGGCCCTGACTCGCGTGAGCTGGCCTTTCTTGCCGAGCCTCTGGGCAAGCGACACGCCAACGACCGATGTGCCTCCGAATTCGACCGATGCGCCGCTCACGAGCGTCACGCACTTATCCGGCGCGAAGCGACGAGCCATCAGGCCGATACGCGGCCTGTCGCGCAGGCGCAGGCGGCCCGTCGGGTCGGGCAGGAAGACGTGCCCTCGCACGAGACCGAGACCCGCGCTGAGCACTTCGGGTTCTCGTCGGCCCTGGGGCATGCGGTCATGAAACAACACGATGCGATCGGCCAGCACCATCGCGCCGGCCGACCAGGCGATGATCGTGCGATCAGCCAGCAGGTCGGCCATGCCAAACAGGCTCAGGCGGTTCAGCAGAATCGCGATGTTGCCGCCCGTGATGATGACGCCGTCGTTGGCATCGAGAATGTCGGCGATCTCCCGGCGGTGTTCGTCGATCGCCGGCAGCGTTTCCGTATTCCAGGTCCGGGCGAACTGCTCGTAGACCGACGTCGTGCGCTTCAGGTGATGGCGATCCAGCGCTCTGAGCTGTGCCACGGCATGGCGTTGTTCGGCGGCCAGGATGTCGGCGTCGCCGCTTGCTTTCAGCGTGTGCCTGGCGGCGATGGCGAGCTGCTTCAGGCGCAGTCGATACAGGCGCTGCTGTTGCTGCAGGCGGTCCTGCCGCGCGCGGTAGTCACTCGCAAGGTCCTCATGGTCGCGAAGCAGCGATTCCGTCCGGCCGTACAGGCACAGGTCGGCGAGCGGCAGGCCGACGACATCGCGAATCTCATCGATGTCGTTCTCGGCCTCCTGCCAGCCGGCCGAGATGACGGCCAGCGAGCGCGCCTCGATGCCCGACGCCTCGATTGCGTCGCCGAGGTTGATCGTGGGCCGCTGCGGGCCAAGCAGCAGCCGGCGCGGTGTCTCTGTACTCATGTCAGCCCCACAGACACGCACAATCCCATGGACGCCAACGCTTCGCGCAGGCGGTTCCGGCTCTCCCGTCTGATTCGGGGAGCAGCAAGGGGGTTGTGAGATCGCATAGGCGACAAGTGTAACTGCATTGGTCCGGCGCGTTCATGCGGGCTTGAGCCTATCCGCGAGAGCCGCCCATGAAAAAGGCCGGCCAGCATTGCTGCTGGCCGGCCTGTTGCTGCTCTCGATTCGTTTAGTCGTCGTTCAGTGCGTGCTCCGGAGTGACCTCGTGCAGCGGACTCAGGTCTTGAACTGCATCCGTCCACAGAAAGCCGTCGGTCCACAGGAAGGCATCCGTCCACAGGAAGGCGTCGGTCCACAGGAAGGCATCGGTCCACAGGAACGCATCGGTCCACAGGAACGCATCCGTCCAGAGATAAGCGTCCGTCCACAGGAAGCCGTCGGTCCACAGGAAGGCGGCGCCCCACGTCGAATCGCCCCATAGCGCGGCCGTGTCTTCGACGAAGATGGCATTATCCGTGTCGTTACGCATCATGCGCGGCGACAGGGCCTGGCCCGCGACCGTGCCGGTCTCCGCGAGAGCCGCAGTGACGTCGAGAACGCCCGCGCCAGCCGTGACCGGGTCGGCGTCGATTTTGCGTGCCGAGCGCATCAGGCGCGCCTTGACCGTCGACGGGCTCAGCGTAGCGTCCTGCTCGAGCATCAGAGCGGCCGTCGCGGACACGGCGCCGGCGGCCATGCTGGTACCGGACATTTCGAGGTAGCGTTCCTGACAGGTACCGGCGCAGTTCGGCTTACGGTCTGGCATGTCACGCTTCATCTTCGACTCACCCGGTACCGGCGCGATGTAGCGGTTGCCCGGTGCGACGAGGTCCGGCTTCATGATGTGGTCGATCAGCGTCGGGCCACGCGATGAATAGGTAGACACATAGTCGTCGTTGAAGTTAGACGTGCCGTTGTCCGTCAGCGAGCCGACCGTGATGATCTTGCGCGAGTTACCCGGACTCGTGATCGTGAAGTTGCCGTCACGGCCGTAGTTGCCGGCCGAGGCGACGACAACGAAGCCGGCGTCCCAGACCGCCTCGACCGCGAGTACGAGTGGGTCGGTCGTATTGGATTCTTCCAGTGCCTTGCCGAGCGACAGGTTGACGACACCGATGCCGTGCTTCGCGCCGTTCGCCAGTATCCAGTCCAGCGCCGCGATCGCGTCGGAGACGTTGCCAACGCCGTTCTCGTCGAACACGCGCAGCGAGTGGATCGGCGTGTACGGAGCGATGCCCTGGTAAGCGCCGTTCGAGCTGGCGCCGCTGGCGCCGATGACACCGGCGACGTGTGTGCCGTGACCGAACGGGTCGTAGGCGTCGTCAGCGATGACCTGGATTGCGACGTTGTCGATGTACATGTGCGCGTCCGGATCGTACTCGTGCACGCGGAAACGGATCACCGCGTCTGCGGAGCGGTAAGCGGACAAATCAATCGTCTCACCGAACACAAGCAGGTTGTCGCCGTTCTGCGCGGAGTAGGTCGCCAGTGACGACCAGTTGTTGCCGCCGTCGGTCGATACGTCGAGCGTGTAGGAAACGTGATCCCTCACGCTGTAGATGCGATAGTCAAACGTCAGGATGGCTGAGTTCGCCTTCGACAGGTCGACCGGGCGCTGCACGGCATCACCGACGCCGCCGCGGCCATCAAATTCGATGCAGCGACTTGCTGGATCGGGGCAGTTGTCAATTTCAACCGACACGCTGCCGCCCGACGGACTGTTGTTGTCGCCGAACTCTACCCAAGGAGTCAGGCCCCATTTGATCGAACCGTCGCTGTTGTTGAACGCGGTGACATCGAAATTGTCCAGGTAAACGCCCGTAGCGCCATCATCGACGTCCGTGACACAAGGCGATGTCGAGAGACCCGGAACCGCGCCGTTATAGCAGTCGATGCGTTGAGCGACATACAGGTCACCGTGGCGACCGACGCCAGAATCGATGACCGCTACGCCGACCTGCTTGGTGGACGCCATCTTCTTTTGCGACTCCAGTTGCGTCCGTGTCGTTAACGTGTTCCACGTTGCCTGGTAGGGCACGTTCGCTGTGGCGCGAGCAGAGGCTGAGAAGCTCTCGATCCGCTCGTCGGGCACGACGAAAGCGACACGCCTGGAACGCTTCAGCCGCTCGATAGCACGGGGAGGCAGGCTCGCCGAGCGCATCCTGAGCTTGCCGAATTCGCGTTTGATCTTACCGCCGTTGCGCCGGACGTTGTCTGACTGTGAGCGATCGAGCCTGGCCTTGTAGCCGATGATCACGTCGATCTTCTCGCCCTTCGCCCCGCCTTCGTGCGAGGCGAATGCGATCGGTGCGAAGCAAAGCCCCGTCATCGCGATTGCTGTCAGTACGAACTTCAGTTTATTCACTGTCTTTTTCCTGTTTACCGGCGTCGCGCTCGTGCCGTTGTTGATTCCTTTCGTGTATTCGAACAAAGTCATGGCGCTTTCGGAGGTGTGCACTCGGTCCGGGTCGGCCGGCCAGCTGTGAGGTCGGTCACATAATCCCTGTGTCAAATTCATGCCGCCCCCTCGGCCGTCCTGGCCTGGTCGAAGTCCGGGTTGTGTTCAGTCAGGCGACCGTTACGGCGCGCGCGGAACAGGATCGAAGACGGCTGGATGTCGTCGATCTCGAAGCCCTGGCTGGTCGCTGCCTCGTCGATACCGAGCAGTCCGACCCACGCGTCGCGCTTGCTCTTCGCCTCGTACATGAGGCTGTCGGCGAGGTTGATGACCTCATCCAGACCCGAGTTCTCCGAATGGCCGCTGTACAGCGGGTAGGCGACAAAGCCGATGGAGCAGGTCGTGCGGACAATCTGTCCCTCTTCGAGCGTGAAGCTCGTCGCGGCGATCTTGGAGCGGATACGCTCGGCCAGCGCCTCGGCTTCACCCGGGTGGCTCTGCTTCGCGACGACGACGAACTCGTCGCCGCCCCAGCGGACGACGAAGTCAGAGCGTCGGCAGGTCGACAACAGGACGTCGCGGATCTCCAGCAACATCTGGTCGCCCGCAGCGTGGCCGTAGGTGTCGTTGATCGGCTTGAAGTTATCGAGGTCGATCATCATGAAGACGAGGTCGGCCGCATCTTCCGGCTTCATGCCGTTTAATTCATTCGTGTGCTTGCGACGGATCGTCTCGAGGTCGCGCGAGACTTCCTCGAACACGAAGCGGCGGTTGCGCAGGCCCGTCAGCGGATCGCTGAGGCTGCTCTCCTGCAGCGACTGGTTCAGCTCGACCAGCTCTTCGCTGCGCTCGGCAAGCTCGCGGGTGCGCTTCGAGACTTCGCGCTCGAGGCGATGGCTGTACTCTTCCTCGCGGCGCAGTCGGCGCTGATGGCCCCACCACAGGAACAGGCAGATCTGCACAAACAACGCGGCGTACGCGACATAGGCCCACCAGGTATCCCAAGGCGCGGGCTTGACGCGCAGCGGCATGGCAAAACCGGCCTCGTTCCAGACACCGTCAGCGTTCGCCGCCTTGATGCGCAGCAGGTAGTAACCGTCGTTAAGGTCCGTGTACGTCACCCGGTGCGCGGTGCCGAGGTCAATCCAGTCCTGGTCGAAGCCTTCGAGCTTGTACATAAAGCGGTTGTTGTCGGACGAGATGAAGTCCAGCGCCGCAAACTCGAACGTGATGTTGTCGTCAGCGTAGCCGAGCTCGATGCCGTCGCTAATGTCACTGGGGATGCGGGCCGAGCCGTCATCGCCAGAATTGAAAAATCCGGTCAGCACAATAGGCGGAATAGTCGAGCTGACCGGGAGCCCCTCGGGCTCAAATTCGTTGAAACCTCTGGCGCCACCGAAGAACAGCGTGCCGTCGGCGCTCGCGTGATAAGCGCCGAAGTTGAACTCTTCAGACTGCAGGCCGTGGCGGCGATGCAGCTGCTTCATGCCACCGGTGTCGCGGTCGATACGCGTGATGCCGTAGTTGGTGCTCAGCCACAGGTCACCGGCGTTGTCGGACAGGACGCCGTAGACGACGTCGTTCGACAGGCCGTCTTTCTGCGACAGGTTTGAGAACTGCACCTTCTCAGGCGCGTCCGATGAGCCGAGGACGCGGTCGAGGCCAGCGCCTCTCGTGCCGACCCAGACAATGCCCTTGGCGTCGACGTGCAGCGAGTAGATGGTGTCCGATGACAGGCTGGTTGCGTCGTCCTCGTCGTAACGGAACGCGTGAATCGATCCGGTCTCGCGGTCGTACAGGTTCAGGCCGCCGGAGTCCGTCCCGATCCAGATATTGCCGAGCCGATCCTCGGCGAACGCGGTGACACGCGGGCCACTCAGCGCTTTACCCGGAGCGGCATCGGATCCGATGCGCGAGAAGTCGCCGGTCTGCTTGTCGAAGATGCTGACGCCGCCACCGAAGGTGCCCGCCCAGATCAGGCCCTGGCTGTCTTCGAACAGCGCCATGATGCCGTTGGCGCTAAGGCTCTTGTCGTCAGACGGGTCGTTCCTGAAGTTCGTGAACGTGCCGTTCGCCGTGTCGAGGCGGCTCAGTCCGCCACGCATCGTGCCGGCCCAGACATCGCCTTCCGAATCGACGATCAGGCTCATGACGCGGTCGCCGCTCAGGCTTGCCGGATCGTTCGGGTCTTTGCGGTAGTGGGTGACGCTGCCGTCTTTGCGGTCGCGTGCAATCAGGCCGTCGCCGAAGGTGCCGATCCAGAGCGTATCGTCATCGGCAGTCGCAAATGAGACGATGTTCGGCTGGCGATCTTCCGTCGCCGCGATGCTGCTCGTCTCCTGCAGGCCCAGCGCCCACGTGCGCGGGTTCCACTTGTTAATCCCCGACGTCAGCGTGCCGACCCAGATGAGGCCGCTGCGATCCTGGAACAGGGTGCTGACTGCGTCGCTGCTGAGGCTGTTCGGGTCATTGGAATCGGCGTTGAAGCGCGTGAACTGCCGTGACGCTTCGTCCAGCAGGCTCAGGCCACCCGTCGTGCCAACCCAGATTCGCTTGGCTTCGTCTTCGAAGATGACGGTCACACGATCGTCGGAAAGCGAGCCTGCGTCTTCGGGATCGTGGCGAAACTGCGTAACACTACCCGTCATCGCATCGATCATGTTCAGGCCGCCGTCGTAGGTGCCTACCCAGACGCGACCCCTGGAGTCGGATGCGATGCTGCGAATCCGGGCAGAGCTCAGCGCCTGGTCGGCGTCGTTGGCGAACGGCTCAATCTCACCGCTCTCGAGATCAATGGTGTAAAGCCCCGTGTCGGTGCCGACCCAGAGGCGATTGCTGTGGTCTTTGTGCAGCGCGAAAATGCTTTCGTCACCGCCGGCGAGGTCGAAGCGCTCGAACTGGCCGTTGGCCGGGTTCAGTCGATTCAGTCCGTTCTGGCGAAGGCCAACCCAGATCGAACCATCGCTGTCGGCCAGCAGCGTTCGAACAATGTTGCCGGCGATGCTGAATTCGTCATCGGCGTCGTGGCGATAGGTCGTGAAAATCTCTGCGTCCGGATCGAACTTCGACAGGCCGCCGCCCTTCGTCGCTACCCACAACGCGCCGTTTGCGTCCTCGACGAGGTCGTATACGAAGTCATTGCGGAGCGCCTCAGGGTTGCCGCGCTCCTGGCGAAAATGGGAGAACCGGTAGCCGTCGTAACGGTTCAGTCCGTTCTCGGTGCCGAACCACATATAGCCTTCCGAGTCTTGCAGGATGCTGACAACGGTGCTCTGAGAGAGGCCGTCGTCAAGCGTCAGGTGCTCGAAGCGCATCGGGTGAGCATCGTCGGCTGCCGCCGCCATGACCGGCCATAACAGCACTGTCAGTACGGCGAGCAGGCATTGCTGCGTGCCCCTTCTTAGGCAATTCATAAGCTGTCCGAAATCCATCATTGCATCCGCCTTTTGTCCCTTGTCCGCGTTGACCTCTTCCGGGCGTTCGCGGAGTTCGAATCAGTGCGCCAATGAGACCACGATGACCCGGTTCGGGGCGGTGACGGGTGGCTTCAGGGATGGCCGGAAAAGTGTGAACCAGTTCTCATAATGAACCGGTTAAATTGGCGGGATTATGGCGTTTTTTGTACGAGACTGGCGAGTTCGTCGGGGCTCACAGCGGGCGACAGATAGAAGCCCTGGTACTGGTCGCAACCCATGCCGCGAAGCATGGCCAGTTGCTCATTCGACTCAACACCCTCGGCGACGACGGTCAGGTTCAACTTCTGGCCGAGGGCGACCATGGCCGACGTGATTGCCGACTCGGCGCCGTTCGAGCGGAGCTCCATGATGTAGGAGCGGTCGATCTTCAGAACGTCGAGCGGGAGGTCCTTGAGGTAGGCGATGGCTGCTTCACCGGTGCCAAAATCGTCGATCGACAGAGATACACCGAGTTCCTTCAGTGCCTCGAGTCGACTCACGACGTTGGTCTCCGGGGATAATGCGCCACGCTCGCTAAGCTCGAGGTCCAGCAGGCCCGGGTCGACGCCATGCGTCTCCACGCAGCGACGTACGACGTCGGGGAAACCCGGGTCGAGCAACTGGCACTTCGACACGTTGACGGACATCCGGATCGGATCCATGCCCCTCTCGCGCCAGTCAGCCATCTGCCGACAGGCGGAGTTCAGCACGAACCTGCCGATCGAGACCATGAGGCCCGATGCCTCCGCGATGGGGACGAACTCGGCCGGCGGCAGGAAACTGCCGTCGGGTTGCGGCCAGCGCAGCAGCGCCTCGCAGCCAACGATGCGACTGCTCGCGATGTCCACGAGCGGCTGGTAGGCGAGTCTCAGTTCCTTGTTGTCGATCGCAGCGTGCAGTCGGTTCTCGATCTGAAGCTTACGTGCAATGTCCTTGTCGACTTTCTTGCTGTGATGGCAGAACTGTGCGCCCCGGCTGCGTGCATCACGCATTGCAGATTCCGCCTTGCCGAGGACCTGCGACAGCTCGGAAACGTCCGTCGGGTAGAAGGCCGCGCCGATGCACGGCGACAGGTACACCGTCTGGCCGTCGACACTCATCGGTGCGGACAGGCGCTCCATGACGACCCTTCGAAGCTCGTCGAGTTCGGCGGCATCCGGTGACACGGTCATCAGCAGGGCGAAGCGGCCCGGATCGATTCGCGCTACAGACGCCGTGCGCAGGCCCGATTCGAGCTTCACCGAGTCGGCGGTCGACTGCAGGCACTCTCTCAGGATACCGGCGGTGTCGAAGGCGACCTGGTCGCTTTGCTTGACGCCCAGCGCCTCGGTGATCAGGTTGAATCGGTTCAGGCTGACCACGCAGACGAGCAGCACGTTGCCATTGCTCGTTATCGACGTGGCGCTGCGTCGCAGCAATTCCTGGAACTTGCTGCGATTCGGCAGGCCGGTCACGGGTTCAAAAGACTCTGATGTTCGCTTTTGTTCGCGCACACGGTCTGCCAGCTCAACGGCTGAGCGCAGCGAATGACGCGTCTGTTCCAGGGCGGCGCCGCTGTCCGCAATTTGCGCGGCCTGGCGGACCCTTCGGCTTACGATTCTGAAGTCGAAGGGCTTCCTCGCGACATCGTAGGCCCCGTTGTCCAGCGCGTCGCGAGTCTCGCTGCCGGACGTGCTGAGGACGATGACGGGCACGTCGAGATCCTCGGCGTCGAGCAGCCTCAGGTAGACAGGCAGGCGACTGCTGTCCCGGAAGGCCGCCTCCGCGATGACGGCGCAGGGCTCCAGCGACTCCGCGGCGACCAGCGCGTTCTCCGCGTCGTCGACCATCGTCACCGCGAAACCCGACTGCTGCAGCCAACGAGTGTCCCAGCGTCTCAGGGAGCGGGGTCGGCCAAGCAGCAGAACCCGCTTCTCGCTGTCCTGATCCTCAACATAGTTTTCGTCATTGGCGACTGACATCAATGACTCGAGGATTCCCGTGACCTCGTGGAGATCGTCGGAGTCGAAGTGCGTACCGGCCGGCTTAGTCATCGTCGTCCCCATTGCCCAAGGGCGCGGGGTTCGTCAGGTAGCGTTGCGTGTTTTCTGCGTCTGCCGGCTCACAGAAAAGGAAGCCCTGCAGATTGTCGCAGCCGATCTCCGACAGCGCCTCAGCCTGCTCCCAGGTTTCGACACCCTCTGCCGTGACCTGCAGCCCGAGCTCATGCGCCATGGCCGTGATCGCGGCGCAGGCGGCACGACTCGAGGCACTGTGATCGACCATGGCCGTGAACTTCTGGTGAATCTTGACGCCTGCGATCGGACTGTCCGCCAGGTAGTCGAACGAGCAGATGCCGGTACCAAAGTCATCGACGATAATATTGATACCGAGGTCCCTGAGGGCCCGGGACGTAATGAAGCTGCGCATCGCGTCACGGAGCAGCAGGTGCTCGGTGATCTCGATGTCGACAAGCCCGCCATCGACACCGGTGCTTTCGAGGATCTGGCCGAATCGATCGGCGAAATCTTCGCGCGCGAACTCCTGGCCCGACACGTTGATTGCGAGTCTCAACTTGTCGTGATCGCCGCCGCGCCAGGCGGCCAGCTGATTGCAGGCCGTCGCGAGCACCCACTCGCCGATCGGGACGATCAGACCCGTGTACTCGGCGGCCTTGATGACTTCCTGGATCGGTCGGCCGGCGAACAACGGTCTGGGCCAGCGCAGCAGGACTTCGACGGCGGATACGCTGCCGTCCGGCTGCGAGTGAATGGGCAGGTAGTTGAGCTCGAACTCTTCGCCACGCAGGGCCGTCTCGAGTTCGACGACAAGGTCCTGGCGCTCGAGCGCGCGCATCCTGACCGTGCCGGAGTGAAATTTGTGATGGCTGGTGTGGCTGAATCGTGCTTCCTGCAGCGCGACGATGCCGTTGTCCAGGAGTTCGCTGCTGCGCTCGCCGTCCTGCGGGTAGAGCGCGATGCCGACCGATACCTTGAGTTCGTACTCCTTGGCTTCGATGACCATTGGCCCTGCGAGGAGTCGCGACAGTCGCTCGGCGACGGCCTGCGCGTCCTCACCGGTTTCGATGTCCGGCAGAACCACGGCAAACTGCGTTTCGTCGATGCGAGCTACCGCCGAATAGCGTTCGTCATCGTCCTCATCTCGCTGGTTCGCGCCGCGCAGCGTCCGCGTCAGTCGCGACGCAACGTTTGCGAGCATGACCCGGTAAACGCTCTCGCCGTGCGTTGACTTGAGATCCTCTTCTTCCTCGATGTCCAGGCAGATCAACGCGCCGCGGCCCTGCCGCAGGCGGATTCGCTGGATGATGGCGGCGAGCTCGCCGGCGAGCCAGTCACGGTTCGGCAGACCCGTGTCACTGTCCATGTAGGCGAGATCGGCGAGTTCCTCGATGGCGGCCTGCGTTGCCGTCGCATCCCTCGCGATTAGCATGGCGCGGTCACGGCCCTGCGGGACAAAGAGAAACTCGAGACTGGCGCCCTCGTCGTCGCCGCCTTTCAGCTGAATACTGTGGCTTTGCCGGCTCTGCAGCGCCTTGCGGATGTTCCGCTTGACCTGTTCGCCCGTCGGCCCGGGCCACAGCGACTCGACGCTTGCGCCAGGCCCGACATCGGGTGGCAGTACGCCGGTGCGCTCCGACCGGCTGACAACGCTCTCCACCTCGCCAGAGGATGACACGATCGCGATCAGGTTAGCGTCCGGGCGTTCCTGGTCGGGTGACGCGTCGGTGCGCTTGCGCCACAGCTTCAGCTCACGGGCGTCGAACGCCGTCATATCGAGGTCGGATGGCCGGTCGCCGCGATGCGAATCGGCTGACTTCTTGTCTGCGCTGCTGCCCAAGCTACTGATTCTCCAACGATGAATCGGCGTTTTATACGTTCTGAATGGGATGCAGGAGCACGCCGCCCCACGTCCCAAAGCGAGAAACCTCGGCGATAATAACGGCTCGGAATAAGAAATCTTGAGAGCCCCCGCACAGTTTCGTTACAAAATTAACGATTGGTCAAATAGTCACAGGAAACGAGCGCTTACGGTCGGCTGACCGGGCGCATTCGCATCGATTGCTACATGTTGAAACAGTGTTGAGCGGCTTTCTTGGCTACCATTTGCGGCTTCTGTTAGCACGCTCGTGCCCGCTCCCGGGCGCCAGCGCCACTTCTATCTGAATCACTACCGGACTTCGCATGTCAACAGCGATTGCATTTCTACTGGCCGCCACTTTCGTGATTTCTGTTGGTGGGCTCGGACTCTTGATCTGGGCGCTCGTCAACGACCAGTTCACGATGGGCAAGCGGGCGGCGCAGACAATCTTCGGCACCGATGAGGTCGGCCGCGTCGAGGACCCGGCGACTCCGGCCGACACGCGGGCTGAGATGCAGCGTGAACGAGGCGAGATTGCAGACCGCGGCCAGCAGGGCCTCGAGGATCGCGCGGCCCGGGTGCGTGCCGATCGGTCGAGTCGTACGCCGGTCACCTGGTGGCTCGCATCGTCACTGGTCTGGCTCGTGCTCGGCTCGATCATTGGCCTGATCGTCTCGATGAAGTTCCACATGCCCGACTGGCTGGTCAACGACCCGGCGCTGACATTCGGGCGTCTGCGTCCGGCCCACCTGAACCTCGTCGCCTACGGTTGGGCGTCGATGGCCGGCGTCGGCGTCGGCATCTGGCTGATTCCGCGCCTGTTCAAGGTCACGCTGCAGGGGCCGGCCTACGCGACCGCCGGCGCGATCATCTGGAACGTCGGCATCTTCTTAGGCACGGCCGCGCTGCTGACCGGCTACTCGGACGGCATGGAGTGGCTCGAATTCCCCTGGCCCATCGACATCACGCTGGTGGTCGGCGGCGCACTGGCCGCCGTGCCGCTGATCCTGTCGCTGCTGAAGCGACGCGTGCAGCACCTGTACGTCAGCGCCTGGTACCTGCTGGCTGCGCTGATCTGGTTCCCGATGCTGTTCGTCACGGCGAACCTGCCGAACCTATTCTCGGGCGTCGAGCAGTCGATGCTGAACTGGTGGTATGCCCACAATGTGCTCGGCCTGTGGATGACGCCGCTGGGACTGGCGGCGGCCTACTACATGATCCCGAAGATCGTCGGCGCGCCGATCTATTCCTACAGCCTGTCATTGGTGGGTTTCTGGGCGCTGGCGCTGTTCTACTCACAGGTGGGTCTGCACCACCTGATCGGCGGCCCGGTACCGACGTGGGCCGTCACGATCTCGATCGTGCACAGCGTCATGATGGTCATCCCGGTCGTCGCCGTCGCCGTCAACCATCACATGACGGTCGCACCGCACTGGCGTCTGTTGCTGTACTCGCCGACGCTGCGTTTCGTCGTGCTCGGCGCCGTCATGTACACGGCTGCCTCGCTGCAGGGTTCGATGCAGGCGCTCAGGTCCGTCAACGAGATCACGCACTTCACGCATTACACGGTGGCGCACGCGCACTTGGGCCTCTATGGCTTCCTGACATACATCATGTTCGGCGCAATCTATTTCATTATGCCGCGACTGACCGGGCGTGAATGGCCCTACCCGAAAGCCATCACGGCACACTTCTGGCTGGTATTCGTTGGCTTTGCGGTTTACTTCATCTTCTTGAGCATCGGCGGCTGGCTGCAGGGCCTCGCCATGCAGGACCCGTCACGGCCGTTCATGGAGTCGGTGACGCTGACGCTGCCTTACCTCGAGGCGCGTTCGGTCGGCGGTGCGATCATGACGCTGGGCCACGTCGTGTTCGCCGTGCACGCGTTCATCGCGCTGAGTCGTTCCGGCCCGGTCCGGGATGACGCGGCGCTGTTCCGCAGACCCGCCGCCCAGAGCCCGGCAGGAGGTTCGGCATGACGCGCGCACTCGGCATCGTTGCCGCGGCGGCCATGATCCTGCTGTTCGCAGCGCTGATGATTGTCGTTATGCCGTCGATCCAGCTGCAGGCATCCGTTCGTCCGCCGGAGGGCCTCAAGCCTTATTCGGAATCGGCCCTGGTCGGGCGCGACGTCTACGTAAGCCTAGGCTGCGTTTACTGTCACAGCCAGCAGCCTCGCGACCCGTCGCTGGGTCCCGATGCGATTCGCGGCTGGGGCAGGGCGGCTGTGCCGGCGGATTTCATTTACGACTCGCCGCATCTCCTCGGAACGATGCGAACGGGGCCGGATCTCCTGAATATCGGTGCCCGTCAGCCGAGCGTCGATTGGCACATGACGCATCTCTACAACCCGAGAGCCGTGATGCCGGAGAGCATCATGCCGGCCTATCCGTTCCTGTTTGAGGTCAAGGAAGAGGCGGGTCCGCGCGACATCGTCGTAAACCTGCCCGACGACTTCGCGCCGGACGGCGGAGTTGTCGTCGCGCGCCCGGCGGCGAGGGATCTCGTGCAATACCTCCTGGAGCTCGACCGTACTTACCCGGTTGACGAGATCCCGGTCGAGGAGGCGGACTGATGGCAGACGATCGATACTCCCGGCCGCAACGGCGCGAACGCGACGAGCCGGACGAGCTCAAGTCGCCAATTCCTAAGCCGCTGGCGCTGCTGTCGATTGCGCTGCTCGCCTGGGGTTCCTGGTACTACTTCCAGAACACCGGTTATCCGGTCGGCGCCGGCGATCGGCGTACGGCTATCGTCGTGTCCGACACCGTCGACGGCGCCGCCGTCTACGCGGGCAACTGTGTGGCCTGCCACCAGGCGACCGGACAGGGCATCAGCGGAATCTTCCCGCCGCTGGTCGCGTCGTCCTGGGTCGTCGAGAACGACGAGCGGCTCATCCAGATCCTGCTGCATGGCGTACAAGGGGAGATGATCGTCAACGATCAGGCGTACAATGGCGTCATGCCCGCGTTCTCGCAGCTCAGCGACGCTGAACTGGCTGCGGTGCTGACGCACATACGCACGAATTGGGGGAACAGCGCCTCGCCGATCACGGCCGAGCAGGTCGATCAGGAAAGGCAGCGCTACCCCGAGGGCCGCGGGCCCTGGAATGGTGGTCAGGAGCTTGATGATGTCTTCCCGTCCGGAGACGGTGCCTGAAGCTTTAGAAGATCGGCAGGATATTCTCGTTATCGAGGGCATGTTCTGCGCGGCCTGTGCCGCGAGCGTCGAGGCGACGCTGAAGAAACAGCCCGGTGTGCATGACGCCTCCGTCAATTTCGCGGCCGACGCCGCCGTGCTGCAGTGGACGGGCGAGGCGGCCAACGACGTCGTGGCCGCGGTGCAAGGCCTCGGTTACGAGGCGCACTTCGTCGGCGACCATCGCGATAGCAAAGCAGACAAGGATGACCCGGCACGCGACATGATGCTGCGGCTGATTATCGGCGTGTTCTTCGGCATGTGGGCCATGCTGCCGATGATGGCTTTGTACCTGGGGATCGTCGGCCAGGCAGCCGCGATGCCGATGGCGATTGCGGCCGGCGTCTTTTCACTGCCCGTCCTGCTGTATTCCGGGCTGCCTTTCTATCGCATGGGTATCGCGACATTGCGTGCCGGCGTGGCGGGCATCGATGCACTGATCCTGCTCGGTGTCATCGGCAGCGTCATCTTGAGCATCCTGAACCTCGTCCAGGGATCGAGCGAGGTCTACTTCGAGGTGCCGATCGCGCTGATCGTTCTGCAGCTGATCGCGCGGCTGCTCGATCTTCGCGTCAGGCGCAGGGCACGCGACGCCGTCCTTGAGCTGCTCGAGATGGCGCCGTCGTCGCTGACACTCATCGATGACGACGGGTCCGAGCGCGAAGTCACGTTGAAAGAGGCGAAGGCGGGCGCACGTGTGCTGATTCGACCGGGCAGCCGGCTGGCTATCGACGGGCGGATCGTCGACGGTCGTGCAGAAGTCGATCGAAGCCTGTTCAGCGGCGAGTCGATTCCCGTATCCGTCGGCAAGGGCGACGACGTGCATGCCGGCGAACGCGTTCTCGACGCGGCGCTGACGGTCGAGATCACCGCGTCGTCTGGCAAGCGACGCATAGACAGTCTCGCGAAGCAGGTACGCCAGTCACTGGCTAAAAAACCCGCCTGGCAGAAAGTCGCCGACCTGGCGGCACGATACTTCTTATGGGTGGCAGCCGCCGCGTCGGTGGCCGCCGCGGTAGGTGTCTACCTGTTCACGGGCAACGCCGAGTCCGCCGCCGTCCGCGCGCTCGCGGTCTTCGTGATCGCCTGTCCCTGCGCGCTGTCGCTCGCGGCGCCGATGGCCGGGCTGACCGCGTCCGCGTCCGCTGCACGCTTCGGCATGATCATCCGCGACCTGAACGCGGCAACCGCAGCGGCGAACCCAGAGCGTCTGTTCCTCGACAAGACCGGCACGCTGACTGAGGGTCATCCTGTCATCGTCGCCGTGCATCCGGAGCAGGGCTTCGACACCAATGAGGTCGTCAGGCTCGCAGCGCGCGCCGAGCGTTTTTCCGAGCATCCCATTGCGCGAGCGATCGTCGCGGCGTCCGGAGGCGAGCTTCCGGCCGAGGACTTAAGGACCAGCGTGGAGCCGGGCAACGGTATCCGATGGCGAACGGCTGACGAGAGTATCGATGTCGGCAAGCTGAGCTGGCTGGCGGGTCTGGATGTTGCAATACCCGATGTTGAGGAGTCCGCCGCGACGCGTGTTGGCGTCGCGCACAACGGACGCCTCGCGGGAGTCATCGAGCTCGATGACCCGGTGCGCGAGGGCATGGCCGAGGCCATAGCTTGCTTAAGCGATATGGGGGTCGATACCTGCATCCTGAGCGGTGATTCCGAAGGCCCCGTTTCTCGTGTCGCCGGCGTGCTCGGCGTCGACCACCACGCCGGCCTGTCGCCCGAGGACAAGGTCTCGACCGTCGAGGGAGCTCGCGAGGACGGCCTGGTCGTGGCCTTCGCCGGTGACGGCATCAACGACGGTCCGGCGCTGGCCGCCGCCGACCTCGGTATCGCCGTGGACGACGCGACCGATGCTGCGCGGACGGCGGCAGCGGTCTCCTTTACGGGCGCATCGGTTGCGGACATCCCGAAACTGATTCGGCTGACACGCAAGACGCGCCGCGTCATTCGCCAGAACCTCACGTGGGCGATCATCTACAACGCCGTTGCGATACCGATGGCCATGCTCGGCTTCGTGCACCCGGCTATCGCGGCCGCGGCGATGGCGCTGTCGTCGATCTCAATCCTGCTGAACGCGACGAGGGCGCGGCTGCCGGCATCGGCCTGAGTGTCTTATCGCCGCTTACTGCTTGCGGACGCGGTAATAGAGGTCAAAGTTGCTCGTTATGCCGGTTCTGGACTCGATGACCAGCCGGTCGTTCAGCTGGTAGCGCAGTAGCAATGAGCCCAGCTGATCCACGAGGCCATAGCCGTACTCAACGAGCAAGCGGTCGCTCAATCTCTTGCCGGCGACGATACGACTGTCATCGGAGCCGCCCTCGACACTCAGGGTCTCCAGACCCAGCTGACTCCTGACCCTGGAGGCAACCTGGCCGGCGCCGCTCATACCGAGTGCAAAGGCGGCATTGGCGAGCAGGTCGCCGTCTCCATCCGATGTCGCCGTCGAAATCGGTCGACCTGTCAGCAGATAGGACAGGGCCTCGGCTTCCCGCAAGGGCGGATTACTGTAGACCGCCGAGCTCAACGCCGTTGGCACCCCCGTCAGATGGATGCCGGCGGTGACGCTGCCGACCTGTCGAATGGCTCGTACGTCCAGCTGTGGGTTATCCAGTGGTCCATTGAAGATCAGCAGGCCGCGCTCGATCTCCAGATCCTGTCCGTAGGAGCTGTAGCTGCCGTCGGTCAGCTCCAGTCTGCCAAAGCCCTGGAACGGCCGACCGCGACCGCCTCGCAATTGCACCGAGCCGGTTAGACCCGTATCCAGCCCAAACGCGGCCAGCTTTACTTCGTCACCGAGGGACGCGAGCAGGTCGATGTCGACGCTGCGCCGCATCTCTTCCCGAGTCGTTTCGTCGACCCTGTGTACGACCGCATCGGATGATGGTCCGGTCGCCGATTGCGGAATCTCGTTGACGCGAATGTCTGCGGCGGGAACCTCGAGCGCACCGGTAATGAGGACCTGGCTCTGGTCGACGACAATCTGCACGTCCGGTGATGCGCTGAGTTGCCAGTCGGGCAGACGCAGCAGTTGGAATCGGTCGCCGGCGATCGTCAGTTCCGTCCGAAGACCGGTGTCGCCGTCCCGGTAGGTGTCGCCCTCGATCGCCAGCATTCCTTCGCCGGAGGTCGCAGAACCTCGCAGCCTCAGGCTGCCGGGCTCTGACTGGCTAAGTGATAGATCGACAGCGCTGACTTCGATCCCGGCACGCCGGAGACCGAAGGAGCCGTCGGACAGAAGAATGTCACCGGTGACCTCGGGGAGGTCTACACGCCCTCCGATCGTGATGTCGCCCCGCACCTGACCCTGCGGGTTCAACAGGTCGGGAATGAAGGATGTGAGATTAGCCAGACTGCTAATACGCATCGATATCTCGCCGGAAATGGCGGAGTCTGGCAACAACACGTCATCCACATTCAGTTGCGCCATGATCGCCGATACGTCATCCGATGTCTGGACGTCCATTCGCGCCGACAGTTGGCTGCCGAGCAGGGTCGCGTTGGCCGTCGCGAGCTTGAAACCGGTTTCGTACTCTTCCCCGTCGATGCTGGCTAGCACTCGGCCATCGCGAAGATCGACGGACGAGCTGCCGGACAGTTGCCCGTCAACGAGCGCCGCACCGGCTTCGACAAACAGGCTGCCTTCTGCGTTGACGCTCTCCGGCAACGGCAGTCGAAGCGCCGCGACAGGCAGCTCTTCGATGCGCATGCCCGCCGTAGCGTTGCCGGCGTCCAAGTATTCACCCTGGAGGCACAGCCTGCCGGCCCCGGATGTGTTCTCAATGCAAAACGGATCCAGCAAGGCACCGTCTGTGGATGCCGTGAGCGTTGCCGATGCCGTGCTCTGCCACTGTCCCACCTTGGGGTTGCTGACGCTTAACGCAGTAAGATCGCCTGACCAACGCGGCTCGGCGAAACCGCCGCGCGCGGACATTGAAAATACGCTGTCCAGGCCGATGATCTCGGCGCTGAGACGGTGATCATCGATCATTCCCTGGACTTCGATCGATCCGCTGTCGATGGTCTGCGTTTCCGACGATAGCTGCTGAAACGAGAGATCCGCGTCGACGACGCCGGCACTGGTCAGTGACACCGAGGCCTGTGCGTTGTCCAGAGAGACACCTGACCATTCGACGCTGCGACCCTGCACGGTCGCGACGACCGCGGGTGCCTGTCGCGACCCGCTGACGTCGAAGTCTGCCGACAGGTTGCCGGATACTTCGGGGATCAGTTCCGATAGCTGATCGAGCGTCACCTTGCCGGACGCTATGACTTGCTCACCCACTTCACCCTGTAGCTGTAAGCGATTAGATCCGAGCTCGATGTCGAGCGTCTCGACGGCCAGCCGTTCGTTGTCGATATCGACTCGACCACTGCCGGACAACGCGACGTTGTTGACCGAACCGGATACCTGATCTACGCGGGCGCTCAATGCGTAATCACCCGCATAAAATCGACCTGTCGCAGTACCCTTCAGACCGACGTCGCCGCTGACTGCAGCATGGGCGATCGAAGGATCAAAATCCGACAGCTCGTAGTCCGCTTCGAAGGCGTATGTTGGCGACCAACGGACTCCGCCGCGAGCCGACAACATGCCGATTTCGTTCTGTATCGCCAGCTCGAGTTGGTCGAGACTCTTGAGGTCCGTCACGCCCTCAAGCGCGATAGACGTTACTGGCAGGTCATCGCTTCGAAAGAGTGCATCCAGCCGGATCGCGAGCTCGTCTATCGGGCCGTCCAGCCCGAGCGCGCCTTCGGCCGAGTGAAGTTCGCGTTCTCCGACGGGCCAGCGCAGGTCGGTCCAGCGATTGGTGAGATCGACGACGATTTGTGGTTCATCGAACGCCACGCGTCCCGACGTTTCGACCGGGAACGGTCTCGCCAGCGAATGAACAATCTCGAAGCCGTCGACGTCTCCGTCTACTTGCAGGCTGCCCTCGAATTCCGCCTCGTCGATACGCAGAATCCAGCCCACGCTGGCCTCGGTTGCGAAGTTGCGTGACAGGCGGCTCTCACCCTGCGCGGAGACGGTCAGCCAGTCGGCGACCACGTCGAGCCGCGACACCGTCAGCCGGGAACCGCGCACGCTGGCAGCGAGCTCGAGCGAATCGATGTCGCGTGCCAGCTCACCGCGCACGATGCCGATACGTTCCAGCCGGGCATCGTCGAGCAGGATGTCCACTGGTAGATCGAGCTCGAAGGGTTCGCCTCCCGACGCGGCGTCGGCCGGTCGACTGACAAGCCGCAGATCCAGTGACGATGTGCGAAGTTCCCGGATGCGAACGACGCGCTGCAGCAGCGGCATCAGCTCCACATGAACGAACAGCTTGCCTGCGGTGACGTCGACGCTGTCATCTTTCCAGGTAATGGTGTCGAAGCTCAGGCCACCGGTCAGCGTGCCTTGCATGTCTCCGAGGGTCAGCGGCGCGGGCAGCGCGCTGTCGGCACGAGCCATGACAAACCGAGCCCCGGGTGGCGTCGCGACCAGCCAGGCGATAACGGCAGTCAGCAGCACGGTAGCGACTGCGAGCATCACCCAGAATTTGCGCGCGCGAGTCACAGGTCCGCTCCGAGGCGCAGGTGCAGCCGCAGCGACTTTTCGCTGTCGCTGACCGGATAGCCGAGGTACAGGCGAATGGCGCCGACCGGGGATCGCCACTTGATGCCAATACCGGCGCCGACTTCGGGCTCGAAGTCGTTGTCGTTAAACGCGTTGCCGGCGTCAACAAATACCGCGCCGTAGTAGTTTCCCTTCAGACGTCTTTCCAGCTCCAGGCTTGCGACCAGCAGGTTGCTGCCACCGACGACGAGACCGTCTTCGTTCTTTGGCCCGAGGGACTCGAAATCGAAACCGCGGATGGATTCGTCGCCGCCCGCGAAGAACCGCACTGACGGCGGCAGGTCATTGAAGTTTGGCGTGTCAGTGAAGCCAGCATTCAGCCGCGCAAGTACGCGGTAGTTCTCGCCCAACCCGCGCACCCAGCGCGCCCTGAGCACGGTTTGGACGAAGGATGAGTTAGAGCCGAGCGTCTTGTCGGTGCCGCGCAATTCCGCCGTGTAGCGATGTCCGCGCGTCGGAAAAACGTCTGTATCGGAACTCTTGTGATCGAATATGACCGCGGGAACCACAGACCGCGCCGTACGTACTACGTTCCCCAGATCGTAGGACTCGTTCTTGACGTCGAGTGCGAACGTCCTGAGCCAGCGATCACTCATTATCCGGGTCCAGCGAGCACCGAAGGACTGAATGTCGCTGTCATACGTTTCAGTTTGCTCGGTCGACAGCCCGCTGGTGATACTGAACCATTCGCGACGAGGGTCGCCCAGCGGAATGCGATACTCGGCAGTTGCGCCCTGGATAAGCTCGGCGATGTTCACGTCCAGGACGATTCGGTGACCCTTGCGATTCAGCCGGTTGTTGCGAAAGCCGGTTCGCAGTCTCGCGCCGATGTCGGTTGAGTAACCAACACCAGCGCCGTACTCGATACGGGTCCCCGGCTCGAGATTTATCCGGATCGGCACCGACCCGTCGGAGGCATCCTCGACATCGGGGAAGATGTTGATCGACGAGAAGTAGACGCTGTCGGTCAGCTCTCGGAAGGCTCGCGCGAGCTTGTCGCTGTCGTAGTATTCGCCCTGGCGCAAGTCGATGTACGCCTCTGGGATATTGTCGTTCAGTATGTCCTGCGTTATCGAGATCTCGCCGAGCCGATAGCGCGGACCGCTGTCGAGCAGGATACGTACGTCCGCGCGGCCTTCGTTCGGCCAGACGTCAATCCGGCTGTCGCTGAAGCTCGCGTCAAAGTAACCGCGATCGGCCGCGAGCGTCTGCAGGCTCTTCTTCACCCGCTCGTACTCGCTGTGACGCAGCGGCGAACCGGGTTTCAGTTCAGCGGCGGCTACCAACACAGCAAATGGCGGATCGTCCGCGGCCTCACCGCGCACGTCGATGTTGATGTCACGCAACAGGACCTGTTCGCCGGGAACAACGTTCAACGTCGCCTTCCAACAGTCGTCGCCGAGAGTCAGTGACGACGTAATGACCGGGTCGTAATAGCCGAAAGGCTCCAGTGCGCGCGTCGCCTCTTTCTCGAGCGAACGAAACCGGCGCCGGATACGCCAGTCCTCAGCGTCGCAAGACTCTGACGCAAGCGCCGTGAACGCCCTGACGTTACGTTCCAGTTCCCCGTCGATGCCCGAGATGGACAGTTCCGCGGCGGCGAGCGAGGGTAGTGTCAGGGCGACGGCAAACCAGCAGCTTGTGCGACACAGCTTCATAGTTGCGAACTATAGCCATTTATCGGTTCCGATAGAGTGTTCGGAGCGCCGCGCTTGTTCAAAGTTTCCCCGTTCAGGGAGGCGCGGTCTGCCAGGCTGGCGTCGTCGCGGAACGGAGTCTCTTCGAAAACCGGGTCAGGTAGATTCGATCTTCGGCGAGTTGTGCAGGATGACTTCGCGGTGCGGGTACGGAATCTCGATGTTGTTTTCCTTGAACGCGTACCAGAGTTCGCGCAGCACCTTGCCGCGTATATTCGTCAGCCCCTCTTGCGGATCCGCGATCCAGAACCGCAGCCTGAAGTTCAGCGACGAATCGCCGAATTCGGTCAGCCAGCACACCGGCGCCTTCTTGTTTGTGTCGACGCGGTCCACCGTGCTCGTGGCTTCTATCGCAATGCGGCTGACCGTATCCGGATCCGAGTCGTAAGACACGCCGAAGTCCACGTCGAGCCTGACGTACTTGTCGGAGAACGACCAGTTGATGACCTCGTGCGTGATGAAGTCTTCGTTCGGGATCAGGTACTCGCGGCCGTCTCGCGTGACGACGGAGACGAATCGCGCGCGGAGTTCGCGGATCCAGCCGAAGGTGTCGCCGAGGGCGATCGTGTCGCCGGGTTTGATCGACTGGTCCAGCAGGATGATGATGCCCGAGATAAAGTTGGAGACGACCTTCTGCAGGCCGAAACCGATACCGACACCGACGGCGCCGGATAGTACGGTTAGCGCCGTCAGGTCGATGCCCAGACCAGACACGACGAAGAACCCGGCGAAGACGATCAGCGCGATTCGAGTAATCTTGCCGAGAAGTACGCGCAGCGACGGCGTCAGTTCCTCGACAGTCTGGATGCGGTTGTCGAAGATGTTGCCCAGTTTCAATGACGCCCACAGCGCCACTGCCAGAAGCAGCACGCCCTGCAGAACGCTGAGCACGCTGATACGTATCTCGCCGACGCTCAACGCGGCGCTGTCCAGGAATGCTGAGACGTCGTCGACAACGCCGAGGATCATTGCCGCGACGTAGAACCACGCTGCGAAAGCGAAGACACGCCTGGCCGCGCGGCTACGAATCGCGCGCGACGACACCGAGATAACGAACCAGGCGCCGGACAACAACATGACGGCATAGATCAGGTTGTTGTTGCCCGGCCAGCCCAGCGTGCTGGTCACAGAGTAGGCGATGACGAGGAACAGGATGAAGAACAGCCACTCGAAGCGCCGCAGGAAAGCCGAGACAATCCGCAGCAGGCCCGGCATCCCGGTGATGCGGCGGGCCAGGTGTTCGACCTTCGGCTCGACGCGGTTGGAGATGATCCAGGCGAGCCCGAATAGCAGCGCCATGATGACCAGCTGCACCCAGATTGCCGTCTGCGACAGGTAGGCTACGCTGTTGGACAGGTATTCGTTAGCCAGCGCGATAATGGCGTCTGTATCCATGTTGTCCCCCGGGGCCCCTGTATCGTCTGTTGGCTACCGATACAGCTCGGCCGCGCGTTTCCAGTTTGCCAGCTTGTCGAAGAAGACGTCGATGTACGCGACCCGGTTGTTCTGGAAGTCGAGGTAGTAGGCGTGCTCCCATACATCGATCGTCAGCAGGCACAGCTTGCCATCGACCAGCGGGGTCTCGGCGTTCCGGGTCGACAGGATTTCTAGTGCGCCATCGTTGGAGGCGAGCCACACCCAACCACTGCCAAACAGCGATGCCGCGGCGGACTTCATCTTCTCGACGAGTGCGTCGAAGGACCCGAAATCGCGCTCGATGGCCTCGCCCAGCGCACCGTCGGGGGGCTCGACACCATCGGGCGTCATGCTGAGCCAGTACTGGTCGTGATTGTAGATCTGGGCCGCGTTATTGAAGACGCCCTGCTCGCCCGAATTGCTCGAATCGACGATGATCGCTTCCAGTGTCTTGGTCGCGTAGTCAGTACCCTCGATCGCTTTGTTCAGCTTCGTGACATACCCTGCATGATGTTTGCCGTAGTGGAACGACAGCGTATTAGAGGAAATGTGGGGTTCGAGGGCGGCCTGCTCGTAGGGCAGCGCCTGCAATTCAATGGGCATCAGGTACCTCCTTGTGTATGAATACGAGATGGTATGGCAAGCACTTCGCCAACGCCACGGAATCGAGGAGCGGCGGGGACTGCCGAGGCAATATTCGCATAACTCCATGAATCTTATGCTTATTTCAAATAGAGATAATACAGATCGTTACATTTGAGGGCGCTTGAAAAGCCCTAAAAATTACCCAAATCGGATATTCTGCCAAGAATGGATTGACTGGAGGTCTAGCTATGTTCAAGCGCGTCGCGCTTTTTCTTGCCACAAACATTGCGATTCTCGTCGTCTTAAGCGTCGTGCTTCGCGTGCTCGGCGTCGACAACTATCTCGACGAACAAAACGTTGGAATCAACTACGAAGCGCTGTTGATCTTCTCGGCCGTCATCGGCTTCGGTGGCTCCTTCATCTCGCTGGCCATGTCCAAGTGGATCGCCAAGCGGTCTACGGGTGCGCAGGTCATCGACCAGCCGACCAACGCGACGGAGTCCTGGCTGCTGTCCACGGTCCAGCGGCAGGCCCAGCAGGCGGGTATCGAGACGCCCGAAGTTGCGATCTACGATTCTCCTGACATGAACGCGTTCGCCACGGGCGCACGCAGGAATTCCGCGCTGGTTGCGGTCAGCACGGGTCTGTTGCGAAGCATGCAGAAAGACGAAGTCGAAGCCGTTCTGGCTCACGAGGTCTCTCACGTCGCCAATGGTGACATGGTGACGCTTGCGCTCGTGCAGGGCGTCCTCAACACCTTCGTCGTCTTCCTGTCACGTATCGTCGGACACTTCGTCGACCGCGTCGTCCTGCGCAACGAGCAGGGTTTTGGGGTCGGCTACTTTGTTGCGTCCATCGTCGCGCAGATCGTGCTGGGCATCCTGGCGAGCATCATCGTCATGTGGGTGTCCCGCCAGCGCGAGTTCCGTGCTGACGCCGGTGCGGCTCAGCTCAACGGCCGCGAGCCGATGATCCGGGCCTTGTCGCGCCTGGAGCAGAGCAGGCCGGGCGAACTGCCGGAAGCGATGCAGGCGTTCGGCATCACGCCGGGGGCGAAGAAGGGCCTGAGTCGGCTGTTCATGAGCCATCCGCCGATCTCCGAGCGCATCGACGCGCTGCAGAGAATGGCTTAAGCGACACAAAGACCGAGAAAGCCCCTCACCTGAGGGGCTTTTTTTATGGATTTGTCGTCGACCGACGCTATGCTGACTGAATGAAGGAGTACACGCTCAGCAATGATGCGGGCATGACGCTTCGCGTCGCCGACATCGGCGCGACGATAACGGAGTTGCACGTACCGGATCGCAATGGCGATACGGCCGACGTCGCGCTCGGCTTCGACTCTCTCGAACAATACCGGAACAATACGCCGTCATTCGGTTGCGTCGTCGGGCGTTACGGCGGGCGTATCGCAAACGGCCGCTTCGACATCGACGGCGTCACCTACGAACTGGCCACGCGCGCCGACGGGCATCACCTGCACGGCGGAGAGTCAGGCTTTGCCGTGATGATGTACTCGGTCCGGCAACAGGACGGGAGGCTGGTGCTGACGGCCGAAAGTCCGGACGGCGACGAAGGCTACCCCGGAGCGCTGACACTGTCCGTGACCTACACGCTGACCGAATCGAATGAGCTGATCATCAACTACGAGGCGACGACGACACGGCCTACCGTTCTGAACCCGACCAATCACTGCTATTTCAACCTGCGCGGGCACGGCAACGGGGACGTGCTCGACCACGTGCTGAGCGTGGCAGCGGACAGGGTGCTGGCCTGCCACCCGGACAACATCCCGACGGGAAAGATCGATGACGTCGCTGGCGGCCCGCTGGATTTCCGAGAGCCGCAGCGGCTGGGGTCGCGGATCCCGGATGCGTTGTATCAGCTGGATCACTCATTCATTACTGCCGATGACATGCTCGAAGAGCGAGCAGAGGTCGCGCGGCTAGTCGAGCCTCAAAGCGGTCGCGTCATGATCGTCGCGACGACCGAGCCCTGCGTGCAGGTGTTCACGCCGGATGTCATGAGATTTGAGGGCCCGGCCAAACAGCAGGCCGACTATGCGCCCTACGGCGCCATCTGCCTCGAGGCGCAGCATTTCCCGAATTCGCCCAACGAACCCGGCTTCCCGAGCACGCTGCTCAGGCCCGGAGAGACATTCCGTAGCTCGACCAGCTACCGATTCGAGACAGCATGACCGGAAACCGGCTCAAAAGCGCTAGGAAGCGACCGGTCTATCAAGGGACGGAAAACGGCAAAAGCCCCGCGCGACCGGCGGGCTGAAATCGTATTCACGACGAGATCATTGTCGCCCGCTTGCACAGCACTCCGTTTCGTCTTTTACTGTCCGGCCAACGAGGCGAAAAAGAACCGGCAAAGGGGCCATCATGAAGACACTGAGAACCAGCTTGTTCGCGGCATTGAGCGTATTCGTAGCCGCCTGTTCCGGGGCCGATACGCCGCAAGGCGATGGACAGGCGGAGCTGCCGGCCGATGCCAGACCTGCCGCGCCGCGAACGGCGTTCGTGCACTTGTTCGAATGGCCCTGGCCTGCCATCGCCCACGAATGCGAGAGCTTTCTCGGACCCTCAGGTTACGCCGCGGTGCAGGTATCACCGCCGCAGGAGCATGCGACCGGTCCGCAGTGGTACACGCGCTACCAGCCGGTGTCCTATCAACTCGAAAGCCGCGGCGGAACCCGCGAGCAGTTCGTCGACATGGTCGCGCGTTGCAAGGCGGCCGGCGTCGACATCTATGTCGATGCGGTGATCAATCACATGACCGGCGTCCGACCGGACGCGGTCGGCGTGGCCGGTACCCAGTACGGCGAGTATGACTACCCGCCGCTGTACGGCTTCGATGACTTCAATCACTGCGGCCGCCATGAGGGCAACGACATCCAGGACTACAACGACAAGTGGGAGATGCAGAACTGCGAGCTCGTGAACCTGGCCGACCTGAAGACCAGCTCGGAGAAGGTCCGCGATACGCTGGCTGCCTACCTGAACGATCTCCTCGACGTCGGCGTGGCGGGTTTCAGGATTGACGCGGCGAAGCACATGCCCGTCGAAGACGTCGAGGCGATCATGTCGCGCGTCGGCCCGGAGTACTACGTGTTCCAGGAAGTGCTGACCGGGGACTCCAGCGTCGTCGATCGGGCGGCCTATGCCGAGATCGGGCCACTGACCGAGTTCCAGTACGAGAGCCGCGTAGCGGACGCCTTCAAGCATGCCGATATTGCCAGGCTGCGGGACCTCGGCGAGGTCGTTGGCATGCTGCCATCCGACGACGCAGTGGTCTTCGTCGACAACCACGACTCGCAACGAGGTGACCATGTGCTCACCTATAAGGACGGCCTGGACTACTACGTCGCGAACGTCTTCATGCTGGCGCATCCCTACGGTTACCCCAAAGTCATGTCGAGCTTTGCGTTTGACCAGCGTGACCAGGGTGCACCCGAGACAGCACCGATTTCGAGTGGCATGACCGAGTGCGCGGACGGCTGGGTCTGCGAACACCGGAATCCGGGAATCGTCGCGATGGTGAAATTCCGCAATGCGATGCACGGCGAGCCGATGGTGCACTGGCAGGAGCACGAGGGCGGTCTGTCATTTGGCCGCGGCAGCAAGGGTCACGCCGTCTTCAATGTGTCCTCAGAACCGGCCGAATTTGCGGTCGATACGGACCTGCCAGCCGGCAGCTATTGCGACCTGCTGTCAGGCATCGGCAACGCGGACGACTGCGCGGCCGTCAACGTCGCCAACGGCCAGATGATCGTGTCCCTGCCGCGGATGAGCGCGGTTGTCGTGCAACGCGACTGATTCACTGTGCGGAGGTCGCAGCGCGCCTCGCGTGCTGCCCTCGACCGTGGTGCTTAAGTCCTGTTAGTGCGCCGACCCGGGCGTGACGGGGGTGTCGTCGTGCACGTCGTCCTCAACGCGTAGCCAGGCGACGGCTGACAGCGCAATCGCTACAGCAGAGATCACCCAGATCGAACTCTTGTCAGGGATTCGACTGATCAACGCCGCAATGCCGAGGCTGACGGTCAGCTGCGGCAGCACGACGGACAGATTGAACAGCCCCATATAGAGACCCATCTGATCCTCGTCGACCTTCTGCGACATGATCGCGAAAGGCAGGCTGACGATCGATGCCCAGCCAACGCCGACGAAACCGATCAATATGTAGATCATCATCAGCGTATTGCCGAACAGGTATGCGCCAACATAGGCGGCGGCCATGACGAACAGGGCGTACGCGTGCACATGCACCTTGCCGATGCGGTTACTTAGAGGACCGAGCACGAACAATGGCAGCAGCGCGCCGACCGCGTTCAGGATCAGAAAGCTCAGAGACGTTGCCCGCCCGCCATCGATGTCACTCAGGTCCGGAAACTGTTGCTGGATAAAAACGACCATGTAGACGAAGGTCGTGTGAATACCGATCCAGCTAAAGGAATGAGCGGCGAGAACGCGCTGGAACTGCTGGGCGTGCCTCGCCGAGACGCTGTCGTCGACGGGTTTTTTGAACAGCGCCTGTCCCACGAGGAACAGTGTCAGGATGCCGCAGACGATTTCTGCGTAGAAATTCTCGACCTTGATGCCGGCGAGACGCAGAGTCATTGCGTAAGTGTCGTAGATCAGGAAGCCCCACAGCGGCTTGATGTTCATGAGCATCTCGACAAACGAGAATTTGGCAGGCTCTTCGCTCTCTGTTTCGATCTCACGCGGCTCTTCGATGAACAGCGGCGGCAGCACGGCCATCAGCAGCACGCCGATCGCGCCGCTGTATATCAGGACATAGTTGTCCCAGATGGCGCCGATCGCGTAGCCCCCGACACCGATCGATCCGGAGATCGTCTGCATCCACGTGTAACCGCGGGTGCGCTCGTCACCGGACTCGGTGACGTCGGCGATGATCGAGCGGGTCGGGTTGAAGCCGACGTTGACCGCGAAGTCGAGCGTCAGCGCGATGATCAATGCGATGCCGACAACGGATTCGAGCCCCATGGCATCGGAAATGACGCCGATCTGCGGCAGCGCCAGCAGCGACAGTGCGGCGAATACGCCGCCGATCAGGATGAACGGCCGGCGTCGCCCGTTCCAGAACCAGGCGCGGTCCGACAGGCCGCCGATTATGACCTGTCCGAAGATGCCGGCCAGCGGTCCGGCTGCCCAAACGAGGCCGATATCGTGCACGTCCAGCTGGTATTGCGTCGTCAGGATCCAGCTCAGCGCCGACAGTTGAACCGTCAGGGCGAGCCCCATCGCCGTTGAAGGCAGGCTCAGTACGCCGAAAAAGAGTTTCGTCTTATTCTTTTGATATGCAAGCATTCCGCCCCCCACAGCGTGCCTGTCGTTTTCGTTAGCCCACAAGTATCTACACTGGCGCTGTCGAAGCCCAGCGATGAATACGTATTCATGCGAAATGGATTTGACGTAAGTCGCTGAATACCGCCGAAATCCTGTCTCTGTTCGGAGACAAATTCACGAATTTAACCTCGCCATTACTGTGATTTGGATCGGCATTTTCCGAAGCCAAATGTGACCTGAATCACACGAAAAGCCCAAGTGTTCTGCTGTTCCCAGTCGCTTTGTTATTAAAGGCGCATGAAAACACAAAACCTCAAAGCACAGCGCGGCTTAAGCCTCATTGAACTTATTGTCACGATGGCCATTGCGGCAATCGTGCTGGGCGTCGGCGTACCGACTTTCGGCAATGTTGTGGCGGACAACAGCATGGCGACGAACGCCAACCGCTTTGTCTCCTCGATCAACCTTGCCCGGAGCTCGGCCGTTCGCTTCCAGCGCAACGCGGTCATCTGCGCAAGTTCCAACTACAACGCCACGACACCGACCTGCGATACCGGCACGGACTGGTCGGCCGGATGGATCGTCTACGTCGACAGGGATCGCGACGGCGCGGTCGATGCCGACGAAGTGCAGTCCGTTTTCGAGCCGTTCGATGATGACGTGACGTTCGCGAGCGGCACGGTCAGCCGGTTCACCTACGATGCCCGCGGGTTTGTCGACAACGGCGACACGCTGACATTGTGCGACGATCGCACCGGCGAGATGGGCCGCGAGGTCCGGATCAATGGCGCAGGCCGCGTCAGCGTCGTACGGCAGGTTTGTGGCTAATGATCCGCTCAGCACGCTACGTACCGGCGCTCAAGGCGCAGGCCGGATTTACGCTGATCGAGGTCATGATCGCAGTCCTCATCTTGTCGGTCGGCCTGCTCGGCCTCGCCGGCCTGCAAGCTGCGGCGCTCCAGACTAACCAGAGCGCGTTCACGCGCTCCCAGGCGACGGCGTTTGCCTACGACCTCGCCGATCGCATGCGCGCCAACGTACCCGGCGTCGCGGCGGGCAACTACAACCCGGCCAATGCCGCCGTCACGGCCAACTGCACGACAACGACCGGCTGCACGGCGCAGGAGCTGGCCGAGAACGATCTCGCCGAGTGGAACGCGCTGCTCGCGTCTTACCTGCCGCTCGGCACCGGCACCGTCTGCATCGACAGCACACCGGAGGACGGTACGTCCACCGGAGCCGCCGCCTGCGATGGCACGGGTACACAGTTCGCGATCAAGATCTGGTGGGACGACAACAAGGACGGTGTCATCACCGTTTCGGCCACGGACATGGAGCGGCTGGTCATCAGCTTTCAGTTGTGATGAAGAACATCCGCATGCACAAGAAACAGCGCGGGCTGACGTTGGTCGAAATTATGATCGCGTTGCTGCTGGGCCTGATTGTCACCGCCGGCATGATCCAGGTGTTCTCGTCGACGCGCGAGTCCAACCGCGTGCACGAGGCCATCGCCCGCATGCAGGAAACCGGGCGCATGGCGCTTGAAGTCGTGGCTCGCGACGTTCGCATGGCCGACTTCTGGGGCTGCGCCGCAGACGTTGCCAACGTAACGAACAATCTCGATACAACGGGCACCGGCTTCATCGACTTCGGCACGGGCGGCATCCTCGGCACCGACGGTGGCGGCCTCGTGCCGGATACACTGGTCTTGCGCAGCGGTATCAATCGCGGCATCCAGATACAGCCGCCATTCGGGCCGGCCACATCGGCCAACATCACGATTCCCGCGTCCAGCGGTCTCTCGCAGGGCGACATCGTGCTCATGAGCGATTGCGAAAGCGCCGATATCTTCCAGATTACGAACGCCGACCCAGACACCGCGGCAGTAGTTGCGCACGACACGAGCAACGCCGTCGAGCCTGGAAACGTCAACGTGACCGATCCCACTTGTGCTGTCGGGACCGCGCATTGCCTGTCAAAGGTCTACGGCGAGGATGCCAGCATCTTCGGCACGCAGCAGGTCAGCTACGGCATCGCGACGGGCTCGGAAGGCGAGCCGGCCCTGTTCCGGAACGGCCTCGAGTTCCTCGACGGTGTCGAAAACCTGCAGATCCTCTACGGCGAGGATACCGACGGTGACTCGGTTGCAAACTACTACGTTCCGGCCAACCAGGTCGTCGATATGCTGCAGGTCATCAGCATCCGCTTCGCTGTCGTCGTCCGGTCGGCCAATGACCGCCTGACCGACGGCGCCAACCAGACTTATGCCGTGCTCGGTACAAACGTGACGGCGGGCGATACGCGCCTGCGCCAGGTCTACACCAGCACAGTGACAGTACGTAACCGACTCTAGGGAATGGAGACGATTGTGCAGACCCTATCAACGACCTCATTCAAGAAGTCCCAGGCCGGCGCGGTGCTCGCGGTCAGCCTGGTGTTCCTCGTGATCCTGACGCTGGTCGGCGTCAGCGCCATGCAGAACACGCTGCTCGAAGAAAAGATGGCGGGTAACGTCAAGGACCGCAACCTCGCGTTCCAGAACGCAGAGTCAGCCGTTCGCGAAGCCGAGCTGTTCATCGAGGGGATCGTCAGCCTCGGCAACTTTGACGGCACCAGCGGTTTGTATGGATTGACAGATGCGGAGCCCGATTATGGCGCTTCCGCGACCTGGAGCACGAGCGGCAACAACGTCCAGTCATCCAGCGACTTCGGCGCTTACGCGTCACCTCGCTACTTCATCAAGCAACACACGATTGTTTCGAGTGCCGAGGCCGCGCTGAACCTGTCCGGCTATGGCGACAACAAGGGCACCGGCGACATCACCATTTTCAACATCACCGCTCGGGGAACCGGCGGCGGCGCGGACACAGCGGAAGTGATCTTAAGAACCTACTACGGACGCGCGTTCTAGGAACGTCGGGAGTCTACGAGCATGACCAATTCAAGGAAGAAAGCCGGTTTGATCGCGACGAGCGCACTCGTCAGCAGCGCTATCTTGTCGCCCGCTGTCGTTGCATCGCCCGGTACGCTTTCACAGTCACCGTTGTTCCTCAGCAATTCAGTCGAGCCGAACATCCTGTTCACGCTGGACGATTCCGGCTCGATGGACTGGGGCTTGATGACGCAGGAAGACAGTGGTGTCGTCGTTGAGCGTGGCTGGACCTACTATTACACGCTGCCGGCGGCCGACAACGACTACTTCTGGATCGTGCCCGATGAGAGCGCGCTGACCGCGGCTGGCGCGCTCGCTAACTACCCGGGCTGGTGGCGTCCATGGAACAAGGACTACAACGCGCTGTACTACGATCCGACCGTGACCTACGTCCCCTGGCCGGGTGAAAATGAGGACAACGTCCCGTACACGAACTCGGTGCCAACCGCGGCGTTGATTGACCCGTGGGATCCCGATGCCGGCACAATCGACCTGACGAGCGACGTCGACTACGACACGGCCTACGTCGCCGACGACAACATCGCCTACTGGCTGGAGGACAACATCTTTCACCCGGCGCGCTACTTTATCTGGACAGACACCGACGATGACGGCGTTGTCGACCCGGGAGATGGCCGCACGCTGGTCGAGATTGTCCCAGCGACGGCAACCTATACCGGTGGCATCGACCGTCGTGACTGCGCGGCGGCGCCAGACTGCACCTACGCCGAAGAGATTCAGAATTTCGCGAACTGGTTTACCTACTATCGCAAGCGCGAGCACGTCGCGAAGGCGGCCTATGGACAGGTCATCGCTCTCGCGCAGAACTCGCGCATGGGCCTCGTCACGCTGCACAACAACAACAGCAACAACATCGCAATCGCGTCGATGAATGCCGATCCGAACTCCGGCGCCAAAGACGATCTGCTTGAGAACTTGTATGACTTCCAGTCGGCCAACGGAACACCGCTGCGCACAACGCTGGATAACGCCGGCAAGTACCTCGGATGTACCACGAACTCGTTCTTCACGTCCTGCCCGGCGCTGCCCGACAATTCCGGCGGTGAGTGTCAGCAGAACTTCAACATCCTGATGACCGACGGCTTCTACAACGGCACGTTCACCGGCGTCGGCAACGCCGACGGTGACGACGATACCGAATGGGACAGCGGCACCGCCGGACCGTACGGCGACGCGACCCCGAACACGATGGCCGACATCGCGATGGAGTACTACGAGAACGACCTGCGCCCGGGCACCGACGACAACCTGCGTCCGGCACCCGGTGGCGTCGACAACAACGAAGAGCAGCACATGGTGACTTACTCCGTGGCCTTCGGTGTCGACGGCGACATCACGGACATGCCGACGGACAACACGAGCCCGTTTGCGTGGCCGGTCCCGGCGGGTGACCCGCTCGCGCCCGAGAACTTTACGAACGCACAGCGCATCGACGACCTGCGCCACGCTGCGTGGAACGGTCGCGGTGAGTTCTTCAGTGCACAGAACCCGCGCCAGCTGATCACGAGCCTGCGCGGTGCCCTGAGTTCGATCCAGAGCCGCATCGGTTCCGCCGCCGCGGTTGCATTTAACTCAGGTTCACTGAGCACCAACTCCGAGGTTTATCTCGCACTGTTCAATAGCGAACGATGGAGTGGCAACCTGCTGGCCTACACTCTGGACGCTGCGACCGGTGACGTCAGCTCGACGCCGAAGTGGCGCGCCGCAAACCGCCTGAACGCGCGCAACCTGTCGACCAGCCCGCGCAAGATCCTGACCTACGACGGCACCGACGGCATACCGTTCCAGTGGTCTTCGCTGACGACGGCGCAGAAGACTGACCTGCGTACGAACCCCAGCGGTTCGCAGGATGACGAAGTCGTCGGCATCGCCCGCCATGCCTACCTGCGTGGCGATCGCGGCTGCGAGATTTCGTCTGGGGATGCCTGCAGTCACACGGACGGCACCGATACCTTCACGTCCAAGCAGTTCCGCGAACGCGCCGGCCGGCTCGGCGATATTGTCCACTCAGGCCCCGTCTTTGTCGGTGCGCCGGAGTCCAACTGGCGCAACATCGCTCCGTTCCCGAGTGCGTCCGGCGAAACCTACAACGAGTTCCGCCAGGCCCAGGCAAGCCGCCCGGGCATCGTCTACGTCGGTGCGAACGACGGCAAGCTGCACGGCTTCAATCAGTCCAACGGCGATGAGGCGATTGCCTACGTACCGGGTTCGCTATTCTCCTCGGCTGCGAACGAGGGGCTGCACTATCTGACGGATCCGGCCTATGTGCACAAATACTACGTCGACCTGACGCCGTCAGTGGCCGATACCTATATCAAGACCGCGCCCACCGGGTCCGCGTCGTGGCGCACCGTGCTCGTCGGCGGACTTCGCGGCGGTGGACGCGCCCTGTTCGCGCTGGACGTTACCGATCCGAATGCCTTCTCCGAGTCCGGAGCGGCTCCGGCTAAGACCGTACTCTGGGAGTTCACCAGTACCGACGATGCCGATCTCGGCTATACCTTTAGTAAGCCGTCGATCGTCCCGCTGGCAGGCCCGAGCAACACCATCCGCTGGGCGGCCGTCTTCGGCAATGGCTACAACGATCTTGGCAGCGGCGAGGCCAAGCTGTTTATCCTGTTCCTCGAAGAGGGTCTCGACGGCACATGGTCCAGCGGCGATTACCTCGAGATCACGACGGGTTCCGGTAACACAACGACGCGCAACGGCCTGTCGACGCCGGCGGTCATCGATTCCGATGGCGACGGGCTTGCCGATCGCGTCTATGCCGGCGACCTGTTCGGCGAGATGTGGGCCTTCGACCTGTCCGGTTCCAACACGACGAACTGGAAAGTCGCATACGACACGAGCGGTACGCCAAAGCCGTTATTCACGGCGCCGGCGAACCAGCAGATAACGAGCGTACCGGTCATCGTTCGTAACAAGGCGGTGTCAACGTCGACCACGAACGCGCCGAACACGCTCGTTATCTTCGGCACCGGCCAGTACCTGGCCACGGCCGATATCACGACGACAAACACGCAGGCCGTCTACGGCATCTGGGACAGCGGCACCAAGGAGATCGCCCAGGCCAACCTCCGCGAGCAGGACATTGGTTATGGCTCGAACACGGACGGCGACCTTGGACGCACGCTGACCGATAAAAACGTCAACTACACGTCGAAGAAGGGCTGGTTCATGGAGCTGCCGGATTCCGGTGAGCGCCAGATCACGAGCCCGGTGATCCGGGGCGACCTCGTGTTCTTCAACACGATGACACCGGATTCAAACCCCTGTAACTACGGCGGTACCGGCTGGCAGATGGTGGCCAAGTGGGTTAACGGAGGCCGCCCGGACGAGGTCTCCTTCGACTTTAACAACGACGGCGACCTGGATGCCGAAGACGAGATCTCGGGAGACGCTGCGGCCGGCACCGAGATCACCGGCCTGCCGACATTCCCGGTGAACCTTGCGAACAAGCGCTATACGGCAACGACTGAAACGACCGGTGGTGATTCCATCGTCGTGACTGACATTATCGACCTCGGTGGCGCCAGAACCGGCCGCCTGAGCTGGGAGGAGCTGACACCATGACCCCGATCTTCAAAGGAGCCATCGTGAGCGGGCTCGCCATTATGCTGCTGTTGCTCGGCGGGACCGCGTCCGCGCAGTCGCTGCCGGACTACTACCCGAGGGGCCCGCTCGTTCAGACAGCCGTTATCGATGCGGTGTACCTGGACGAGAACAGGATCACGATCGGCGACATCACCTATCCGATGAACCCGCGTCCGATCGTTCGCAGCCCGTCGTCGTCCTATGACTCGATGAACAAGATCAGGCCCGGCGTGCGCGTGGCCTTCCGCCTCGATAACAACGGCGAGATCGTTGAACTCTGGATTTACCCGAAAAACTATCGGCCGCGACGCTAAACCCGGTTGGAGCACTACACATGAGCAAGAGCAAAGGCTTTACGCTGATCGAACTGATGATCGTCGTCGCGATCATCGGCATTATTGCGGCGGTCGCTTATCCGTCCTACCAGGAACAGGTGAACAAGTCCCGACGCGGTGACTGCACTGGGGCCCTGGTGGGGCTCTCGAACGCGATGGAGCGATTCTATACCGTCAACAGCACCTACCTCGGCGCTGGCGCTTCCGGCGCAAACACCGGCGCGCCCGCCGCAGCGCTCTTCTCGGCCACGTGTCCGGTCGACGGTGGAACCCCGGTCTACAACCTGACGATCGCGGCTGCGACAGCATCGACGTATACGCTCAGGGCTACGCCGACGGGCGCACAGGCCGGTGACCGTTGCGGGACGTTTACGCTGACCAATACCGGCGCAAAGAACGTCACCGGTGCGGACTCAGGCGTCGACTGGCAGGCTTGCTGGTAGTAACGACATCACGCGCGCTTGTCCGGGCGTCGATAGCACGCGTTCTCTTCTGGTCTTCTATCGTACTGAAACACGGGCCGATTACTTGAGTGGCCGGCTTTGTCGTGGCTGGTCTCGCGCCGTTCGCGCAGGGCGTGTCCATGACCTGCGACTTGTCGTCAATGCCGCCCCAGATGGCGACGTTACAGCTCTCGATGTCGATAAGCGTTCTCGCGCAGCCCGTCGAGCAACAGTCTCGGTCGCGGTTTGCGGAGACCGAGGGTACAACAGGCCAACAGTTTCATTAGTTCGCGAGAGCTATTGGTCCGGACCCGCGAACGAAACCGGAATTAGCAGCGGGGCATCCGTCTCCCGATTAACGCGGAAGACACGGGCTGCCTCGTTGCCGCTGGCTGATGCGACGGCCGACAGCAAAGCCGGGTCGCCTGCGGCGATCCACACATAGTCAATCGTTGCATTGTCCGCGAGGAACTGTGCCGTATCGCTGATGAACGACGGGTCGACGAGATCGACGGACGTGCGACCTGGCGTGAGCTGGTAGCGCATCATATGCCTCAAGAAACCGTTCGGATCATTGAAGTCCACGAACACCTGCAGTGAGGCGTCACCGATCCTGTCTCGAATACTTGCCGCCGTGGGCTCTATAGCGAAACGAATGTCCGGCGAACGATGCGTCGTGTAAAGATACTTCAGGTAGGGCGTCTCGAAGACGATGAGCAGCAGCGTCAGGGCCGTGACGACGCCCAGGTTGGTCAACGACTTCTTGTCCGTCTTCGACTCCTTGTCGGTAGCGCCGCCCAGCACGGGAAACGCAATGACGACCAGCAGGATGATCAGCGGCAGGAACAGCGAGTGACTGTAGCGAATGTAGGAGGAGAGAATAAAGGCGTTGTCGCTCCCACTGACATAGACGTAACCGACGTAGAGCATCCCGAGATACGCGACCGTCCCGAGCCAGAGCGTCGCTCCACAGGCGGCCCAGCCCAGACGAATATCAGAGCCCGCGAGTCTTGCGTAGGCAAGTGGAATAAAGCCCAGGCTGATCAGCAGCAGCGTCACCGTCGTCAGTCTGAACGATTCCGTATACAGCGATACGGCCTCGTAATTGAATGCGTGAAACTGGTGGGATACCTCGCTTTTCGAGATCTGCTGGTTCATGACGACGTCGATGAATCGTGCCGAGACCACGGCGCGTTCCGCGTCAGAAAACTTGCTTTCGCCGCTGGCGAGGTTGGCGACTATGCCGTCGGTTGACGTCCGGGTCGCTTCGATACCTGCCGCCCCCTGGTTGGCGTTCCAGACCACCGTCGCAACAAGGGCCAGCAGCACCGCCGCCGATGCGACGACGAAGTTCTGCATGGGGGCCGGCGATCGGTTGGCGAGCCAGTGCCCGATGCCGGCCATGAACATGCAGCCGGCCACTACGAGAACGAAAAAGACGCCGACGGTCTTCAGCAAGCACATGGCGGCGACGGGGACGGCGAGCCAGAGCAGTTCCCAACCACCGCTGCGGCGAAGCATCGCGATGAAGGCGACGAGGGCTCCGGCGACCCAGGTGCCCAGGATGTGATCGACGTAGACAGACTGGATGCCGTGCCCGAAATTAAACAACAGGATCGCCAGCAGTATCGTGATCAGGACGACCCAAATCGCCATGCGGCTGCGAATGCCTTCGAACAAGACCATCAACGGCGTAATCAACAGGACGAACTGCGCGTGAAACGCAGCACCCTCTGACGCCAGCGAGAAACGAGCGAAAGTGTACTGCCAGAGCGTCGGCCCCGGTGGATACTTCGGGTGGACAGAGTTGCTGTCGGCACCCCAGACACCGTCGCTTGCCAGCATCTCGCGAAGGAAGATTCCCCAGTGCGAGAAAGCATCGAAGTAGAAAAAGCTTGCGTCGTAGTGTGCAATCCAGAAAATGACGCCGAGAACGAGGAATACGATGAGCGGTAAGGGCGGAAAGCTCTTTGCGGCGTAGAGCCGGTAACTTTCATAGATCATCGCCAGCGCGCCGGCGGCCAGGATCAGTACTGTCGCTGGCAACAGCAGTCCGACCAGGACGCTGGCGAAGAGCACGAACAATACCAGGCCGGTAACGACGAACAGGGCGATCGACGGCAACAGACCGGCGCGCCGGGACAACAGTAGAGCAAACCCTGTGCAGGCTAAGACTGGTAGATGCTGCAGGATCGTCATGTTCGCTGTTTCCTCGCCGCGTTGGCGCGATAGTGTAGTCGAAGCGCGCTCAAGGAATGCTGCGGTTTTGAGAGGCCCAACTGTGTCGTGGTTCGCTGACAATAACTGCTTGAGCAGGTAGATTGTGTGCGCGCGGTCATAAATCACGCACAGCCACGAAGATCGGAGACTTAAGAGCGATGAAACTCATCATCCAGATACCCTGCTTCAACGAGGAGGCTAGCCTGCCCGTCACCCTGGCCGACCTGCCGAAGTCAGTCGAGGGGTTTGAAGAGGTCGAGTGGCTGATTATCGATGATGGCAGCTCGGATAAGACGGTTTCCGTTGCCAGGGAAAACGGCGTTCAGCACGTTGTTCGCCATGTGCACAACCAGGGACTCGCGCGGGCGTTCATGACGGGGCTGGAGGCCTGCGTCAGTCGCGGCGCCGATGTCATCGTGAACACCGATGCCGACAATCAATACAACGCAGCCGATATTGAAACCCTGGTCAAGCCGATACTCGAGCAACGTGCAGAGATGGTTATTGGCGCGCGCCCGATAAGTGAGACAAGTCATTTCAGCACGCTGAAGAAGATGCTCCAGCGGCTCGGCAGCTGGGTCGTTCGCATTGTCAGCGGCACAGCGATCGAGGATGCGCCGTCAGGATTCCGCGCGATCAGCCGCGACGCGGCGACGAAGCTGATGGTCTTCAACGAGTACACGTATACGCTGGAGACAATCATCCAGGCCGGGCAGAAGAACATTCCCGTCGTGTCTGTCCCGATTCGCACCAACGACGACCTGCGACCGTCGCGACTGGTTCGCAGCATGCCGAGTTATGTGGCCAAGTCCATGATGACGATTGTCCGAATCTTCATCATCTACCGGCCCTTCCGCTTCTTCATGACGATTGGCGTCGTCATCTTTGCGATTGGCACGTTGATCGGTTTGCGTTTCGTCTGGTACTACCTGACGGGTGAAGGCGGCGGCAAGATCCAGTCATTGATACTGGCCGCGGTGCTCCTGGGTATGGGTTTCCAGACGATCCTCATCGCTTTCGTCGCGGACCTGCTCGCCGCCAACAGGAAGCTGCTGGAAGAACAACGGCAAAAGCTGCGTTCCGTCGTATCCGACTAGGACGTTGCCCGTCTCAACCGGCGCTGCGAGCGGCGTCGTCCTTCAGGCGCATGACGGCGCCACGGCTGACGTGCAGCAGGTCACTGATCTTCAGCACCAGCGAATCTTCATACTTATCGAGGCTGCCGTCGGCGTAGGCGACTTTCCACAAGAGTTCGACGATGCGCGCCTTCTCGTGCTCGGCCAGGTGACCGTGCAGGATGTCAGTGAAGCTATGCAGCGACACGAGATCCTCAGCCTCCTCGGACGCCTTGTTGACCAGTTCCGCGGCGACCTGCGGGTCGAGCTGGAAGTGTGTTTCGATCAACGACAGCACGCGGTCGAACTCAGACTCATCAAAGACGTCGTCCGCCTGTGCCACATCCACCATCAGTACGGCAGTCGCGAGGCGGATGGCCTCATCCCGGCCCTGCGAGGGTTGCGCGTCGTCGGCTTCGTCGCTGATCGCGCTGATAACTTGTTCGAAGAGTCTCTTGATCATGGGTGTCCCGTCGTGTCCTGCCCGAGCTTTGACGGAGCTTAGCCGTCACAGTTTCAAAATTGTGTTTCTTTTTGTATGGGCGCCGGGCTTTCGCTGTATTTTCCTAGGATAATCATCGACATTGATGTTTTAATCCTCCCTATCAATGTCTGGTATCTCATTAAAACACGCGCGGCTGCTCCTCGCCGCCGCCAGGCACTCCAGTGTTACCGGCGCAGCAACGGCAATCAACCGTTCGCAGACGTCTGTGACCAAGAGCCTGCATGATCTCGAGGCAGATGTCGGTGTTGAACTCTTCGACCGGTCGGCCAAGGGCATTACGCTGACTGCGTATGGCAAAGCGCTGGCCGAAGGGGCCGGCCTTGCCCGAGACGCGTTCGCGCGCGCTCGGGAGGCCATTCCGCCGGCGACCATCTCGGCGACGCCCAGCGTGGGCCGTTTTTTCGAGATGGATGTGTCGGACCGGTGGCTGGATGCCTTCATCGCTGTCGCCGAGCACCAGGACACGGAGGCGGCCGCTGACGGCCTCGGCATTACCGTCGCCGCGATCCTCGTCAATATCCGCAAACTCGAGGACATGCTTCATCAACCGCTGTTCGATCGCTTGCCAAACGCCACGGTGCCCACGGCGTTCGCCACGACGCTGGTCAGCGAGATCAAGCTCGCTCGAATGCACCTGCGGCACGCGGTGCAGGAGATCAATGCGATGCAAGGTGTCCAGTCCGGTCGTATCCGGTTTGGCAGCCTGCCGTTCTCGCGGACGTTTATTCTGCCCACGGCCATCAAGCGTTTGCTCAGGAAGCACCCGGACATCAACGTAACGACCGTCGAGGCACCCTATGCGGAACTGCTGGCGGCCCTGCGTTGCGGCGACGTCGATTTCATTGTCACGGCCCTGGACACCAACGAGCTGGACAGCAGCCTTACCTGCGAGGCGTTAATCGACAATCGGGTGTCTATCGTCGTTCGCACCGGTCATCCATTGACGAAAATCGAGAACCCGAGCTGGTCGGACCTCGCGGGTTACGACTGGGTCGTACCGAACGAGGATTCTCCGACGCGTCACCTGTTTGAGGATGCGTTGGCAGAGCACGAGTATGAGCTGCCCCGCAAGATCGTCGAAACCGGGTCGCTGCTGATCACCCGCGGTTTGCTCGAGGACACGGACATGGTCACTGTCCTGTCCGAACACCAGATTCACTACGAGCAGAAGCTCGACCTGCTGACCACCGTGGATCTGCCGATCTTCGATAAGACGCGCCCGATCGGGATCATTCGACGCGCCCAGGGGAGCATGCTTCCCGCCTCCGAGGTGTTGCTGGACGAGATTCGGGAAGCCGCCAGGGAGGTCGGACCGGCCGTTTGATTCGCGGACAGTGAAACCATTTCGCCGTCTGCTGCATCTTAATTAGGAGATGCGCGCCAATCACGGTCCCCCCGGGTATTCGGTGCGAGCGACCCCGACGGGCCTGGCTCTCGGGGTCGCCATCTCCCTTGTCGCTCGTGATGCAGCCTCAGTCCGACTGCAATGCAGACACCGGGTCGAGCCTGGCGGCGGACACGGCCGGGTAGACGCCAAAGCCGACAGCGATACAGACGCAGACCAGCACGGCGACGATAATGACGAAAATCGACCAGGCGACGGCCCAGCCGGCGAAGGTTGCGATGACGTAAGCCAGAACGATGCCGAGCAAGACCCCGATGCCGGCGCCGATCAGTGCGATGACAGATGCCTCCACGAGAAACTGCCTGACGATGTCGACTTCGCGCGCGCCGATGGCCCGCAACAAACCGATCTCCGACTTTCTCTCCATGACGCTCGCCAACATGATGTTCATGATGCCGATGCCGCCGACCAGCAGCGAGATGCCCGCGACTGCGGACATGACGATCGTGAAGATCCGTTGTGTCTGCTGGTGCTGTGCCAGCAGCCGGGCGGGCACGACCAGTTTGTAGTCGTTCTGCTCGCCGTGCCGGCGCGACATCAGGTGATCGATGGCTTGCGCGGCCTGGACCGGTTCGATGCTGTCATCGAGCCTGAGCTTGATCGTATCGAGTTCGGCTGACAGCTCTTCGCGCTTTAGTCGCGCGAGCCCGGTCTGCAGCGGCAGGTAGACATGATTGCTCTCGCCGCCGACCTGCTGGCCTTCAAACTGGCTGTCGGGGAGTTGGCGATCACGCAGCACGCCGATGACTTCGAGCCACAGGTGATTGACCTTGACGTACTTGCCGATGGCGTCGCCGTTCGGGAACAGGTTCTGCGCGGCCGTGCTGCCGAGCACCACCACCTGGGCGAAGCTCAGGTCGTCCTCGTCGCCGAACAGCTCGCCGCGACTGGCCTCGAGGCTCGACAGATCGAAGTAGTTGGGGCTGACGGCGAAGACATCGGCGCGGCTGTCGCCTTCGCGGCTGAACAGGGTCCAGGTGCGGAATCGACGACTGCCGGCCCAGTCTTCAACGAAGGGCAGGGTGTTCGCGATGGCCTGTGCGTCACGAACATTGACACCGGCCGAGTACAGTCGAACCTGTTTAAGTGTCTGGTCGTCCAACTGACGGGCCTCGACGATCAGGTTCCGTAAACCCATGCCCTCGATCAACTCAAGCGCCTGCTGCTTGCCGCCCTCGCTGACCGCGAGCATGGCAATGACGGCGCCGACGCCGAAAATCATTCCGAGCAAGGTCAATGCGGTGCGCAGACGGTGATGCGCCAGCTGGCCCAGCGCCTGGTGCATGTCCAGTAACAGGTTTCTTGCCTGGGGGTTCAAAGCGTCGCTTCTGCGGGGGCGACAAGACTGATGCGTTCGCCGGCCTCGACGCCGGACACGAGTTCGATCAGGTCCGGGCTGCGCATGCCGAGTGTGACCCGGCGTTCCTCGTAGCTGCCGCGACTCATGACGTAGACGTGCGCGTTGGCGCCGTCGCCGTAAACCGATTGCGCGGGAACGATGACATTGTCATTCACGCGGCCGGTCACGATCTCGGCGCGCACGCGACTGCCCACACGCATCAGGTCCGGATCCACGTCTTCAATCGTCGCCTCGACGATGAAGAACTTCTGCGGATCGGTCTTGTTTTTCGGGCTGGCTACCGGCGAAATGGTTTCGACACTGGCTGCAAACTCGCGATCGCTCGCGGCGTCCAGCCGGACCCTGACCGGTTGCCCGATGTCGATACCAACGGCATCGGTTTCCGGGACGTACAGCTTCGCCTTGACCTTGCCGCGGATCGGCATGAACGCGACGGGCCGCCCGGGGAATACGGTCTTGCCTTTGCCCAGCTTCTCGCCCCATCCTGTCCGGGCATAGACCAGCGTGCCGTCGGCGGGGCTCCTGAGCTCCATCATGTTGAGCGCCTTTTCCTGCTTTTCGAGCTTCGTGACCTCGCCCTGCCTCTCGGCCTTGATGAGGTTGCGCTCGGCCGTCGTTCGTTGGTCGAAGGTGTCTTCCTGCCAATCCAGGTAAGCTGCCTCGACATCGAGATAGTCGAGGTCGGACAGCGCGTCGATCATCTCATTGCGGCTCATCAGGCGTTCATCGACTGTCGCGAATGCCTCCGAGATCTCGCGCTCGCCGTCGACACGGATCGCCTCGTGACCGATGCGCTTGCGTTCGATGTCTTCTGCGCGATCGGTGTTGGCGAGCCTGAAATCAGACTTCGCGACAGCCAGTCGCGTCGTGGCCTGGTCCAACCGGATCTGCACGTCGTCGAAGCGCGCGATGACGTCGCCCTTACGAATCTCAGAGTACTCCGGTGCAATCCACGAGATATTGAAGGCCATGCGGATACCGCCCGGCATGATGATCGGCAGCGACTCTGACGCGATCAGTTCGCCGCGCGCCGGGACCAACAGTTCCGTCGATGTCTTCTCGGCAATGATCGCCGGGGCGGTCACCTGTTCGCCCGAACAGGCGGCCATTGCGATCGCCGTGCTGACGACTAACACTTTCCTGATCATTGCAGTGCCACCTTGTCACCCGCTTCGAGCCCGCTTTCAACGATATGCAGGCCGGCGCTGGCCCGGCCGATGACGATCGGTCGCCAGCCGTCGCCCCGGACGACGACGCCCGGTTTTCCGGCCCGATACTGGATGGCGTCGTCGGGCACAGCGAGCGCGTTCTTCTGCGTGTCGACCTCGATTTCAAGCTTGACCGACATGCCGGGTCGCAGTGTCTCTATGACCTCTTGCGGCAGCGACACCGACACATCCCGGACCATCGCCTGGGAGAATTGCGACTGCCTGCGCACGATGCTGCCGACGTCGATGACTTTGCCGCTGATCGGCGTGCCGCCGACGGCATCGATGACCGACACGGCGTTCTGACCGACGGTGATGCTCGTCGCGGCAAACTCGGGCACCTCGGCGCGGACAATAAGGTCGTCCGGGTTCGCAAGTTCAACGACGGTGATACCCGGGTTGGTCTGGTCGTTGATGCTCAGCTTCTGGCCCTGCTGGTCCGTGCCGACGATGACGAGGCCGTCCCTCGGCGCCTTGATCGTGAACGATTCCAGCTCACGCTCCGAGCCAGCGACTTCGCTTTCGAGGCGCCTGATGTCCGCTTCCAGCTCCGATTTCTTGGCGTCGCGTACGCGACGGTTGAGGTCTTTTCGCTCCGTCTCGCGACGGTACAGATCGGCGGCGATGTCGCGTTCCTCGAGCAGCTTCTGGTACTCGAGCCCGGCATAGACTTCCGCATTGGTATCGGCCTTTCGCGCCGCCTTCTCGGCGGCGCTCTTCGCTTCGGCCAGCGTGACCTTCTCTTCCTCGATCTCACGCAGCTGCGTCTCTAGCAGTGACTCGAGCTCCGAGCGCTTTGCATTCAGCTGGCCCTTTCGTTCGCGAACGCGATCGTCGGTTGAGCTCGCGTCGAACTGCGCCAGCACGTCCCCGGCCTTGACCATTGATCCCTCGCGGGCCAGGTTTGTGATCGTTACGCGCCAGCGTCGCGTCGCCGGCGGGCCGAAGCGAATTGAATCGGCAGACACGACGATGCCGCTGGCCGACACGGTGATGGGTCGGTCAACCGGTTCCAGTTCTGACCATTGCTCCGCAAAGGCGCTACCGGTCAGCAGCAGTGACAACAGGACAAGTCGTTTCATCAGTTTTCCGCCGTTCTCGAAATCAGACCCATGACACTCATCCCCGGCATGATATCGACCGGTAGTTCCGTAACCGGCTTGGCGAGTGCCTCGAAGTAGCCGCTGTCACTCCAGTCCTGCTTCTCGACGGCCTGGCTTGATGTCCAGGTCAGGTTGGCGAGAAAGGGGGACGAGCCCTGCGCATCGGCTGCAACCTCGAGTTGTTGCCCCTGGCCGAGTTTGAGGATGTCCGCCTCGTGCACCCAGAACCGGATCTGCAGGTCTTCACGGCTGGCGACGGACGCGATCATGAACCCGGAATACAGCGTCTCGCCCGGGAACACCTTCTTGCCGGTGAACGGGTTCTCGCCGTAGATCATGAAGCCCGCTTTCTCGGCGCGTATCTCGGTGGCCTCCAGCGCGAGCCGGATACGTTCATAGCTGGACTCGGCCTGCTCGATTTCGAGCTGGGTCTCGGCGATGACATCGCCAAGTTCGGACTCCTTGTTCAAGAGCTCGGCCTGTGCGCGGACCAACGTCTTCTTCGCGGTTTCCAGCGTCAGCTGGTAGCGCTCGTAGTCGAGCCTCGGAATCGTCGCCGCGGGTATGACAGCGTCGAGTTCTGCGAGTCGTACGTCGGACGCCGCCCTGGCAACGGCTTTCTCGCTGTCCATGACCTGGAGCTTCAGTTCGTCGATCCTGCGCGCCGCGGTCATGCGAACCTTCTCGAGGTCGGTCCGCTGTTGCTCCTCGCGGGTGATCAGGTCGCCCGGGTCCAGACGAACGATCAGGTCGCCGATGGCAACCTCTTCGCCTTCATTGACCATCCAGTCGATGCGGCGCTGCCAGCTGCCGGGCAAAGACGGCATCTCGATGGTCTGTGCGCTGCTGTCCTCGACGACACCGGTCAGTACCGTCCCCGCCACAGAAATCCCCGGTGCGGCGAGCGCCGCCAGTACCAGTAGTCGAAACCTGCTCAATGTCTTGCCTCCACGGCGGCGCTCTCGCCTCGCACGGTGTCCTGCTCGATTTTCCCGTCTCGCATACGGATCAGGCGCTTCGCATAGGCGGCAATCTCTTCTTCGTGAGTGACCATCAGGATCGTCTGGCCGCCGTCGTTCAGTTCGGTAAACAGCTCCATGATCTCGACCGAGGTCTTGCTGTCGAGGTTGCCGGTCGGCTCGTCGGCCAGCAGGAGAGGCGGCTCGTTGATCAGCGCACGTGCGATCGCAACGCGCTGGCGCTGTCCGCCGGACAGCTGGTTTGGGCGATGGTCCATGCGGTCCGACAGGCCGAGCCTTTCGAGCAAGCGCTCGCCCCTGTCCTGCGCCAGGAACGGGTCGACGTCGGAGAAACGCAGAGGCAGCAAAACGTTCTGCAGCGCCGTCAGGCGAGGCAGCAGATGGAAGCTCTGGAACACGAAGCCGATGTGGCGGTTGCGCGTGCGTGACAACGCGGTGTCGTCGAGCTCTGCAACCTCCTGGCCGATCAGTCGGTAACTGCCTTCGTCCGGGGTGTCGAGGCAGCCGAGCATGTTCATCAGGGTCGATTTGCCGGAGCCGGACGGTCCCATGACGGCGACGAAGTCTCCTTCGTCGATACTCAGGTCGACGTGATACAGGGCATGGACCCAGGTGTCTCCGACGTGAAATCGTCGGCAAAGATCGGCGGTACGAATCATGAGGCGCTGCTTTCAGTCTTCTTCGCTTTAGTGTTTGTGATTATCGGCGAAGCAGGGCGGGGAAAGTGTCCGAGTTACAATAAAATACAGGTATTAAGACCGTACTTCGAGGCCGAAGTTTCCTGTCCGCGAGGACGCGTTGGCGGCTGTCGGTCAATCGGCAAAGGTCGAAGAGTGCAATGCCCTGTCATGACCGACAGACGCTCGCTTCATGCCCTCCGAGTTCCACAACGCACAGCATTCTCCGTTGGCCGTTACGGCGATAGCCCCGCCGTCGCCGCCGAGCCTGGCGACCTCATCCAGCATCGACTGCACGGCGTCTTCGAGCGTGGCGCCGCCCCGATAGGCGAGTGCGACCGCCAGCGCGCCGCCCGAACGGATGATGTGCTCTCCCACGCCGGTGCACGAGACTGCAATCCGATCATCCGCCCAGGTGCCGGGCCCGATGAGTGGCGTGTCCCCGACGCGCCCCTCGAGCTTGCCGAAGGTCCCCCCGGTCGACGTTGCAGCAGCCAGATGGCCGTGCTGGTCCAGCGCAACGGCGCCAACGGTACCGTGCGTTGGCGCCACCGTCTCCGATGCTTCCACGCCCACCGGCAGGCGATAGTAGCTCGCAGGGTCTGACACGAGCTCGAATTCCCGTTGTTCCGCAAATTGCCTGGCGCCAATACCCGCCAGCATGACGTGATCGGTCTGCTCCATGACGCCGCGTGCCACCGTAATCGGGTATACGACGTCCCGCAGGCACGCAACGGCGCCGGCTTCGCGAGTCGCGCCGTTCATGATCGATGCGTCCAGCTCCACGTAACCGGCGCTGTTCGGCGCCGATCCGCGACCGGCGACGTACAGGCCACTGGCCTCCATCGCATTCACCGCTGACTCGACGATGTCCAGTGCCGAGCGTCCTGCGAGCGCCTGTTTCTTCGCTGCCTCGGCGAGTACAGCGAGATGCTGCTCGGTTTCTGAGTAGTCACGCCCTGCGCGCGGGCCGGCGCCGCCGTGCAGGTAGATCGCAAATTCGGTCATGGCTTGTTCCTCCAGCGGGGCGAAGCATAGCCCAGCGGGAGCGCCGCCGCACAGAGCGACAGCCAGGTCGTCCGCCCGCCGGTTTTCTTTTGCCCGCCGGTTGTTAAACTGGATCGCCGAAAACACCCGCGCGGGACCGATGCACCTACTCCCTTGATTCGCCCGTTCACCCTAATCGTCTCGCTGCTCAGCGCATCCTTCGTCTTCGCGTTCGACGGGCCGCCGTACGTATTGCAGTGGCCGGATTCGACCGGCGATATCCTCGTTGCAGAGAGCAGCAGCTACACATTGCACCGATACTATCGGCAGGATGACGGATCGACTGGCGTCGAGTCGTTGACGATGTCGATAGGCCAGAACGGTGCCGGCAAGCGACGCGAGGGTGACCTGAGGACACCCTACGGTGTGTATTTCATAACCGACCGGCTCGATACAGCGTCATTGCATCCAAAGTACGGCAGCGCGGCCTATCCCATGGACTATCCGAGCGCCAGGGACCGGCAGCTGGGGCGCACCGGCAGCGGCATCTGGCTGCACGGCGTTCTGCCGGGTACGGTGACACCGATTCCCAGGGACACGGATGGCTGCATCGCGATCAACAATCAGCAGCTGAACTCGTTGGCGCCGCGAATCGACGTGCTGACAACACCGATAATCATTACCAATACGATTGATCGCAGTCTCGGCGGGACGTATTCCGACCTTCGGGATGAGCTGAGCGAAAGACTGAGCGGCTGGACGGACAGTCTTGCCGAAGGTCGCCTCGACGCGCTCCTCGCTTTTTACTCGCCGAATTTCTCCTACCAGGGGTTGGGGCTGGACGACTTCGCCGTACTGCAGTTCGACGAGATGGCTAGCGCGAACATCGTCGGCGTGTCCCACAACGACGTGTTTATCGCTGCGGACCCGACCGAGTCCGGTGTATTCGTCACCCGATTCATGTTGCACGTCGAGCTCAGTGACGGAGGCCGGCGCGAGCAGCGCAAGCGACTCTACTGGCAGCGGGATGAGGCCGGCGTCTTCAGGATCATCGCGGAGGACGAGGCATAGCCCGTTCGTGAGGACCGGGCTTTTGTATGTCAGCTATCGCCGGGCGCTTAGCGAATCGCTTCGCGCGCCGTCAGTTCATCGATGATCTCGATCAGCTTCGTGTAGCTGCCGGCCTCGGAACCGCCGGTGCGGTACTTGCCGTTGACCACGATGGCCGGGACGCTTGCGATGCTGTAGCGTCGCGCAAGATCCTTGGCTTTGCGGATGTTCTGGTCGACCTCGAACGAGTTCCAGGTCTTGTCGAAGTCCTCCTGGCTGATGCCCACACGCTCGAACAGCTGGTAGATCGCTCTCTCAGACGTCAGGCGATTGCCGCGGCGGTGGTATTCCTCGAAAACCATGTTGCGGAAGCTCGCCGGGTCTTTGATCTGACCGTTACGCGCCAGCACCTCTTCCGTATAGAACAGCCGGGCGTGCAGCTCGAGCACCGGCTGCCACATGGCCGGAATCTTGACGAAGCGGACGTTCGGGTCCTTCTGATCCTTCCAGCGCTTCAGGTACGGCTCGAAGTCGTAGCAATGCGGACAGCCGTACCAGAAGAACTCAACGACCTCGATCTTGTCAGCGCCGCCCCAGGTCGGCTGGCTCGGAACCATGCGGGCGAAATGCGTGCCTTCCTTAAACTGCCACTCGCGCGTGGCGGCCGGCTCAGACTGTTGGGCGAGGACGATGGGCTGGTCGCCTTCTTCGACAACGTCTTCGGCCGCCGATTCCTCGACAACCTGCAGCGCCTGTTCAGCGGCGTCTTCAGCCTGCTCGACAGCGGCCTCTTCAACCGGAGCCTCTTCGACAGCGGCCGGGGTGTCCTCGGAGACCGCCGGCGTTTCGGCCTGTTCGCCGGAGCAGGCGACAAGCAGCAAAGCAAGAAGAATCAGAAAACTGTTTTTCATGGTGATTACTCTCTTTCAGCTGCCGTAGTCAGACCGCGGCAGACTCAGGATGTTCAGACAGGTTGGCGCCTACCGCAGGCCCTGCACGTAGGATGCAACGGCTACGATGTCATCATCGGTCAGGCGGCTGGCGATGTTCTGCATGACCTGCTCCTTGCCGCCGGACTGGCGGGCGCCGGATGCGTAGTCGCGCAACGTCTGAGCTGTGTAGGTCGCGTGCTGGCCGTTCAGGGCCGGGTAGGCGGCCGCTGCGACGCCGCGGCCTTTCGGCCCGTGGCAGGCGATGCAGGCTGCGATGTCCCGGTCCTTGTCACCGCCGCGGTACAGCGCTTCTCCCCGAGGAATCAGGTCAGGGTCGGCGACGGGCTGAGCCGCCGCATCGAGGCTCTCGTAATAAACGGCGAGATTGTTCATGTCTTCTTCGGACAGCATCATCGCCTGGCCATTCATCAATGCGTTATTCCGCAACCCGTCCTTGAACGCCTGCAGCTGTTCCACGATGTAACCGGCGTGCTGACCGGCGAGGTTTGGCCACGTCGGCTTGACGCTGTTGCCTTCCGCGCCATGGCAGGCGGCGCAGGTGACTGATTTGGCTTTGCCCGCGTCTGCGGATCCGTCAACGAGGCTGTCTGCCTTCGCCGGGCCCGCTGCGAGTAGGACGCACAGGAGTGCGCTAAAGCTCAATTTGTTCATATTGTCTAACCGTTATCCGAATCGACGGCCTTGGCCATCGACAAACACTTAAGTCTGATGGGGTAACGCCGGAAGGCGTCTTGCCGCGTGAGGCCGAACCGGTCAAACTGCCCGTGGCCGCGCCTCGCGGGGCTGGATTATACACACAAAGCCCGAGGCATACCGCCCATGTCCTTGTATCCCGACGCAGTTTTCATAAAGAGCGCAAACGCTTTATCGCAGTTCGTGCCGGACACCGGGGGCGAAGTGGCGTTCGCGGGCCGATCGAACGCCGGAAAGTCCAGCGCGATTAATATTATTGTCAATCGGCGGCAGTTTGCCCGGACCAGCAAGACGCCGGGACGGACGCAGCTCGTTAACTTTTTCCGCCTCGACGGAGACCGACGCATCGTCGATCTGCCGGGCTATGGTTTCGCACGCGTCGCCGACGCGATGCGAGAGCACTGGGGCAACCTGCTGGCTGACTACTTCGAAACGCGCAAGAGCCTGAGAGGACTGATACTCATCGTCGATATCCGGCGCCAGCTGACCGATTTCGATCGACAGATGCTGGAGTTCGCCGAGAGCGTCGGCCTGCCCGTGCATGTATTGCTGACCAAGTCTGACAAACTGAAGAAAGGCCAGGCGGCGAATGCGCTGCTGGGGGTCCGCAAGGAGCTGGGCGATCGTGCCAGTGTCCAACTGTTCTCCGCGCTGAAACGCAGCGGTGAAGAAGAGGCCCGCGACGTTCTCGAGCGCTTCCTCGCACAGGACTGAGTCGCTGATGCGCTGGTCTGGAACGGGCAAAAAAAACCCCGAGGCGGGCGCCTCGGGGCAAGCTATAGTCACAGCCGGCTTGGGGTCCGGCCGCAGGCCTGTTCAGGGAGGAAACAGGCAAGTGACTTATGCACTCAAAAACTTAGAGTCTGGACTCATTCTAAAGTTCCGGCGGGCCGCAATTGATTGATTGCATTCCGTATTTTTCGCCGAAATCCAATAGTCATCAGCGAGTTCTGCGGCACCGGAGACGAGGGCGGGGCGTCTCGTTCCCCGCCCGGCCTTCTTCCGGGTTCTACGCTGCGTGCGTCATGTCATAGACCATCTTCTCGAGCTGACGATAGTCATCGGACCAGGCGTTGAACATGCCTTCGCTGGCGCCGTCCGGGAAGATGTCCGCGTCTCCCGCTTCGATGCCGGCGAGGATGTTGGCCGCAGTCTCCTCCGGCGAGGTCTTGTCCATATCGATGTCGCGCGCCATGTCGGTGTCGATGGGGCCGGGGTTGACGGTCTGTACCGAGATACCCTTCGACGCAAGCTCGATGCGCAGACCCTGGGATGCCGACCACAGGGCCGACTTCGACGCACTGTAGCCACCGAGCGCCGGGAAGCTGACGAATGCGGCGATGGTCACGACGTTGACGATGCCGGCATCGGGCTTTGTCTCTAGCACAGGTACGAATTCGCGAATGACGTCCAGCGTGCCGTAGTAGTTCACGTTCATGTCGTACTCAAAATCAGCCTTCTGTGCCGTAATCAGACTGCCAGCGGACAAAACGCCTGCGTTGTTGATGAGTAAGTCTGTGTCGCTTGCAGCCCTGGCTGCGTCCCGAATTTGCTCTTCGTTCGTGATGTCGAGCTCGAGCGGCACGACACGCGTGTCGCCGAAGTCAGGCAGAGAGGAGGTCTTTCGCGCGGCGGCGTAGACCTTTCTGACGTCCTTTTGAAGGAGTCCCTCGACGAGTGCTTTGCCGATGCCGCGATTTGCGCCTGTGACCAGTACGATTTTGTTGCTCAGTGTCATGTTGCTGTCTCCAATGGTGGGGTGTTGGAGCAAAGTATCGAATGTGCATGAATGAACGTAAATAGTTATTATTGACTTATCAGTGTGCAAAAATGCACATACCGGTCACGAGATGAACTGGGACGATTTACGCTACTTTCTCGCGCTCTGCCGCGACGGCTCTGTGAGCCGTGCCGGGCAGTCGCTCGGTGTCACGCACACGACCGTCGCACGCCGAATCCAGGCACTCGAGACGGCCCTTAAGACACGCCTGTTCGACAGAACGCCGGAAGGCTACGTCATGACGCAGGCTGCCGAGACTATGTTTGAGGACGTCGAGCGCATTGAGAACCGCGTACACACAATCGACCGACAGGTTGTCGGCCGTGACCTCGACCTGAGCGGACCGCTGACGATCACGACGCCTTACGACTTCGCCATCGCTGCCTTGTTGCCAGGGTTCAGGAAGTTTCGGCGCCAGTACCCGCGAATTCAGCTCACCCTGTCGACGACCACGAGCTTCGTTGACCTGTCGGCGCGCGAAGCTGACATCGCCGTTCGTCTGACCGCCAAGCCGCCCGAGAATCTTGTTGGTCGCGAGGTCCTCCCACTACGTCATGGTATCTATACGACGCGTGCCTACCTGCGCGCATCGAAGGATGACCCCGAGTTGATCCTGTTCAGCCGCGGCGACGAACGTCCCGACTGGGCAACGACGCACTTCCCGGAGGCCAGCGTCGCGTTACGCACGGACAACGTCGCGACAATGCGAGCCGCGGTGCTTGCCGGCCTGGGCGTCGCCCGGATTCCATGCTTCATCGGTGACGCCGACAAACGCTTGTGCCGCCTGGACCTGGAGATGCCACTGTCGGACTGGGGCATCTGGATCCTGAGCCACGTCGATCTGCGTTCGACGGCGCGGGTGCGAGTGGCGCGAGATTTCCTTGCCGATACGATTCTCGACAAGCGGGCACTGATTCTTGGCGAGGAATCTCGTTACGCGTGATTTGCTGTTGTCGCTCTTCTACCCTGCTGACGGGCACGATCAAGCATCACTGTTTCCGAAGCAGTTTGAAGGCGTGCGTGCCTTGAAAGCCTGCATTGAAGAAATGAACGATCCATACCATTGCCATCGACTCGAGATAGCGGGAGTTTTCGATCCCGCCCAGGTCGATCGGCGAGGGCCAGCCCAGGCTTTCGATTAACTCGCTGGCTGCTTGCTTTGATTGGCCGTCGTCGCCACAGATAAACATGTCGGGTTCCCCGCCGGGAAAATCGGGTTGGACCATGTGCACTGATCCGACGATATTGAACGCTTTCACAACCCGTGCACCCGGCAATCGACGCTGAATGACCTCGCCAGCCGAATCCGTATGCCCGATATCGAGGACCGGTGGCTCGCCCTCCTTCTCGAATCGCAAAGGATTGGTCGCATCCAGGAGCACTTTACCGTCGAAGCGGTCATCTCCTGCCAGCTCGATCACGGCATCCACGTTTGGCCAGCCGACCGCAAGAATCAGTATGTCACCGAAAGCAGCGGCCTCACCAAACGTGCCGATCTGGACAGCATTATCATCATCGCGCTGCCATGCCAGGATACTGTCTCGACTCGGGTCGCGAGTGCCGATCATCACACTGTGGCCGACTCCCGCGAGTCCCGCGGCCAGGGTCCGGCCGACGTCGCCCGTGCCCAATACACCTATCTTTTTCATGATTCGCCGACCTTGAGTTTGAGCATGTCTGATGTGCCGAAGGCCGTATAGATGCCGGTCGTGACCTCGGCGAGATGCTGATTGTAGGCCTCAATCGGCTCGCCCATACCCATCTTGTCGACCACCGTTCGAAACGGTCGTTCACCCGCCGGAGTTTCAACCACAGCGACGATAGCCTCGGCGACAATGGCCGGATCCTGCGCGGGATTGGCGGCCAGGGCAGCCTCGAATCCAGCCAGCGCAGCGGCCGGGGCTTCTGCGAATTCGCCATATTCAGTGTCTCTGGTTGTGTCGCTTGGTCTCATCAGCCGATCGACAAATGACGTCGGGAAACCACCGGGCTCAACAAGGCAAGAGTCAACGCCAAACGCCGACAGTTCCGTCCGGTAGTTTTCAGCCAAGGCTTCGAGGGCCCACTTGCTGGAATTGTAGGGTCCGTAGAACGGGATCGTGATGCGACCCAGCAAGCTCGATACATGCAGCAGCAATCCGGACGCTTGTTTTCGAAAGAGCGGTAGCACAGCGCGATTCATTCGCTGAACGCCGAAGACATTAATGTCAAACAAGCGTTGCATGTCGCTGGCCGTGTAGTTTTCCTGCAGGCCCATGACCCCGACACCGGCGTTATTGATGAGCACATCCAGACCGCCGGCGGATTCAATGGCCGCTTGCACGCCCGACTTCACGCTGTCACCGCTGGTGACATCGATGTCGACGATGTGGGCCCCCGCTGCTTGCAGCGCTTCTGCGGCCGACTGGTTTCGACCGTCCGGATCGCGCATCGATGCAGCCACCGTGTGACCGGCCTCCAGTAGCGCGCGCGTTGTAAGTTCGCCAAAACCGCCGTTGGCGCCGGTAATCAGGATTCGTTGAGACACTGTTTCGTCCTCATAGAGTTGTTTTGAAGAAGCGACGATTATCTGTATCATCGTTTAGGTGAACAATAGGCTTAAATAGAACTAAAAGTTTCTAATATGAGAACAATGAACTTCCAGGAGTTACGTGTTTTTTCCGAAGTTGCGAGAGCAGGGGGTATCACGGCTGCTGCGAGCAATCTTGAGATGGCCAAGTCCGCCGTCAGCAAGCAGCTCAGTCGGCTGGAGGCGCGACTACAGGTAAAGCTCTTTGCGCGTAGTTCCCGCCGCGTCTCACTCACCCGGGAAGGCGAACGCCTTCTGCCGAGAATCGAGTCAATTCTTGCAGAGGGGGGCCGGCTGATCGAAGACGCACACGAGGACACATTCAGAACGGCCGGCACAGTGCGCATTGCTGCTACACCGGATTTCGGTGGCTTGGTGGCGAGGGAGTTCCTGCCGGTCTTGCTCGATCAGTATCCTGAGCTGGCGGTCACCATGCGGCTCGACTACGGATTCGAAGACTTGCAGGACCCTGCTATCGACCTTGCGATTCGAATTGGTCGTGTCAGCGATGAACGCCTTGTCGCTCACCGGCTCGGAGAATTCAGGCGTATTGTTGTCGCTTCTCCGGAATTCGCAGAACGAAACGTGCTGGCGCAGCCCAAGGATCTCTCGTCAGTGAACTGTCTTGTATTCTCCGGGAGTTCGGTGAGCAGCGAGTGGACCCTTGAGCATCGATACGAACGTGGAGACACGGAGCAGATCCCGGTTCAAGGAAAGACCGCAGTGCGGGGGTTCGCGGCGATAGCAGGTCTGGCTGAAACCGGTACCGGTGTTTGCTGCGTGCCCGAATTCGTCGTTGGCGGTGCGATTTCGGAGGGAAGGCTGGTTCACTGCTTACCGGACTGGGCGACGAGACCGACGCCTGTTTATCTCGCGTATCGTTTCGGGGCGGACCGAATCGGACGCGTGAGAGCAGTTATTGATTCTGCGAAGGCGGTCATTCCGACATTGCTTGACTCGGGTGGATAGCAGGTAGCGCGGGACCGAGGTCGCTTGCTCTGCTCTAAAACGCTGTTCCAGAGCCC
>JAAUXY010012614.1_pt1 | contig 62174 bp, 42 predicted proteins | sample 7278121 | NCBI WGS metagenome assembly JAAUXY01 (sample SAMN14350117, study PRJNA611818) | marine sediment metagenome | isolation source: surface marine sediment (1.8m) | place: French Polynesia: Moorea | collected 2018-08
ATCAGCGTAAGGAATCGTTCGTTGTCAAACATCCGATCCCAACCGGGATCGAGGCTCAGGACTTTAGGCGTCACCGCGCTCGGGTACTGAATGGCGGCGGAGGCTTGTTCTATCGCCTCATTTTGCATATCCAGCATCGCTAAAACAGTCGCCCTGACCCACAGAAAATCGGCGTTATTCCAAGCGTCGACTTCTGCTGGGGCGAGGCTCACGACCCGGTCGACCGTGTCTATGGCGAGCTGCTTCCTGCCTGCGCCGGCGTATGCCCATGCCAGTTCCGTGGCGATCCACGGGTCGCTGGGTGCATTGGCGACATCGACCTCGCGCAGCTCGGCCGCAAGACGATAAAAGTTGTCCGCGGCCTCGCCGTTACCAACCCGCCTCTCGGCAAGTGCCATCGCGAGATACCACGACGCCGTGTCGCCTCCGGCCTCGTCGACGTCCCACGATCGCAACTGCGCGTGGAAATCATCGTCGAGATAGGTGAAGAACGTCCAGAGTCCCGGCTGCAGCAGCAGGTTCATCAATTCGACGTTGCCGATCTTGTCCTGCAAAGTACGTGCCTCGGTACTCGCCGCGTCGATGTCGCCGAGCCACACGGCATACAGCTGCGTCAGGTAGATGTGCGCCTCGATCAGATCCGGCGACAGCGAGATAGCCGTCTCAAAACTCCGTTCGGCCTCGCGAAACCGGTTGGCAACTATTTCGGTGATACCGAGCTCGAAGAAGAGCCTTGCATTGCGCGGGTCGAGCGACGCCGCTTCACGCAGGTGCCGAAGCGAACTGGACAGCTCGCCGATCCTGGACTCATTGCGCCCCAGCGCCATCAGGAATCCCGCCGATCCGGGTCGCTTCTGGACGGCGCGTCGCAGGTACGGCGTGGCTTTCGACGGCGTGCCGGCGATCGACTCATAATAGCCGCGCGCAAACAGTGCCTCGGCGCTTTCGCCGTCCGCTTCAAGGGCCAGGCGAACGTCCTCTTGCGCAAGACTGAGTCTCTCCGTGCTGCGATCGTAATAGTTGTGGTAGATGCGCAGGTGGGCGACAGCTCTCCCGGACAGTGCCTCGACCAAGCCTGGGGATTGGTCGAGCACGAGTGTGAAGAGGCGGACGGCCTCACGCAGAGTGTCGTCCTGGTAACCCGACTCGAGCGTCGCCCGTGCTTCGACCAGCGCCGAGTAAACCTCGGCAGGCAAAGCCCGCGAGCGCCGTGCCGCAGCCTGGCTCACCTCGATGTCGAGGTAGACGGCGATGTTTCTCGCCACCTCGTCGTGCAGGCCGAACAGGTCGTCAGCCGCCAGCTGGGTATCCTGTGTCCAGAGTTGCTCGCCGCTCGCCGGGTCGAGCAGCGCGCTGGTGACGCGCAGGGTCTCCTCGGTGTCGTCCGACAGTACGTTGCCGGACACCAGCAGGTTCGCGCCAAGCTGCTCGGCGAGGCTCGTCGGCGGCTCGCTAGCTACCGCGCGCACACTTGGATAGGCGATCACACGCAGTCCGTCGATAGCGGCCAGCCGGTCGGTCAGCGACCTCGCGAGACCGTCGGCAACGAACTCGGGTGTCGAAGGCGACAGCGATTCGAACGGCAGCACGGCGATGACTGGTTGAGCCGCATCGCCTTCCGCCGGCTTTTCGTCTGGGCGCGGCCACATCGCGGCTATGAGCGCGGCGATCACGACGAGGCCAAGTGCGAGAGCCGCACGGCGTGGCGGCTGCGGCGCGCTGCCTTCAGCGGACTCGACGGCCGTCTGAGGCGGCTCAGCAGGTACGGATACATCGGCAATCAGTCGATAGCCACGCTTTCGCACCGTTTGAATATAGGCGGGTTCATTCGCGTCATCGCCAAGCAGGCGGCGCAGATGTGAGATCTGCCGATAGATGGAACTCTCGGTGACGTAGCGTCCTTTCCACAGGTCATTCAGCAGGTCATCGAGACTGACGACTTCACCGGCACGGCGGGCGAGATAGGCGAGCAGCTCTGCCTGCAATGGTTCTAACTGATGGGTCGTGTCAGCTGAGAACAGAGCATTGCTGTCGACCTCGAGCGTGAAGTCCCCAATGCGGTACGTCGGTGTCGTGCGTTCTTTCACTTGCCTTGACCATCCATGTCGAAGATGAGGAACTTGCAGGCGGAACGTCGGCCAGATTGTAACGCGAAAACAGGGCAGCTCAAGGATTGCGGAGCCTAGTGCAGGCTCCGAGCATCAGGTGCAGTCGATCGCCGGCCCGCAAAACATGGTTAAGCCAGGAACATTCCCCGCATGTCCAGGCCGGGCGAATCCGTGCACCACGCGTTTCACCGCTTGAGGCACACCCACCAGATGGTTGCGCCAGTCAATCTGCAGCTCGGCATCGACTACAGAGACGCGCTTCGCTCTCTGGCGACCGCCGTTGTGCTGATCGACATGCTCTTTTAAGCATTCTCAACTTTACCGCGCTAGGCGTTTGTCTCAGTCTGTATCAGGGATTGTGCGGTGTCGATCGGTTTGTTAAACCGACAACCTGATCCTGAAAAACGACTATCGCGACCCTGAGCGCGAGCATCACACATCAAGCAAGTGTCATAAGGAGTACGTGCGTTGAAGAACCTTAATGCTCATTTGTCGGGGATGCGAGCCCGGTTTCTCGCGGTAACGGTTTATCTGACCGCTTTTTCGGCAATTGGCGTGTCGGCGCAACCCCTGTCAGCTGATGAATCCGATCCACGAGAGTTAGGATGGATGCAGGGTTTTCCGCCGGCGCCGGACAAGCTGATTATGCAGCCGGACTCCAACTACTTCAGCTTTCCCAAGCTTCGTTGGACCGTCTGTCACTTCCGCGAGTTGCTACCCACCGAACGGGTCAGCCGCGGCATCGGCGCACCAGCGCCGCTCGACTACGACCTCGACGAGGCTGCCATCGATAATCTCACGTTCCGGCCGATGGGTAGCCGGAACAATATGACATGGAAAGAGTCGCTCGAGGCCAACTACACGGACGGGATTCTTATCATTCACAAGGGCAGGATCGTTTATGAGCGCTACTCGGGCTGCCTCAACGAAAGGGGTAAGCATGGCGCCATGTCGATGACCAAATCGATGACCGGCCTGCTCGCCGAGATCCTGGTCGTCGAAGGGAAACTTGATGATACGGCGCTCGTTTCAGACATCGTCCCGGAACTTGCCGACAGCGCATTCGGGAACGCGACCGTGCGCCAGGTCATGGATATGACGACCGGTCTGGCCTACAGCGAGGACTACTCGGATCCGAAGGCTGACATCTGGATTTACTCGCGCGCGGCCAGTCCGTTGCCTAAACCCGAAGGCTACGACGGCCCCGACGGGTATTTCGAGTACCTGCAGACGGTGATGCCCGAAGGCGAACATGGAGATGCCTTTCACTACAAGACCATTAACACTGACGCGCTCGGCTGGATAGTCTCCCGGGTCTCCGGGAAGGAAGTCACCGAGCTCTTGTCCGAGCGAATCTGGAGTCGAATGGGCGCCGAGCAGGATGCGTACATGACCGTTGACGGCAAGGGCACAGCGTTCGCTGGCGGTGGCTTGAGCGCAGGGCTGCGGGACCTCGGGCGCGTCGGCCTGTTGATGCTTAACGAGGGTGAACTGAACGGCCAACGACTATTCAGCCCGGAGGTTGTCGCCAATATTCGAGAAGGCGGCAGCAAAAGCGCGTTTGCAAAGGCCGGCTATACGACGCTCAAGGGCGGCAGCTACCGCAGCATGTGGTGGCTACTGCACAACGAACACGGCGCCTTCGCGGCTCGCGGTGTCTACGGCCAGACAATCTACGTCGACCCAAAGGCGGACATGGTGATTGTCCGTTTCGCATCCTTCCCGACGGCGAAGAACGCGAGAATCGATCCCACGTCGCTACCGGCCTACCAGGCGGTGGCGGAATTCCTGTTGACCCGATAGCCGCAGGGCCATGAACAAACAAATGAACAGAAGACGATATCACTGGGGCGCTTCACTAGCTCTGTTCGGCGCCATAACGACAGCCGATGCCGATGTGCTTTACATGCAGAACGGCGACCGGATCACCGGATCAATCAAACGAATATGGGACGGCGAGCTGTTCATCGAGTCGGACTACGCCGACGAGTTTGCGGTGAAAATGGAATCCGTTGAGCGAATCGAGACCGACGGAGACGTTGAGATCAAGCTCCGCGACGACTCGGAATTGACCGGTCGATTCGGCCAGGATGAGTCGGGGGCCATGGTGCTGATCAACGAGACGGCCACGGTGCCGTTGGCTTTAACTGACGTCGAAGAGCTTGAGGAACCTGAAGTGCATTTCGAGTGGGAAACGCGATCTGACCTGTCATTGGGTGGGTCCCGCGGCAACACGGAGACGAACGACTTCCTGTGGCAAGGCTATGGCAGAGTCAAGTTCGGCGATCACCGTCACGAATTGGACCTGCGTTTCGACAGAAAAGAGCAGGACGAGCTCGTTACAAAGGAACAATACAACAGCAGTTATTTTTACAGCTGGTTCTTCTCCGACAGCTGGTTTCTAGGTTCCGGTATCGGCTACGAACGAGACCCGATCCGGCAACTGACCGATCGATTCACAGCGGGCGCCGGCTTCGGCTACCAGTTCTTTGAAGACGCCGACCGGCTGCTCGAGGTGACGCTGGCTGCGATCGGCGTCCGGGAAAACATCGCCGGGTTCACGAATGACTCATCGACCGCGCAGTGGAACCTGACCTACCGCCGCGACGTCACCAGTGACATGGAGATCTATCACAACCACCGCCTGACGGTGTACCTGACGGGTCGCTCAAACCAGATCGCGGACACGACGACCGGTATCCGGTGGGATGTCTGGGGCGACATCTACCTGAACGCACAGCTCAACTGGAACTGGGAATCAGACCCGGCCGTCGGCAAGCAGCAAACGGACCTGACCTACGCGTTGGGCATCGGTATCGAACTCGATTGAACAGCCGGCTCGTCGGACGCCCTGGGCATAGCCAGTTCTAATCGGCGGCGTCTTTTGTAGATTAAGGTCCAGCAGGCGTGACCTTCCACCCATGTCGCTGGCAATTCAGACCTACGTTGTTCTATTTCCTCATGCGCTTGCGCACCGTGTTCGAGTGCCACGCAGCCGGAATGATCACGAGCGCGGCAATGGCGCCTAAGATCCACAGGTAGACTTGATCCATCGCGGCGAGGCTTGCGATCTCGAAAGCCAGCTCGTTGTTCACGTGCTCGGCATAGGCGACCGGTCCGATCGCCGCCTCCTTTGCGACCGAGATGCCCGGGCTGAACGCGCTGCTCCAGCCAAGTGCCGACAGCGAGGCGTACGCCTTGTAGGCCACCGCGGCTGAGCCGAATCCGATTATGCCGATACCTACGGCGCCAACACCGAACAGGCCGAATCCGACCGCGCCGATGCTGAACAGGCCGAACGAGACGATGCCGACGCTGACCGGCGCGACGGCGATGCCGCCCCAGGCGAACAGCAGGCCATAGGCCCTGTCACCACCGCCGGCGATCCAGCCGACCACCGGGGCGTCGTCTTTCTCTGGCGCACCAAAGCGGAAGTGGAACAACGGCACACCGGCGATGTAAGTCTTACTCTTGACTTCCCGAGCCTTCGAACCGACCTGGTCAACCTCGTCCTTGAACGACTCCGGAAACAGCTCACGCTGTTGGGCCCGTAGCATCCGCAGTCCGTTCAGTATGACCACAGACAGGAAAACGTAGCTGGCTGCAAACCCAAGTACGAGGACTTGCGATGCGATAGCCACCTGGTGGACCGGCAGACCGGAATGCAACGCCAACTGTCGAAGGCCGAACAGCGCGGCGCAGAATAAGACCGGGTAGAAGAACATCACCGTAACGATTCTGATTATTCGTCGACGCTCTGCCTGGGTCCGCGACTGGTCCAGGCTCGCCCGCAGTCCAAAGAAGGCACTGATGACGCCGGAGAATGCCGCTAACAGGGTCAGCAGGTTCGTCCACTTGAGCCAGTGCGCGGCTTTCGCTGCGACGGCGCCTGCCGAGGCGGCCTGGGCAGGTGGCGGTATTGCCGAAATCACGGCCAGCACCGCTGCCGTGAACGTGGCGCCAGGCTTGCTTTTCTCCAGTGCGCCTTCGACGAAACGCGTCATCTCGGCCTGCAGCAACTTGCGGCCTCGGGACAGGCGCTGCTTGACGGCATCTTCGGTCAGATCCAGGTCTTCGGCGACCTGCTTTGTCGAACGGTCTTCGCGATAGAACAGGACCAGGGCTTCGCGATAGGTGTCGGGCACGTTTTCCATCGCCTCCCACAGCAGGACCTGCTCTTCATCGCGGATCACAGCGTCCTCGGTCTTCGTGTCCCTGGCCCCGTGCCCGCGATCTTCCTCGAGTACTTCAGCGTTCTTGACGGGCTGGTTGGCTTCCTTGCGCCGAAAACGGCTGACCTTGAAACGCAGGATGCCGCACAGCCATGCCTTCAGCTTGTCCGGCTCCTTCAGCGTATCGAGTTTGCCCCAGGCCTCGACGAACGCTTCCTGGGCGACATCTTCGCTGTGGTTCAAGTCACCAATCGACGAGTAGGCGAGCGAACACAGCAGGCTCTGGTAGCGCGACACGATGTGCCCGAAGGCATCGCGGTCGCCGCCCAGCGAGGCGAGCACGAGGCCTGCGTCGTTCATGTCAGCGCTTATCGTTGGTCTTTCGAACAATCTCATTATCGGTTCTCACGGGTTCGTTACCGCTTAAGTGCCCTCTTCTGAGCAAAAGGTGACAAATTTCTGTCGCAAACCGCGTATTTGGAGGAATCCGCCACGATTTCGGGGCTTTTTCGAGCTTTCTTGGGTTTTCTTGTCACCTTTTGGCCAGAAGAGGGCACTTAGTTACCGAACACCGCTTCAAGGCGCTGGATTACGGGCCCTGGAGCGATCAACTACTTAGACCTTACGGAAGGAACACTATGAAATCGCTCAAAAGTATAGCTTGCTCCCTTGCGCCGGGCCTCGCACTGGCAGCGCTGATGGCATCCCCGAGCCACGGCGCCGCCGAGGGTCTCGCTCCACTCGTCGACGACTTCAGCCATGCAAAGCTCAACAGCGCCGGCGTCGCACGACAGTTTCTTAACGACTCGATGGCGGGTGGCCGCACGTCGATGACGCCTGAGGTGTCGGACGGTGTCCTGTCAGTCTCGGGTGAGATCGCACCGCCGCGCGGCCAGCCCGGCTGGGCCAGCTCCGTTCTGATTCTCGATCCAGAGGGCGTGCCGCAGGACGCCAGCCAGTTTGAAGGGGTGCGGCTGCGCATAAAGATCAACAAGGGCATGCTGTCGGTCTCGGCCAACAGTATGGACGTGACGAACTTCGACTATCACGCCGCACCCATTGCGGCTAAAGCGGACGGTGAGTTCCACGAGGTAAAGATCCCGTTCAAGTCGATGAAGCGCACGTGGTCGGAGCAGACGGCACTCAACACGACGAACATCCAGAGCCTGAGCATCGTCGCCTTCGATGTGCAGAACGGCGCCTACGACTTCGAACTCGACGAAGTGAGCTTCTACTGATCATGGTCGCTGCAGCGCAAGACAATCGGCTGGATTACCTCGACGCAGTGCGCGCGTCCGCACTGATCTTAGGGATCGTCTTTCATTCGAGCCTGTCGTTCCTGCCGGTTTACATCGGCTGGGCCGTTATGGATATCTCGACCAGCGCCGTCGTATCCGCCTTCTCGCTCGTCAGCCACTCGTTTCGCATGGCATTGTTCTTCCTCGTCGCGGGCTTCTTCAGCCACATGACGTTTCACGGGAAGGGCGCGAAGGCGTTTCTGAAGTCGAGGTTCGTACGGATCGTGATTCCGTTCGCGGTGTTCTGGTTTGTCCTGCGGCCGCTGCTCGTCTCCGGTTGGATTATTGGCGCGGAGAGCATGCAGGGCGAAGCCGACATCCTCAAAGGACTCACGCTCGGGTTCGCCTCACTGGGCCAGCTGCCGGCGGGGCTGTTTGTCGGCACTCACCTTTGGTTCCTGTACTACCTGACTCTCGTCACTGCGATTGCCCTGACGCTGCGCCAGATCGTCAGCCTGTACGCGCCACTGCAACAGAAGCTCTCGGGAGTCGCGGACTCGATCACTGCATGGCTGTCGCGGTCGAGGTTCGCGCTTGTCGTTGTTTCCATCCCAACGGCCTCATGCCTCTGGTTCATGGGTCACTGGGGCCTCGACACGCCGGACAAGTCGCTCGCCCCGGACCTGTCGGTCTTTCTGATCTACCTGGGCTTCTTCCTGTTCGGCTGGATGTTGCATCGAAGTCGTGGGCTGATCGAGGAGTTTGCGCGGCTGACGTGGGCGCGGTTTGCTCTCTGTGTTATCGCGATCGCGGCGTCGATAATTCTCGTCGGCTATGAGCGAGACACCGGCCTCGAGCACTACACGCTGATCAAGGCCGCATACGGTATGAGCTACGCAGTCATGATGTGGTCACTGATTGTACTGACTATCGGGCTCTTTAAGCGCTTTCTCGACCGTCACAGCGGCATCGTTCGATACGTTGCCGATGCATCCTACTGGCTGTACCTCGTGCACCTGCCGATCGTCGTGTGGCTGCAAGTTGCATTTGCCGAGCTGCCGCTCCATTGGTCGTTGAAGCTCGTGTCCATTTCGGCGATAACGATCCTGTTGTCCCTGGTCTTGTACGACCTCCTCGTTCGCTCAACCTTCATCGGCGCAACCTTGAATGGCAGGCGAAAACCCAGGGTGCTGTTCCCGTTCGGCAACGCCGTCGACCACGCCCGGGCATCAGCGAGGCTTTAGAAGGCGGCATGCTTGATGTCCGCGCCAGGCCTCTTGCGCGGTATCATGTTTAGACATACCAATCAGATCATGACTGAGACCAATCACGATGAGCCTCTGGAAAAAGCAAGTCGACCTCGATGCGTTTAACGAGATGTCAAAAGGAACCGCCAGTGATGTTCTTGGCATTCGCGTAACAGATATCGGAGACGACTACATTCGCGCTGAACTCGATGTTGAGCGTCGCACGCACCAGCCTTACGGCCTGTTACACGGTGGCGTGTCTTGCGTGTTGGCCGAGTCTCTGGGCTCAATCGGCGGGGCGCTAACCTGCGAAGACGGCTACTCGGTCGTTGGCGTAGACCTGAATGCGACGCACCTGAGCCCGGTGCGCAGCGGAAAGGTCATCGGCACGGCACGCCCGATACGCATCGGATACCGAATGCAGTTCTGGTCGATCGACATTGAGACCGAGGACGGAACACCCGTTTGCGTGGCACGTTTGTCGGTCGCTGTCGTGCGGGTGAAGAAGGACAGATGACAATAGCTGGCGCGGCCGCCTGGTCAGCAGGCCGCGCCAATTCGATGCATTGCTACGCTCGATGCTCAGGGCGTAACGATATTGAACCAGAGATCGAATCGGTCCAGCAGTCCGAGGAATTCCATGAACTTGGCGCTGTCACCGTCGACGGTCACATCGCCTGCCTGAATCGCGTCGACGATCGTCGTCGCGCCGAGGTTGATGTTGTCGAGCACTTGCCGGTCGATCGTAACGGTCGCATCAGCGTCATCGGCCTGCTTGCCCAGCGTGTAATTGAGCACACCGTTCTCGATGTACAGGACGAACTCTTCGCCACGATCGGGCAAAACGTAGTTCAATGTGATGACGCGCCCCGCCGCTTCCGGATGATTCAGGCTGACGGCGAGGAAGTCGAGGTAGGCTTCGAGGTCGAGGTTCCTGACGATGTCTCCGGACATCGTGTTGGGCACCGGTAGGGCCTGCACACCTTCACGGAGCTCCTTCGCGCCGGTCAGGTAGAAGTTGCGCCATGGCCCGCTCTCTGACTGGTAGCCGAGCTGTGTGTAAACGTTGGCGAGCAGCCTTCGCGCCGTCATGTTCTCCGGCTCGGCAAAGACGACATGGTTGAGCGCCGTTGCCGCCCAGCGGTATTCACCGGTATCGAAGTCCTTCTGCGCCTTTTCGATGACGTTGTCTGCACCCCCCATGTACTCGACAAACTTGACGCCGGCCTGTTCAGGCGGGAGCTCAAACAGCATGGCCGGGTTGCCGGTGAAGTAGCCGAAGTACAGCTGGTACTGGGCCTTTGCGTTGTGGTTGACCGTGCCGTAGTAGTCACGATTCTCGAACTCGCGGGCCAGGCTGTCGGGCAGCGTCACGGCATCGCCGACTTCGTGCAGGGTGTACCCGTGATTAGCGAGTCTCAAGACCTCGTCGTGAATATAGCGGTAGGTGTCGCGCTGGACCTTCCAGAAGTGGATGATCTCCTCGTTGCCCCAGGTCGGCCAGTGGTGGCTGCCGAAAGAAATCTCGACCTCGTCGCCGAACAACTCGAGGGCTTGATGAATGTACTTCGACCATAAAAGACCGCTGCGGACCTCGGCGCCGCGCAGCGTCAGCAGGTTGTGCAGCGTCTGGTTGATGATCTCTGCCTGGCAAAACGCCTTCTTGTCCGGCATATAAAACATCAACTCGGCCGGCGCCTCGGCACCCGGCGTATTCATAAAGACCATATCGACACCGTCCACCGTTAACTCAGTCAGCGTCTCCGTGATCTCGATCGTCGGTTCGATGATGGTCAGCGTGCCCACCGCCGTCGTCGTGCCCAGGCCGGACCCCACCGACCCCTCCGCCGATTTCGGCAGCAGGTTGCCGAACATGTACATCGCTCGCCGGGTCATGTGGTTGCCGGCCATCAGGTTTTCGTTGACGGACGCATCGAAGAAACCCTCGGGCGCTACTACGTCGACGCCGCGTGCCTCGATCTCCTGCTCGCTGATAACGCCTCTGACGCCGCCGAAGTGGTCGGCGTGCGAATGCGTAATGATCACGGCGCTGACCGGCAGGTCTTCAACATGCTCGCGCAGCAGTGCGAGGCCAGCCTGCGCGGGCTCGACCATCGTCAGTGGATCAATAACGATCCAGCCAGTCTCACCGCGGATAAACGACATGTTCGCGAGGTCGATGCCGCGCACCTGGTAGATGCCCTCACCCACTTCGTACAGGCCGTCCATGGCGTTCAGCTTGCTCTGCCGCCAGAAGCTGGGGTTCACGGTGTCAGGGGCATCGCCTTCGAGAAAATCGAACTGCGTCGTGTCGTAGGACACCTTGCCGTCGGCCGTCAGGACCTTGCCGGTCGCAAGCGACGCGATGAAGCCGCGTCTCGCATTCTCGAAGTCGCGCGTGTCGTCAAACGGCAGGTATTCTTCGACCGACGCGTTGCGACGCTTCGTCGATTCCGATGCGGCAACGACGTCATCGACGCTGACGGGCGCTGGTGGATTGGCGTCGTTTGACGACCCGCCGCCGCAGGCCGCGAGGGCCAGGGATGCCGCGGACAGGACAAAAAGACGAAGTGAAGCCATAATGATCCCCCTCAGAAAAGACCTGCTTACCTCAAGACAGTAGCGAGCATCGACCTTATTGGAAATCGTGGCGTACCGCAGGTACGCGTCCGGACAACCCAGCCGAAGCAAGACCGGACCCAGAAAACGCTTGCCGGAGAGACAACCCGAATACGTCAGGCAGCCGTTCCGGTACACTGTGAGAGCATGAACACACATGAATCGTCTAACTTTGGCGGCGTCGTGGCCGCGCTGATACTGGGCCTTTTCAGCCTGCTACTCGCCGCGCCTGCGATCGCGCAGAGTCAGCCGCTTCGCTACGAGGTCACGCCCTACGCGGGTTATCGCGTGGGCGGTAGCTTCGCTGACGAGGCCAGCGAAACCGAATTCGACCTGCAGGAATCCAACGCGTTCGGCCTGATCATCAACGGGCGGGTCGATGCCAATACGCAGTGGGAGTTTCTGCTCGGACGGCAGAGCACGTCAGTCGACACGGAGGGCCTGTCAGTCGGGGACCCGATACTGGATCTCGACGTCGACTACTTCCAGCTCGGTGGCACCTACCTTTTCGACGGTGACGACGTGCGGCCGTTTGTCGCCCTGACACTCGGCGCCACGCGCTTTAGGCCGGACCTGTCCGGGTTCGGTTCCGAGACCTTCTTCTCAGCATCTCTCGGCGGCGGCTGGCAATTCAATGCAACGAAACGCCTCGGCGTTCGTCTCGAAGCGCGCGCGTTCACGACCTTTCTCGATAGTAACAGTCAGCTCTTCTGCCGGTTGGATGCAGGTGGTGCCGCCTGCCTGATCACGGTCGATGCCAAAACGCTCACGCAGTGGGAAGCACGTGCCGGGCTTGTGTTTCGCTTCTAGCGGAAACCCGACCTGACCTAAGAGGCAGCAAGAAGAAAGGCCCTCACGAGGAGGGCTTTCTGGTCTTTGCAACGAATTTGCGAACGGTCAGAACGTATAGATCGCCGTGATCCTTGCGTTCGCCGGCTCGCCGGTCGTGATGTTGTCGTTGCTGTGAGCGTCCGGGTAATAGTCTTCGTCAAGCAGGTTCTCGACGTTGAGCTGCAGCCGAAGCCGATCAGACACATCGTAGTACGCGGCTGCGTCTACGCGCGTGTAGCCCGGCACCTCGACGGAATTGTCCTCGCGGATGAAGAAGCTGTCCTGGTAATTGGCGCCGAAAGCGAAGCTCAGGCTGTCATTGACGGTGAACGTATTCCAGATCGAGAACATGTTGTCCGGCGTCTGGCGCGTAACGTTGCCGCTGTTGCCAGTGCCATCGACACGCAGCACGACGCCATCGAGGTTCGCGTAGCCCGCCGTGATTGTCCAGAAATCCGTCAGGCGACCGGCCAATTCCAGCTCGAAGCCCGAAGTCTCGGAGCCTTCGACGACGATCAGCTGTGCAGGATCTTCCGGATCCACCGACGTGTAACTCTCGCGCTCGAGCTCGAACAGCGCGGCGGTGACGCTCAGGTCCTCGCGAATATCCCATTTGACGCCGACCTCCCTGTTCTCGAAGAACTGCGGGCGCGTACTCTCTGAGTCGAGACTCAGCGTCAGGAACTGGTCGCCGGAACGCGGCAGGAAGGTCTCCGAGTAGCTCGCGTAAATCGACATATTCTCGGCGGGCTTGTAGATCAGGCCGAGGCGCGGTGTCACTTCACTGTCTTTGCGCGTGAAGTTGCCGTCGATCGCGTCGCCATTGTTCTGCTCGATGATGTCGAGCACGTCGATGTCGAACTCGTCGTAGCGCAGCCCGGCGACCAGCTTGAAGTTGCCGGTCAGGTCCAGCTGATCCTGGAGGTAGATAGAGGCAAAGCTGACTTCGGACGCCCGATCACGCACCGGGTTCGAGAAAGCGAAAGCCGGGACCTGCAGCGGGTCCGTGAACGGTATGACGAGCTGGTCGGCGCCATTGTCTGCGAACACGTTGTCTCGACGCGCGTTCTCGGTTTCCTGGTCGCCAAGCTCGATGCCAAACAGCAGCGTATGGTCGATGCCACCCGTCGCGAATTCTGCGACCAGGTTGGCCTGGATAATCATGTTCTCGCGAGCGGTCGTGTCGAGATAACCGTCGAGCTCAACCTCGCCAAAGACGCCATTGGTAACGAAGACTTCTTCACTGGCGTACAGGTTCTGGTAGAGCTTGTCGTAGTCGGCGAATTGCGCGGTAAGGTTGCCGCGCAGCACCTCCGAGAATTCATGATCGAGACGGGCGCGAAACAGGTTCGCCTCGAGCGTCGTGAAGTTCTCTCTGGCCGAACCGAAAAACGTGTCGTCATAGCCGACCAGCGGTACGTCCGGGCCGCCGTCAACGTTCTGTGACGGAACACCGCGGTCTACACCGCGATCGTCATCGATGTACTCATATGAGAACGTCGCCGTCGCTACGTCGCTCAGCGCGAGCTTGAACGTGGGATTGATCGCAAAGCTCTCGCCCTCATAGAAGTCGCGATGATTCTCCAGTGACTGGTAATAGGCGTTTACGCGCAACGCCGAGTTGTCGCTCGTGACGAAATTCGTGTCGACGCTCGTCGTGTAGGCACCGAAGGAATCGACGCCGCCGATTATGCTGGTGAACTGGGAATCGAGGTTCGCCTGCTTCTGCACGCGGTTGATGACACCACCACCGCCGCCGCGACCAAACAACAGCGCGTTGGAGCCCCGCAGCACCTCGATCTGAGCAACATTGTAGAGCGGCCGGTAATACTGAACGTCATCCCGGATTCCATCGACGAAAAAGTCGGCGGTCGTCTGGATGCCACGGATGATGATGGCGTCGCGATGCCCTTCTCCCTGGCTGACCGACAGGCCCGGCGTGTAGCGCAGGACATCGCCGATGCTCTGGAACGACTGCTGCTGGATCTGTTCGCTCGTCGTTATCGACAGGCTTTGCGGTACATCGATAATCGGCGTTGGCGTCTTGACCGAGTTCAGCTTGTCGATCGACAGCGTTCGGCCCTTGACGATGATTTCATCGACCTCGGTGCCTGCCGAATCGCCGGAAGCTGCATCCGCAGCCTCGGCATTGGCGAGGCCAGACGCGAGAAGCAGCGGCAACGCTGCCAGTAGTTTGGCGGCTCTCATTATCAAGTGTTTCCGAATTGGATCTCCCACGCGCAAATTATCCTTAATGCGAATCATTATCAATAGCATTTACGGTAAATACCTACACGATCGCCCGGAGATACCGCGAGGCGGGACTTCAAGCGCAAAGGAGCGAATGGGTCGCGGCGGGCGCTTTTTCGTTATGTCTAATTAATGTGCCCCACGCCGTCGGCCGCCGGACGATAAACCAGCACTGGCGCGTCTACTTGTCGCCGAGAGACTCGGCGCCGCGCAGGATCATCTTGACCTTGATCACGGCCGCATCGATGTGCCGGTCGCGGTCGACTTCCGGCGCGTTCAACAGCGCGATGCCGGACGTGAACATCATCGACACCATCGCGTTCGCAGCGAGCCGCGGGTAGCCGAGGGGCACGCCTCGCTGGCTCGCGTCCTGCTCGAGGTACTCGGCAAGGTCGCTGGATATTGCGAGGAACAGTCCCTCCGAAGCGTCCCGAAACGGTGACTCCGGCGACAGGCTCTCCTTGACGATCATGCGAGAGAGCCCCTGCTTTGCGAGGATAAAGTCATACACGGCGGTGACCCAGGCCCGGATCAGTGAGCGCCCTTCTGTCACGTGCGTCCTGACGTCTTCGATAACCGCGAGCAGCGCCTTGCCGTGCTCGGCGATCAGGGCGAGTCCGAGATCTTCCATGTCGTGGAAATGCCGATAGAACGACGTCGGCGCGATACCGGCCAGCTTGGCAACTTCGCGCAGACTCATCGTGTCAAAGCTGCGGCCGGAGGCTAGCGCGTCGGCCGTCACGCTCAAAAGCAGCTGGCGCGTTTCGGCCTTTCTTATCTTTCTCGGATCCATCGTCTATCTGTTTGTTGCGGCGGTGTTTTCTCCGCCAGGTTAAGGCTTTGTTGCGATGCCTTGGGTTGAAGTCTAACAGAGAGATGGTACAGTTGTGCGTACAACTGTACGCAAACTTACCGGAGACCCCGAAATGTCTGTTTACAAAGCCCCAGTGCGCGACATCCGCTTCGTCACCCAGGACCTGCTGGACTTCGACCGGCACTATGAATCCCTGCCCGGCTGCGACGAGGCAAACCAGGAGCTGATTGACACAATCTTAAGTGAAATCAGTAAGTTCGCTGAGGACGTCATCGCTCCGTTGAACGCGGTCGGCGACACTGTCGGCTGCCAGCTCGGCGATGACGGCGAGGTCAAGACGCCGCCGGGATTCAAGGAGGCCTACGAACAGTACGTCGAGGGCGGTTGGCCGACGCTCGACCAGCCCGCCGAATACGGCGGTCAGGACCTGCCGATGTCGATCGGCCTGCCGATCCGTGAGATGAACGGTACGGCCAACTGGTCCTGGGCGATGTACCCCGGCCTGTCGCACGGCGCGATGGAGACCATCGACGAGCACGGCTCTGATGAACAAAAGGCCGCCTACATGGAACCGCTGGTCAGCGGTCGGTGGACCGGCACGATGTGCCTGACCGAATCGCACTGCGGTACCGACTTAGGGCTTATGAAAACCAAGGCCGAACTGGCGGCGGATGGCAGCTACACCATCAATGGGTCGAAAATCTTTATCTCGTCGGGTGAGCACGACATGGCCGAGAACATCGTCCACATCGTGCTGGCGCGCGTCGCCGGCGCACCGCCGGGTACCAAGGGTATCTCGCTGTTTATCGTGCCGAAATTCCTGCCGAACGCGGACGGCTCGATTGGCGAGCGCAATGGCGTCAAGTGCGGCTCGCTCGAGCACAAGATGGGTATCCATGGCAACGCGACCTGCGTGCTGAACTTCGACGACGCGAAGGGCTTTTTGATTGGCGAGGAAAACAAGGGCCTGAACTACATGTTCACGTTTATGAACTTCGCCCGCCTCGGCACCGGCCTGCAGGGCCTCGCCCACTCCGAGCTTGCGTTTCAGCAGTCGCTGGCCTACGCACGTGATCGCCTGCAGATGCGTTCGCTGTCCGGCCCGAAGAACCCGTCGGGACCGGCCGATCCGATCATCGTGCACCCGGACGTGCGGCGTATGCTGCTGACGCAGAAGGCCTTTGCCGAAGGTGGACGCGCGCTGATTTACTTCGCGAGTACGCAGGGCGACATCCTGACCAAGTCGGACAACCCGGAGGCACGCGAGCTGGCCAATCACGTGCTGAACTTCCTGACCCCGATCATTAAGGCCTTCCTGACTGAGACCGGATTCGAGGCCGCGAACCTCGGCCTGCAGTGCTTCGGCGGGCACGGCTACATCAATGAATGGGGCGCGGAGCAGAACGTACGCGACGCCCGTATCAGCATGCTCTACGAAGGCACGACGGGCATCCAGGCGCTGGACCTGTTAGGCCGCAAGGTGCTCGGCTCACGCGGCGAGGCGCTTGCGCCCGTCACGAGCTTCATCCTGGAATTCTGCAAGCGCTCGCATCAGCGAAAGGAGCTCAGGCCTTACCTGAAGCAACTGGTGCGCCTGACGAAGCAGTGGAAGTCGCTGACGCGTAAGATTGGCTTCGCCGCCATGCGAGACCGCGACGCCGTCGGCGCTGCGTCGGTCGACTACATCATGTTCTCGGGCTACGTGTTACTGGGCGTCGCCTGGGCCGCCAGCGCGAAGGCCGCGTACAAGCGGCTCGATGAAGGAACGACGGAAGAGGCCTTTTATCGTGCGAAGATTCAGACGGCGGAGTTTTACTTCGCGAAAATCCTGCCGCGCACGACTACCCTGCTTGAAACGATGCAGGCCGGGCCGGATTCGCTGATGAAGCTGGACGAAGACGAGTTCATGTTCTGATTGCATGGGATAAAGCAGTACTACAAAGCTCATGTGTTGGGACCGTGAGCTAAACGGGAGATGACAAGAATGATTTACGAGGGAAAGGCGATCACCGTCGCGGTATCCGACGGTATCGCAGAGCTCTGTTTCGACCTGAAGGATGACTCGGTCAACAAGTTCAATGCGTTGACGGTCAATGAACTGAAGGAAGCCACTGCGGCGATCGCGGCTGATGACTCCGTCAAGGGCGTGATCGTCACGTCCGGCAAGCCGGTCTTCATCGTCGGCGCCGACATCACTGAATTCGGCAGCCTGTTCGGCGGCAACGAAGACGAACTCGCAGAGCGTATCTTCGGCATCAATGCCGAGGTCTTCAACGTGTTCGAAGACTTAGCCGTTCCGACGGTCGCGGCCATCAACGGTATCGCGCTGGGCGGCGGCTTCGAGATGACATTGGTCTGCGACTATCGCGTCATGTCCGCGACGGCGAAGATCGGGTTGCCGGAGACCAAGCTGGGCATCATCCCGGGCTACGGCGGCACGTTGCGGCTGCCGCGGCTGATTGGCGCCGACAACGCGATCGAGTGGATCGCGTCCGGTAAGGACCAGAAGGCGGAGGTCGCGCTGAAGGCCGGCGCCGTCGACGCGGTCGTTGCACCTGAGCTCCTGAATGACGCAGCCGTCTCGCTGCTGAACCAGTGCATCGACGGCAAGCTGGACTTCAAGGCCCGGCGTCGCGAGAAGCAGGAGCCTTTAAAGCTGTCGAAGATCGAAGCCACGATGGTGTTCGAAACGTCGAAGGCCTTCGTCGCCGGCCAGGCGGGACCGCACTACCCTGCCCCGGTGACCGCGATCAAGGTCATGGAGAAGGCCGCCGGCATGGGTCGCGACGACGCGCTGCGAGAAGAAGCGCGCGGTATCGCGAAGATGTCGCAGACGCCCACGGCAAAGAACCTCGTCGGGCTGTTCCTCGGCGACCAGCTGCTGTCCAAGAAGGCCAAGGGTCTTGCGAAACAGGGCGGCAAGGTGGAGCGCGCCGCCGTGCTCGGCGCCGGCATCATGGGCGGCGGCATCGCCTACCAGTCCGCGGCCAAGGGCACGCCGATCATCATGAAAGACATCGCGCAGGCGGGCCTGGACCTTGGCCTGTCGGAAGCCGGCAAGCTTCTGTCCAAGCAGGTCGAGCGCGGACGCATGACGTCAGCAGAGATGGCCGGCGTCCTGGCGAAGATTCAGCCGTCGCTTGGCTATGACGGGTTCGACAGCGTCGACGTCGTCGTCGAGGCCGTCGTCGAGAATCCGAAGGTCAAGCACGCGGTGCTGGCCGAGACGGAGAAACAGATTCGTGACGATGCGATCCTCGCGTCGAACACGTCGACGATCTCGATCAGCTACCTGGCCGAACCGCTCGAGCGCCCCGAGAATTTCTGCGGCATGCACTTCTTTAACCCGGTGCACCGGATGCCGCTGGTCGAGGTCATTCGTGGCGACAAGTCCGGCGACGAAGCGATCGCGAGGACCGTGGCCTATGCGCTGGCGATGGGCAAGAAACCCGTCGTCGTCAACGACTGCCCGGGCTTCCTCGTGAACCGTGTGCTGTCGCCGTACATCGGCGCGTTTATGGGCCTCGTCAAGCGCGGCGTCGACTTTGTCGCGATCGATAAGGCGATGGAGCGATTCGGATGGCCGATGGGACCGGCGTATCTCTGCGACGTCGTCGGTATCGATACCGGGGTGCATGCAGGTGCGGTCATGGCCGAAGGCTTCCCGGACCGCATGAAGTACGACTTCAAGACGAGTCACCAAGTCATGTTCGAGAACGACCGCCTCGGCCAGAAGAACGGTCGCGGCTATTACGCCTACGAGAAGGACAAGAAGGGCCGGCCGAAGAAGGTCGTGGATGCATCGGTGGCCGAACTGCTGGCGCCGATCATGGACGGCCAGGAGTCGATGAGCGCGGAAGACATCGTCGATTCGATGATGATCCCGATGTGCCTCGAGGCAGTGCGCTGCCTCGAAGACGGCATCGCGGACTCTGCGACGGACATCGACCTGGCGCTGATCTACGGCATCGGCTTCCCGCCTTTCCGCGGTGGCGCCCTGCACTACATTGACGACTTAGGGATAGCGAACTTCGTGGCCCGGGCCGACGAACTGGCCGGCAACGCGGGAGACTTGAGCGCGATGTACGAACCCACTGACAAACTGCGCGAGATGGCGGCCTCCGGCGGCGCCTTCTTCGGATAAGCAGCAGGAGAACTGATATGAACCTGAATCCGAGAGATGCAGTCATCGTCGACTTTGCGCGCACCCCGATGGGTCGCTCGAAGAACGGCTGTTTCCGTTTCACCCGCGCCGACGACCTGTCCGCGGCGCTGATCGACGGACTGTTCGCACGGAACCCGAAACTGGACCCGGCCGACGTCGAAGACGTCCTGTGGGGCTGCGTCATGCAGACCCTCGAAAAGGGCATGAACGTCGCACGCATGATCACCATTCTGTCGGTGCTGCCGAATGAAGTCGGCGCTCAGACGGTTAATCGATTGTGCGGCTCGTCGATGTCGGCGCTGCACAGCGCGGCGCAGGCGATCATGACCGGCAACGGCGACATGTTCGTCGTCGGTGGCGTCGAGCACCTGGGCCACGTCGACATGATGCACGGCATCGACATCAACCCGGCCCTGTCGAAGCACGCGGCGAAGGCGGCCGGCTCGATGGGTCTGACCGCTGAACTGCTGGGTCGCATGCACGGCATCACGCGCGAGGCGCAGGACGCGTTTTCCGCGCGTTCGCACCAGCGGGCACATGCAGCGACCGTCGCCGGCGAGTTCTCTGACGAAATCATCCCAATGGAGGGACACGACGCCAACGGCTTCAAAGTCCTGGTCGAGAATGATGAGACGATCCGTCCCGAGACAACCGTTGAAGGCCTCGCGCAACTGAGGCCCGTGTTCGACCCGGCGAACGGTACGATCACGGCCGGCAGCTCCTCGCAGATCACGGACGGCGCATCCTGCATGATCGTCATGTCCGCCGAGCGGGCGCAGGCGCTAGGTGTCGAGCCGCTGGCACGCATTCGTGCAATGGCCGTCGCGGGCGTCGACCCGTCCATCATGGGCTACGGCCCGGTGCCGTCGACGAAAAAGGCGCTGAAGCGCGCCGGACTCACCATCGACAACATCGATCACGTCGAACTGAACGAGGCATTTGCGGCGCAGGCGTTGCCGGTCCTGAAGGACCTGAACCTGCTCGAAGTCATGGACAGCAAAGTCAATCTACACGGCGGCGCTATCGCGCTCGGACATCCGTTCGGCTGCTCGGGCGCGCGCATCACCGGCACGCTCTTGAACGTCATGCGGCAGAACGAAGGCACGCTGGGTGTCGCCACGATGTGCGTCGGCATGGGACAGGGCATCACCACGGTCGTAGAAAGGCTTAAGTGACTGACTACCCCCACCTGTTCGAGCCACTGGATCTTGGGTTTGCGCAACTTAAGAACCGCGTCCTCATGGGCTCGATGCACACGGGCCTCGAAGACGGTAATCAGCACGATCGCCTCGCCGCGTACTTTCGCGAGAGAGCGCGCGGTGAAGTCGGCCTGATCGTCACCGGTGGCTATGCGCCGAACCGGGCCGGTTGGGTCAAGCCTTTCGCCGGCAAACTGACGACGCGTGGTGAGGCCGGCAAGCATCGCGGCGTAACCGACGCGGTCCATGCGGAAGGCGGCAAGATCGCGCTGCAGATCCTGCACGCCGGACGGTATGCCTATCACCCACTCGCGGTCGCACCGTCGCGCATCCGTTCGCCCATCACGCCGTTCACGCCGCGCGAGCTGTCGGCGGCCGGCGTCGAAAAGCAGATCCAGGCGTTCGTGAACTGCGCGACACGCGCGCGTGAAGCCGGCTACGACGGCGTCGAGATCATGGGCTCCGAGGGTTACTTCATCAACGAATTCCTCGTCACGCACACGAACCAGCGCAGCGACGAGTGGGGCGGCGACTACTCGCAGCGCATGCGCTTACCCGTAGAGATCGTCGTGCGCACGCGTGAGGCGGTCGGCGACGATTTCATCATCATCTATCGCCTGTCGATGATCGATCTCATTCCCGACGGCAGTACGTGGGAGGAGACCGTCATGCTGGCCAAGGCGATCGAAGATGCCGGCGCAACGATCATCAATACCGGCATCGGCTGGCACGAGGCACGCGTACCGACGATCGCCACATCGGTCCCGCGCAGCGCGTTCACGTGGGTGACGCGGAAAATGAAGGAAGAAGTCAGCATCCCGCTGGTCACGTCCAATCGCATCAACCTGCCGGCCGTTGCCGAGGAGATCCTCGCCAGGGGCGACGCCGACATGGTCTCGATGGCGAGGCCGTTGCTGGCCGATCCCGACTTCGTCCGTAAGGCACGTGAAGGACGCGCGGACGAGATCAACGTCTGCATCGCCTGCAACCAGGCCTGCCTCGACCACACATTCTCCAACAAGATGAGCAGCTGCCTCGTCAACCCGCGTGCCTGCCACGAAACGCAACTGAACTACGAGCGCTCGCGAGCAAGACGTCGCTTTGCGGTTGTCGGCGCAGGGCCGGCCGGACTGTCTGCGGCGCTGGTGCTGGCAGAGCGCGGCCACCTCGTCGATCTTTACGATGCGGCGACGGAGATCGGCGGCCAGCTCAACCTGGCCAAAGTCATCCCCGGCAAGGAAGAGTTCCACGAGATGCTTCGCTACTACAAGCGCCAGGTCGAGCTGCACGACATCGACCTGCGGCTGGGCAGACATGTCACGGCCGAGGAGCTCAAGGAGAAGAGTTATGCCGGTGTGATCGTGGCTACCGGTGTCGTGCCCCGCGACCCGCAGATCGAAGGCCAGGATCACCCGAAAGTCCTGAACTACATCGACGTACTGCGAAGAAAGGCGCCGGTGGGCAAGCGCGTCGCCATCATCGGCGCCGGCGGCATTGGCTTCGACGTCGCGGAATACCTCGTGCACGAGGAAGGCGAATCATCGACGCTGGATCTCGACGAGTGGCTCGCCGAATGGGGCGTCGTCGATCCCGCAGAAGCGCGTGGCGGACTCTCGAGAGAACGTCCAGAGCAGAAGCCGCCTGCGCGGGAAGTCACGCTGCTGCAACGCAAGAAGGGCAAGATCGGCAAGAACCTCGGCAAGACCACCGGCTGGATTCACCGTACGACGCTGAAGATGAAGGGCGTCAACATGATCGGCAACGTCAACTACGAGCGCATCGACGACGAAGGCCTGCTGATCACCTACGGCGAGAAACGCGAGAACCCGACCTGGCTGGAAGTCGATAACGTCGTGCTGTGCGCCGGACAGGAACCGCTGTGCGACCTGAAGCAACCGCTGGAAGAGGCTGGCGTACCGGTCCACGTGATCGGCGGTGCGGACGTGGCCGCCGAGCTGGACGCCAAGCGCGCGATCAACCAGGGCAGTCGACTCGCCGCTGAACTCTGATCTGACTTGAGGTTGCGGATCATCACCGAGCGCTGATCACCCGCCTGTCCGTTAGTCGTTGGTCGGGAACGTGAATCTTGCGCTATCGCGCACGCCGCCGGACGGCCAGCGCTGCGTGACCGTCTTGCGACGCGTGTAGAACGATACGCTGTCTGGACCATACGCGTACAGGTCACCGAACAGGGAGCGCTTCCAGCCGCCGAAGCTGTGGCAGGCCACCGGAACCGGCAGCGGTACGTTAACGCCGACCATACCGACCTGTATGTTGTCCGTGAAGAACCGAGCAGCTTCACCATCACGCGTGAAGATCGCGGTGCCGTTGCCGAACTCATGCTCGTTAATCAGCTGCATCGCCTGCTCCTGGTTTTCGGCCCGTACGAGGCAAAGCACGGGACCGAAGATCTCTTCGTTGTAGATTCGCATGTCGGCTTTGACGTTGTCGAAGAGACACGGACCCAGAAAGAAGCCATTCTCGTGGCCTTCGACAACAAGATCGCGGCCGTCGATGACGAGGTCCGCACCCTCTTCGACGCCGAGATCGACGTAGCCTGCCACCTTGTCGCGATGCTCTCGGGTCACCAGCGGACCCATGTCGTTGCTCGTATCCGTACCTGGCCCGACGTTCATCGACTCGACGCGCGCCTTGAACTGCTCGACGAGCTTTTCCGCTGTGTCCTCGCCAACGCACACCGCCACCGAGATCGCCATGCAGCGTTCGCCGCAGGAACCGTAGGCCGCACCCATCAGCGCGCTGACCGCGTTGTCGATGTCGGCATCGGGCATGACGACGGCGTGGTTCTTCGCGCCGCCGAGTGCCTGAACCCGCTTGCCGTTGCTGCTGCCAGTAGCGTAAATGTACTCGGCAATCGGCGTCGATCCAACGAAGCTGATGGCCTGCACTCGCGAATCGTGAAGCAGCGTATCCACAGCTTCATTGTCGCCGTTGACGACGTTGAAGACGCCATCCGGTAGTCCGGCTTCCTTTAACAGGCGCGCGCACAGCATGGGCGCCGTCGGGTCCTTCTCCGATGGCTTCAGCACGAAACTGTTGCCGCAGGCGATCGCCATCGGGTACATCCACATCGGGACCATCGCCGGAAAATTAAACGGCGTGATACCGGCGACGACGCCGAGCGGTTGATGCTCGGACCAGGAGTCGATGGACGGGCCGACGTTTCTTGTGAAGTCACCCTTCAACAGTTCGGGGATGCCGCAAGCGTACTCGACAACCTCGACTCCGCGCAGAAACTCGCCCATCGCATCGTCCAGCACCTTGCCGTGCTCGTCGGTAATCGCGGCGGCAATTTCGTCCGCATGTTCCTCGAGCAGCTGTTTGAAACGAAACATGACGCGCGCACGCTTGAGCGGCGGCGTGTTGCGCCAAGCGGGAAACGCCGCTTCAGCGGCGGCAATGGCCTCCCTGACCGTCTCGCTGGTCGCGATTGCAACCTGCCGCGTGACCTCACCCGTCGCCGGGTTCGTGACATCCTGCGGACGATTCGAGTCGGCGACAACTTCGCCGTTGATGAAATGGCCGACAACTGACAGTGGTTTGCGTTGAACTTCCGCGCTCATGAACTGTTACTCCATCGTGTCGATGACGTGACGCAGGCGCTCGAAGACCGGTTCCCAGTCCTCGAGCTTCGAGTTGAGGAACGGTGAGAAGCAGATCACGTCCATCGCGTTGCGAATCATGAACTTCTCTTCCCAATAGCATCGTTTGTGAACCTCGAGGCCGCGCGCGCCGGGTGCGCCTTCGCGTGCCGCGAGTTCGATACCGCCCATCAGGCCGTAGTTGCGCACGTCGATGACCTTCGGATGGTCCGCAAAGGAATGCAGCATCTCTTCGAACGGCCCTTCGAGCTCGCGCGCCTGATCGAAGCTACCCTCCTCCTGGTAAATGTCCATCGTGGCCAGACCAGCCGCTGCCGCGACCGGATGTCCGGAGTAGGTATAGCCGTGGAACAGCTCGATGGCGCCTTCCGGCCCGTGCATGAACGCGTCATAGATATGATCCTGCACCAGCACCGCACCCATCGGGATGACACCGTTGGTCAGGCCCTTCGCCGTCGTGATGATGTCCGGTTGTACGTTGAAGCGCTCAGCGGCGAACGCAGCACACACGCGACCGAAGCCCGTGATGACCTCGTCGAAGATCAGCAGGATACCGTGACGATCGCAGATCTCGCGCAGGCGCTCGAGGTAACCGACCGGCGGCGCGATGATCCCGGTAGAGCCCGCGACGGGCTCTACGATAACGGCGGCGATGTTCGCCCCGCCGTGCAGTGTGCACAGTCGCTCGAGGTCGTCGGCCAGGTGCATTCCCCATTCGGGCTGCCCTCGCGAGAATGCCGTGTTCTCGAGGTCGATCGTAGTGCGGATGTGATCGACGCCGGGAATCAGATTGGCGCTGAATGCGACACGGTTCGGGACGATTCCGCCGACCGAGATGCCGCCGAAATTGACGCCGTGGTACCCGCGCTCGCGACCAATGAGGCGCGTACGCGTGCCCTCGCCCTTTGACCGGTGATACGCAAGCGCGATCTTCAGTGCCGTATCGACCGACTCCGAACCGGAGTTCGTGAAAAATGCGTGCGAGAACCCGTCCGGCGCAAGCTCACTGACGCGGCGTGCGAGTTCGAAGGACTTGTCGTTGGAGACCTGGAAGCCGATCGCGTAGTCGAGTTCGGCCACCTGCTTCTGCACCGCCTCGACGATCTTTGGATGACAATGCCCGACGCCGGACGTCCACAAGCCGGAGAACATGTCATAAAGCTTCTCGCCGCCCTCTGTTGTGTAGTGATGGCCCTTGGCACCGGTAATGATGCGGGGGCTTTTCTTGAAATCCCGATTTGCCGTGAATGGCATCCAGTAGGATTCGAGTTCTTCGCGAGCAACAGCCATAGTCCTGCCCCAGGGGAAACCGGAGACCAGTGTAGTTCCCAGTCCTGCTGTTAAACAATGCGTTAATGGCGTATCTACAACTTATTGTTTTTAATAGCAGTTGCCGCAATAATGTTCATTATGATAAACACATAGGGCCCAGCCATGGACCTGTCCACCGGGAAACGCCTGAAGGACATCCGCAAGCGCTTCAGGATCTCGCAGCGAGCGCTCGCGCGACAGTCCGGCGTCGCTAACGCGACAATTTCGCTGATCGAGAATGGCAAGCTCAATCCGACAGTCAGCCTGCTGAAGAAGGTGCTCGACGGATTTCCCCTGCGACTGTCGGAGTTCTTCGCCGATGCTCCGGACGCCGAGGAAAAGATCTTCTTCCGGGCGGATGAGCTCACCGATATTGCGGAGGGCGGCGTGTCGTACCGACAGCTGGGCGGTAACCTCGCCGGCAAGGCGATCCAGTTCCTGAAAGAGCGATACGAGCCGGGCTCCGGGACCGGGCGACACGATATTCGTCACGAGGGCGAGGAATGCGGTCTCGTGTTATCGGGCAGGCTGACGGTCACTGTCAACGAACAGACCGAGGTACTCGGCCCCGGCGATGCGTACTACTTCGACAGCGATCAGCCGCACAGCTTCGAGAATCGGCATAACGAAGTGTGCGAGTTGATCACCGCCTGTACGCCACCTACCTTCTAGCGGGCAAGGTCGCCGGCTGAGACGATCGTGCCCGTTACTCCGGTGCTTCCCTGAAGCTGATTTCCCTCAACGTGTAGGTGCTGCCAATCGTGCGCAGCTCACCACGATCGATATTCGCTTCGCGCATTTCCTTGGTCGAACCCATGACCTTCTCGCCGAGTGCTTCGAAATACTCAACGCCGCGATCGAATGCGGCCCAGTTCTTGTACGTGATCGTCAGGAAAAGGTCGGGCTCGTCGTCGCGCTTGCTCGGATTCAGGAACATCCCGTAGTCGACGACATCGCCGTCCTCCATCTGCGCCTCGAGGAACTTGCGCCAGACGTTGTTCAGATCATTGATGTAGGCATTCAGCATGCCGTCCTTGATATGAACTTCCGTGACCTGCACGACGTGGCCCTGATCCCAGCCGCGCGAATGGTCCTGCGCGACCGCTGTACTGCCGCCGAACGCTGCGAGAATGACGAAACCCAGAAATGACAAAGCCGTTTGCCGCATTGACCTGCTCCTGTTGATTGATTGATCCAAATCCAGGCAACCCGTGCCTGCTCTAGTCCGTTAAGTATAGGCGAATCGCGCGTAACAGCCGGCGACACCGACGTTTGCACGCTACTCGACGTCAGCCACCCACGACGCGAAAGAAATCTCTCGCCTTACATCGAGCCCGTCAGGTTCAGGAACACGCCCGAGTGGTCGTAGCTGAGATCGGTCAGGTCGTCGGAGAAGTCCGAGAAGTTGTAGCCCAGCCCGATCTTCAGGTGATCGCCGACGTAGCGGGAAATCGCTGCCAGCGCACCGCTGCGGCTCTCGTTGAGGTCGGACATGTCGAGCAGGCGAGCTTCAACGAGCGCTTCCCAATGCTCACGGAAGCGATAGTCGCCACGGATGACGTACAGGCTCGCGTTGTTGTCGAAGTACACGGGGTTCTCGCGGTCGAGGCTGACGGCTCCCAAGCGATAGCCATACTTGCCGCCCAAGGTGAAGCTTTCGGTGATGTCGTAAGTTACATCGACCGAGGCGATGTGGCTCTTCTGCATGAACTCGGATGCGATGTTCTGCGCGCCCACCTGGCCCGTCGTCGGCATGTTGTAGAAGTAGGTGTACTTTACCAGCGTATTCAGGCGGTCGTTGTCGACCGGGCGATGCGCATAGCCGAGCACGGCCTCGGTGAAGCCGCCATCGTAGAACGCGCCTTGCGAATTTTCACTCTCGGAGTGATTGAACTTGCCGAGGAACCTGGTGCCCGGATTGAGCTGGTACTTGAAGCTGTTGCGATACAGCCAGGTCGTGCGCTCAGCGTAACTCAGGTCCGGTTGCTCGACGTCGTCGCTGCGATACTCGATGCCGCTCGAAATCTGCAGCTTGCCCGCCGTAAAGCCGAGCTGCACGCCGGTCGCCAGGCGATCGGTCTCGGCGCCGGTCTGCACGTCCTGTAACCTTCCGATGTCGGTCGTGATGCCGAGATTCCACTTGCTCGTCGGTGCGAACGTGATGCCGGTGGCGTGCGTCAGGCCGGTCATCGCGAGATTGTGCTGGTAGCGCTCCTCGAGGAAGACGCTGGTGCTGTCCGCGATGCGCGACTTGATGCCGGCGACGAGGTTGCCCTCGCGGCCCCGGCCGGTCGGCAGACCGTTGTCGGTGCGTTCGTTCTCTAGCGCGTAATTCAGGTACAGGCTGGTGTGATCGGAGTGGATGTAATTGGTACCGATGCGACCGCCGCTTCCGAGGTCGCCATCCGAGAATTCGGCTTCGAGTTTCAGCTTGTCGGTCACGCGGTAGCCACCGCCGACGCCGAATCGCCCGTTCTCCTGGCGGTTGCCGGTGACGGACACGGTGTCCTGCGAGAAGGCATACACGTCCCACGTGGACTGCGAGTTGTAGCCCACCTGGAACACACGGTCTGCGCGCTCGCCCTGCTCCTGCGTGAACGGCACGATGATCGAACCGTCCGTGCGTTCATCTTCACGGTAGCCGGCGCTGAAGTTCCAGCGGTCGCCGAGCTGGTAACCGATGTTGTACTCGCGAGCGCTCGTGTCGACGCCGAACTCCTGCTCGCGCGTGTCGATCTTCGCACCGAAGGAGAAGCGCTCGCCGATCGGCAGCGTGAACGTGCCGCCGTAGGCACGGGTGTCGGTCAGCGTCGTCAGGCCCGGCGCCGTGTAGCCGGCGTCCGCTTCCTGGCTGTAGGCCGTCAGCTTGCCCCGAGTGAATTCGACGAAGTCGCCCAACGAAACACTGAGGTCGATACGCTCGGCATCAGCCTCGGCGTTGACGAAGGACGACGGATCGAAGGAATTGAACTCGAAGCCGCCGTCGGTCGACTGCTGCGGCAGCGATACGAGGCCTTCGCTCGTGGACTGCTGGTATTTCAACCATGACTCCGCGGCCCAGCGGAAGGTCAGGTCAGCCGCCTGCAGGCTGCTGTCGACGTCGTCCTGCTCGTTCTGGTTAGCGGTCAGGCCTAACCTGACGTACTCGCCAATCCAGTAGTGCGCCTGGCCACCGGTCGACAGGGAATCGATATCATCGAAGCCCGGCGTGTACTCGTAGCGAACGACGAGGAACGCGGCATCGCCGGCGTTTGCATTGTCGCGAACCAGCAGGTTGTCATCAGCCGTAGAGGCCAACGGCTCGGACAGCACAATGCGGCCCTGCAGGTAGTCGATATCGTAGTCGAGCGCCGGCGTCAGGTTACGCACACCCGTGACGAGTCCGGACGCCTTGTCGCGAATCTCGATTCGCACACGCTCGGAGCCCGCGAGAACGTCCTGGCGGTTGAGGAAGTACAGCGAACCGCCGGTACCGCGGAACTCTTCGCGGCTCGAAATTGTGCCCGGCTCGGCGACGAAGGTGTCGGCAACGAAACGGCGTTCGCCGAACTCAGTCGTCGCATCGGTTTGGAAGTGGAAGTTCGCGCCGTATAAACCGCGGTCGACCTGCGCGAGCTCGTTGTTCATGTAGGCAACCTTGAAGTTACCCCACTGGCCGTAGTCGTCACCTTTGCCCAAGCGCACGAAGAACTTGCCCATGCTCGGTGCGAGCTCCTGTACCGTCGAGTCGTCGCCGAAGGTCGGGTAGTAATAGTCCGGGTCGATACGGCGGAACAGTGATTCCGGCGACTTGTTCATGAAGTTCGAGAACAGGTCCTCGACCGGGCCCTCGCGCGTGTCGGCGCTGGCGGTCAGTTTCCAGTGGTCGCCGAACTTGCCGTTGACGAAGAACGCCAGGCGGCCGTCGAGGTTCGACGTGACGTCGGCATCCGAATTCGCACCCTGGAACAGGTCGATCGGCCCGCTCGTCGTGCCGTCCGAGAAGGTCACGTCGGCCATACCGACATAGAACCAGTCGCGCTCCTTGAACTCGAGGTCACGCAGATAGAGGTTGCCGCGCCCGTCTTCCTTGTCGATGACGGCGACTTCGACTGTGTGTGCGCCCTCAGGCAAGATCTCTTCGGTGACGAAGCTGCCGCTTTCGTCAACCGGAATTGGGCGGCCCGCCACCCAGACTTCCTGGTCGTCGCGAATGCCGGTGCCGCGTACGTTGACCGTGCCGCTGGACAGCCCGATGTTGTGCAATGTCAATGCGTTCTCGCCATAGGACGCGAACAGCTCGGCGTCATCTTCGGCCAACGGCTCTGATTCTTCGACGTCCTCGGCGTTTTCATGGACGAGGAAGATCGGCTGCGCGTTCGTTTCGTCAAAGTTGCCGTCGGTGCCGTAGGCGCGCAGCACGTAGGCGAGCTGATTACCCTCGAATTTCAGGTCGTCGCCCGTCGGCTGCCACTTGGCGACGCCTTCTTTTGTGATGTCGATGACGGCGAGCGGATCGGACTGCACCGACTGGCCGTTCGCGAAGATGCGCACTTCGGCCCTGTCGATGAAGTACGAATAGTTCGTGTACATGCGGAACTGGACCGACGTCGCCTCGGTGTAATGGCGCAGATTGTCGACGGCGGACCACGGCTCGTAGGCGATGGCGCTGGTCAGCGTGACGCGCGCCGGCTTCGCTGCGACGGCCAGGCGCGGCGCCGAGCGCAGGTTGTCAAACCCAAACTGGATGTCGGCCTCCTCGAAGGCAACGTCGGTGCAGCGCTGGATGTCGGACGAGCTGCGCTTCGGATCGTCGATCGGCTCGCCGTCGACCGTGATGCGCATCAGATTCAGGCCCAACGGGTTCTCGGGCTTCAGCTCACGCGTCATGCGCGTGATGTCGACGCCTTCGTAGTCGTCGAGTATCGCGAGCTCGTCGTAGACAACCTGCACGGCCACGTGCGACGTATCGCCCTGCACGAACCCGGCGTTGACGACGTCGTCGGAGTGCACGAAGCCACGGCCCTCGAACTCAGCCTCGTGTTTCTCGAGCTGCATGTCCGAGGCGAGCACGTCCATCGCGCGACGTGCACGTGACGCGGACAGGCCAATGTCGTCGCCGTACACGGAGGCCGTACGACGCGCGAGGCGCTCGTTGCGCGTGTAACCGACGAAGCGCAGGCGCGGATTTGTGCGGTCGGCAATGTCGCCAAGGGCGCGCTCGAGCGTTGGCGCATAGCCCGCGGGAATGACCGGTTGGCCGTCCACAAAGTTGAGGTCAGCAATGTCGCCCCACGGCGGATTGTAGATGCGGGTCACGACTTCGGCGCCGTCAGAGTCCGGGCACATCATCGGCTCGTTCGGCAGTTCCTGTAGCGGATCGTCGTACCAGAATTCGACCTCGACACGGCGGTTCAGCGCACGGCCTTCGATCGTCTGGTTAGCAGCGACCGGGCGTTCGAGGCCACGACCGTCGGACAGGATCGCTTCGGTCGACAGGCCCAGTGCGTCCTGCACGGCCAGCGCGGCACGCCGTGCACGCGCTTTCGAGAGTCCGGTATGGTCGCCGTAGATGCGTTCGACGCGGCCGCCCAGCGGCGAGTCGTCGGTGTAGCCAATGAACTTGACGACGACGTTGTCCTTCTCGGCGAGGTTGCCCAGCGCGCGCTCGATATCGGCAATGAACGCGTCGGTGACGTCGATGGACTCCTCGCCGTAGCGCAGCGGCGGGATCAGGTTCTTGACCTTCGCGCGGTTCGCGTGGCCTTCGACGTAGCGCAGCTTGCAGACCGTCTCCATGCGACAGACCTTGCGACGCTTGACGTCGTGCGCGACGAGGAATTCCTCGAGGCCTTTGCGCTTGACGGGCTCGTCGTACCAGACCTCAACCTCGACACGGCGGTTCTGTGAGCGTCCCGCCGCGGAATCGTTGCTGGCCACCGGGTCGGTGTCGCCACGCCAGTCATAGGAAATCGCTTCCGGCGGCAGTGACAGCGCCGCCTGGAAGTGCTCGGCAACCTTACCGGCACGTTCGCGCGACAGGCCGAAGTTGTCGCCGTAGACGGTCTGCAGTCGCGGCGACAGCGGCTGATTGTCAGCGTGGCCGATGAAGTGCAGGCGTACGTTCAGGCGGTCGCGCATGCTGTTCAGTATTTCACCCAGCGTTGCGACGGTTTCGTCCGGGATCTCCGCGACACCGGTCGCGAAGCGGATCGGATCGACGAGGCCGGACAGCTTGATTGTCTCGAGGCCGTCGACGTCCTTCTCGCGAACCTCGATCTGATCACTCAGGGACGTGTCGACACGTTCCGGATCCTGCACCCACTGCTTCAGCGGGAAGTCCGTCGACAGGTGACGCTCGACCGCCTCGAGGATCGCCGCCTCATCGACGTCGCCGTCGGCGAGCACGACGGAGGTCGCGAGCAACATCCACACAATGCCGAGTGCTATGAAAATGTTCTTGAGGGTCTTGGCACTCATTGCGAACCCCCCTTCTTAACCTTGGGCGGCCCGCCGAGCCGCCAGAAGACCTCCGGCTCGATGACGAGCTCGTAGCTACCGTCCAGGTCCTGCCAAGCCGTTTCGATGCGTTCCTTCATCAGGTCGATGCGCTCGTTAACGAGCTTCTCGGACTCGACGTCCGCGACGTAGGACAGGCGCAGCACGGCCGGCGCCTTCTGCAGTTCTTCCAGCAGCAGGTCGATGCGCGGCTCCCACAGCGGACGCATGTCGGCCGTGCCAGGCTCGAAGACCGGGTCGGCCACGTCGAGGCCGACAACGCGATGGATCGATGCGCCAAAGTTGATGCGAAGGGCCTTACCGCGCGTGGCGCGCTGCACCTGAACCGGGCGAGTCGATACGCGGTAGCCGGACGGCAGGCTGCGATCGTCGAGCTTCAGGACGAAGTTGCTGCCGCGCGCTTCATTCGGCGTAATCGCGCAGGTGAAGTGATATCGGCCGTAGGTGTCGGTCGTCGCCGCAAGACCGCGCGCCGTGACGACGCGTACGCCGGCGAGACCTTCCTCACCCCCGTCCTGCAGGCCATTGCGGTTGCTGTCGTCGTAGACCTTGCCGGTAACGTCCGTGCAGTCGAAGGTCGGGTCGGGCACAAGGCGTACCGTGGCCGTCGCTTCCTCAGACATGACGGTGCCGGACAACGAGTTGACGGCCTGCGCCCGGTTCGTGAACTCGCCCTCGGTCAGGCCGGCGCCTGCGGCGAGCAACAGCTGGATGTCGTGACGACCATCGACGTCGAGTTCGAGGTTGTCCCAGCGCAGCTCGCGGCCTACGATGACGGGCTCGGATTCGACGCCGTCAAAGCGTGCGGAGCCCTCGATGTACTTGAATCCGGCCGGGAAGCGGTCGACGACGGTCACGTCATTGAGGTCCGTGCCGAAAGAGTTGCTGACCGTAATCGTATACGGCACGAGCTGGCCGCGGTTGACGTTCATCAGCGGCGTCGTCTTCGTGATCGCAACGGCGCCACCCAGGCGCGGATCCAGCGGGATGTGGTTGTTAAACAGCTGGCTGGATGCCGGCGACGTGCTGTCGTTCAACGTAAGGAAGAAGTGGTAGTCGGTCGCGGCACTCTGGGCCGGTACGGCCGGGGTCGGCTGAAACTCGGACGGCTGTGCCTCGCAGTACTCGACGGCCGTGAACACGGCATCGTTCGTCGAGCCCGGGCAGGCCGGTACGTTGAACGGTTGCGTCGTTTCGTCCGACGTCGGCGGGATCAGTTCACTAACTCCAGCGATGAAGCTCGTGTCCGGCGGCGTTACACGGATCAGGTAGTACGGGCCTTCCGGGCAAGACGGATCGGAGAAATTCAGCTCGAACTTGTAGTAGCCGTTGCCGACCGTGACCTGGCCCTGCTGGTTTGGATCGTCAAAGCAGCTCGAGGCCATCGCTACGCCGTTGCGCACGTCCACCATCGTCACCGTGGCGCCGGCCACCGGCGATCGTGACACGGTCTCGTAGATGACGCCGTTCGGGTCGACCGGCAGGTTCAAGTCGACGAGGTTGCTGCCCTCCTGCACGTCGATGTCGTCGATGCGCTGCGGGCCGTCGGTAAAGTCTGAGTCGGTGTCGCCCATCATCGCCGTCGTCGCGGTTGCGCCTGCCGCGCTGAAACGCACGGAGTAGTACATCTCCGGCGTCATGCTTGGCGCGATGTTATTAAACAGGTAATAGCCATCGGCGTTACTCAGCATCGTTGCAACCACGGCGTCGTCCTGAATCAACTCGACGCTCCAGCCTTCGAGACCGCGCTCGGCGGCGCCGAAGCTGTTGTCGTGATCGGCGTCGTGGAAGACGTTGCCACTGATCATGCCGGCGTTCGGCTCGGCGCCGACGTCGATGGAGACGCTCGCGACCAGCTCCTGCACCGGGTCATTCCACGTTACGCGACCGGTGTTGATGACGGTCGTGCCCGGCAGCAGGTTCGGGTCCATCGTCGCGCGGAAGCGCAGCACGACGGTCGCGCCGGGGTCGAGCGCACCGTATTCATTGAAGTAGTCGGCCGTGATCAATGAGCCCGCCTCGGTGACGCCGTCGGTCAGGCCGTTCATCGTCGCCGAGCCGGGCGTCAGGGTCAGGTAGCCCGGGGTCGCCATGTCGACGTCATCGTAGAGCGTGACGTACAGCGCAGGCACCAGTCCGATGTTGCGGACCGTCACGGTGTATTCGAGCTCGGCACCCGCGTAAGCCGGGCCGCCGTTGACGACGGCGACGTCCTTCGTGATGTCGAGTGCCTGCGCGTCCCCGACAATAACGATGGTCGGCTCCGGCCCCGTGGCCGGGTTGCCGTCGCCATCGGTCAGCGTCGTCGGACGCTCGACCGTATAGACCGTGGCCTGGTTAACGATCTGCGTGCCGGTCGGCGTCGCGAGGTTCACGTACATGTCGAAGGTCACAACCGCGGATTCACCGGGGTTGATCAGCCCTTCGCCATCGCCCGGCAGCGGCGGCGTGACGTCGGCGCTGCTGATCGGGATACCGTCTACGAGCGGGAAATCACCGCCGTCGGGCTGGCCGACCGGCTCGCCGTTTAACGTCGTCGAGTCGGCGACGTAGGTGACGTCGTTCGGCACCTGGTCGGTCAGTTCGGCGGCCGTCGCCGGCACGGTGCCGTTGTTGTAGACAATGATCGTATAGCGAAGCGTGTCGCCCGGATCGACGATGCCGGGGCTGCCCGCGTCGATGATCAACTCGGCCGTCTTCGGCGCGAAAATTAAGGGTAAGTTGCCGACGATGTCCTGCGTCGGGTCGTCCGGCACATCGGTACGCGGGTCGTCGGACGGCAGATCCGCAAGACCCTGATCCGCCGCGTCAACGAACGCCTGGTTGGAGATGATCGTGCCATCGGGCGCGTCTGCATAGACCTGCACGTCGAAGGTAATCGTTGCGACGTTGTCGGTCACCTGCGCGTTCATGTTGCCGGGCGTCGTGTCCTCCGGTGCATAAATCAGGATGCCGTCGACCAGCGGCGAGCCGGTTGCGACGTCGGCGACCGCGTTACCGTTTAACGTCGTGCTGTTCGGTACGTAGTCCGTACTGACCGGTATCGCATCGGTGATGGTGACATTCGTGGCGTTGTCGGTGCCGTAGTTTTCTACCGTTATCGTGTAGCGCAGACGCTCGCCCGCCAGCAGGATCGCCGGATTGCCGTCGAGGTAGGTCGAAATCTTCTCGATACGGAACAGCGGCGCCGACTGGATCTGAATCTGCGTCGGGTCATCGTCGTCCGGCACGGTCGGATCGGCCGGGCCGTTGATGTTCGGGTCGTCGGACAGTGCGATCTGCAGGCCGTTGTCGAAGAACTGCGACTGGTTGTAGACGAAGCTCTCGTTGGCGAGCACCGGCGCCAGATCGACCTCGAACTCGACGAGTACCGTTTCTCCGACGCCGACCGACAGATTCCGAACGTCGAGCAGCCCGGTCCCGGCTGTGCCGCCATTCGCATCGGTGCCGCTCGCGTCAGCGCCTCCCGGCAGCGTGACGACGTTCAGCGTGCCGGGCTGGAATGACGCAACAGCGTTAAGCGCGTCGAGTTCGTCGCGGATATAGAAGTTCGGCAGCGCTACGTCGCCGAGGTTTTCAACATAGATGGAGTAGCGCAACGTATCGCCCGGCGTGGCAACGGTGCCCGGGTCCTCGCCGGTCGTGACGTTGACGACCGTCTTCTCGAACCGGAGCTCTGGCAGGTTGACCGTGACGTCGTGTGCGTCTTCATGGTCGCCGACGCCCGGTGTACCGTCGGTCAGCACGCGGGCATAGCGCGTCGACGCATCTGAGTTAAACCACTCGGTCGCGCCGGCGACGTTGGTCAGGATCGTACCGTCAGTCGAGTCGAGATCGAGCTGCGAGCGGTACTCGATCATCAGCCGTTCGTTGACGGCGATGACGGACTGCGCGGTCTGGGTGACGAAGGTCAGCTGGCAGGTGACGCCGTCCCAGGTCAGCGTGTAGTCGGTGCCTTCGACGAGCGGGCCTTTCCCTGCTACCGGCGTAACGCCGTCCGACTGGAATACCTGCGCGCTTAAGACTTCCGGCGGCACGTCGCACATACCACCGTCCGGGCCGTCCGGCAGCAAGTCAACAATCGTTGCGTTGTAGGCGCCCGACTCGCTCTCGTTCTGCACGGCCAGCGTGAAGTTGCCCCACTCGCCCAGGCGCAGCATGGACGGACCGGTCTTGGTCATGGCAAGACCCGGCGGCAAGGTAAATTCGCCGACGAGGCCCGTGCTGTTGACGATGTTGCCTTCCGCCGTGATGAACTCGTCGACCGCGCTGCCGTTGTCCAGGAAGCTCATCTCGAGCGTGTAGTCGACGCCGTTAACGTTGAACGTCGTCGGGTCAGCCGACGCCACGATCGTCACGCGGTCGGTACAGCCGTCGCCCGGCGGCGTCGGATACGGGCATGGGTCAAGATTGTTTGGGGTCTCTTCGTGATTCAGCGTAAACGTGAAGGTCAGGGGGCCCTCGGGAACGCCGTCGACCGCAAGCATCACCTCGACGTCCAGCTGTACGGAAACCAGCGACGGCTCGCCGACCACGAAGTTTCGATGCTGGAACGTGCCGAGCGAAAAAAATGGGATCGGCCCGGGCAGTTCGAAGGGTGGTGGCAGGTTTGCGATGAAGTCATAACCAGACTGCTGGCCCGTCGTCGCACCCCAACTGATACTCGAGATCGGACTGCCGTTGGTGATAACCGGGTCACCGGGCTGGCTGCCCGGCATGCTGTCGACAGGGTCTCGCCACGAACCCTGGACTGAAATAAACGTAATCTCGGCCGCGAGCGCGCTGCCGGCTGGCGTCAGCACGAGCAACGAAGACAGCGTTGCCGTGACCAGGAAGGCGATAAGTTTCTTCATGCTGAAGACGCCGCCTTGCTGGACGCAGAACGCCGCTCGCAGGGGGCGAACGCTTCGTGCGTAGTGCTGAGAATCGATATGGTCATTGCCACTTCCGTGTTCGTTTGCCTGACCGCATGACCAGTTGTCTTGCGGTCCGGGGCCTCATGCCCCTTTAGCAGGTGTTGTCTCCGCCTACCTGCAGGCGTGCGTTTTTCTCCGTATCGAGGCGTGACTATCGCGTAAGCGGCGTGGCCCGAGGGTGAACTGCATCACAGGTTTGGTAGTGCGTTTCCAAAAACCGACACTCTGGCTACAGGCCCTGAAAACACTGGGCCTCAGCAGTTTTGGCTGAGGAACTCTGACGCCGTGTGTGTGACTTATGTCCGTACGGAAGTGTCGATCGCGTCAGATTGTCCAATTATGTTTAAACGAATGCGCGATCACGCGGCAGGCAGGAAATCGATCGGATAAATGATCGTGATAGCGACGATATCTTCCTTAGCACCGAAGTCGAAGGTCTTAACACGACCGACGATCTGGTCGGCGAGCGTTGGCGCCTCCATGTCGCTCGATTGCAGTTCGCAGAACGACACGCTGCCGTCGGGCTCGATCGTCAGACGCAGGACCATCTGGCCGCGCAGCGTCGGGTCGTTGCGTAACGCACGGTTGTAGAGTCGGTACAGGGCAGCCTTGTAGCGGTCGAAGACGATCTGGATTTCCTCGTCCGTACGTCCGGCCGATACGCCACTGGCCAGCGGACGATTCGGACCGCTGCCCGCGCCGATGGAACTCGCTACCTCGGATACGGCCACGCCGGCCATGGCGCCACCACTACCGCCGGTGTTGCGACTGATGTCCGACAGGTTGATGCCGCCACTCGAGCCCGGCGCCGACGTCGTCACCATCATGCGTTCGGGTCGACCGACGGCATTCTGGCCGGCGTTGCTGATGCGAGCCTGCGAACCGAGCTGAGCCGTCGGTCGGGCATCGGCCTGTGACGCGAAGTTATCGCGGAATGCCAGGATACCCTTGGACCGTGTTTGTTCGCGCACGTCAGGTTGTACAACCTCGGGGACGACTTCCTGGGTCGCAGCATCCGCCACCAACTCCTCAACGAGTTCTTTCACCGGCTCCGGCTCGGGAGCTTCCGGCTCAGGAATGTCTGGCACAGCAACGGGCGGTGGCGGAGGCGTCCGTTCCTTGCGCACGAGCTTGGCGACTCGTTCAGGCAGTTCCGGCTGCATCGCATCCTCGATGACCGGAATAGCGACCATGCTCAGGACCAGCGCGAAACCAAATGAAACAGCAACCGACGTTCCGACGGATTTCTGGGCACGCCTGTCTTCCTCGTTCGCCCTCGTCCACGGCATAACCTGGGCGCGACTCGGAATATCGTCGGGATCGCGTTCGACAAGCCACTCGCTCTTGCGTTCTTCCTCGCGCTCGATTGTATGCCGCAGGTCGTAGTGGAGTACGTCAAGTACGAGGTTCTGGTTGCCGATCTTGTCGACAAGCTCTTCGCGGCGCGCTTCGACGGCTGCGATCTCGTCGTGAAACTGATCGATCTTTTGCCTGGCGTAGCGAAGTCTGCCCGCCTGGTCGTCGGCGGCACTATGCTCGTCCCAGAACAGACCGGCAGCGTCCAGGTTGTCCAGTTCCTCGAGCGATCGGCAGATTTGCGACACCAGTTCGTACCGGTGATTCTGCTCTGCCAGCGACGCGAGCTCGTCATCGACCGCCTTGAGATCGCGCTCGAATTCATCGAGCGTGCGCTCGGACGCCTCGACTTCCTGTCGCAGCGCCTGCTCATCTTCTGACGTCGACTGCTCGGCCTCCTCGAGCGTCTGCTCGACCTCCGACAGCGATCGTTCTGCTTCGATAAGCGACTGCTCCGCTTCTTCGAGCGGCTGCTGTTCGTCTGAATGTTCAGAGCTCACTGCAACAACCTCTCAAGCGCTAGTTGGCCGCGACCTGGGTCGGTTTCTGGATAACGGCCAGCGATACGTTTTCGTAGCCGCCACCCGTGCACGTGGACATCACGCGCCTGATGACAATAAACGGCACCGACTTGTCCGCAAGGATCGTGACTTCCTGGCTGGCGGCCGCCGCCTGCGTGCTCGGACCGACGATGCTGTCCTGAATCTGTGCAAGGCGATCGGTGATCGGGTCAATGACGTCAATATCGTTTTCCAGGATATCGGCGGTCCGCGCGACGACCTCGCCCTGCACGAGTATCTCTTCGGGACTGACAAAAATGACGACCGTCTCACGCGGCTTGGTTTCTTCCCGCGCTTCCGGCAGCTGGACGTCTTTCGGCGCCTCCACGATTTCAACGGAGCCCGAATTGACGAGCAGGAAGAACACGAGGATCGTAAACACGTCCATCAGGGACGTCAGGTTCATCTTCCCGATCTTCACGCGGTTGCGTGCCATTCGTTTGATGCGGCGTGTGTTTCTCACGGTGCATCTCCAACAGAAATCTCAGAGAACAGAGCCACGAGTTCGAAGCTCTCTTCGTTATTCTCCAGTGGCACTTCGACACTGCGTACGATGTCCATGACCTGGATCAGGTAGTCGTACGGAATCTGTGCTTCCATCAGAACGGATGCAGCATCCTGTTCCGGGTACTCCTGCTTCAGCTCAACGACGTAGTCCGACAGGGTGTCGAGATCGAAATCACCGTCTTCCTTGTTCGGAATCGACGCGATCACCAGCTTGCCGTTCGTTAGCTCGATGAGATCCTCGCGGACGATGACTTCGAGATTGAAGCCTTCCGGCGTATTGGTCGGGCCGCTCGCCGTGCTCGGCAGGTTCAGCTCGACGATGGTCAGTCGCGAGAACACCGCCGTAATGAGCAGGAACGGAACGAGGACGACCATCAGGTTAAGGAAGGTCGTGACGTCGATCTCGTACGTCTCTTTGACGCGCCGTCTGTAATGATGCCGCCTGGCCATTTAGATCAGGCCTCGGCAGTCGATCGTTTCGCGCGTCTCGTGAATACGTTCAGTGCCTTCACCGTCGCCATTTCAAGACTGTCGACGATGTCGCCGGTCTTGCTGGTCAGGATGGCATGGATGATGAGCAGCGGTATCGCAACCATCAGCCCGAACGCCGTGGTGTTCATCGCAACCGAAATACTGGCCGACAACAGGTCTGCCTTCTCGGCCGGGTTGGCATTGGCAACCGCGGTGAACGCCTGGATCAGGCCCATGATCGTTCCGAGCAGGCCCAAGAGCGTTGCGATGCTGGATGCGAGCGCAACGTAGGGCGTGCGCTTTTCGAGGCGCGGCACGATTTCCATCATGCTCTCCTCCATCGCGATCTCGATCTCGTCGCGGCGGCGAACGGCGCCCTGGAGCGACAAGCCCATGTTCAGAACCTGGGAGATTGTGGAGTCGTCCTCCTTGGTCATGTCGCGAGCTTCATCGAACTGCCCCTCGGTCAACAGCGGCTGGACCTTGGCCCACACTGCCTGGTTCTTCTGCGTTACCAGGGTCAGGGTGATGTAGCGTTCGACTGCGATTCCAAAACCGACGGCGAATACCAGCAGTATCGGGAACATGAACGCACCGCCCGACGAGAAGAAACTTACAATCGAATAAAAGAAGTCCATTGCTGAGTCCTCGTTTAACAAGATGTCACGGGAAATACCCGAAACAGGACAGAGAATAGTGTTCGGCAGGCTGTCTTAACGTGCGCTGCGTCACATTCGCTGCTTATGTGTAGTCACCAATGTCAGTCGATGTGAACTACGGCATCAAAAATGATTTTTTTACTGTAAATCCCGACGCTTACTGCTCGCCGGACCGGATCTGATAGAAACGTAACTCGCGAAGAAACACCTCTTTGTCGACCGGTTTTGCCCGGTCATCGAGCGTGTCCGACAGGCTTATGTCATCGCCCATCTGTGAGGATTTCCACGGAATGATGACCAGTGCTTTCGGCGCTTCCTCGTTACCGAGAATCGACATGCCGGACATCGTTTTCGGCGAATCTATGCCGTCACCCTGCTCGACCTCGGCTTCTTCGGCCGCAACCTGCTCTTCGACCGCGTCGTCGGCGTCGGTTTCCGGCTCCTGACCAAGGACCGGCAGTGAGGCAAGCAGCAATGTCAGTGCCATGAATGTCTTCATCGTCATTCTCCCGCGCTGCTCATGCGGTATTTGATATCGGCGATCCACATCGTCGCCTCGGGGTCATCCGGAACCGTGGCCATGTAAGCCTCGTAATTCTCGAGCGCGCAGGCCAGGTCCGCGAGGTACAGATCGCAAAGCACCGCAAGGTTGCGCCTCGCATAGTGGTAGTTCGGGAAAATCGACAGTGCAGCCTCGTAGCTCCGCTTTGCCTCCGTGAAGAGACCGAGCTTGCGATACACGATGCCGAGCTCGTTGTGTGCAATCGGGTGCCCCGGGCTGCTCTCGACGGCCGTTTCGAGGTGCGCGCGCGCCGCCTCAAGATTGCCGTTCTCGCGATGGGCAATGCCTAAGTCGATGCGCGGAGCGGTCAGTATCGGCGCCGAAGCCACGAGTGTTTCGAGGATTGCGATGCCCTGCTCGTGTTGGCCTGCCTGCAGGTACGCCAGCGCAGCGTCGTAGTCGCCACGAGCGCCACTGCCTATGCGGCTGTCCTCGACGATCGTGAATCCGACGGACTCCTGCACTTCAATCTTGGTTTTTGCCTTGATCGGTCCACCGGACTTGGTCGCCGTCGTCGCGTTACATGCGGCAAGCGCCGTCATCACGGCGAGCATCGCGACGAGCCGACTTATACGTTGGAGACTCAGTGCTGCCATGGCTCTACTCCTCCGCCCCGTGATCGCTCACGCCGGCGGACGTCATCACCGGCTGGGATGCGTCGGTCTCATCGGAGGTCATTACGTTCTCGGTACCGTCCATGCCTAGCGGCGGCGCAATCGGCATGCGGTATGCGTACGTGTCGATCGAGCTCAGGTACCCGCCGCTGATCTCTGCCTTGGCGTAGCGACCCGGCATCAACACGGCCAGTTTGTCGAGACTCTGTTGAACCCATGGATTAAACAGACCGCCGGCGAGCAACTCGAAGTTCTGTTCGTGCACGTCGATGGCGCGCTCCTCGAACGGGTACGCCTCTTCCTCGATGAGCAGCTCGTACTCAACTTTCTCCGCGTCGCTCATGCCCGACGGTCGTTCGGAGTCGACCAGCGACGCGCTGAAGTTCAAATAGATCTCGGCGATGTAGAACGTCGCTGCAGCGGTGACCTCCGCCACTTCGTAGGCCACCAGCCCTTCGAAGGCCGCCAGCGCACGATCCATGCTTTGCTGCTTGCGTGCGAGACTCTCATCGAAAGGTTGTACGAGCTCAATGCCCGCGAAGGCCTCGAACTTCTGGTCGGCGAGGACCAGTGCCGCGGTGGACGCCAGGTAACGGCTACGATCGCTGCGGTCTGCGCCGGCCTCACTGTCTGCGAGGATAATGGCGTCGAGTTCGGCGTAGTAGCGCTCGTAGTCGCTCTGCGATTTGAAGATCTCAGCCATCCGGTTTCGCGTTTCCACGGCGAAGTCGAGCGGTCGCGGATAGGCGGCCACGTACTGCTCGTAGACACGGATCGCATCGACCAGAACCTTCGCTTCGTCGTAGAGCTCACCCGCGGTTAACAGGGCTTCGCGTGCGAGGTCCGGATCCGTCGCCTCGGCGGCGATGCGCTCATGCTCGGCCGCCGAACGTTCGATCTGGCCGTCTTCGCGGTAGATAAAGGCCAGCTTCTTGGTCGCCTCCGACTGCAGTTCATGCTCCGGGTGGCTCACGCGAAACTCTTCGAGAACATCCGAAGCAGAGCTCCAGTCCGACAGCTTGATCAGTGCCGCGGCGGCATCGTACTCGGCGGCCGTGCGAATCGTCGACGTTGGTGCAAGTTCCTTGATACGCAGGAAGTGATTGGCGGCCATGCGATAGTCTTCAAGCGCAATCGCCTGCTCACCCTGCTTGTAGATCGACGCGGCCAGCCCGTCTACGATATCCGCTCGTGATTCGTCGTCTTCATCCATCAGCGCCAGCACGTTGCCGTAGGCATATTCAGCCGCCGGGAACTCGGCGAGGTCGATTGAGGAATGCGCGATCACGGTCCACGCTGCGCGAACCAGTGATGTCTCGGCAGTCGGGTAGCGATCCACCAGCGTCTGCGCGGCCGCTCTGGCTGGCTCGAGCTGGTTCATGGCGTACAGATCGTCGGCGGCATTGCCGAGGACGACGGGCGCTTCTTCGTGTTGCGGGAAGGTCTCGGCGAAGCGAAGCGAACTGTCGACGGTCTGCTGCTTCACCGCATCGATCATAGTCTCGGTGGCGAGCTTCAGGTTTTCCCGATGCGCGAACACGGCAGCATACCCCGCTGCAGACGCCTGCTCGTGAACCGCGTATTCGTAGGCCGTGCGCTCGTACTCGAGCGCGGCCTCGCCATAGTCTTCGTTCTGCAGCAGCAGGTCGGCGAGCTGGTAGTTGATCTGTGGCGAGTCCTCGTCGGCCGGGAACGACGCGAGGAACTGCCGGTACCACTGCGACGCCTCGGAGAAGTTCTCGGCCTGCTCGTCGACGAGCAGCTCTTCCTGGTACAGCGCGTGATAGTGGCCTGCGAGGTCGGTCAGGTTGGTCTTCAGGAAGCCGACCACCTCGGGCGTGTTCTCGACATCGAAGTAGTACCAGTAATCCGCGTCAAGCGCGAAGTCCGTTGCGAACTGCTTCTTCGCCTCGACGACCAGCTGCGGGAATCCGGCCTCGGCGTAGATGTCGACGATGCGCATGCTGAAATGCGGCGACACCTTGTGATACGGATTCAGCGCGATGTAGGACTTGTACACCGACGCCGCATCTTCGTAGCGGAGCTTCTCGAAGTAGAACTCCGCCAGGTTGCTGTAGATCTTGTCGGCGTAAGAGCGGTGGCCGTGCTCCGAGAAGTACTCATCGAGAACCTCAGGCCCGCCCAGGTTTGAGAAACTCAAGGAGATAACGCGGAAGGTATCGGCGACACGATGTTCGTCGTTCTCTTCGAAGTCCTGGTCGAAGTCGTAGCCGATCGACAGGCGGTGGTCGAGCATCGCAACGTAGTTGTGCAATGCCATCTCGTACATTTCCTGCTTGTAGAGCGCCCAGCCCAGCTTGTACAGGGCGAGCTCATAGTAAGACGAGGTGGCGCCCTTGCTGATGATCGCGCCGTAAGCATCCTCGGCGTCCAGGTACTTCTTCCTGACGAAGTAGTACTCGCCGCGTCGGAAGTACACCTCGTCCATGAATTGTGAATACGGGTACTCGCGGACGAAACGATCCATGACTTCCATAGCCTTGTCCGGCTCGCCGATCTCGTCATAGGCGCGCGACAGCTGGTACAGCACCTGGTCGTTGCGTTCGTAGTTGGGATAGGTCTCGAGAATCTGCCAGTACGTCTTGATCGCCTCGCGCGGACCGGCCGGCACCTCGCCGACCTGGTCGCCCGGCAGCGGCGTGTCCAGTTCCGGCAAGCTGGATAACAGTTCGGCCCGTTCCGTCGCGCGATTCTCGAACTCGAGATCGGATTCGGACGGCTCGGTTGGCGCTTGAGAACTGCGCTCGGCCACGATCTTCGCCGTCGGCGTGGCCTGGTCCGGCGCCGCCATCTCGACGACCTTGCTACCACCGCCGATGACGCCGTATTCCTGTTCGATTTGCAGGTCAGCCAGGCGGCGCATCGCCTCCGGTGTGCGCTCGCTCTCGGAGGTTTCCTGCAGGTAGCGCCGATAGCTCTCAGCGGCGCGCTCGAGGCTGTCGGCGAGATAGATCTCGTCGACGTCGGCCGGCACGGCCTCCAGCTCGGCGAGCGTGCCATTCTTGCTGGCCGTGGCGCACGCCGACAGGCCGGCGGCCACCGTCAGGCAGATGATGATTCTGTGCTTCATTGCACCTCTTCCACGCGAGCCTGCGACTGTGTGGCCCGGTCGTAACTGTCGGCCAGCGCGAAGCGGGCTTTGTCGCCGTAGTTCTTGAGTCGACTGCGGCGCGCGATCAACTCGTCGACGGCGGCGATCTCGAGCGACCGGCCCTGCCGGGCCATCAGCAGATCGACCCTTTCGATCGCAGCCTTGACACGCAGTCGCAGGCGATTGACCGGCTTGTCGTAGCCGACGAAGCTGTGTGTTGCTGCCTGGCGCGACCGGACGAATTGATCATACTGCTCTTGCGCGATAGCCATCGCCGCATCGAGGCTGCGCAGGTTCGCGTCGAAGACCGCGAGTCGTTCGTGGTACTCGGTCTCGAGCTTCCAGGTCAACGTGCCCTTTAGTCGCTTGATCCTCTGCCGCATGTCGGCCTGGGACGGGGATTCCGGATCGTTGAGCTGCGCCTGCATCACCTCGAGCTTGGCGAGGATTGCCTGCTCGTCGCGGGTCGCAAGGAATTCCGGTCTTGGCGTCGTCAGCAGATCGTCGCGCCTGCGCACCAGCATCTTGTGTTGTTCGATGCGCAACCTGAGTCGCGAATCGAGCTCACGGAATTGCGTGTCTACGTCGGGCAGCAGCGGCTGGTAATGCGTCGCGCGAATGTCGACCATCTCGTCGAAGGAATCGAAACTCGACTCCCAGGTCTCGAGTTTTTCCTTGAGGTCGGCCAGGTCGAGATAGTTCTGCAGCCCGGTCTGAAAATCGTGCGATGCGAGCAGCTCCATCAGGTAGTAGGTCTCGGGTGACTCCGGTAGTGAGCGCAGCCGGATAACCCAGTCCTTGTCCTTGCGAATTTCCTCGCGTATCAGCGCTTCGAGGAATTTTCCTTCGCGGATGCTATCGATCGACTCGGTCAGCTTGCCGACCTCGGCGGTGAACGCGTCGAGCGCGTTTCCGTAGGCAATCGCAGCACGGCCATGGACATCGAGCTTCCCGTACGCATACGGCAGTGCGAGCATCGCTTCCTGGGTGGCCAGGTCCGTGACCTCGCGACTCGCGAGGATGTTCCACGGCACGACGGCCCGCTCGTATCGATCGATGGACAGGTTTGCCCAGCCTGAGCTCAACAGGGCCTGGTTGGAGAACGGACCGTCGAGGCGCACGCGATTCAGGGGCGGGATGGCGCGTTCATGCTCACCGTCTTCCAGCAATATCGTGCCGAGCACGAGATTTGCCTTGTCGCGAATGGCGAGCTCGGCCGGATCCCGAGTCGTGATCTGGCCCGCGTAGTCGAGCTCCTCCAGGGCTTCACTCTTCTGGCCACTCTGCAGCAGGGCGATGCCGAGATTGTAGGCGGCGAATCCCGCGAAGCTGTCCGAGTTCTTCAAGCGCTCGAGCGTGGCGATCGATTCTTCGGGCTGACCCTGCGCGAGGTAGACATTGGCGCGCAGGAACTCGATATCGTCGCGAATGGATTCCGGAATCTTGCCGTCGATCCGATCGAGCGCGCGCAGCGCGTCTTCGAGCTGGTTCTTCTGAAAGTGAATGCGCGCCAGCCGATAGGCGGCATCGTTGCGGATGCGCTCGTCAACGGCGCCTTCGAGCACGGCCTTGATTGCGCGTCCTGCGCGGTGATGCATGCGGTAACGCAGTTCGAAGTCGCCGAGCGAGAATTCGGCGTCGTCGATGTGCGCATAGAGCGTGTCGAGTTCCGGCTCGTCGACGTCGCCGTACTGCTTAACTTCGCCATCGAGTCGCTCCAGCGCCTCGAAGAACTGTCCCTGATGGGCGTAATAGAGCGCCTCGCCAAAGTACAGATCCTTTAGCGTTTCGCTGCGAGACGGGCTCGTTGCCAACAGGCCAAGCAACAAGAGACCGATCCATGAGGACGGTGCTCGACGCATGGCTTACCAGTCCCCGACCTGGATTCCGCTCTGTCCGGGTCCGGCGAGAGTAATGCCGAGTGATTTCGGCTTGACGCCCTTGTTGAAGGAGAAGCTGCCGGACTGATCAAAGTCCTTGCCGTTCTCGAGCTTGCCGAGCATCGTCACGCGCAGCTCATGGTCACCGGTCACGATGTTGCCGGTGTAGACCTTCTGAACACCGCCCTTCCGCAGAGCCTCGAGCTCCTGGAAGCTGTAGATGTGGTGCGTCGCCATCTCGCCGTTGATCTCGATCTTGACTGCATCGAGCCGGAACGACTCGTTCGCAGGCATCGACACGAACAAAGCGATCTGGGTATTGGACGGGTAGAGGAGCCGCTCTTCCAGGTTGCCAAGCTCAGACGCGATATCGAGAACGTCTGACTTGATCTCCTGGACCTGGCCGTCCAGGCTGCGCATGTCGTCTCCGGACAGGTCCTGCGCGGTGGTCGGGATACTGATCGACCACAACAGGAACAGCACCGATAAAATGACGCCGAGTCTCGACATATCGAAAATCCTTTTCTGCTTTACATATTCCATATGCTCATGCCGACTGGAAATAGCACAGTGCAGCACTGCAGGTAGTAGCTAGTGTTGGCTAATCGCGACAGCATATCTGTGAACTGCGCCTCAAAAACACGGCGGTTCGTTCCGGGGATGGCCAAAGTTGGGGGTAATTGACGTAACCGAGTGTGATGACAGTCACGGCCGCCGGCGTTAGCGGAAATCATTGCACGTTTCCGTCGCCGGCGCAGTATCGTCACGGCAGGGCTCGACGCGATTGCGTTCTGCGCAGAAAGATCAGGAATTTTAGTGGCTTACGTCGATTCTACCGCGCGTACAGGCGAGTCAGTCCTAAGTCACAGCGGTGTCACGGATGACGCTGAGAAAATCAGCGCCGTAGCGATCCAGCTTGGTCTGACCGATGCCGCTGACTGACAGCATCTCCGCCTCAGTCTTCGGCCGAACGGTTAAGAGTTCATGCAGCGTCCGATCGTGAAAAATGACGTAGGCCGGCACGTTGTGTTCGTCCGCCAGGGACTGGCGACAGGCCCGCAGCGCTTCCCACAACTCGAGGTCCCCATCTTCGATGAGTATTGATCTCGATACGCGCCGCGATGTCTTGGCCGGCGCCTTCGGGTCTTCCCGAAACGCAACCGGCGTCTCGCCCCGTAACACGCCGCGGCTGGTCTCCGTTAAGACAATCGCGCCGTATCGTTCCGCATCGGCGCGCAGGTGCCCTGCCGCAACCAACTGGCGCACGACGGAACGCCAGGTCGACGCCGTCAGGTCCTGCCCGATGCCGAACACGCTTAAGCTTGCATGCCCGTTCTGCCGCACTTTGTCGGTCATCTTGCCGAGCAACACGTCAACGACGTGCGCCGCGCCGAAGCGTTGCCCGGTTCGGTACACGGCAGAGAGCAGCTTCTGCGCGGCCTCTTGGCCGTCCCAGGTCTTCGCCGGCACGAGGCAACCGTCGCAGTTGCCGCAGTCTTTCGCCTGCGAGTCGCCGAAGTACTCGAGCAGCGGCCGTCGCCGACAGCCGGTGCCCTCGCACCAGCCCAGTAACGCGTCCAGTTTGTAGCGCTCGTATCGCTTGTGCTCTTCGTCAGCGTCGGACTCATCGAGCATCTGACGCAGACGCACGACGTCCTGCAGACCGTAGACCATCCACGCGTCCGCCGGCTCGCCGTCTCGGCCCGCACGGCCGGTTTCCTGGTAGTAGGACTCGAGGCTCTTCGGCAGGTCGAGATGCGCGACGAAGCGAACGTCGGGCTTGTCGATTCCCATGCCGAAAGCAATCGTCGCAACGATGATCAAGCCGTCCTCGACGAGGAACCGGCGCTGGTTCTCGTGCCGCGTCTCGGCATCGAGACCCGCGTGATACGGCAGTGCTTTAAGACCCTGCTGACACAACCACTCCGCCGTACTCTCGGTCTTCTTGCGCGACAGGCAGTACACAATACCTGCCTCGTCGCGATGCGTATTGAGGAACTTCAGGAGCTGCGAACGCGGATCCGTCTTGGCGTGGACCGCGTAGTAGATGTTGGGTCGATCGAAAGGCGAGATGAAAATCTCTGGCGAATTGAGCTCGAGCCGATCGACGATCTCGTCTCGCGTCCTGCCAGTGGCCGTCGCTGTAACGGCCATGCGCGGCACGCCCGGGAAAAGGGCGCCGAGCTCACCCAGCGACATGTACTCCTGGCGGAAGTCATGACCCCACTGCGACACGCAATGAGCCTCGTCGATCGCGATCAGCGAGATCGGAATCTCCTGGAGCATTGCCCGGGTATTCCCCATCGCAAGCCGCTCCGGCGCGACATACAGCAATTGCAGTTTGCCCTGCTTCAGTTGCGCGATGACGCCCTGCTGCTCGTCAAAGGACTGGCTGGAATTCAGGAATCCCGCCTCGATACCGAGCTCGTGGAGCGCCGCGACCTGGTCCTGCATCAACGCGATCAACGGAGAAACGACGAGCCCGGTGCCGTGCCGGAGCAGTGCCGGAATCTGGTAACACAGGGACTTTCCGCCGCCGGTCGGCATCAGGACAAGAGAGTCCCGTCCTGCGACTGCGGATTCGATGATTGCCTGCTGCTGGCCGCGGAAGGACGGGTAGCCGAAGACGTCGTTGAGGATCTGCTGGGGCGTGGCTGACATCGGGCGAAAGTGTACACAAGAGAGGCCGTCGAGAAACGATCATTTCTGCGTGAAGCGCTGCCGAATTTCTTCCCCTTCGGAGATAGGTGGGTTGTCTGGGTGGCATCGCGCCTCAGCGCATGCTGCGCGGGGCGATGATGCTCTACAATAGCGTCTGTTCTTACGCACCAACCAGGACCTTTGATGAGCTCAAGCGCCCCCGTCAGCGGCAATGTCAGAAAGATGCGGACCCAACTCGAGGACGTCGCTCAGTACACGCTGGTGCTGGATGACGTTCCGATCGACATGAACGCGAAGATCGGCGGCACGATCAGGCTCAGCTTCGACGGCACGATCAACTGCATCGCCTGCGGCCGGGAAACGAAGAAGTCCTTCGGCCAGGGCTTCTGCTACCCGTGCTTCCGTAATGCCCCGGAGGCCAGTGAGTGCATTATTCGCCCGGAACTGTGTCGCGCACACGAGGGCGAGGCCCGCGATATGGAGTGGGCGGAGAAGCACTGTCTCGTCGAGCAAATCGTTTATCTCGCCCGAAGCTCGGCGATCAAAGTCGGCATCACCCGCGCGTCACAGATGCCGACCCGCTGGATCGACCAGGGCGCAACCGATGCGATCGTCTTCGCGCGCGTCCCGAACCGTTACATGGCCGGGCTCGTTGAAGTCGCGATGAAAGAGCACCTGACCGACCGGACCAACTGGCAGCGGATGCTTAAGAATGAAGTGATTGACGCGGATCTCGCCGAAACGAAGGCCTCGCTAGTCGACACCCTCGACGCCGAGCTGCGGCAGTACATCGATCCCGATGACACGGTCTGCGCGATCAACTACCCCGTCGAGCAATACCCGGAAAAAGTGAAAAGCGTCGGCTTCGACAAGCTGCCGGAGATCGAGGGCCGCCTCGCCGGCATCAAGGGCCAGTACCTGATCTTCGACGACAACCGCGTGCTGAACATCCGCAAGCACAACGGGTATCGCATCTCTGTGTCCTAGCCGTTCACGCGGATTCAGACTCGCTGCCTCATTGCCGAAACCGCCAACGCGGCTCGCCACGGCGTTACACAGGCGACATCGAACGCGAATGGACCGCACCGGACATGCGGATCGTCCTGCGATTAATCCCTCGCTACCCGCGCGATAGCAACCGCTTCGGCCGCCAGCTCGGTGAGCCTCTCGTAGTCGCCTGCCGCCACCGCGTCGGCGGGTGTCAGCCAGCTGCCGCCGCAGGCGATCACGGCCGGGATCGATAGAAACTCCGTCAGGTTATCGGGGCTAACGCCGCCCGTCGGCATGAACTGCATCGAGCGGAAGACGCTGGACAAGGCTTTGAGGGCCGGCACTCCGCCCGCGATCGACGCAGGGAAGAACTTCACGGTATCGAGGCCGAGGTTATACGCACGCTGCACTTCGCTGGGCGTGACCGTTCCGGGGTAGATCGGCACGCCGTTTTTCTGAGCCGCGGCAACGACACCGTCATCGAGCCCCGGTGATACGACAAACTTCGCGCCGTTCTCGAGCGCGGCTTCAGCCTGCACGGCGGTCAGCACCGTGCCTGCGCCCGCGACCATCTCCGGCACCTCATCGGCAACCGCTTTCAGGCAGTCGAGCGCACGATCGGTGCGAAACACGACCTCGGCGACCTTCAGACCGCCCGCGGCCAGGGCTCGAGACATCTCCACCGCGATAGCCGGATCGTCTGCCTGGATCAATGGCACCACGCGGCTGCTCGCCAGCAGTTCTGAGATTTTCATGCGGTCTCCTTCGGTCAAAGAGGCTCGACGTGTCCCGCCTCAAGGTTCTTCTCGAGCACGAACACGCCGGGATTCAGGCCCGTATTCTTCGTGTATTCGGTCAGACTATCAACAAGCAACGCAACCGCGTCCTTATGCGCAAGCGTTACCGTACAGCCGCCGAATCCGCCGCCCGTCATGCGTGAACCGAGAACGCCGTCCGTCCCGTTCGCGTTCTCCACGAGCAGGTCTATCTCGCCGCAGCTGGCTTCAAAGTCATCGCGCATCGAGCGGTGTGACGCCGTCATCAACTCGCCGAACCTTTGCAGGTCTCCCGCCTTCAGCGACTCGGTCGCCTCCAGAACGCGCTGGTTTTCAGTCAGCACATGGCGGCAGCGTCGATGGACGACCGGCGTCAGCCCGTCGCTCCTGATGTCAAACAATTCCGTGCTGACGTCGCGGAGTGCGCGGATCGACTCGTCGAACTGCGCAAAGTACTCAACGCCGGCCTGGCACTCGGCGCGCCGCGTGTTGTAGGCCGACGACGCCAGTGAACGACTGACCTCGCTGCTGATGATGACGATCCGATAGTCGCCGAGCGCGATCGGTACGTGCTCATAGTCGAGCGAACGACAATCGAGCATGAGCGCAAAACCCGACCGGCCGAGGCCGCAGGCGAACTGGTCCATGATGCCGCACAGCACGTGCGCGTACTTGTGCTCGACGTGCTGGCACATCGTGACGAGGTCAACGTCGTTTATATCGAAGCCTGCTACTTCCCGCAGTGCTACCGCGGTTGCTACCTCGAGCGCGGCCGACGAGCTCAGTCCGGCGCCCAGGTTCAGGTTGCCATCGATGACGGCGTCGAAACCTCCCCGCAGGAGTCCACGCAGGCGCAGTTCTTCAACGACGCCTAGCACATAGCTCTGCCAGCTTCCCGGCTCAGGCGCCTCGAACTCGCCAAGCTTAGTTTCAGCGAGTTCGTCGTAGCGCATCGACGCAACGCGTACGTTGCGGTCGTTACGCGGCCGAATCGCGACGTAGATGCCCCGGTCAATCGTCATCGGCAGCACGAAGCCGTCATTGTGATCGGTGTGATCGCCGATCAGGTTGACGCGCCCTGGCGCCATGACTACGGTCACGCCGTCGGTGCCGGCAAACCGTTCCCGGAAGCCCTCGAGGACCGACCCGATCATCGCCTCGTGCGAACGAGTCATTCTTCCTGCTGCTTGAAGTGGACTTCGGAGGCCTCGCACAGGCGAGCGGCACTGGATTCCGGCGTGATATCGCGCTGCGGGTCGGCGAGCATCTCGTAGCCCACCATGAACTTCTTCACTGTCGCAGACCGCAGCAATGGCGGGTAGAAATGCATGTGCCAGTCACACGCGTCATGGTTTTTGCCGTCGGTTGGCGCCTGGTGCATGCCGGCCGAGTACGGGAAGCTGGTCGAAAACAGGTTGTCGTAGCGGGTCGTCAGTCGCTTGACGATTTCGGCCAGCGCGTCCCTCTCGGCATCGTTTAAGGCTGTCAGACTCACGACGTGACGCTTGCACAGGATCATCGTCTCAAACGGCCAGGTCGCCCAGAACGGCACCAGCGCGACGAAGTGTGCGTTGTCGCAGACAACCCGATCCCCGCGTTCCAGTTCGACGTCGAGATAGTCACCGAGCAACGTGCCGCCCCGCTTGTCGAAGTGGCGCTGCATGTGAAAGAGCTCTTTCGCCGGCTCGCCGGGTATATGACGCTGCGCCCAGATCTGCCCGTGCGGATGCGGATTGCTGCAGCCCATGACCTCGCCCTTGTTCTCGAAGATCTGGACGTGATTGATGCCTTCCATCGCGCCCAGCTCTTCATACTGGTCTGTCCAGACATCGACGACACGGCGGATGTCTTCGACCGGCATCTCGGGCAGGCTCAGGTCGTGTCGCGGTGAGAAGCAAATGACGCGGCAAATGCCCGACTCGCTCTCGGACAATAGCAATTCATGATCGCCAGCCTGCCCTGCTGGCACATCGGGCAGGAGCGCACTGAAGTCATTCTGAAATACGAAGGGGCCCGTGTAGTCGGGGTTCTTCGCGCCGCCTGCGCGCTTGTTCCCCGGGCACAGGTAGCAGTCGGGATCGTGCGACGGTCGTTCATCGACGGCCGGTTTCTCTACCTGCCCCTGCCACGGCCGCTTAGTCCGGTGCGGCGAAACGAGCACCCACTCGCTGGTGAGTGGATTGAATCTTCGATGCGAGTGGTCGTCAGGATCGAACATGCTCACTCCATTGATCACTGAAGCACAAGATCGAGTCCTCTCTCGACGAATGCACCGCCCAGCCAGGACCCCAGCGGAATAAGCAGGTACAGCGCGAACCGAATCAGCGTGAGGTGATCGAAAGGCCAGTTTCGGACGCTCTCAACTGTCGCCTTGTACGCGACGACTTCGGCCAGCGATGACTTGTCGCCGTCTCCGGACTTGAGCGCATCACGCGATACCTTGAGCCTGTGCTCACTCCAGTCGAGCTCCTGTTCGACGGCCGTCCTGATCGTCTTTCGAATGCCCCGCAGCGGAAGCATCATTCCGACCCATGCCAGCAGGATAAAAGCCAACCAAAATCCGAGAAGGACCGGCCAATAGCGGGCTTCGATCGCAAACAGCGACAGTACCGAAACCATACCAATGACGAGTAGCGCATTCGCGAGTCCCTGACGGGTCAGCGGCTGCAGAGGCCGCAAATCGAGAAGGTCTACGGTTTTGATGCGGGTCGACAGTCGCGACAGCCGAAGCGAGTCCACAACGAGCACGTGGCAGAAACAGGCCATCCACCAAACGAAAAATACTGTCGTAATGCGATGCCAGTAGAGATCGTAGTTCCAACTCCGCCAGTCCCACGGGTCTACTAGTTCCGGCGTGGTCACGTTCGTGACGAAGACGCCAATGACAAGGTAGCTTGCAGCCCCGACAAACATCAGGAGCCAACCGGGATGTCTGCCGATACGAGCTGCTGCGGTTTGCCACCCAGGATCGTCGCCGGCAGCAAAGGCTAATTCGCTCGCCGTCCGGCGCATGCTCTTCAGCACGTAAGCGTAGGCGGAGACGCTGTAACCCAGGATCACTATCTGGGTGACCGCAACGACCAAGTCGTCGAGCGACGAGTTGGCCGCGCCATCGAAGAGGACTCTCCCGACCCAGTAGGCCAGTATCAGGACGGTCGTAAGTACGAGCCCGATCGCAGCGGCGTTACCGGGCAACGCGTCGTAAACACGCAGTGTCAGCGGCGGGTTGTACGGCGATGCGGGAAGGTCGGCTGAGTCGTTCATGTTCGGGTGAGAATACCTCGAAGGCTAGGTCGACTGGCGGTCTGCCAGCCTGGCAAACGTTGCACCCGGAATCGGCAGCAACGCTCCGGCGGCCTCCATGCGGGCAAGGCTCGCGCGTTGCGCATTGAGGTCTCGTATCCGGGAAATTCGGCTTAACAACTCATCATGGAAGCCGCCGGCAAAGAACGTTCCGCATCCAGCTCCACCGTTGAGCATCGGAAGATCATCGACAGCCATTCTCTCGCAACAGGGTTGCAGTGAGATTGGCACAAAAAATAGCAAAAAAATAGGTAAGCAATAGGCTCCGAACAAGCTCGAAGCCCCCGGAATCACTAAGTTTTAAACCATGCAAGACACGGCGATCTGGAGAAGGTTGAAGACCACGACTTCTCATCAACAGGTCGAATTTGGACACAGATTTATTGCTTAAACCACTACAGGACGAGAACCATGAAAAAACTAGTGACTATTCTTATCGCTTCCTCACTTTTCGCAGGCTGTGCTTCAACCACGAGCGAGCCGCAGCCGGAACCGAAGCTCGCGATCTTCTACCAGCCGCTGTCGCCGGCGGACGAGCAGGCTATCGCTACGGCGAAACACATCAAGGCCATGGAGAACGTAGAACCTTGTTCAGACCCCGTTGATAACGGTTATTCACGGAGCCGATGTCACTAGGTACTGGTGCCCCGGCACCAGACGCAAACGGCCCCTGAAAAGGGGCCGTTTTTTTTGGCGGAGGAAGACTCGGCGTTGGCAGCCCCCTCTTTATTAGATCGCTTAGCCTACGAAAGCCAGTCGGTCGGGTTTTTCCGCAGGAGCGTCGGTACCCTTCAGAGCAGCCAGCATAGTGTCTGCATCGGAGACCTCGAACGGGTCGGTCGGGCAGTTGTCGCTGAACTCCGGCTCCACGAACAGCTGCTCGATATTGCCGTCGTTGACCAGCATGCTGTAGCGCCACGAACGCATGCCGAAACCGAGGTTGTCTTTCGCGACCAGCATGCCCATCTTGCGCGTGAATTCGCCGCTGCCGTCCGGCAGCATCTTGACGTTCTTGAGGCCCAGCTGCTTGCCCCACTGGAACATGACGAACGCATCGTTGACTGACAGGCAGTAGATCTCGTCGACGCCCAGGGCTTTGAACTCGTCGTACAGCTCATCGTAGCGCGGTGCGTGCGTCGATGAGCAGGTCGGCGTGAACGCCCCCGGCAGTGCGAAAACGATGACTTTCTTCGATTTGAAGATGTCGTCCGTGGTCACGTCCTGCCAGCGGAACGGGTTGTCGCCGCCGACGCTTTCGTCGCGCACGCGTGTCTTGAACGTAATATGGGGGACCGTGTTGGGAGTCACTGAGCTATACCTCGTTTGTATTGAGAAAAGAAAAAGGTCTGATTGGGACTGGAACCGGACGGCAGCGTCAGGTTCGAGATCGGATAGCTGGCGGCGTACCGGGTGTCCTGCTTGTCGCGTGGTTGACGCGCATGGGCTGAATACCGGAACTACGAGATTGCCAGAAGCCGTCCGACAGTATGGGGATCTTTTGATCGATTTCAATTCGAGCCTGGAAACCGGGCCCTGGTTCGCCTGATCGGCGCGACCTCGTCACTGCCCGTCGGCGCCGCCACGTGCTGACCCAGAACTGCAAGCTCAAGCCCCGGACGCAAGGCAGCCGATGGTGGCGGCGGCTGGAAAAGACCCCGGCGTATCGGTAGCGGAACGTTTTTGCAGGCGTCAGTCGATGCCGCGCATCAGGGCGCGTTTTTCGGCTGACGTCCGCGGCTTCCACCCCCCATACGTCGGATTTGGCAACATGAACCAGCTCCTGCCCCAGTTCTCGTCGAAATCGGCGGCGGTTCCTCGGCCGGGGGCGCCGTGCTCCTCGGTGAAGTCACCCAGCTGGTCGCCGAACAGCATGACAATCTCGCGCTCGACCTCCACGCACGCCCGTCGTGACGTCTTATCGGATTGCGACCAGGTGCCGTCGACCTGTTCCGCTTCGGTCAGCAAGGCGCGACAGGATTCCGGTGGCTGCTGCCCCCGTAGGAAGAGCGTCGTTGAAGACGTATCGATGCCGATGGCCTCGAGATTGACGCGGGTATCCTCGAGCTGCGGGCAGACGTCGCTGCTGCCCGGTCTCGCGCGGCACGGTCGGTTGGTGACGAAGGCGACATGAAAACCCAGCGCCTGGGCATCGCGGATAAAGTCCACGACGCCGGGCACTTCAGGCGCCGTCCGTAGCCCCACCCATCGGTCCCAGCTATCCGGGCCGTAGGTCTCGTCGTCGAACACCAACTGGACCTGGTATGGCGAGTTGTCGAGAACCGTCTCGTCAACGTCCAACACGATAGCCATGTCGCTGGTGGGCCTAGTTTCGGTCTGGGCCATCTCCAGCAGAGCCGCGGTCGCTGAGCCATAGATGCCGGCGGTCACCGCCGCATACTCCGTGGAGGACTGCAGCCAGACAACGCCGTCAGTATTGTCGTGTACCAGCTCGGAATCCGTTTCCCCGATCGCGGCACAACCGGTCAGCAAGACGAGAATCAACAGAGTGAGAACGGTTCGATAGAGGCTCATGATTGGCTCAACAGTGGTCGGAGACAGCAATCTACATGATTCCATTGGCCGTTTGGCGACTATCTGACGGCTGAATCCCGCTTAAAACCCGGCGTTTCATCGATTCCAGATGGCCTTTTTGAAGACGGCGACGAGGATAAGCGTTTAGAATATGGCATTGGCCGTTGCGGTCGACCGCGAGCTTGAATTCAGCACCGGGCGACCTTGATAAAACGGTAATCTCCATCCGCCATACTTAGCCTCGTGCGCGACCACAGATGCCGCCGGATTTCCCGCGCCCGCTGCGGCGCACGCTCAGAGGCGCGATAGCAGACCAACGATGAAAGGAAGGGCTCCAGCACAATGACCGACGCCGACGACAAGACCTCCAATCCGCGCGTAGCCGCCGGCGCGCGCACGATCAGCGACATGATCGAGACCCGCCTGTCGCGCAGGGCGTTCCTCGGTGGTGTGACCGCGACCACGGTGACCTTCGCGCTCGGCGGTTGTGCGACCGACGACTCCGCGGAGCTTGCGATGCCGAAAGCGATCGACTTCGACTTCGAGGAGATATCGCGCGCGCTGGACGGCACGCACCATGTGCCCGACGGGTATTCTGCCGATCTCGTCATACGCTGGGGCGATGCGCTCTTTGAGGACAGCCCCGCGTTTGACCCGATGAACCAGACGGAATCCGCCCAGCTCCGTCAATTCGGCTACAACAATGACTACCTGGGCTTCGTGAGCCTGCCAGAGGACGAGGACGGCCGCGCGCGAGGCCTTTTGTGCGTCAATCACGAGTACACGTCGACCGCGCTGATGTTTCCGAATGTCGCGCAAGACTACCCGGACTCCATGACCGCCGAACTCTGCCTGGCCGAAATGGCCGCCCACGGCGGTAGCGTTGTCGAAGTGGTCGAGACCAGAAACGGGTGGAAGCCGGTAACCGGCTCGAAATACAACCGGCGCATCACGCCGCATCGGACACCGATGGAAATCGTTGGCCCGGCGGCGGGTTCTCCGCGCCTCGTGACCCGTGGCGACCCGACCGGCCGCCTGGCATCAGGGACCATGAACAACTGCGCCGGCGGCATTACGCCCTGGGGCACCTGGCTCATGGCTGAAGAAAACTTCAACTACTACTTCGCGGGCGAGCCCCCCGAAGGCCATCCGGAGGCGGAAAACCTGAAGCGCTACGGCGTGCCGACGACGCTGTTCGAGTGGGGCCAACACTTCGAGCGCTTCAACCTGGCCGAAGAGCCGAACGAGCCCAACCGCTTTGGTTGGGTCGTTGAAGTCGATCCGATGAACCCGGACTCAACGCCGAAGAAGCGCACGGCACTGGGTCGCTTCAAACACGAAGGCGCCGAGAACGTGATCGCTCCGGATGGTCGCCTCGTGATTTACATGGGCGACGACCAGCGCTTCGACTACGTGTACAAATTCGTCTCGGCCGACCCCGTGGATACGGACAATCCAGCCGCCAACGTCGACCTGCTCGACGACGGGACGCTGTACGTGGCCCGTTTCGACGACGACGGATCGGTCACGTGGCTCGCGATTCGTCACGGCAACGGCCCGCTCACTGCCGAGAAAGGGTTCGAGTCGCAGGCTGATGTGCTGATCGAGACCCGTCGTGCCGCTGACCTGCTCGGCGCAACGCCGATGGACCGTCCGGAGGACGTCGAACCCGACGCTCGCACCGGTTCCGTGTGGGTCATGCTGACCAACAACCACCTGCGGACCGATGAACAGGTCGACGCGGCGAATCCGCGGGCACGAAACGCTTTTGGTCACATCGTCCAGATCATGGAACCCGGCGGCGACTTCACGTCCACCGAATCGCGCTGGGACATCATGGTGAGGTGCGGCGACCCCGCTAATCCGGCAGTGGACGCTGCGTGGAATCCGTCGACCAGCAAGAACGGATGGTTCGGCAGCCCGGACAACTGCGCCATCGACCCATCGGGCCGCCTGTGGGTCGCGACGGATGGCAACGAGGAAACGGGCGCAGCCGATGGGCTCTGGGCGATGGAGACCACCGGAGAACGCCGCGGCACGGGTAAGGCGTTCTTCCGGGCGCCGGCCGGTTCGGAAGTCTGCGGCCCGAAATTCACACCGAACGGTGAGACCCTGTTCCTGTCAATTCAGCATCCCGGAGACGGTACCGGCACGAGCTTTGAGAATCCGCGCACGCGTTGGCCGGACTTCGAGGAAGGCGTACCGCCAAGGCCAAGCGTCGTGGCAATCCGGCGAGAAAGCTGACGAGCACGGCGCGGCATTCGGCGCCCGTATTGCGGGACACGGGCGCGGGGAGAAACAGCAAAGATCAGTTCAGGTCGCGACAGGCTTGTTTCGATCGTCGGCGGTGCCGTTAGTCTCTGTTCGCGAAACTACTCTTCGGCATCGCTTGCGCAGTCGCCGCAGACGCCCTTGATCTCGACGATGGCATTCTCTGGCCGAAAACCGCGCCGATCGGCGATCTCGTCCAGCAGACTGCCGAGGGCCGTCGATTCGACTTCGTCCGCGCTGCCGCATTCCGAACACAGCAGGTAGTGACTCTCGTGGGCGTGGTCAGGGTGCACGCACGCGACGAATGAATGTGTCGACTCGAGCCGGTGGACAAGCCCGACGCGTGTAAGGAAATCCAGGTGCCGGTAAACGGTCAGCGGCGCTATCTTTTTGCCCTTCTTCTCTTCGAGTACGGCGATGAGCTCGTAGGCCGATAGCGGCTTGTTTTGCTCCAGCATCACCGCGTAGGCCTCGCGACGCGCCGGCGTCAGGCGTTCGCCGGTCGCTTTGCAGCGCGCCTCCGCAAGGCAGAGTGAATCCTCGACTGCTGCGTCCAGCGATGTTTCCTTAGCGTGACCAGACATAAACAAACTCTTTCGTCGTTCCGCGGACCCTCACAGGTCGCCAATACCGCCTATTTCTCCACCAGCTGCGCGTCATGCAACTGGTAGACAGCACTCTCACTCTTTGCGAGGGCTTCAAACCGCCCCTCGAGGATGACCGGTTCCCAAGATACCTCTATTCCTTCTTCGGAGAAAACTTCGATCACGCCCGCAGCGCCCCCCGGGATGTGGAAGAAGCAGTGCGGCGGGTTCGATGTCAGGAGGAACCAGTTCTGTTTCTCTTCCGTCTCCAGCGGCATCATGAAACCCGCAATTTTGAGGGTCTCACCGGCACGCTCGCTGACTTCCTCGGGAAATGATGCAACGAGTGTGTACTCATCAAACGTGACGTCGGCCTTCAGCAGCGTGTCCCAGGCGATGCCGCCATCGACAACCTCGGGAATCGGCATCGTGAAGGCTTCAAAACTAATGATATTGACCAGTATGTCGATGCTTTCGTCGCCCAGCGCGACCGTGACCGTGTCCACGCCCATGTCACCGCCGATTAACGAGAATTCGAAGACGCCGTACTGGTTGGTTTCGGGATCCGGCGGTACGTACAACTCGCTGGTGCCATCGATCGTGACCTCTAACGCTGCGCCGTCCACATACTCTTCCCGCTCCGACAGGACTTCGACGGCAAGGTAGGCGAAATCTTCCTGGTAGATATCGATGACGAGTCGGCCTTGTTCATCGAGGTAGCCGGTATCGACTACCGGCCTGAGCGTCATCTTGCCGGCTTCTTCGACGCCCACGGAGTCCATCGCCGCCTGCGGCTCCCAGTCTTTGAACTCGGAGTCGTACTCGGGCTCGGCGTCGAGTTCGTCCTGGGTCAGTGCGCCGTTCGCATCCTGCGCGAGCGCATGTGCCGGAAGCACGGCCAGCAGTACAGCCAGGGCCAGGCAAACAAGCAGGTTTCTTGCGTCTTCGAAAGCCATTAATTTTCCGACAGTGTTCTTGCGGGATCCGTTCTGTAAGCTTGCACGGCGGGAATCACCGCTGCAACGGCGCCGACCGCAAACAGGCCGAGCAACAGGGCCGTCTCAATCGGCAGCCAGACCCAGCCGGTCAGCGCGACACCGCGGGCACTCTCCAGCCAGCCGCCCAGGACCTCCATGGCGACATGGCCAGCAGCGAACCCGAGCGCCACACCGATGATTGAGAGTAGCAGGCCCTCGAGCAGCATCGACATCAGCAATTCCGATCGTGTCGCACCAAGGCAACGCAAGGTAGCGAGGTCGCGCCGTCGTGAATGCAATGACCCGTACAGGGCCGCGAACACGGACAGGCCGGCCGTGACAATCAGGATCCAGGCGAATGCCTCCAGGCCGTCCAGTCCGATTCCGATGAGCTGCAGGACGCGAGACACCTCGACGGCGGGTGCTGCGGCCTGCAGGTCCGGGTCCGCGTTAACCTGACGCGGCATCGTCGCTGCGGCCATCGGCGTTCGATAGCTCAGCAGCATCGCAGTGATCTCGCTTCGGCTGCGATCGTGGTCGTGATCGTGGGCATCGTCGCCATTTGAGGCGTCGTGGTCCGCATGGTCGTGCGCCTCGTCGCCATGAGAGTGATCGTCGCCCGCGTGGTCATGGGGCTCGTCGCCGTGCGAGTGATCATGTTCCGCGTGGTCGTGGCCCTTTTCGGCGCTCGATTGATCATGGTCTTCGTGGTCGTGGGCCTCGCCGCCGTGCGAGTGCTCATCGTCTGCATGGTCGTGGGCCTTGTCGTCGTGCGAGTGATCGCCGGAGTGCAGGTCCCAGACGCTGTCCAGGGAGGTCAGGATTAATCGATCGACAACGGAGCCGGTCGATGCGAGCACGCCAACGACCCGGTACGGGCGGTATTCGTGGATGTGCCCGCCGTCGCCGAGTCCGTGAGCACCGGCGAACTGGGAGCCGACCTCCAGCGATGCCGATTCGGCAACCGCGGCGCCAACCACGGCCTCCATGGTCTGAGTCCACGGACGACCGGAGGCCAATTCGGCACCGTAGACATCCGTTATCTCCGCGCTCGTCCCGACGATTCGGAAACCGCGGTAGCTGTCGCCCAGCGACAGCGGCACGGCGCGGGCGATTCTCGGGTCGTTCGCCCAGCGCTCGGCAGCCGCCAGCGGGATATTCCCGGGCGGAACATCCGCGTGGTAGACGGCCGACAGCACCAGCTGCACCGGGCTGCCTTTCGCACCGAGCACGAGATCGATGCCTTTGGCGTCGCGCGACATCGTGTCTGAAACCTGGGAGCCGGCGAGCAACAGGAGCACGATGCTGGCGGTGCCGAGCGTCATCAGCAGAACATTCACCGCCGAGGTCAGCGGCGATAAGCCCAGG